>Ga0160437_1001660_pt1 | contig 9932 bp, 6 predicted proteins | sample HID1975I_E0MG_FD_108227 | JGI IMG/M metagenome (GOLD analysis project Ga0160437, IMG submission 108227) | Enriched soil microbial communities from UW Madison campus, WI, USA - HID1975I_E0 MG | ecosystem: Environmental > Terrestrial > Soil > Unclassified | place: USA: Madison, Wisconsin | collected... | reverse complement strand
GTGCGCCCAAGCCGAAAAGCCGAGTCAGGGAGGTTTTCATCGTTCTTTCCCTCACTGCGTGATCAACGTCGACACGGGCTTGTTTGACAGGAAGATGGATTGCAGCTCGCCATCGGTCAGTACCCGGTTCCACATCGCCAGGTCACCAAACATCTGTTGATAGGGAGGCGCAGTGGTGCATTGCCCGACGGTATAAGGCGGCTTGGCGCCACACTTGTTCATCAGGTAGGCACCGGTGCCATCGTCGCCGATGCCCCATTGCGGGTAGGCGGACAACTTGGACAGATCCACGGCGCCGGTCGATTTGCCCGTCGCCACGCGGTTGATCGCACCCGTCACGGAATCAAACACCACCATGTTCATGGTCTTGGCGACCCCGTCGACCGAGAACGCGATGTAGATCCAGCGGCCCACCGTGACCTGCGTGTAGGGGCTGGTGGGGCCGTCCGCGCGCACGCCGCCCGAACCAATGTTGAAAGCGATGCCGCACTGGTTCCCCGAACTTGAGAACATGCCGATCGCCACCCCCGCATTGCCACCACTCACGTAGTTCTTGTTCGCCAAGATCGTGACGTTGCTGCGCGGCACGCATTGGTCCGCCTTGAACCAGAACCCGATGGTGAACTGCGGCGCCGTGCCCTTGGACACATCAAAGCCGTCGGCAGGAGTCAGGCGATAGCCTTCCAGCCCGTTGACCGTGACGAAGTTGGTATCGACCAACAGGCCGTTGGTGCCGGCAAACGGCCCCGGCACCACCAGGCCAGCCGAAGCAGGCAAGTCGCTGGAAGCCGGACCCATCGTGCTGTTGCCCTGCGCATCCACGGGCGGCAGCGTCGCACTGAAGGGGTAGTACGACACCAGGCCATTCAGCAAGGTGGGCTCCAATGGCACAGGCGGCGTATACGTGAGCGGCGGGCTGGTAATGGCGCGCGATGCGGCAGCGTCACCTTCGCCGGCCTGGACGGTGTAGGAAAACTGATAGGTTCCCTTAGCCGTCAGATCCGCCGTCAGTTGATTGTCGATATACGTTGTCGTCCCCGCCGGCAGGCGGGACGCAATGACGCGGCCATCGCGCAGCACGTCGATGGTGCGGTCTGACGGCGCCGTCCATGTCAGCACCACATTGACTGACGCCGAGTTGTTGTCCGCCACCTTGGCCGACAGGTTCGTGACCGGCTGCGGCCCCAACAGCCTGGCGCCATCCAGCGCGTACTGTGCCGTGTCGGGCAAGGCATCCAGATAGGCCAGCACCGTAGGCGCGACATCCGCGATGCTGGCGTAGCCATACAGGTCCGCCAGCGCCGTGGGCACCGGCGCGCCAACGCCTTGCATGCCGTTGTTCGCGCCTTGGTTCAAGCCAATGAAAGTGGCCGATTCGGGCACCAGCGGCAGCCCGTCGTCCTGGCTGTTGTCGCTAAGCCCATGGTTGCCCGTCACAACCACCAGCCATTGGCTGTCCTTGGCCTTGGCCGCTTCATCAAGCATGGCCCCTACCGCCTGGTCCAGCTTGGTCAACGTGGCCGCGTAATTTGGCGAATTCACGCCATAGTTCAGCGCGGCGTCCTTGGCGGAACGGAACTGCGCAACCACCGTGCGATACCCGCTGCCGATCATCTGCACGGCCTGGCCAGACACGCAGTCCAGCGTGGCGGCATTGGTGGAACAGTCGGCCATGGTATCCAGATAGCCCGCGTCGTGGTCCGCCACCAGCAATTGCGCCAACTCGGCCGAAGCCACGGCCGCGCCGTTCAGGCCCGTGCCCTTGGCCTTCACCTGTTGGAAAAGCGTGGCGCCGCGCAAGGCCTGCACGGGGGCATTGGAGATCACGCCATGCCGGTTGGCCCAGGTGCCGGTCAGCAGCGTGGCCCAACCCGGCATGTCCAGGGTGGGCTGCTGGCTGGGTGTTCCCGCGACGCCGCCGCTGTAAGCCAGTTGCACCTGAAGACGCGCCAGGTTCGGCAGCGTGCCGGCAGCCATGCCGCTTTGCACCGCGCTGTACACCGCGCTATCCATGTCGATGACCAGCGCATGACGGCTCACGGACGCCACGGGCGGCTGCGGCGTGGCGGGTGTCTCGGGTTGGGTCGGAGCCGAATCCGAATCGTCGTCGCTGCCGCCGCACGCGGTCAGTGCCAGTGACAGCATCGCCGTGGCGGCAAGGCGGCCCCATGCGGCCAGGCGGCGGTCCCTGTGCACTAGCGAGGCGCGCGGCGCCAGATGCGCGTGCGTGCGCGCCAGGGTTGAAGTAGCTGGATGCTCGACTCTCATTTTTCGACGATCTCCGTTTGGGAAAGAATGGTCGAATTTGAGCCGAGCGCGGTTACGCAGTCGCGACGATTTCCTAGGCTCTGATCGTCTTAACTGTCGATTTTTTCGGATGCTCGATCACACAAGCATAGGGCGCGATGCCTGTAGCGCCTTTTCCTGACTGACTGGATACCTGGGGCCCCCTCTACCCTTCATGCTTGCCCGGCGCCCTTCCCCCGTCCAGATACTCTTCCACCGCACTCTCCACCGTGGGATGAAAGTGCGCGTCACTGAAAACCTCCGCCAGTTCAAAGCGCTTGAGCTTGTCGCGCACCGGGTCCTTCATCTCGGCAAAATGCAATTCGGCGCCCTGCTGGGCCAGGTGCTGGCTTAGCTCGCGCAGCATGTCGGCCGACGTCACGTCGACGCTGGTGACGGGTTCTGCCGCCACCACCACGCGCCGCACCGGCGTGGGCGAAGCCTCGACGGCTTGCATCAGCCGTTGCTGGAACAGCTCGGCGTTGGCAAAGAACAGAGGCGCATCCCAGCGGAACAGCACCAGGCCGTCGATCAGGGCGGCATGGGGGTAGCGCTTCAGGTCGTGGTAGCCGCGCAAGTTCGGCACACGGCCCAGCACGGCAAAATGTGGGCGCCAGCCGTCCCACAGGAATTCGATGACGGCGATGACCACGGCCAGACCGATGCCGGGAATGGCGCCAAACGCAGCCACGGCGGCAAAGCACAGCATGGATAGCCAGAACTCCCATTGCTGGATGCGATAGATGCGGCGCAGGTCCTTGAATTCAAACAAGCCGATGGCGGCGGCGATGACAACGGCGGCCAGCGCGCTACTGGGCAAGTAGCGCAACAGGTTCGGCGCCAGCAACAGCAGGACGGCCACGGCAACCGCCCCCACAACGCCGGTAAGCTGGGTGCGCGCGCCGGCCGCCTCGGCCACGGGCGTGCGCGATGCGCTGCTGCTGATGGGAAAGCCCTGGAAGAATCCCGCCGCCAGGTTGGCCATGCCCAAGCCCACCATTTCCTGGTTCGGATCCACGCGCGTGTGCGTGCGCGCGGCATAGGTGCGCGACAACACGCTGGTATCCGCAAACGCGATCAACGCCACGGCGCAACCGCCCAGCACGATCGTGGCCCAGTCCGCGTTGCTCAGCCACGGCAAGGTGAACGACGGCAGCCCTTGCGGGATCTCGCCCAGCACGTTGACGCCGTGGGCGTCCAGCCGCAAGAAGCTGACGGCCAAGGTCGCCAGAATCACCGCAATCAAAATGCCGGGCACGCGGTCAAAGCGCTTAAGCAGCAGGATCACCGCCAAGGTCGCCGCGCCCACCGCGAAGGCGTACCAGTTGGTGTGCCCATCGATCACCGCCCGCGCCAACAGCCACAATTCCTGCAACGGGCCGCCGCCCTCGATCGGAATGGCGAATATCTTGGGCAACTGGCTGACCAGCACCGTGAACGCAATGCCGTTCATGTAGCCATAGCGGATGGGCTTGGACAGCAGCTCGGTAATGAAGCCAAGCCGCAGCAGGCCCAGCACAATGCAGAACAAGCCCGCGACGATCGCCATCAGACTGGCGACGGCCACCGCGCGCATGGGGTCGCCACCGGACACGCTGAGCACCACCGCCAGGATCGGCGCGGCAAGCGCGGAGTCCGGCCCCAGCACCAGGATTCGGCTGGGGCCGAAAATTGCGTAGGCCAACAGCGGCACGATGGTGGCGTACAGGCCGTAGACACCGGGCACGCCCGATGCCTCGGCATAGGCAATACCCACGGGCACCAGCATCGCCGTCAGCGCCAGACCGGCCGCCAGGTCCTTGGGTAGCCAAGCCGCTTCATAGGACCTCAGCACCGCCAGCCCTGGCAGCCAGCGCAGCCAGTGCCGGGGCGCGTTGTCGACAGCGGCGGGCGGGGGCAAAGGGGATGCCATGAAACACCTGGTTGGTCGCAGGCTGGGCGACGGGTAGTTGAAAAGACAACAAGGGGTTGGACGTCAATACATCAGCCAGACGATCACTGTTCCCCATGTGGTGATCAGGATATGCCCGAACGCGACGGTGCCGGAATAGCCGATGACGGCAATGGGGCTCTCGGATTTTTCCTGCACCGCGGCTAGGCCGGCCGTCATGGTCTGCACCCCGGCCAGGGCGCCCAGCAATAGCAGCGGTTCAAGACGCAGCACATAGCGCCCCACGAGCAAACCAACGAATAGCGGAACCATCGTCACGACGATACCCGCCAGGAATATCGTCAGCCCCACTTCTTGCAGCGCCGCCACAAAAAGCGGGCCGGCCTTCAGCCCGATCATGGCGACGAAGCCCGCCAGCCCGATCGACTTCATGAACTCAAGCGCGCCATGCGATATGCGGCCAAACAGCGGCTTGGCCGAATTCCGCCAGCCCACCAACAAGCCCAGGATCAATGTGCTTACACTGCTGCCCAGGGCGATATGCATGCCGCCAATGGGAAGCACCAGCGATATCCCCACCACCGCGCCGATGAAGATGCCAAAGCCCAGCGCGACAAAATCCGTGGAGTCCGAGGCGCGCACCACGCTGCCGACACGGGCGGCCACCCGCTCAACGGCAGGCTCAAGCCCCGCGATATTCAGTACATCACCACGCAGAAGCACCGTGCCCGGGCCTATCGGTATTTCTTGCCCCGCGCGCCGGATATGGCGCAGGAACACGCCGCGCACTTCCTCGGCTTTTTCGGCGATTTGAGCCACCGTCTTTCCGACGAAATCTGCGTTGGACAGCACCACGTCGAACATCGCGCTGGGAATGTCGAGTAGCTCTCGGTCGGCTTCCGCGACCGCATTGCCGTCCTGAAGTTTGAGTATCACTTCGCTTTTTCCGGAAACGGCGACCACATCCCCGTCCTTCAGGACTGTCGCGGGTGTGGCAAAAAAGATGTCGCCGTCGCGTCGGACGCGCTCTACGAAGATGCGTTCGGGGGCATACCGGGATTCGACCCACGCAACGGTTTGGCCCACGGCGGGGTGATCGCCCTGGATTCGATACGCCCGCAATTCAAATCTGCGCCAGGCAGAGGTCACGCCCGCCTTCTGCCGCTGTATGCCGTACACCTTTTCAAGCCGCGCGCCTTCGGCTTTCAGGTCCACGCCCAATAGTTTTGGCCCCAGGCTGGAACAGAACCAGATGACGCCGAAGGTGCCGAAGATGTAGCACAGCGCATCCGCCACGGCGATCTGGCCGATAAGGCGGTCTTGCTCTTGAACGCTGATAGGCAGATGCCGGATGGCTTCGCTGCCGGTGCCGATCACTGGTGACTCGGTCAGCCCGCCGGATATCAGACCCACCGCGTATCCGAGTTCCAGCTTGAGCAGGGCCGCCAAGCCCCAGGCGGTAAGCAAGCCCGCCACCGGCACCACAACGCCCAGCACCGCCCACCGCCAGCCGCCATCTTTCATGCCGCGAAAGAAGCTGGGGCCCACCGAATAGCCGATGCCGAACATGAACAGCAGGAACAGCACCTGCTTGGCGGTGTCGGATACCGGCACGCGGACGAAGTAGCCGATCAACAGGCCCGCCAGCAAGGACCCGGTCACCGGCCCGAAGCCCACACCGCGAAACTTGAATCCACCCACCCAATAGCCCAGCCCGATTGCCAGAAAAACCGCTAGCTCGGGGTAGCGCTGCAGCATGTTGCTGAAGTAGTCCATGGCGTTCGCCCCTAGAAAGACGACGTTCTACCTACTGGAATATCCCGTGACCGATTCCCTGGTTCGCTATTCCAAGGGAACCTCCGCAACGAAGCGGCCTCCCAACGCAAGATGCAGGTTCACGCGCTGAACCAGGCGTTGCGCGCGGATGTGCATCAGATCGCTCCGCACCCGCAACAGATCGCGCTTGCGCTGCAACACATCAAAATCATCGAATTGGCCGATCTGCCGTTGCACCCGCGCGAGTTCCAACGCGCGACGGCTCTCGGAATACTGGCGCTGTATCGAGCGTTCGCGCTGCGCCAACTGCTGCTCGCCCGTCAGGCCGTTTTCCACTTCCCCCATTGCCGTCAGGATCGCGCGGGCGTATAGCGCCAAGGCTTCGCGTTGCTGCTCCGTACGCAGCTCCAGCGTGACCTGGCTGCGTCCCGCGTCGAACAGGGGCCAGGACAGCGACGCGCCCACCGGGAACACCCAGCTTTGCATGCTGGTGGCCAGGCCGGAATAGTCTTTCGTGAAGCGTCCGGCTCCGGCAAATATCGAAATGTTGGGCAAGCGCGCGGCCTTTGCTTCCTCGGCGCCAAAGTACGCCGCCACCAGCCGCTCGCGCGCCGCGACCAGATCTGGCCTGCGGTCCAGCAAGTCCAAAGGCAGGCCGGGTGGCAGCAGTGGCGGCGCATCGGGAATGGTCTCGTTGGCTTCCACGACGCCGGCGGGGTAGCGTCCCAGTATCAGCTCCAATGCCCGCAAGGCCTGGGCGCGCGCCTGTTCGCGCTGGGCCACGACGTCAGCCGCTGCCGCCACCTGTTCCGACCAATACGCCACGTCCATTTCGCTGACTTTGCCGATGCGGCGGCGGTACTGCACCAGCTTGAGTTGCTCGTCGGTGGCGCCTTCAATTTCCTGCGCCAGCGACAGTTGACCGCTTGCCTCCAAGGCCGCAAGCCAGCTTCGGGCCGTCAAGGCGCCGATGGACTGGCGGGCATAGGCGTAGTCCGCTTCGGCGGAACGATAGCCGGCTTCGCCAGACAGCTTCTGCGCCCGCGCCCTGCCCCACAAGTCGATTTCCCAGTTCAACAGAATCGCGTAGCCATTGGCCGAAAACGCGCTGCCCGGCGTCGGATCCGATGCGGTCCGCGCGCCGACGCCGACGGTGGGCAGCAGGTCCGCGCCGGCCAACCTGGCTTGGTGTGCCGCCTGTTGCATCCGGCTGGCCGCCACGCGCAGATCGATGTTGTTGGCCAGCGCTTCATTGATCAACACGGTCAGCGTGCCGCCGTCCGCAAAGCCGGCCCATTGCGGCGAGAACGCGGCGGCCGCTGTGCTGGCAGTCCATTGCTCGGGCACGTGCGTGCCGGACATCGCTTGCTCATACAAGGCGGTGTCCTCTGGGCGGTCCAGGTTGGCGCAGCCCGCCATGAAGGCCATGGCGCAGCACACCGTTGCAACAATGCGTGGGGTGGTCAGGCGGCGCGCTGGCATGGAGGCCCCCGTCAATGAAGCTTAAGGACCAGGTAATCCAGCTTCGCGGAGACGCGGACGACAACCTTGCGCACCATATGCAGCATCCCCAGACTGTCTGTGTAGATGGCGGCCCGGCCGCGCGCGCCCATTGCCAGCGCCATGTCCTGCGGCGTTTCAAGGTCGATGCGCACGGCAAACTGCATGGGCGCGGCGGCGTGGGCGCCTTCGGAAGTCGTACCGGGCAGCGCGCCGGATGCCAGGAACTGGCCCTGGGAAGTGGCCCAGACAATCGAATCCACTTTGCCCTTGAAGATGTGGCCGGGAACGGTGCGTAGCGACACCTCCACTTCGTTGCCGGGCTTTACCTTCGTGAGTTGGTTCTGATCGAAGAAGGCGATCACCTGCTGCGTGGTCTCGACGAACGACATGATGGGGCGCAACGGTATCGCGGCGGCGTAAGAGCCCACCCGCGCCTGCAAATTGATGGCGTACCCATCGGCTGGCGCGTAGAGCGTGGTCTGCGCCAGTTCCCATTTCGCGGTATCCAGTTCGGCCTTGACCTGCGCCACCGCAACCTGGTCGCCGTCCACAATGGCTGATACGCTCAGCCGGACCTTTTGTTCCGCTTCGCGCGCCGCTTCCCAGTTGGCAATCCGTACCTTCAATTCACTTTGAAAGCTCTGCACATCGTATTGGCTACCCGCCCCTCGCGCGGCCAAGGCGGTGCTTTGGCGCAAACGCATACGGGTCAATTCCACTTGCGCCAGGGCGGCTGCCGTCATCGATTGCGCCGCCGCCAAGTCGCGGTCCAGGGACTGCTGGGACGCTTGCGCATCGATAAGCTTGGCTTCAAGCTGCCTGACCTTCAGTTGGTATGGCTCGGCGTCCAGGCGCAGCAGTACGTCGCCTTTCTTGATCAGCCGGTTACCTTCCACGGGTATTTCCACCACGCGCCCCGTCACCCTGGGCACGATTTCGACCACATAGTTAACCACCCGCACCTCGCTCGACGAGGGCGTGACGACATTGATCGTCAGCACAAGCGCCACCAAGCCGGCCACACCCACGGCGACCACGCCAACCTGCGATTGGATGTTCCACGGGAGCAGCTTCAGCTTGATGAAGACAAGCCAAACCAACAGCCCATATACGACGGCAATGAGCTCAAGCATTGCAACCCCTCGTCAACCAGCAGTTTCGGGACCGGGTCGTGCTTCCTGTCGTGCTTTCTCTTGTGGACTATTGTGGATTTCTGTCTTGCTCTCGGTCGCCGTGTTGTCTTCCGTGGCGCTTATCTCCTGGTAATAGTGATCGTGCTTGTCTCGGCCGTACGCAAGCCGGTACCCCACCGGCTTCGTATACGCCCACAGCCAGGCAAAGGGCCACAGCATTCCGCCAAACACCAGCGACATCAGGCAAAGCGCCTTGATTGCATCGGCTTGGGGATGATGCCGTTTCTCGGCAATGACTTCCGGCAGGACGTGGAGCTTCCAAAATAACCAGATGGCCAGTATCGGGACCATCACCAGCACAACCCAGACGAGCACATCGGCGATGGCGTCCTCCAGGTGTCCGGATACGGCGTGCGCCGTAATGGGCAAGAGCGCGGTCGCGATGGTTACGGCTACGACGAGTCTTGACCGCGATTTGGCAAGAAACATATAGCGCCCCTTTTTTTCAACTGACGAAAATCGCGCGAACTTGAATTGCATTGTTGCTACTGACTGCTCGCAAAGTCCATGCTAATTTCGGCAAAATACCGCTAGTTCCGGTGCGCGGAGGAAGATATGAATCTTCATCATTTCGAGTCGTTTGATTCCTATGCGCAAGCAATCCTGGGCGCACACGCCCGGGTATTTCTGCTGGGGCCACGCGGTAACGGATGGAGAATCGGCCATCTTGATGTGGGTGGAATCGACGTTCAACGTGGCGTCGCCGCCGCGCCAAACTTATGCGAGGCAACGGGTCGAGCCACTCATCTGACATTGCTGTTGTCGCAACCGCCCTCAAGTTCAACGTGGTTGAATGGCGCGCCTTTTGCAGGGGATTCCATCGGAATAATGGCGCCGTCCAGGGGCTACGCCTTTCGGGCGGCGGGCCCCAACGAGTGGATCACGATTGCCTTGCCGCTCGGTTCGGACTTGTTTTTGGGCAGTGGTTTGACGGCACAGACGCTGCGGCGCTGGGCCGACGCAGAAAGCATGGTGCATACAGACTACTTGCACGTAGCGGCTTTGCGTGACGCCGCTATCACGTCCATGGCGCCGTCATGTCCGCCGGAAATTGGCCGCCGCCTGATCGAGCAGCGTTTGCGTGACCTGATCGCTTCCCGCACCCCGGTTGAAAGGTGCCGGGGACGCCCTTCGATATCGATGTCCAAGCTCTGTGAATCCGCCCTGACGGTTTTTCGCGAGCAAAACGCCACCGCGCATGTCAACGACCTGTGCAAAGCCCTGAGAATCAGCGAGCGCAGCTTGCGTGACTTTTTCCTGGCGTGTTTTGGCATGGGCCCGGG
>Ga0160437_1001654_pt1 | contig 9950 bp, 10 predicted proteins | sample HID1975I_E0MG_FD_108227 | JGI IMG/M metagenome (GOLD analysis project Ga0160437, IMG submission 108227) | Enriched soil microbial communities from UW Madison campus, WI, USA - HID1975I_E0 MG | ecosystem: Environmental > Terrestrial > Soil > Unclassified | place: USA: Madison, Wisconsin... | reverse complement strand
AGGCCCACCGGCTCGCCGATGCCGCGCACGTTGCCCCAGTAAGTGCCGATGCAGCCGCCGCGCGAGGCGAGCCAGACGTTCTCGTTCCAGGTGGAAACGATGCCTTCCAGGCTGTCGTCCACCGAGTTGAGGTAGCACGAGATAGGCAGGCCGCGGCCGGTGCCGCCGTTCGAGAGAACGGGGGTGGCGGGCATGAACCACAGCTTCGAGATGTAGTCATAGAGCCGCTGCGCATGGTCCTGATCGTCCGCATAGGCGTCGGCCACGCGGGCGAAGAGGTCCTGGTACTTCTCGCCCGGCAGCAGGTAGCGATCGTCCAGCGTTTCCTTGCCGAAATCGGTCAGCAGCGCGTCACGCGAATCGTCGGTGACGACGGTGAAGCGGCGTGCATTGATCGTCTTCGAATCGGGACGCGCCTTCGGGGCTTCCGGAACGGCGGCAGCGGCCGCCAGCAGGGCGTCAGCCACAAGAGCGGCCGTAGCGGTATCGGTCTTGTCCATCGCTATTGCCGGGCTCTCGCCCGCCTCCTTTTCCGTTTTCGCCGGCTTTTTCACGGGCTTGGCCAATTCGGACTTGATCCGTTCCAGCTTCACCGGCGCGGCCTGCACTTCTTCCACCTTGGGGGCCGGGGCCCGGGGCGAAAGCTCGAAACCGGGCATTTCCACCTGGCCATCATTCTGATTCATATCTGCCTGCATAGCGTCGGAGCTGTTCACGTCAGCGTCGCTTCCGTTTCTGAAATCCAATTTTCGCCCCCGTTAGCTCAACTGTTCAAACTCTGGCCGTTCAACCTGCGGCCCACCCCGATCAGGCCACCCTGATCCGGCCACTTGACGCTCGGCCGCCCGGTCCTTGGTTTCCCATTTTCCGAGCCACGTCATCGAAGCGCCAAAAAGCGCGTTCAGCATTGCACCCGGACCGGCCCGAACATCCTTTGCCTGTCCGCGATTCGTCGGAGCGAAGAACCGACCGACATACCACTGACAGGCACAAAAAGAGAACGAAATCTCTGACCGACCCTGGCGCGAGCCCTTCGCAAGAAGCACCGGACACCGGAAAACCGCCTTTAGGGACACCTGACGGCCCAAGGACGATTTCTCTAGGTTTAGATGCCCCGCGATCGACGCGCCACAACCCATAGTGCCTGTTCTGGATTTTGACGCAAGGGGGCTGCCCTTCACCGCGGCCCCGGCAAGTCTTGCCCCTTTACAGCCGAGGGGGTCTCGCGACGCGTGGGAACTCCTTCACCGGCCCCATGCGCAAGTGCCTATTTCGAAGGTCGTACTAAAAATTTTTCCACATAAAACGGCGGTGAAGCGAATCTGTTTTGCGACGAAACGAGTCACCGTTTTCCGGACATTTCGCCTCTGTCGAGACACTTGCCCCGGCATTTCCCCATCTCATTGGAGGGAGGCCGGGAACGAACCACGCCGCGAATCCCACCGAGCGCCTCGACGGACCGGGTCTGCATCCTGCAGAACCGCGATTGAAACCGTCCTGTCGTTCGCGGCTTCTAGGGCATGATCCCCGGGGCTGCAGGTCCCGGATTTATAACGAGGGTTTTCCAGGTCATGATCAATATCATCGGCGCCATCATCAGCGGCCTCATCATCGGGGTGCTGGCGCGATTCTTCTATCCCGGCTCGGTCGACATGGGCTGGATCGCGACCATCCTGCTCGGCATCGGCGGCTCGCTCGTGGCGGGTCTCGTGACCACCCGCGGCCAGGCGGACTTCCAGCGCGCCGGCTGCCTCGCCTCGATCATCGGCGCCGTGGTGCTGATCTTCCTGGGCCGCCTGCTGGGCATCTCGTTCTGAGCCCGGCCCGAACCGCCTGAAAAAGCCCGCGCACATCGCCGCTCTTTCGCCGCGCGGATCCGCGCGGTAGAAGGCCGCCATGGCCGACATCATCAATCTCCGCATGGCCCGCAAGGCCAAGACGCGCGACGCCGCAAGGCATGAGGCCGACGCCAGCCGCGCGCGCCATGGCAGAACCCGGGCCGAGCGCGGCGCCGCCGAAGCGGAAGCCGCGCGTCTGGTCCGGGTGGTGGACGGCGCCAAGCGCGAGCGCAGCGAAGAAGCGGGCGAAAAGGGAACGGACTGATGCGCAGCACTTATCTCGAAGCCAGCGTGCGCCTCTATCATCTCGACGGCGGCTCCGAAGGCGGCGCGGCCAACACCCTGTTCTACGGCCCGCTGTCCGAGGCGATGAACGTCGCCGCGCTCCAGAGCGAGGACGTGCAGGACGGCCTCTTCATCGCCACGGACAATGACGTGGTGGCTTACCTCGACCTTGTGGAAGACTGGTAGGGACGCCGTCGAAAACGAAAACGGCCCCGGCCTCCTCCTGGAGCCCGGGGCCGTTTTTCGTTCAGGGCTGCCTTTCAGCGAACCCTGGCAAACGTCCTCAGAACCGCGCTTGCAGGCCGGCCGCGAGATAGTGGTCGCCGAAATTGCCCTTCACGTCGATGCGCGGGAGGATCGGCATGGCCACGGTGCCATAGGCCCGCAAATCGTCACCGATCAGGCGTGCGCCGACGCCGAAGCCCAGCGACATCGGCAGGCGGTACATCGCCTCGACCTTGCCGAAGATCTTGGTGCCGGAATTGTCACACTTGCCGTCGGAGACCTGGTTACCGCTGTCCTTGTTGAAGCACTGCGAATCCTGGTTGACGTAGCCGGGGTGGTCGCGGTGGTGGAAGAACACGCCGGCGGCAGGGGTAATGCTGAAACCGCCGTCCGAGATCACCGGCACGCCGAGCGCCAGTTCGCCGCCCCAGTCCCCTTCCGAGCGCGCCACATTGGCCTCGGCCGTCACTTGCGCAGCGGCAGGCGTGGCGGCGACGACGGCGCCGATCGCCAGTGCGGCGGAAAGGACAGCCTTGCTGGCGGCACCGGGGACGGAGGGACGGAATTTCATGGTAGGTCCTTGATTTGAGACATCTGCTTCTGATCCCAGAGGCCTAGGATTCCAGCGGGTCGAAACGCAAGACGGCCGGATTCGGTCCATCCCGGCCCAGGCTCTGTCCGTCCCGCCAGCCTCTACGGGACGTTTACCAATCCATCGCCGGCCGCCCGCCGCACTATCCAAAAGAGACGCGCCCGAAACGGATAGGCGCTCTTGTCCGCCGAGGCTCCAGGGCGCAAAACCGCAGCCCGCTACACCCGCGGGAGGCAGGCATGATCTTCGAGCAGATCGCGACGGGCGGCTGTCAATCCTATCTGGTGGGCTGCGAAAGCAGCCGTTCGGCGATCCTCATCGACCCCGAACAATCGCAGGTCGATCGCTATCTCGGCCTTGCCGGCCAGCTCGGGGTCCATGTTCGCTACGTGCTGGACACCCATACTCACGCCGATCATTTCTCCGCCAGCCGCGAACTGGGCAAGGCGTTCCAGGCGCCGGTGGTGATGAACCGCCTGAGCCCGGCGCCCTATGCCGAGATGCGGCTGGACGACGGGGACATGCTGATCGTGGGCAACCTGCGGCTTCGGGCCATGCATACGCCGGGCCACACCCGCGATTCGATGTGCATGGTCATGGAGGACCGGGTCTTCACCGGCGACACCCTGCTGATCGGCGGCACCGGGCGAACCGACCTGCCCACCGGCGATCCCGAGGCGCTTCACGGCAGCCTCTTCGGCAAGTTGCTGGCCTTGCCGCTCGAAACCCGGGTCTATCCCGCCCACGACTACAAGGGCCGCAGCCATTCGACCATCGGCGCCGAGATCGCTGAAAATCCGCGCCTCAAGAACAGCGAGCGCGCGGAATTCGTGGCGATGATGCAGCACCTGGACCTTGCCGCGCCGACGCACCTGACCGAGGCCCTGCGCACCAACATGAACGGCGGCAGGACCGTGGCGCAGCTCCTGGCCGATGCCGCCACGCGGGTGCCGTTCGTCTCGCTGGCGGAACTGCGCGCGCGGATCGGCCGGCAGGACGGCCTGATCGTGCTCGACGTGCGCGAAAAGGACGCTTTCGAAGCCGGCCATGTTCCCGGCGCCATCCATCTGCCGCGCGGGCAACTGGAACTGAGGGTCAATGCCATGCTCACCGATCCGACGGCCCGGTTGGTCACCTGCTGCGAATTCGGCAAGATCTCCACCCTGGCCGCAGCGACCTTGCGGGAACTCGGCTTTCCGCGCGCTGCGGCTCTGGATGGCGGCATGAAGGCCTGGATCGAGGCCGGCTACGAGGTCGAACTGCCCGACTGACCTGGGCCTCGGCGCCGGCCCGATCCTCGGCGCCGGCATCAGGCCTGGAATACGACCTTGGTGCCCGCCGAGACCATCTGCGACAGGCGCGCCGCGTCCCAGTTGGTCAGGCGCACACAGCCATGGCTTTCGGTCTTGCCGATGTTCTTCGGTTCGGGCGTGCCGTGGATGCCGTAGTGCTCCTTGGACAAGTCCAGCCAGACGACGCCGACCGGCCCGTTCGGACCCGGCGGGAGCAGCTTGTCCTTGGCATTCTTCTTGGCATCCCAGAACAGGTCCGGGTTGAAATGATAGTCCGGATTGCGGGCCTCGCCCACGATCTTCCAGGTGCCGAGCGGCAGCGGATCGTGGCCGCTGCCGGTGGTCACCGGGAACTGCGCGATCAGCTTGTTGCCCTGATCGTAGACCCGCAGCGCCCCGTCGGACTTGTCGACCACGATGTGATCGGCCTTGGGCTGCTCGGCAGGAACGCCCAGGCTCTGCAGCGTCCTGGCCCAGCCGGTCTTGTCATCGGGGATGTCCGCCAGCGCGGCGTCGGGGATGTCCGGCACCCGGATCGTGCGTCCCGCACCCAGCACCGTGCCCGGCCCATTCAGGGCCAGCAGCGTTTCGGGCGTGGTGTGGAAGCGTTCGGCCAGCGCCTCGGACATGCTGCGATAGCCGAGATGGTCGAACTCGGCCTGTCCGGCCATGTTCTGCGGAAGGTCCGGGAAGAACGGCCCACGCGCGAAGGCCTTGGGAATGACGACATTGCGCGTGGCGCCCTGTCTGTCGGAAATGAGCGCCTGCTGCGTCGCGGGATCGAGCTTGCCGCTTACCGGCAGGCCCTGCGCTTCCTGGAACCCGCGCAAGGCCAGGCCGTAGGACCCGCCTTCGCGGCCGTCGATCACGCCCGAGGAGAACCCCTTCCGATCGAGCGCCACCTGGGCGCGCATGACGAGGCTGTCGGCCGCCTCGGTCGCGCCGCCGCCGGGCGCCGAGGCGAAGGCCATGGGATCGCCGGACTGCGCGGCGCCCTTGTTGTCGCCATTACCGCCATCGCCTCCCGCGTTGCGGTCGCCCGAATGGCAGGCGGAGAGCAGGAGAACGGCGGCGAACGTCAGCGGCAGGGATCGCATCAAGCGGGCATCCTTCGATTTTTCGTTTCCCTGCTTAACGCGCGAGGGGCCTTGCGGCTTCCTGCGCCGCGCGATTTCGTGCGCCATGCCGCCCGGCCTGCCCTCGCCCGATGCAGCAAGGGCACGGCGGCGATCTCTTTCCGCAACCGCCGCCCATTGTGCCGAAGGCCCGCTTGCCATACCGGCTGGCGCCATGAGCAGGCTCGATTCCTTCTTCGCGGCGGCGCTCGGCCGCATCGAGAGCGCCGGCCAGCGCCGCATCCTGCGCGCCGCGTCGCTCGAAAACGGCGGCCGCGTCATGCGCGACGGGCGGGCGTTGCTCGACTTTTCCAGCAACGACTACCTCGGCCTCGCCCGGCACCCCCGCCTCGTCGAGCGGGCGCGGGAATGGACGCAGGCCCATGGCACCGGCTCGGGAGCCTCGCGGCTGGTCACCGGCACCAGCGAGGCGCACCTCGCGCTCGAAAGGCGGATCGCCGGCTTCAAGCATGCCGAAGCCGCCCTGCTGTTCGCCAGCGGCTGGCAGGCCAATGCCGCCGTGATCCCGGCGCTGCTGGCCGCCGTTCCGGGCGCGGCGGTCTTCACCGACCGCCTGATTCACGCCAGCATGCACGCCGGCCTCGCCATATCCGGCACGCGCCAGCACCGTTTCCGCCATAACGACCTCGATCACCTGGAAGAGCTGCTGGCAGGCAAAGGCGCCGACACGCCGGCGCGGCTGATCCTCACCGAGAGCGTCTTCTCGATGGACGGAGACCGCGCCGACATCGCCCGCCTTGCCGCCATCGCCGCCAGGCACGACGCCTTCCTCTTCGTGGACGAGGCCCATGCCACCGGCGTGCTCGGACCGGGCGGGGCCGGTCTCTCGGCCGAGGCGCCCGGCGGGATTGACCTGATCATGGGCACTTTCAGCAAGGCCTTGGGCGGCTTCGGCGCCTATGTCGCCGGATCGCGCGTGATGATCGACTACCTCGTCAATGCGGCGAGCGGCTTCATCTTCACGACGGCGCCGCCGCCGGCCGTGCTCGGCGCCATCGACGCCGCGCTCGACCTGGTGCCCGGCATGAACGCAGAGCGCGCCCATCTCGCGGCGCTGGGCGAGCGGCTGCGCAGCGGTCTCGCCGCGCTCGGCATCGACCATGGCGCGTCCAGCACGCAGATCGTGCCGGCCATGATCGGCGGCGAACAGGCTGCTCTCGACCTGTCCCGCGCGTTGGAAGAGCGCGGGGTTCTGGCTTCCGCGATCCGCCCGCCCACGGTGCCCCCCGGCACCAGCCGCCTGCGCCTGGCGCTGCGGGCGACTCATGCGGAAAGCGACGTCGACACCCTGCTCAACCTGATCGAGGGCTGCCGGTGAACCTGCTCTTCGTCCATGGCTGGGGCTTCGACCGCAGCTTCTGGCAACCGCTTGCCGCGCTTCTGGCGGACCTGCCGCAGGCGATCGACGATCGCGGCTATTTCGGAACGCCCGAGGCCGTCTCCTCAGGCGGGCCTTGCATCGCCGTGACTCATTCCTTCGGCACCATGCGCGTGCTCGCCGCGCCGCCTGCGGGCCTCGTCGGCGTGCTGGCGATCAACGGATTCGCCCGCTTTGCCGCCAGCCCGGACTATCCCGGCGTGCCCCCGCGCGTGATCGACCGCATGCTGCGCCGCTTCGACGAGGCCCCCCGCGCGGTGCTCTCCGAATTCCGCCGCCAGTGCGGCGGGGATGCCGACTTCGGCGAGATCGATGCCGCCCTGCTGCACGAAGACCTCTCCCGCCTGCGCCACGACGAAGCGCCATTGCCGCCGGTTCCGGTGGTCTCGCTGCAAGGCACCCGCGACCCCCTCCTGCCCGAGGCGATGCGCGCGCAAGTGTTCGAGGGCGCGGCGGTGCGCCGGGTGGACTGTGCGGACGGCGGCCATCTGCTCCCGCGCGAGGCGCCGGAATTCTGCGCGGCGGTCCTTCGCGACATGATCGGAACGCCGGCATGACCGCGCCGCGCGAACGCGTCGGCCGCGCCTTTGCCGCCGCGCCCGACTATGACGGCCATGCCCGCGTACAGCGCGATGTGGCGCAGGCCCTGGCCGCCCGCATCACCGCGCTGGACCTGCCCGAACGCCCCCGCATCCTGGAAATCGGCTGCGGCACCGGCTTCCTGACCCAGGCTCTCGCCGGGCTTGGCGGCGACTGGCTCGTCACCGATCTTGCCCCTGAAATGCTGCAACGCTGCCGCGCGCGGCTGGGCGAGGCCGTCCGCCACCGCTTCGCCGTGCTCGACGGCGAGTATGGAACTCCCGAGGGCGGCCCCTTCGACCTGATCTGCTCCAGCCTCGCCGTGCAATGGTTCGACGATGCCCCGGTAGCCATTTCCCGCATGGCGGGCTGGCTGGCGCCCGGCGGGCATCTCATGGTCTCCACGCTCGGCCCCGGCAGCTTCGCCGAGTGGCGCGCGGCGCACGATCCCGAGGGACTGGCGCCAGGAACACCGCGCTTCGCGCCCATCGCGGATTTCGGCGCCGGCGTTGCGGCCGTGGAACGCCGCGCCGAACATCACGAGAGCCCGCTCGCCTTCCTCCATGCCCTCAAGGCCATCGGCGCGCAGACACCCGAGGCCGGTCACCGGCCGCTGTCGCCGGGCCAGCTCCGCCGCGTCATGGCGCGTTTCGCCCAGAATGGATGCAACGTGACTTACGAAGTCGTGACCTGCCACCTAAAGTCCCGGAATTGAGCACTTCATGATCGTAGAGCCCCTGATTTCCCGCCCCCTCACTTCCCGCCCCCTGATCGTGACCGGCACCGATACCGAGATCGGCAAGACCGTCTTCGCCGCGGCCCTGGCGGGTGCGCTCGGCGCCCATTACTGGAAGCCGGTGCAGGCCGGGCTTGAGGAAGACGGCGGCGATGGAGACCGTGTGGGGCGACTTTCCGGCCTGCCCGCCGATCGCATCCTGCCCGAGGCCTATCGCCTTGCCACGCCCTGCTCGCCCCATCTCGCCGCCGAGATCGACGGGGTGGACATCGCCCCCGAACGTCTCGCCCTGCCGCAAGTGGAAGGCCCGCTGGTGGTCGAGGGTGCAGGCGGCGTGATGGTCCCCCTCACCCGCTCGACGACATATGCCGACCAGTTCGCGCGCTGGAATGCGCCGGTCGTGCTGGTGGCGCGCACGGTGCTGGGCACGATCAACCATTCGCTGCTCTCTATCGAGGCGCTGCGCAGCCGCGGTGTCGAAGTGCTCGGCGTGGCCTTCGTCGGCGATGCCGTGGAAGACAGTGAGGCCACCATCTGCGCCATGGGCCGGGTCCGCCGCCTGGGCCGCCTGCCTCGGCTCGACCCGCTGACGCCGGAGGCCCTCGCCCGCGTCTTCGCTGAAAACTTCAACATCGAGGATTTCACCGCATGACGTCATCGGTCTGGCATCCCTTCACACAGCACGGCCTTCAGGAGCCGGTTCCGCTGGTCACCCATGCCGAGGGAGCGCTGCTCCACACGGCGGACGGCCGGGCGGTGGTGGATGCCGTGTCCTCGTGGTGGGTGACGACGCACGGTCATTCCCATCCGCGCATCAAGGCCGCCATCGCGGAGCAGGCGCAGAAACTCGACCAGATCATCTTCGCCGGATGGACCCACGAGCCGGCCGAACAGGTCGCGGCGGGACTGCGCGCCATCATGCCCGAGAGCCTGACGCGGGTGTTCTTCTCCGATTCGGGATCGACCAGCGTGGAAGTGGCGCTGAAAATGGCGCTCGGTTACTGGCACTGGCGGGGCGAGGGCCGCCACCGCATCGTCGTGATGGAGAATTCCTACCACGGCGACACGATCGGCGCGATGTCGGTGGGCGAACGCGGGGTGTTCAACCAGCCTTACGCCCCGCTGCTGTTCGACGTTGGCCGTATCCCCTTCCCCGCTGCCGGCGCGGAACAGGCGACGCTCGACGCGCTCGAAGCGCTCTGCCGCCAGCCGGATACCGCCGCGCTGATCGTGGAGCCGCTGATCCTCGGCGCGGGCGGCATGCTGGTCTATTCGCCGGCGGTCCTCGCGGCGATGCACGAAATCTGCGCCCGCCACGGCGTACTGTTCATCGCCGACGAAGTGATGACCGCCTGGGGCCGCACCGGCACTCTTCTCGCGTGCGAGCAGGCGGATATCGTCCCCGACATTCTCTGCCTCTCCAAGGGCCTGACCGGCGGGGCGGTGCCGCTGGCCGTCACCATGGCGAGCGAGGCCATCTACGAAGCGCACTATTCCACCGACCGCGCGCGGATGTTCTTCCATTCCTCCAGCTATACCGCGAACCCGATCGCCTGCGCCGCCGCCGCCGCCAATCTGGCGATCTGGCGCGAGGAGCCGGTTCTCGAACGGATTGCCGCGCTGGCCGGCAAGCAGGCGGGCTGGATCGAAAAGCTCGGCCAGTTCTGCCACTTCGACAATCCCCGCAGCCTGGGCACTATCGCCGCGCTGGACCTCAGGACCAGCGGCGCCAGCGGCTACATGAGCGACCTTGCCCCGCGCCTCATGGCCTTCTTCCGCGAACGCGACGTGCTGCTGAGGCCGCTCGGGAACACTGTCTATGTCATGCCGCCCTACTGCATCACCGACGATCAGCTTGCGCAAGTGTGGGATGCCATCGGCGAAGCGGT
>Ga0160437_1001652_pt1 | contig 9956 bp, 7 predicted proteins | sample HID1975I_E0MG_FD_108227 | JGI IMG/M metagenome (GOLD analysis project Ga0160437, IMG submission 108227) | Enriched soil microbial communities from UW Madison campus, WI, USA - HID1975I_E0 MG | ecosystem: Environmental > Terrestrial > Soil > Unclassified | place: USA: Madison, Wisconsin | collected... | reverse complement strand
GACCGACGCCGCCAGCCTGAACCCCATCGTCGCCATGCCCGCGCATGCCTTGTCGGATGCGATCCGGCGCCGCGAGTTGTCCTGTGTCGAGGTCATGCGCGCCTATCTGGCGCATATCGACAGCGTCAACCCGAAGATCAACGCCATCGTCGGCCGGCGCGACGCCGATGCGCTGCTGCGCGAAGCCGCCGAGCGCGACGCGCAACTGGATGCGGGCCTATGGCTGGGCTGGATGCATGGCATGCCGCAGGCGCCCAAGGACCTGACGGCCGTGCGCGGCATGGTCACGTCGATGGGCTCGCTGGTCTACAAGGACCAGGTCACGCAGCATGATTCGATCATCGTCGAGCGCATGCGAGCGTCGGGCGCCATCTTCATCGGCCGCACCAACGTGCCGGAATTCGGCTTGGGCTCGCATACCTACAACCAGGTTTACGGCACCACCGGCAACCCCTACGACCCGTCCAAGACGGCGGGCGGCAGCAGTGGCGGCGCGGCGGCGGCGCTGGCCGCGCGCATGCTGCCCGTGGCCGATGGCAGCGATTTCGGCGGCTCGCTGCGCAACCCGGCAGCGTTCTGCAACGTGTATGGCATGCGGCCGTCGGCGGGGCGCGTGCCGTTCGGGCCGTCGCCCGAAGTGTTCCTGAAGCAACTGTCGTATGAAGGGCCGATGGGCCGCACGCCGCGCGACGTGGCGCTGCTGCTGTCGGTGATGGCGGGGCACGACAAGCGTTCGCCCTTGTCGCTGCGCGACGACCCCACGCAGTTCGCCACCGCATTGGACGCCACATCAGACGCGGACCCGCGCGGCAAGCGCATCGGCTGGCTGGGCGACTGGGGCGGTTACCTGCCCCTGGAGCCGGGCATTCTGGACGTGTGCGCGCAAGGCCTGGCCACGTTGGATACCGTGGGCTGCGACGTCGTGGATTACCAGGTGCCGTTCGCGGGCGACCGGCTGTGGCGCATGTGGTTGACGCATCGGCACCTGATGGTGGGCGGCCAATTCCATGCGCTGGTTCAAGACCCGCAAACGCGCAAACTGCTCAAGCCCGCGCTGATCTGGGAGGTGGAAGGCCTGGACGGCATGACCGCGCACGATGTCTATCAGGCCACGCAAGAACGCAGCGCCTGGTACCAGACGGTGCTGAGCATGTTTGAAGAGGTCGATTTCCTGGCGGTGCCGTCGGCGCAGGTGTTTCCGTTTGACGCCACGCTGGACTGGCCCAAGCACATTGCCGGGCGCGCCATGGATACCTATCACCGCTGGATGGAGACCGTCACGCCGTGGACGCTGGCGGGTTGCCCGGTGATCAGCGTGCCGGTGGGCTTCAGCCCGCAGGGGCTGCCGATGGGCATGCAGTTGATTGGCCCGCCGCAGGGCGACCTGGATGTGTTGCGGCTGGCCCAAGCCTATGACCAGGCGAGCGACTGGGTAGAAGCCCACCCGCCGGCGTCGCTGTGGCAAGCGGCCTGACCGCGCTTGCGGTACGCACTGTCACGGAAAAACACAAGTTTCTGTAAGCGGGCTTTGCGTTTTTCTGACGGGTATCCCCAAATTTACGGGGATTTCCCTAGTTTTTCATGGCTCGCCGACCCCGCCTTTGCAATAATCAGTGCATTTCCCCACATCCGGTCATGGGTGGGTCGGGCGCTGTCGTGTTGAACCCCCACAAAGGTCTACCTGAATGAAGAATCTGACTCTGCGCCAACGCATCCTGGCCAGCTTCATGGTCATCCTGGCCATCATGACGTTGATGGTGGTGGTTGATTACCGACGCCTGCTGCACATTGAAGACGAAGTGGTGATGATCAACACGGACGCCGTGCCGGGCATCTACTACAGCACGTCGATACGCGCGTCGTGGTTTGCCGGGTTCGTGGTGGTGCAGGACGCTTTCAACAGCGATTCCGACGCAGAGCGCCGCACCGTGCTGGAGGCGCTGCCCAAGAGCGACCAGCAGTTGGAAGAGCACATCGACTTTTACCGCCGCACGATTTCGCGCGAGGACGATCGCGCGATGTTCGCGGATTTCGAGAAGGCCTTGCAGGACTACAAGCGCATTCGTGCCGATATCCTGGGGGGCGCGATGGCGGGCGATACGCTCGGGGCGAAGAACCGCGTCAAGAACGAATTGCGGCCCGCCTTCTACCAGGGGCGCGACATCCTGGCGAAGATGGTGGTGGAAAACAAGAAGCAGGCCGACGAGGCCGCCGTCAGCATCAAGAAGGCGGTGGATGCGGCCGAGTACGGCATGTTGTTGTCGCTGGGCCTGGCGATCGCGGCGGCGATCGTATGCGGCGTGATGCTGATGCGCGCCATCGGCAACCCCATGCGCGACATCGTCAAGACCCTGGAATCCACCGGCAGCGGCGACCTGACCCGCCGCTTGGCCTTGGCACGCAAAGACGAATTCAACGCCATTGAAACCGGCTTCAACGGCATGGTGGACGAACTGACCGGGTTGGTCGGCAAGACCCAGCGTTCGGCCGTGCAGGTGGCGACGTCGGTGACCGAGATCGCAGCTACATCCAAGCAGCAGCAAGCCACCGCGTCCGAAGTGGCGGCCACCACCACCGAAATCGGCGCCACCTCGCGTGAAATTTCCGCGACATCCCGCGAGCTGGTTCGCACCATGACCGAGGTGTCCAGTGCCGCCGAGCAGACCGCGTCGCTGGCCGGCAGCGGGCAGGTTGGACTGGCGCGCATGGAAGACACGATGCGCAACGTGGTGGGCGCGGCGGGTTCGGTGAACGCCAAGCTGGCCATCCTGAACGAGAAGGCCGGCAATATCACTCAGGTGGTTACCACGATCACCAAGGTAGCGGACCAGACCAATCTCTTGTCGCTCAACGCCGCCATCGAAGCCGAGAAGGCCGGCGAGTACGGCCGTGGCTTTGTGGTGGTGGCGACCGAGATCCGCCGGCTGGCCGATCAGACCGCCGTGGCCACGTATGACATCGAACAGATGGTGCGCGAGATCCAGTCGTCGGTGTCGGCGGGTGTGATGGGTATGGACAAGTTCTCGGAGGAAGTGCGCCGGGGCATGGCCGACATGCAGCAGGTGGGCGACCAGTTGTCGCAGATCATCCAGCAGGTGCAGACGCTGGCGCCGCGCGTGCAGATGGTCAACGAAGGCATGCAGGCGCAGGCAACGGGCGCCGAACAGATCAACCAAGCCTTGCAGCAGTTGAGCGACGCCGCCCAGCAAACCGTGGAATCGCTGCGTCAGTCCAGCCTGGCGATTGAAGAGCTGACGGTGGTGGCCAACGACCTGCGCAGCGGCGTGTCGCGCTTCAAGATCTGAATCCCGTCATGGCGGAACTTGCTCCATCCATCCAGCCCGGCGCCGCGGGTTCGGCCGCGCGGCGGCTGTATCTGCTGTTTCGCATCGGCGGCGACCGCTATGCGCTGGATGCGGGCGAGGTGATCGAGGTGCTGGGTTTGCGTACGCTGAAACAGGTGCCCGGCGCGCCATCCTGGGTGGCGGGCATGCTGGACAGGCGTGGCGCGCCGGTGCCCGTGATCGACATGAGCGCGCTGGCGGGGCAGGGCGCCGCCGCCCGCGTCACCAGCACCCGCCTGGCGCTGGTGCATTACCGGCCGGCTACGGCTGAGGCCGCAACGCCGGCAGTCACTGCAACGGTGTCAGCAACTGTGGCTAACCCCGGCGCCGCTGACCATGTGCTGGGACTGATCCTGGAACACGCCACCGAGACTTTGCATTACGACCCGGCCGCGTTCCAGCCTTCGGGTTTGGACAACCCCAACGCCCGCTACCTGGGACCGGTGCTGAGCGACGCGCACGGCATGGTCCAGGCCGTAGGCGTAAACGACCTGCTGCCGCCGTCCGTGCGCGCGATGCTGTACCCGGCCGACCCTGATGGTAAGGCCCGGCCATGATGCTCATCGATGAATTCAGCGCCTTGCTCAAGCGCAAGATGGGGCTGGACAGCGGCTCCATCGGCCAGGCCGCGGTTGAGCGCGCCGTGCGCCACCGCATGAACGCGGTGGGCGTGGCGGACGAACACGAGTTCCTGCGGCGGCTGCACACGGTGGCCGACGAAATGCAGCAACTGATCGAAGCCGTGATCGTGCCCGAGACCTGGTTCTTCCGGTATCCGGAATCGCAAACCGCCATGGCCGGCCTGGCGCGTGAACGCTTGTTCGCGGCCGGCGTGCCGGAAAGCCGGGTGCTGCGGATACTGAGCGTGCCGTGCGCAAGCGGCGAAGAACCGTATTCCGTCGCCATGGCCTTGCTGGACGCGGGCGTGCCCGCCGCGCGCTTTCACGTGGATGCGGTGGACATCAGCGAACGCATGGTGCAATTCGCGCAACGCGCCGAGTATGGCCGCAACGCATTCCGTGGCGATGACCTGGCGTATCGCGACCGCCACTTTGTGGAAGCGGCCGACGGCCATCAACTGAACGCGCAGGTCCGCGAGCGGGTCCGCTTTCAGCATGGCAATCTGTTCGACGGCAACCTGCTGGCGGGCGCGGCCCCGTATGACTTCGTGTTCTGCCGCAATTTGCTGATCTACTTCGACGGGCCGACCCAGGAACGTGCGGTGCAGGTGCTGCGGCGCTTCACGCGCAATGACGGCGTGATCTTTGTCGGGCCGGCCGAAACCAGCCTGTTGACGCAGCGCCGCCTGCCCGCGCTGCCGTTGGCGCGCTCGTTCGCCTTTCGGGCGCAGGCCTTGCCGGCGCCGCCCGAGCCCGCGATGCGGGCCATGGGCACGATGGGGGCGATGGGCACCAATGGGGCCACTCCGATCGTGCACGCCTGGTCGCCACCCAGGCGGCCCGTGGCGCAGGTGCCGGCCGCGCGCCTGCCCCTGGCGCATGCGGCAATCGCCCCGGCGCCTGGCAATGGCGACCTCAGCGCGGCAAACGGCAACACCGGCACGGCCATGGGCAACACCAACGCCACGGCCTCGCTGCGCCAGATTGCGCAGATGGCGGATCGCGGTCGCGTGCAGGACGCCCTGGCGCAATGCCGCGCGCACATAGACCTGCACGGCGTCAGCGCCGATGGGCTGCATCTGCTGGGCCTGCTGCAAGATGCAGCGGGCGACGCGCGCCAGGCGCAGGCGTCTTACCGCAAGGCGTTGTACCTGGACCCGACCCACCGCGAAGCGCTGCTGCATCTGGCCGCCTTGATCGCATCGTCAGGTGACATCGAAGGCGCGCGCCGCTTGCAGGCGCGCGCGGCACGACAGGAGGCCCGACGTGATTGAGTCCCTTGCGCGCCTGTCCGACATTGACGACTGCTGGAACCGCATCGGTATCCGTGGCGACAAGAGCTGCGACCAGTTGCCCGCGCATGTGCATTGCCGCAACTGCCCGGTTTATGCGGCCGCCGCCAAACGCATTCTGGACCGTCTGCCGCCACAACTCGATTCGTCCGACGGCGATATTGAGCAGCCCCGGCAAGACGTTCGCTTGTCTTCGCTGCTGGTCTTTCGCGTGGGCGCGGAATGGCTGTCGCTGCCGACACGCGCCTTGGACGAGGTTGCCGCCACGCGCATGATCCTGACGCTGCCGCATCGCCGCGACCCGGCGGTGCTGGGCGTGACCAATGTGCGCGGCACCTTGACGGTGTGCGTGTCCTTGGCGCGCCTGTTGGGGCTGGACGCGGCGGGCGATGACACGCGCGAGCGCGCCGGTGCCGCCCGCATGCTGATCTTCGGCGGCGCCGGCCGGGCCGTGGTGCTGCCGGTGGACGAGGTTGAAGGCATCCATGCCGTCAACCTGGACCAACTGGAACCGCTGCCATCAACCGTGGAGGGCGCCAGCCTGAAGTATTCGCGCGGCGTGGCCCAGTGCAGCGGCCGCAGCGTGGGGGTGCTGGATGAGGCACTGCTGATGCAAGCTTTGGAACGGAGCCTGGCGTGAACCCGGACGAGATGCGCGACGCCTCCTTGCTTGAGCTGTTCCAGCTTGAGACCCGCACTCAGGTGCAGGTGCTGAACAACGGCCTGCTGGCGCTGGAACACGACCCGACGTCGGCGGCCCAGCTTGAAGCCTGCATGCGCGCGGCGCATTCGCTCAAGGGCGCCGCCCGCATCGTGGACCTGCACCCTGCCGTGCGGATTGCGCACGCCATGGAAGACTGCCTGGTGGCCGCGCAGGAAGGGCGGCTGCGCTTGCAGGCGGATGATATCGACGCCTTGCTGTTGGGCACTGACCTGCTGCAACGGGTGGCCACGCCTGGCGCGGAACTGGGTGGCGAGATCGATGACCTGGTGGTGCGCCTGAGCAACGCGCCGGCCGTCGCGCCGGCGCCGCCCCGTCCGCCCAGGCCGTCGGATTTTCTGCCGCCGATCCAGCGCTTCGACGATTTGCCAGCTTCGGCCCGTGTCCCGCAACCGGGCCGAGCTGCTGCAACGACCGCGGCACCCACTGCGGGTTCGAGTGCACTCCCCACTGCCGCCCCGAGCCCGAGCTTGGCAGTGACGCCGCCACCGCCGACGGTATCCCCCGCCCAGCCGGCGGCACGCCGCAGTACGGATCAAGGCATCTTCGAAGGCGAGCGCGTGTTGCGCGTCACCGCCGACACGCTGAACAAATTGCTGGGCCTGTCCAGCGAGACGCTGGTGGAATCGCACTGGGTCGGCCCGTTCGGGGCATCCATGCTGCGCCTGCGGCGCTTGCAGGCGGGAGCGGCGCAGGCGCTGGACGGCGTGCGCGGCGCGTTGGCCGGCCAGCAGGTGGACGCGCGCGCGCAGGCGGCGCTGGACGATGCCCAGCGCATCGTTGAGCAATGCCAGCAGGAACTGGCCCAGCGCACCAACGAAGTCGATGAATTCGGCTGGCGCATGAGCCATCTGGCCCAACGCCTGTACGACACCGCGCTGGCTTGCCGCATGCGGCCCTTTGGCGACGGCGTGGGTGGCATGCCGCGCATGGTGCGCGACCTGGGCCGCTCGCTGGGCAAACAGGTGCGGCTGGAAATCGAGGGCGACACCACGCAGGTGGACCGCGACATTCTTGAAAAGCTGGACGCGCCGTTGATGCACTTGCTGCGCAACGCGGTGGATCACGGCATTGAAATGCCGATGGACCGTCTGGACGCCGGCAAGCCGCCGGAAGGCCTGATCAAGCTGTCGGCGCGGCACTCGGCCGGCATGCTGGTGGTGGAACTGAGCGACGACGGCGCGGGCATTTCGTTGGACCGGCTGCGCGTGGAAGTCGTGCAGCGCAAGCTGACCACGGCCGACACCGCGGCGCGCCTGAGCGAAGCCGAACTGCTGGAATTCCTGTTCCTGTCCGGCTTCAGCACGCGCGGCGAAGTGACCGAGATATCGGGGCGCGGCGTGGGCCTGGACGTGGTGCAGACCATGGTGCGCCAGTTGCGCGGCGCGGTGCGCATTCATCAGACCAGCGGGCAGGGCACGCGCTTCATGCTGGAAATGCCCTTGTCGCTGTCGGTAGTGCGCAGCCTGCTGGTCGAGGTACAGGGCGCGATCTATGCGTTTCCGCTGGCCTACGTCAGCCATGCCTTGCAGGTGCGCAGGGAAGACATCGAACAGTTGGAAGGCCATCAACACTTTCGGTTCATGGACCGGCAGGTGGGCCTGGTGTCGGCGCGGCAGATCCTGCGGGGCGGCGAGCCCGCGCCCGCGGCGGAATGAGTCGCGGTGGTGGTGGTTGGCGATCACGACAAGCGCTACGGCATCGCCGTGGACCGCTACGTGGGTGAGCGCACGCTGGTGGTGCAGCCGCTGGACCCCCGGCTGGGCAAGGTGCAGGACGTGATGGCGGGCGCCTTGATGGACGACGGCACGCCGCTGTTGATCCTGGACGTGGAAGACATGCTGCTGTCGGTGCAGAAGCTGATCGAAGCCGGCCGCCTGACGCGGGTGGACGGCGCGGGTCAGGTCGCGCAGACGCGCCGCCGCAAGCGCGTGCTGGTGGTGGACGATTCCCTGACCGTGCGCGAACTGGAACGCAAGCTGCTGGTGAACCGGGGCTTTGACGTGGCCGTGGCGGTCGACGGCATGGATGGCTGGAACATGCTGCGCAGCGAGGATTTTGATTTGGTCGTGACCGATGTGGACATGCCACGCATGGACGGCATCGAACTGGTGTCGCGCATCAAGGCCGACCCCAGGCTGCAAGGCGTGCCGGTGATGGTGGTGTCGTACAAGGACCGCGAAGAAGACCGGCGGCGCGGGCTGGACGCCGGCGCTGACTACTATCTGGCCAAGGGAAGTTTCCATGACGACGCGTTGCTGGACGCCGTCGAAGACCTGATCGGGAAGGCACTGACGTGAGAATCGGCATCGTCAACGATCTGCAAATAGCGGTTGAAACCCTGCGACGCGCCATCGCGCTGGAACCGGGGCTGGAAGTGGCCTGGGTGGCGTCCAACGGCGAAGAGGCCGTGGCGCAGTGCGCGCGCGACCGGCCCGACGTGGTGCTGATGGACCTGATCATGCCCGTCATGGACGGCGTGGAAGCCACGCGCCGCATCATGGCCGAGTCGCCGTGCGCCATTGTGGTGGTCACCGTGGACGTGGCCCGCCACACGGCACGCGTGTTCGACGCCATGGGCCACGGCGCGCTGGACGCGGTGGATACGCCCGTTGTCGGCGGGGGCGACCTGCGCACCGCCGCCGCGCCCTTGCTGCGCAAAATCCGCAACATAGGCTGGTTGATCGGCCGCTACGGCAGCCGGCCCACCTTGACCCCGGTGTCCAAGACGGCCGCGCGCGCGGATGCGCAACGGCTGCTGGTGATCGGTGCGTCGGCGGGCGGCCCGGCCACGCTGGCGCAACTGCTGCGCGATCTGCCACTGAGTTTTCCCGCCGGCATCGTGCTGGTGCAGCATGTGGATGCGTCGTTTGCCGCGGGCATGGCCGACTGGTTGAATGACCAGGTGCAGTTGCCCGTGCGGCTGGTGCGCGAAGGCGAACGGCCCTTGCCGGGCCAGATCCTGCTGGCGGGCACTGACGACCATCTGCACCTGCTGGCCGACGGTACCCTGCGCTACACCCCGGACCCCAAGGAAAGCCTGTACCGGCCGTCCATCGACGTGTTTTTTCATAGCGTGGCGCAGCACTGGCGCGGCACCGCCGTGGGCGTGCTGCTGACCGGCATGGGCCAGGACGGCGCGCGCGGGCTGAAGGCCATGCGTGAACGCGGCTGCCTGACCATTGCGCAAGACCAGGCCACCAGTGCCGTATACGGCATGCCCAAGGCGGCGGCCGCCTTGCAGGCGGCGGTGGAAATCAAACCGTTGGACCAGATCGCGCCGCGCGTGATCCAGGCCTTGGCCTGAGCGCCCAACATTGCCAGACTTCAAGGAATAGCGATGCACCCTCCCATAGACAGCGCAGGCTCGGCGGATTTGAGCGCGCACGCAGCCATGGTGCTGCTGGTTGACGATCAGGTCATGGTGGCTGAAGCGATCCGGCGGGCGCTGGTCGTCGAGGGCAATATCGATTTCCACTATTGTTCGGACCCCTACAAGGCGCTGACGGTGGCCATCCAGACGCGGCCCACCGTCATCCTGCAAGATCTGGTGCTGCCGGGCGTGGACGGCTTGAGCCTGGTGAAGGAATACCGCAACCACCCGGTCACGCGCGACATTCCCATCATCGTGCTGTCCACCAAGGAAGACGCCGCCATCAAGAGCGCGGCGTTTTCCTCGGGCGCCAACGATTATCTGGTGAAGCTGCCGGATTCCATCGAACTGGTGGCGCGCATCCGCTACCACTCGCGCTCGTACCTGGCCCTGGTGCAGCGCGACGAGGCCTACCAGGCACTGCGCCAAAGCCAGCAGCAACTGCTGGAAAGCAATATGGAATTGCGTCGGCTGACCAATTCCGACGGCTTGACGGGGCTGGGCAACCGCCGCTATTTCGACGAATACCTCAACGCCGAATGGCTGCGCGCGCGCCGCGATGGCCGCGAGATCAGCATGTTGATGATCGATGTGGACCACTTCAAG
>Ga0160437_1001650_pt1 | contig 9961 bp, 7 predicted proteins | sample HID1975I_E0MG_FD_108227 | JGI IMG/M metagenome (GOLD analysis project Ga0160437, IMG submission 108227) | Enriched soil microbial communities from UW Madison campus, WI, USA - HID1975I_E0 MG | ecosystem: Environmental > Terrestrial > Soil > Unclassified | place: USA: Madison, Wisconsin | collected... | reverse complement strand
GGTCGGGTTATTTATTGCAGACACAAGCCCCCTGCGCTTATTGGCCGGACTGTATATTCATTGTTTTACTCCGGATCCTGCCCGGAGTCTTCTTCCTGTAATTTTGTGAATTCACTCCGTAAGGGAGTATTACCTGCTTTTTCTTTCTTCCAGGCCTCTGCATTTAATACGATCTTATCAGCTTCTCTGATGCTTAGGCCCAGCATGCTGATTAAAAGTTTGGCGGATTGCAGTTGGGTACAGCCCATTTGTTTTAGCTTTTTTAAGGCCAGCTCCATGCTTTCCTTGTTGCCTTTCTTATAGATCTCGTTAAACGCGTTGACCATTTCTGCAGAAATGTCTCCAAACAGGCTACTCATAGATGTATAGAATATCTAATTTGATAATGAAATTATTTTCCCATTCATGGGGATTAGGCCTGAAGTCGGCGGCCAGCAATTGTACAAACTCAATAAAATCTTCTTTATTATTGGGTGTGCTTAATTTGTTAATTAAAGAGCTCATTCTCTAAATTTGTACCATGCTTGAATTAACTAAAGATGAATGGGATGCTGTTATAAATAAAACATATGAGTTAGAATTTGATTGGATTGCGATTGACAAGTTAGACCAAGTTGCTGTGTTTTTTTCCTGTAATCAAGGTTATATTGCTGATAAAGCAAAGTTATCATTTGAACTATACAATAGGCTTTTTTCCCTGATAGATTCGCTCCCCGGTATTACAGAAGCTAAATCTGTTATCAAAATTGGTGGTAATTCCGGCCACTGGCAAAAGCTTTCCCGAAAAGGACTCTTTGCTTTCGATTACCAGGACATTCACCGGACAAGCAAGTTAAATCAATACGATCTTATTTCAAAGCCAGCGGTTCCATTGAAGTCAAGTCAAATAAGTGGTATTGACCAATGCCTGGACATCATACCACGGTTTAACCTGATTTTTGAGAGCGATATCAGTTTTCAGAAACTACAGGAGTTTGAGTATAAATAACATTATTAATCCTGGCTGATTTAATTAAGTCCCTCTTTCTTCTTTTCTTAACTCGCGTGTGATACCATCTACGAGGTCTTCCTGCATAAGGAGTTTGTTTGGCCTGCTAAGGGCTTTGAGCGAAGCGTATTGAATAACATTGATGATGGAGGCGCCACTGATCTCATAGGTTTCAGCAATGGCGGGGAGTGATACATTGGGGCCTGACTTAATGGAAGCAGGCATGGAATGTTTCCACAGCTTTAAGCGCTCCTGGGCATTGGGCATGGGAAAGTATACAATGGAATGAAAGCGACGCAGGAAAGCGTCATCTATATTGCTTTTGAGGTTGGAAGCGAGGATCATGAGTCCGGAGAAATCTTCTATGCGTTGTAAAAGGAAGGACACTTCCTGGTTGGCAAATTTATCATGGGAGCTTTGTACATTGGTACGCTTGCCAAATAAGGCATCGGCCTCATCAAAAAATAATATCCAGTCTTTGTGTTCTGCGCGATCGAATATCTTACCCAGATTTTTTTCTGTTTCGCCAATGTACTTGGAAACGATCTGTGAAAGATCGATCCTGTACACATCTTTGCCAAACTCTTTGCCGAGCAATGTTGCTGTTAATGTTTTACCAGTACCGGAAGGACCGTAAAACAGTACGCGGTAACCCACATTGATCTTGCGGGAAAGGTTGGTATCGGATGCCAGTTCAGGGTGATAAGTAAGCCAGCGTCGTATATCTTCAATCTGCTCTTCTGTAAACGGGTGCAATACGAGGTCATCCTTTTCCATGCGAGTGGTAGTAAGGCGGGCCGGAAAATCGGCACTGAACTTTGGCTTGGCGGCCTGGCCGGTCAACAGAAAATGCACCCATTCGGGAGAGAGTATAATGCGCCCACTCATGAGGGGTTCGCCTTCGCGTACGGTTTCCAACCAAAGGATATCCTGGTTATAAAAGTAATGGGTATTGTCAAAGAGGTGCTGTACCCCTACCCTTTTTTCCAGGTCGGTACCGGCAATGATGAACTGGGCGGTTTCACCAGTAGGCAAGACACCGCGGTGGTGCTGCCCTTTGATGCCGCCAAACTCTGCGAAGTCGCCACCGTTGGGCAGGTGCTCGGCTATCAGGGATTCAAAGAAGTCGGTACGTATATGCGGGGTCAATGCCAGTATAAGGATGATCCACTCTTCGGGTGCAGGTGGCTGAGGCAGGTGACGTGCAATGTCCTGCTGAATTAATTTATCGCCAAAGGTCTGTTGCAGCCAGTTTTTGAGATCGAAGGGAGCGCCTTCATAATGGGTTTGCAGCCTTTTGGCAATGATGGTGCGCAGGTCGGCAATGGCGGACTCAATGGCAGTGGAAGGCTCGGTATTTTTCGGAATGGTATACAACACAAAAATTGAATGGGTGTAATTTAAGGATAATAAGGATGACGGCCTATCCCCTTTACCGGGTATAGGAAGCGCACAATATAAAATAAGCCCAGGAGTCGGCTGTGTCAAATGATCCTAATGTAGGGTTATTGCAGTCAAAGCCGAAGATATAGGCCTCTGCTCCTGGCTGGCCGATACCGACGGCATGGGCTGCTTCATGGAGCAGGGTCTTTACCTGTTCGTCGGGTGTCATTTTAAAGAACTTATTGCAGGTATGCATGGGTGGCCGGTTGCCTACTACATAGGCATTCCAATCGGAACAGGCATCGATCTCCGGCCCACATTCCACGCGTTCGTTTGATGACAATACGGTTACTATTTTTTCGATGATGTCAATGGCCTGATCGAGGGAGAGGCTGGGTGAAATGGTGCGCCTGGCCAGGCTATAGGCTTCGCGCTGTTGATAGACGCCGAGTGTTGGGTGGTTGCCTCTGAGCCTGAACATGGTTACCTGTGCTTTAATAAATGCTGCCTGCCGAGCTGCTGCAACTGCAGCCCGGTCACATTCCACAACGGCTTGTTTGGGTGCGGCGGGCTTGGCATCTTTACGCTGTACGCTCTTGCTACCCTGCGCGCCGTTGCCTTGTTGTACTACATGGGTTAGCTCATGGGCCAGCAGGTGTTTGCCTTCGGCTGATTGGGTATTGTACTTGCCTTCGTTGAACACGATATGGTTTTCGTAAGTATAAGCCTGTGCATTGATGGCGGTGGCACTTTGGGCCGCTTCGGCACCGGTATGGATCTTTACGTTGCTGAAATCCTGTCCCATCCGCTCACCAAAGAACTCCTGGGCCTGCGGTGGCAAAGCTGTGCCTTTACCATGCAGGTTGTTGAGGTAGTTACCAGTGACATCATTTGCTCCTTCAGCTGCATGGTGCTGTGCTTCTTCCTTCTTATCCGCCTGGCGCTTCACCAGCTTGTCTTCGTCTTCGCATTTATCGCATTTGCGTTGTATGGCAGACGCGGGTTGAAAAAAAGAACCCTGGGTTGTTTCTCCAAAAAAAGTGTTCTCCTTTTGCCCTTCTTTCCGGAAGACGGGATTGTCTTTGGCGGCTGCTGGTTTACGGCGAATGCGGCGGAGATAAGCTGGTTTCATATTGTATGATTTAATGGATACAAGGCCTGTATATATTACTTCGACAAAGTAAATTCTACCCGCGTACAGGAAGGTAATCCCAGACTGGTAGATACACCCTGTCCCGCCGCCGATTGGTGAAACTTCAGGTTATCCCGTGATAGCTCCTGCATAATGCTTTGCGATAACTGTAGCGGATCGGAAATACCCAACAACACATATAGCTTTTTATCCGCCTCAGCCCTGTTGGTGGCTTTGAATTTAAAGTTGACGGCCTGCGCAATGCCAAGGGATACATCCCAATTCACCAGGTGATTGTTGATGGTCTTCAATTGGTCTTTTTCATGTACCTTTTCATGTTGCAGGATGGAGGGCACTACGCCGCCTGCATCCAGGTAGGTAAGTGTTACAAACTTCACATTACATTTCGCAAACTGACCTGCCAGCTGGGCCTGGTCGAAGGCATCGATCGAATTATTGAAAAAGGCATTGGTATTGGTGACGATGGGTGTCCATTTGGCTGATGGCGGCGGGATATGAATAAGCCCAGTAAAGTTATTCACCCCTATTGTTTTAATGGAGAAGATCGATCCTGTAAGCTGGTTCATTTCCTGTTGTAGTGCCGCCAATGTAAGATCACCTACAATGCCGTCAACAGCAAGCCCCGGATGTTTTTCCTGGAAGAAAATCACGGCGCCTCTTGTTTCACCACGATAGTCCTTATCTGCGCCGTATTTGGGCAGTAAGGGTACAGGTTCATCCAATCCCTGCCCCCAGGCTATCAATGCTTCCTGTATCAGCTTTACATTTTTACCATAGGATCCATACGACAACTCTACTTTGTTGGCGCGAATGCCATCCAGGGCGGGGTCGGCCAGGTTGGGCCGGGGAATACTGCTCAGGTCCCTTTCATCGAGGTCGGGCTTTACCAGTGCCTGCTCAAAGTTGCGGGCGCCTAATGAGGGCAACTGTGTAGTGCCATTCAACACACTATCGCAGCGTCCCAGGGCCCTGCTTTGCTGGCGGAACTGCGCGGAAGGCTCAAAATCGTCTATGGTGGGATAGGGTGAAGTGATATTTACCCGTCGCGATACAGTGTCTGCATTACCAGTTTCAGCCGCCCCTTGTTGTACTACATGTGTTAATTCATGGGCCAGCAGTTTTTTACCTGTTTCCGATTGATCATTGTACTTGCCTTCATCAAATACAATATGGTTTTGATAAGTATAAGCCTGTGCATCGATGTCCCTGGCGCTTTGGGCGGCCGCTGTACCGGTATGTATCCGTACATGGCCAAAGTCATGGCCCATGCGGCTGCCAAAGAAATCCTGCGATTGAGGGGATAGGGCCGCACCCTTTCCGTCTATGCCGCTTATATAGTCGGCGGTGGTCCCTGGGGCGGCTGTGTCATTGTTCTCCTTTCGATCCAATTTTTTCTCTTCCTCTTCTTTGCTGGTCATACGCTGCACCCTCCTATCCTCCTCTTTTTTGTCTTCCTTGCGTTGTACTTTCTTTTCTTCTTCTTCCTTTTTCTCTGGCAGCCGGCTTATTTCATTTTCTTCATTGGCACAGCTGGCGCATTTCCGGTGTAATACGGGTGACGCAGAAAAGAAGGCCGGCGTAGGGGTTTCTCCAAAGAAAGTATTTTCTTTCTGGCCTTCCTTGCGGAAAACGGAGGCGTCTTTGGCGGTAGCCGGTTTGCGGTGAATGCGGCGGATAAAGGTGGGTCTCATGATGGTTGATTTATGATGGTCAAGGAGCTGGTTTATAAAAAAAATGCCTGGTTTGCTGCGTTGTCATCAAACTTCGCATCAGCATGATTGGTATGGAAAAACTTAGCTCCATCGAGTTTGGCTCCCCGGAAATCGGCGCCTTCTATATCGGTTTCCCGAAAAGAAGCCCTGCTCAGATCAGCGTTGGTGAACAGGGTGCCGCGCAGGCTGGCCCCGCGCACGAGGTAGCCGGCCAGTTTGTTGTGCAGGGATGCATTGATCAACTCTGCCGGCCCCAGTTGTGAATAGGACAGGTTTGCGCCAGTGCAATCAGCCTTATCTAATATTGCTCCTGACAAGATACATTCCTGCAGGTTGGCGTCTCTGAAGCTGCAGCCGGTGAAGTTGATACCAACCAGGTAAGCTTCAAAAAGTTCAAGTCCGTCGTAAACCTCACCCGCCAGATCGATCTCCTCTCCGGGGTGTTGAAGGCGCCAGGCATTGAATGCCTCTACGTCGGTTCTTAAAAGTGTATTTGCTTCTTGGTGCATATGCATGTTGTTTGTCTGTATTAGATAAAGTTCCTGACGAATGTTGCAATTATGCTGCCGATCTCCCGCGCGATCTGTTTGATCTGGTTGAGACTTTGGGGCGTCGATTCGCGCAGGCATTCGCCGATGGCAGCCATGTTGAAATCGGGCGCTGCACGGGCCAATTCAGTACGCAGGGTCTCCAGGCTGGCATTATTGCTTACTCTTTCAGTAGCGACATAATTACGGTAGAGGCTTTCCAGTGCAGCGGTGTAATCCGATGATTTCTCGCGTTTACCCGGATAGGCGTCTTTGATCCGCCTGATAAAGTCGGTGAGATCAGCGTGTGATTGTTCCTGGGCGATGATCATCTTTACGCCCTGCACGGTAAGGCGCTCGAGGATACCAGTCTCAGCATCGAAGGTGCCAGCTCCTTCCGATCCTACGCTGAAGCGGTTGCTGAGGGTGGCCAATCTGGCGCGTGAGTCGAACAGCACTTCTCCGGTGGGCCTGGTGCGCAATATGCGCCGTACAGCGGCAGCCCCTTCCTGTGAGCGGGCTCCGAAGAGGGATACTCTTCTGCCTCCTCTAGTAGTGCCTGCTGCTGTGGCGGCATCCACCCTGAAGAGGGTGTTGGGTTCGGGGAAGTAGATCACACTGGCATTGATGCGGCCGATGCGTTCGCGGATAGCAATATCCAACTGGTTGGCCAGGTAAGTGAGTTGCTGGTTCATCGACACATCTCCGCCTTCCATTTGCAATCTGAACTCATACCCTCCTGATACGATAGCTGGCATGGTTCCGCCTGCCCGTGCTTCCGACTCGCGGATGACCTGGTCGTAACGATCAAAGAGACCATTGGCGAACGCTGAAGCCTGCTGCCGCAACTGGTTCTCATTGATACCGCCCGGGGTAGCCCGCAAGCTCACCACGTCGGGATCGCCTGTATGGAGGTAGACGGTGCGACTCCACTCCTGTAGTCTTGCAACAGCCTGCACTGTCAACTGGTGGGTCCTGATCTGGTCGCGGATCAAACCGAAGGGTACTACACGTTGAACAATGCGGGAGCGCTCGTAGGCTTCTGCCGCTGCCTGGTTGCTGCAGGTACGGTATTGATTGCGTACTACATCCATGCTTACGGCTTCCAGCGACCGGGCATCCCCTGTCCTGTTTTCGATGCACCAACGTGGCATCCATGACATACCAAAGGCGCCAACGGAATAGGAAGACCAATTGAAACTATTGACCAGGGCTGTTACCTGCGGCTCTTTCTCTCCCTTCAGATCGCGGTAAGCGTTGACGCCTATCACCATAGCATAGCGGCTTTTGAGGTCTTCGGCATTGTCAAATACTTCCATATAGTTGTTTGCGATCATGATGGGGGTTAAAGGAGAAGCAGGGTCGCGTGCCGGGATGGTTGGTATATTCGCAACATAGGCTATGTCATTACCGGCCCGGGGCACAAAGTTCTCCCGGAAGACACCCGGTACAGAGAAGTCGGTCATAGTTCCCACGTTGTTCTGGATCACATAGCGTTTGCCATCTCCACCGAGGAAACCTTCGCCGGTATCACCATCGGCACCTTCTTCCTGTGAAGCTTTGCGTGTACGTCGCCTGGCTCGCGGATTGAGTACGCCTACCACTGTCCAGGTCCCCTCTTCAGTTTCAACGTCCAAGGAAGTGAGGCCATAGCGCAGGCGGATAGCGGCGAGTATCGGGCGAAGTAAGGCTCTGCCGACGCGGGAGCCTGAAAGGGCATCTATAGCCACCTGCCCATCGCGCACGGCATTGTCTACTCTTTCCTGCGGTGTGCCGCCACCCCCGATGGCATCGCGGCCCATGGCCAGCAGGCGGTCGAGCACGGCAAAGGCGGTATCCACGGCGCGGTTGACCAGCCAGGTGAGGGCCCTATCGACCAGGCCACGGGCCACCACCACCATTTCGCCGATCCTGCGGCCCAGACCACTGAGGCCTACCTGGTTGGCGAGGAAGCCGATCATGATGGGTACGGCTCTTGCCATGGTTCGTTCCAGGAAGTTGGCGGCAGTAGAGATGTTGCCGCTGGCTATTTCGACAACACCTTCTACGAATGAGTTGACAATTTCCAGCATCTGCCGGAGGTAGCGGATAAAGCTTTGTACGGCGCGGTAGAGGGCGATGGCGCTGTTGATCACGGCCATGATGCCGGTGGGATCGAGCAGGCTAAGCAATCTTGTTGTTACGGCATTGATGATGCGCTCCATGATCCAGTTCTTAATGGCATTGAGCACGGTATCCCAGAGTTGTGTGAGCTGGGTCTGGATGCGTTCCCAGATAGCCGCCATACCCCGCTCCTGCACATCGCGGATAAAGGTCCAGATGCCTTCGAGGGTATTGATCAGGCCGCGGATGCGGGCCACGCGCTGAGGACCAATACGCGGATGCGCTGCCAGCTTGGCCCACACGGCTTCCATGCTGATGCCCAATACCTGCAATATCCACCGGATGACACCCTGGAGGGTGAAGTTTTCCGGCGCCGGCACATTGGCATCTCTCAATTCGGCCATGAGCCAGCCTGTGAGCCCTGTCATCAGGTGGGTGGCAATATGGGCAAAGAACTGGATAAAGCCCTGTTTGATGGCGCGCAACAGGTTTTTCAGGAACCCAACGGGGTTACGCTTGATCATGTCAACGGCCTGCATGGCTTTACTGATAATATTGGCAATGAGGTCGGTTGGGAAGTTCATCACCTGCAGGATGACTTCTATTACGATCCTCACGATCTCGATCACAAAGGCAATGAGGCGGCCAATGGGTTCACCAAAGCGGTCAATAATGCGCTGGAAGGCCGCGATGGGATTGACCAGGTCATTTATGCTAAATGAGTTCCATAAGGAAATAAAGAGGTTGACAATGTAGGCAGGCGTCATGTTGAGACGGGCCACGGCGGCATTGATGCGCGCCACGGTTCGCCCGATGGCGCCGCTTTCCTGCAATTGGTTGAATTGTTCTTCGCCACCCTCCACCAGGCTCATGAAACCACGTATGATATTGGGTATGCTGCGCGGCACGTTTTCATCGGTGAAGGGGTCTTTGCCCAGGAGTACGGTGACGAGGGGATAACCGCGCACGGTACGTGCCCAGACGGATAGGCGCCGCATCAGTACTTCCTTGATGAAGGTCAGTATCATGATGGCGGTGTCGGCCATGTATTGGAGCACACGACCCACGGGCGCTGCAAATTCGTTGTAGATCATGCGGAAGGTGCCTACGGGATCCATGAGGCTATCGATGCTCACATGGTTCCAGATATTGTGGAAGGCATTGAGGATCTGTTCATAGGCGCCGCTGAAGATACCTATGCCCGTGTCGATCCAGGCGGCTACCCGTTCAAAGGTGCCGGTGTCCTGCATCTGTCTTCGCTGCTCCCTGCCCGCTTCGGACAATTCCAGCATGGCATTGAGGATATTGGTACCATTGCGTGGTACGTCTTCTTCAGTAACAGGGTCTTTGCCCAGCACCACCCGTAGCAGGGGGTAAGCAGGTGTTTGTTCCCGTATGAAGGTGACCAGTTGATTGACGAGGTATTCTTTGACCATGGACAGCAACTCTTCTGCAGCGGTCACGGCGAAGCGCACGATGTTGTTGATGGCGCGTTCGATGATGCTGCCGAAATTGCGGAGTATGGCAGTAGGACCATCCAGGATATTCCTTACGCCCAGGGCCTCCCAGGCCCCGAAGAATTCGTTGCGTACATTGGCTACGATGGCTTCAATATTGGCCAGTTGGGTATCGATCCAGGCCGCAGCACGGTCAAGCGCGCCCAACTCTTCCAGTTTGCGTTGCAGCATGGAGCCGCCGGGAAGGATGTCGAGTGCGGCCTCTATGAAGTTGCGTCCATTGCGTTCGATACGGTAACTGGTCACAGGATCATAACCCAGTATTACGCCCAGTGCGCGGTAGCCGGGAATATAGGACAGCAGTTGCCGCACTTTGCCCAGCAGCCAACCCTTGGCCACATCGATATCGAGTGTGATGGGGATATCGCTTAGGAAATCGACGATATGGGACATAGCATCATCGAGGAAGGAGCATTGGATCATGCCACTGCCCGGACTTCCGCTGATGCTGCTAATGGGCGCAGCTGGCGGACCGGTATCCATCATTCGCTGGAGACCTGGCACGGGCGGCGGACCTTCTATTGACTGCTTATCTTTTTCCTGCACTTCCGGTGTTGCAGGAGCAGGCAGGTCTGGTT
>Ga0160437_1001649_pt1 | contig 9977 bp, 7 predicted proteins | sample HID1975I_E0MG_FD_108227 | JGI IMG/M metagenome (GOLD analysis project Ga0160437, IMG submission 108227) | Enriched soil microbial communities from UW Madison campus, WI, USA - HID1975I_E0 MG | ecosystem: Environmental > Terrestrial > Soil > Unclassified | place: USA: Madison, Wisconsin | collected... | reverse complement strand
CTGGCGGCGGCGCCTTGGCGGCATCGGCCGGGGGCGGTGTCATGCCGGTATCGCCCGGCCTTCCGGTTTGGGCCAGGGCCTGGCCGGCGCTCAATCCAGGCAGCAGCCCGGAGGCGAGCGAAGCCGCCATGAACGATCGGCGGTCGATGGTCATGGCGGCTTCCTCTTCGTTATTTCAGTTCATGGCATTCGGCAGATGTATCGGCCGAACGTCAATACTTTGCGCGCGCGCCGAACAGGATCGTGCGGCCGAAGTGGTTGTTTTCGTAGTTGCGCTCCGCGAAGACGTCGTTGAAGCGATATCGGTAGGCATCGGTCAGGTTGTTGCCGTCGATCGAGAGTTCCAGCCACTCCGTGGCCTTGTAGCGGATCGCCGCATCGATGCTGGTGTAGGAGCCATAGCCTTCGAAGATATTGCCCGTGGCGCTGGTCGCATCCACGAAGGGCCCGCGATAGCTGACCGAACCGCGAATGCTGAACTTGCCGTCGTCATAGTAGAGCGTGGCGTTGGCCGCCTTCTTGGACACGCCCAGCAGGGTCTGGGTATAGACCGCCGAGACGCCGGTGAGGGCGCAGGCGCCTGTCGTGGCGTTGCGGGTACAGGCCGAAGTGGCCGGGCCGGTGATCGTGTAGTCCGCCTTGCTCTTGATGAACGTGGCGTTGCCCTGGAAGCCCGTGTGGCTGAGGATGCCGGGCAGGAAAGTGAAGGGCAGTTGCAGTGCCACTTCCACGCCCTTCAGCGTCGCGCCCTGGCCGTTGACCTGCGAGGAGACGACATATTCCTGGTTGGGATCGTAGTTGATGTAGGCAGGCGTGCTCTGGCCCAGCACGTCGCGGCCGAGGCCGAGCTGCGGCAGGGTGGCCACGTAAGTGCCGGCGACCGGGAAGCTTTCGATCTTCTTGATGAAGGCGGCCACCGACAGCAGGGCCTGCGGGGCGAAGTACCATTCGGCCGAAAGGTCGAAATTGGTCGCGCGATAGGGATCGAGGAACGGGTTGCCGAACGTGACGCGGTAGTTGAAGCCGTCCACCGAGCCGCCCGGGTTGAGGTTGCCCAGCGAAGGCCGGGTGATGACCTTGGCGATGGCGCCGCGCAGGATCACGTCGTGGCGCGGGTAGAGCGCGATGTTCATGGCCGGGAGCCAGTCGTCGTAATTGCGCTCCACGGTGGCGGCGACGCCGGCGGTGTAGCCGGTCGATTTCTGGCCGGTATGGGCATAGCGCATGCCGAAGTTGCCGGCATATTCGAGCCCGAAGATGTCGCCCTTCACGTCGAACTGGAGGTACCCGCCCGACGTCGTCTCCTGCACGCGGCGGTTGTTGCCCAGGTCCTCGATGGCGGTCCGGCCATAGAGGTTGGTATAGTCTGCCGCATTGGCGATGTTGGCGACGAGCCAGGAATCGGTGGTTCCGTTCGGCTGGCCCGCGTCTCCCAGGTTGGCGACTTGCGAGATGTCCGAAGTGACGGGCAGGCCGTAGACCGAAGCCGAGCAGGTCACCTGGCCGAGGATCAGGTCCTTCGTGCCGTTGGCGCCGCAGGCGGCGGTGTCGCGCTGGAACAACTGGGTGCGGAAGTTGTAGCGCCGCCAGACCGCGCCGGTCTTGACCGTGAAGCCTTCGGCAAGGTCCCACTCGGTGCGCAATTGCGCGGTCTTGAAGCGGTTCTTCACATAGGAAGGCCGGTCGCGGATTTCGGCGAGCTGGAAGTTCGCCGGATTGGTCACGTCGAGGCCGTAGTTCAGCACCGGCGTCTTCATGTCCGAATAATCGTAGCTGAAACCGTTGGCGTTGCGGTTGTCATAGGCGAAAGTCGTTTCGACCGGGATGTCCGCGTTCGATTGCGACATGCCGCCCAGCAGGGTGAAGCGGAAGCTGTCGCTGACGTCCTGGTCCAGCGTCGCGCCGATCTGGTAGAATTCGGTCTTCGACTTGCGCAAGTAGCTTTCCGTGCGGACATAGGCGTTGTTGAACGTGGCGCTGACCATGTTGCCGTTGTCGTCGTAGACCGGGTCCACCACGTCGAAGCGGCGTTCGTTGGAGCGGGCGAGCACTTCCAGCCACTGTTCCGCGCGGTCTTCCTTGAACGAGGAATAGAGGCCGTCGATCGAGAGCTTGGTGCGGTCGGTCGGCTCGAACTGGATGGATCCGGTCAGGCCCAGGCGCTTGCGGTCATGCTCGACCACGCCGTAGCGCGGGATGCGCGGGTGGAACGAGAGCGAGGCCGCGTCGCAGGCGGCGGAGGGGCGATAGCCGCCGCCCGTGCCGACCGGGTTGCCGCCGGTCGGGCCGACGTTGGAATAGTAGCACGGCGTGCCGTTCACCGAGTTGAAGTAGGCCTGGGCCCAGCGCACCGAGTTGTTGCCGGTTTCCAGCGTGTCGGTGTGCGAATAGGCGGCCGAGAGATTGACGCCGAACGTGCCCGCGTCGTTCCTCCAGGACAGCAGGCCGGCGATGCGCGGGCCGACATTGTCCGACAGGTCGTTGTAGGAACCCTGGACGTTGAGCACGGCGGAAAGGCCGGCCTTGCCCGCCAGCGGGTTGCCGGTGTTGAGGTCCACCACGGCGCCCAGCGAACCTTCGTCGAGGCTGGCTTCGGCGGTCTTGTGGACCACCAGGCTGCTGAACAGTTCCGAGGCGAAGACGTTGAAGTCGAACGAACGGTCGCGGTTGGCGGAGGCGCCGTCGGAGCTGGTGGCGATGGTCTCCAGGCCGTTCACGCGCACGCGGGTAAACTGGGCGCTGAGACCGCGCACGGTGATCGCGCGGCCTTCGCCGCCGTCCTTCTGGATGGAGATGCCGGGAATGCGCTGGAGCGATTCGGCAAGGTTCTGGTCGGGGAACTTGGCCATGTCCTCGGCCACGACGGCATCGACCGCGCTGACCGATTCCCGCTTCACGTTGAGCGCGGCTTCCAGCGACTGGCGGAAGCAGGTGACGATGATTTCCTGGGCGGTCGTGCTGTCCTGCGGGGCCGTCTGGGCGGCGGCTCCGGTATTGTCTGCGGCCGTGTCCTGCGCGAAGGCGGCGTGCGGCAATGCCAGCGCGCTGCCCGCGACCAGCGCTGCCTTCAGTAGCGAAATCCTCGAAACATGCCTTTGCATGATCACTCCCCCTGTAGCCTTCCGGCTCACTGGCCTTCTCAGCCTATTGATACCGGTGTCAAAGAGGATCGCGCCTTGGGCGCTTCCTTTCTCCGGCACCTGCTCCCAGTACCTTGCGGTACTTTCCTCAACGCCTTTGCGGCGCACTCGATTGAACTGCGTATCGTCCTTGTCGCGCAATCGTCAGTTCGTTCTTGCCGGTCTTGGTAACCGGTGTCATTAGTTATTGCCGCAGGGACGCCACCCTGTCAAGAACGCTGTAACAAGCCTGGCAAGAACCGGATCAAACGGGAGAGAGCAGTGAAAGCAACGAGGCAGTTCGGCCGTCTTACCCTGGCCGCATCGGCCGCCATTCTGGCGAATTCGGCGGTCTCCCCCATGGCGATGGCGCAAGCGGCAGACCCTACGAAAGGCGGCGACGGCGGGCGAATCATCCGCGTCACCACGCTCGCCAAGGATGGCCCCGGATCGCTCAGGGCGGCGGTCGAGGCGAAAGGCAAGCGCACCGTGGTGTTCGAGGTGGGCGGCGTGATCGACCTGGGGCGCACGGTGCTGGAAATCGATGAGCCCTATCTCACCATCGCCGGGCAGACGGCGCCTTCGCCGGGCGTGACGATCGTGCGCGGCGGGATCGACCTCAAGGGGCACGACGTGAAGATCAGCCATCTTCGCGTGATGACCGGGGTGGATGGCCAGCCCAAGCTCTCCGGCTGGGAGGCCGATGCCTTCTCCACCGTCGCCGCGCACAATGTGGTGATCGAGCATTGCAGCTTCTTCTGGGCGATCGACGAGAACATGTCGACGTCGGGTCCGCGCTTCAACGGCAAGACCGTGAAGGAATGGCGCGAGGCCACCAGCCACGACGTGCTGTTCCGCGAGAACCTGGCCGCGGAAGGGCTGGCCGACGCCAGCCATCCCAAGGGCGAGCATTCCAAGGGCTCGCTGGTGCACGACAACGCCACCGGCATCGTCTTCTACCGCAATGTCTGGGCGCACAACATGGAGCGCTCGCCGCTGGTGAAGGGCGGGGCGCAAGTGCTGATGGTCAACAACATGATCTACGATCCCGGCCACCGCGCGGTGCACTACAACCTGATGAACCTGGAATGGGCGGGCCATCCCTATGTGACCGGAGAGATCACGGCCGTCGGCAACGTCATGCGGGCGGGCAATTCCACCGCGCCGGGCCTGCCGTTCCTGACTCTGGGCGGCGACGGCGACCTCGCCTGGTTCAGCAAGGACAACATCAACGTCGATCGCTGGGGCAATCCCGCGCCGATGCTCGGCCGCTACGGCGTGACCAAGGCCAAGGTCATCGAAGCGCCGGCACCGCTCGCCAGCCTCGACGGCTACAAGGTCATGCCCGCCGCCGACCTCGAAACCGACCTGCTCGGCTCGGTCGGCGCCCGCCCGTGGGACCGCGCGCCCGACGACATCCGCGTGCTGTTCTTCGTGGCCGAGGGCCGCGGCGAAGTGATCGACGACGAGAAAGTCGTCGGCGGCTATCCGCATCCGGCGCCGACCCAGGCCGCCTTCGTGGAAAAGGACTGGGATCTCGGCACGATGACGCCGAAGTCGGGCCTCTATCCCGGGCAGAAGGCCGGACCGCAGGAGAAGCTCTCCGCGCGGGACAGGGAAATGCGCGAAGGGGCGGTGAAATGATCGCGGGGCTGCTGCTGATGGCGGCTTCCACTGCCGGCGCCCCGGCTGCGGCCCCGACTCCACCCTCGGCCCCGCCCATGGCCGTCATCGACGAAAAGGACACCGTGCGCGAGGAAGCTCCTCCGCACGGCGCCATCGGCATGAGCACGGCCTATCGCATTTCGGATGCCGTGCCCGCGCCGCGCGCGATGGAGTTCCGCCGCCGGGTCCTGCACAAGGGCGCGGCCATCGGCGCGCATCCCATCGCGCACGATGAGGTCTATTACGTCCTGTCGGGCGAGGGCGAAGTGGTGTCGGACGGCCAGCGCGCGGTGCTGCGGCCGGGAATGACGGCCTATCTCTACAGCGGCGCGGTCGTAGGCATCTGGCAGCGCGGCGAAGCACCGCTTTCGCTCGTCATCGCATATCCCAACCCGCCCGTGGCTGCCGGAAAGTAAGGCACCCCGAGGCATTTCAAGCGGGGCACCGGCCTTTTTCTCCACCCGATCATGGGCTTGGAGAAAGGGCCGGCGCCCTGAAGTCGGCGAATTCCGAGCGGACTGTCAGGCCTGAGGCTTGACGCGGAGCAGGCCCTCCTGCGCGACGCTGGCGACCAGTTCGCCCGAGCGCGTGTAGATCGCGCCGCGGGCAAAGCCGCGGGCATGGCCGGACCAGGGGCTGTCCATGGCATAGAGCAGCCAGTCGTCGATCGGCGGGGTCTGGTGGAACCAGATCGCGTGGTCGAGGCTGGCGCCGGTCACGCCGGGCGAGAAGAACCCCAGCCCGTGGGGCATCAGCGCCGTGGAAACGAGCGCGAAGTCGCTGGCATAGGCCAGGAGCACCCGCTGCATCGTGTCATCGCTGCCGAGCGGCCGGGCCAGCCGGAACCATTCCTGGCGCTGGGGCAGATCGCCGCCGCGCACCGGGGGGCAGGGGCGGATGTCGAAAGCCGCGAGCCGGTCCAGCAGGAAGGACGGCAGCTTCTGTCCGGCAGCGGCCAGGGCGTCCCGGAAATCCGGGCACTCGTCCGGCGCCGGGACGTCCGGCATGGGCACCGCGTGGGACAGTCCTTCCTCGGGCCGGTGGAAGGAAGCCGCCAGGTTGAGGATCGGCCTGCCGCCCTGCATGGCGACCACGCGGCGGTTGGAGAAGCTGCCGCCGTCGAAGTCAGGCAGAACGCGGTAGATGATCGGGCGGGCGGAATCGCCGGCGCGCAGGAAATAGGCGTGGAGCGAGTGGGCCTGCCGCTCGGGATCGACGCCCCGCGCGGCGGCGGCCAGCGCCTGGGCCACGACCTGGCCGCCATAGACGCGGCCCATTTCCTCGGCCGAGGCGGCGCCCCGGAAGATGCCGGTATCGATCTCTTCCACATTGAGCAGGTCGCGCAGTTCTTCCACGGCGCGGCGGGCGTCTTCACTCATGGCTGGTCTCCGGGCCGTTCTTCAGGCGGGGCCGATGCCGGGCCGCTGCGGACTTCCACCGGCATGCCCTTGAGCCAGGCCAGCGACTGCCGCTCGATGGACAGCAGTTCTTCCAGCGTCTGTTCGATCGCGGTCTTCTGCTGGCGCAGTTCGTCGATACGGTCGGTAACCCGGGTCAGTAGCGCGCGGACCTGTTCGTGGTGTTCGGGATCGACGTCGTAGAGATCGAGGAATTCCTTGATCTCGCGGATCGAGAAGCCGAGCCGCTTGCCGCGCAGGATCAGCTGCATCCTGCCCATTTCGCGGCGCGAATAAATGCGGGTGGTGCCGACGCGCTGCGGGGCGATCAGGTCCTTGTCTTCATAGAAGCGCAAGGTGCGCATCGTCACGCCCAGTTCGGTGGCGGCTTCCTGGATGCCGAGCATGTCGCCGCCCGGCTCTCCCTCTTCCGGGTTTTCGCGCGGGGCTGCCGCCTGCGCGCCTGCTGCGGGAAGGGGCGCGCCGTTCGGAGTGAGTGCGGCTCCGGTGCCGCTCACGAATCCTGTCCCGAGGCGCGGCGCGCGGCCTCTTCCTCGACCAGCTCCTTCTTGGAGAGCTTGCCGACCAGCGTCTTGGGCAGGCTGTCGCGGAATTCGATCTGGCTTGGCATCTCGATCTTGTTGAGCCGTTCCTTGAGGAAGGCCATCAGGGTTTCCTGGTCCAGCGTATCGCCGGGATGGAGCGCCACGAAGGCCTTGGGCGCCTGACCGCGATAGGTATCGGGAATGCCGATCACGATCGCCTCGTGCACCATCGGATGCTCGTAGAGCGCATCCTCGATCGTTCTCGGATAGACATTGTACCCCCCGCAGAGGATCATGTCCTTGATCCTGTCCACCAGGAACAGATAGCCGTCTTCGTCGAGATAGCCAACGTCTCCCGTGCGCAAGGCACCGTAGATGAAGGTCTTTTCCGATTCCTCGGGCCGGTTCCAGTAGCCGGACATGACTTGCGGGCCGCGTGCGCAGACTTCGCCGCGCTCGCCCTGGGGCATGACCTTGTGCAGATTGTCCGGGTCGCGGATTTCCAGCACGGTTCCGGGGAAGGCCGGGCCGCAGGAATTGTTCTTCACGTCGCCTTCCAGCGGATTGCAGGCGATGATCGGGGAGGCTTCGGACAGGCCGTAGCCTTCCACCACGCGCACGCCGGTGCGCTGCTCGAACTTCTGGCGCACTTCCAGCGGCAGCGGCGCCCCGCCCGAGATGCAGACGCGCACCTGGTCGAACTCGCCGTGGAGCTGCTGGTTGTTGAGCGCGGTATAGAGCGTGGGAACCCCGAAGAACTGCGTCGGTTTGGTGCGCTTGGCGGTGGCCAGGAACGACTTCATCTCGAAGCGCGGCAGCAGGATCATCTCGGCGGCGGTGTCCACCGAGTAGTTGAGCACCGTGGTCAGCGCGAAGACGTGGAACAGCGGCAGGACGCCCAGCGTGCGCTCCTGCGTCTCCGGCATGTGGCCGACATGGGCGATCATCTGCGCCGAATTGGCAGCGAGGTTCGCGTGGCTGAGCATCGCGCCCTTGGGCACGCCGGTGGTGCCGCCGGTATATTGCAGCACGGCAAGGTCCGAGGGCGAGCGTTCGACGGGATCGGGATCGGCGTCACGCGCGATCAGGTCCGCAAAGCGCAGGAAGCGCAAGTCGTGCGGCTCATGCGCGATGTCCTTGCGCTTGAGCAGGCGATAGGCGCGGCCCTTCAGCTTGGGCAGGGCATCGGCGATCGGGCAGACGATCACCCGGCGCAGCGCGCCTTTTCCGACCAGCGGCTCGATCTTGGGAAGCGAGAGCGCAAGGTCGGAGGCGACGATGAATTCCGCGCCGGAATCGTCCACCAGATGCGCCATCTCGCGCTCGGTGTAGAGCGGGTTGAAGTTCACCACGATGCCGCCGATGCGCAGGATCGCGAAGTAGCAGATCACGTAATAGGGCGTATTGGGCAGGCACAGGCCCACCCGCGTCCCCCGCTTGACGCCGAGGTCCTGCAACCCCCGCGCCGCGCGGCGGGAGAGGTCGCCGATCTCCTTGTAGGTCCACTTGCGGCCCATGAAGTCGATCGCCGGCCAGGCGCCGTGAGCTTCCACGGCATGGTCGAGCAGGTCGGTGAGCAACCGCGGCGCGATCGGCGGCATCTCTTCCGGAAGTTGGGAGGAGGTCTCCGGGGCGGAGTGTCCGCCGATCGTCGCCGCGGCTCCCATCAGAAGGCCACCCGCGCGCCGAGCGAGAAGACCATGGCGTAAGCATCCTGGAGGCTGCCGTTGGTGATCACCGGGGTCTGTGCCGCCGTGCCCGGATAGGCCGCGGTGATGCGGTCGATCGGCGCGTCCTTGAACGTGATGTACGAGGCGGCCGCGTCGATCGCGATCTTCTCGCTCATGTTCCAGGTGGTGCCGGCCGAGAAGTTCCAGCGGTTGCTGTCAGGCACGCGGGCATCGCGGTCGCCGCTGCTGGTCGGCGTCTCGCCGTACTGGATGCCGCCGCGCACGGTCCACTTCGGATTGACGTCGTAGTCCATGCCGAAGGCGTAGGAGAAGCCGTCCTTGTAGTTCTCGGGGATCTGCTGGTTGATCGGGGCGCCGAGATCGATGGTGTCGAACTTGCTCCAGCCGAAGGCCACGACTTGCGCGTTCAGCGTCAGCTGCTTGGTGGCGTGGATGCGGCCGGACATGATCGCCTGCCACGGGGTGGTGAATTCGGCCGTGGCGTCGAGCGTCCGGTTCTGTGCGGCAAGCGGGCCGAGCAGGCCGTCGATGGTCAGCGAGCCGTCGAGCTTGTGCTTGATGGCCGACTTGTAGGCGACGCCGATCGAGGCGGGGCCGTTATGGTACTGGGCGCCGACCGACCAGCCCACGTCCCAGCCGCTGCCCTTGAGCTGCTGATGGCCGTCCGCCAGCAGCGGCGAGAGGTTGGGCAGGTAGTTGCCGAGGGTGGCGTCGACATGTTCGACGTTGGCAGCCGCGCCGATATAGAGGCCTTCGACCGGCTGGAAGGCGACGCTGGGCTGGATGTCGATCGTGCGCAGCTTGGTCTTGTCCGCGGAATAGCGGGCCCAGCTGTCGGCATCGTAATTGGTGGTGAAGGAATAAGGCGAGGTCACCGTCAGGCCGAAGGCGAACTTGCCGGTGCCGTAGGCGATGGAGCCGGAGGGCAGCACGCCGTTGTCGATGGGGTTCTTGGCCAGACCATTGCCGCCGACCGGGGCAGGTGCCTGTCCGGGGCGGACGATCACGGTGCCGTCGTCCACCACTTTGCCGCGCGGCAGGATGACGCTGGCGTGGACCGAGGCCTGGCCGCCTTCGAGTCCGCCGATCGCAGCCGGGTTCCACCACAGCGAGTCGACGCCGGTATCGGCGGCCTCACCCGAGAAGGCGCGGCCCTGTGCGCGTACCGACTGTTCCTGAAGGTAGAAGGCCTGTGCATGGGCGGCGCCGGCAAAGCCGAACACGACGGCGGATGCGGCGGCCGATGCGGTGCCCGCGAGAAGAATGCGGCCCGAAGTGCGTTTCATATCCTTGAACTCCCTTAATTCTCTTATGCCCTGAACCTTCGTGTACCCGGTGCGCCTCAGGGGATGCGCGTCCAGGTCTGGGTCTTGCACAAGGGCCAGACGATGCAGCCCTTGAGCTTGAGGCTATTGGCCCCCGAAGGCGTTATCGTCGCCTTGTAGGTGCCGCCGTCCTCAGGATTGTAGATCTGTCCTTCGACCCATTCGTTCCCTTTGGCCTTGAAACCAACGACAATTTGCAGGCCCTTGATCTTGCGGCCACGCTGCGCGGTGTCCT
>Ga0160437_1001645_pt1 | contig 9983 bp, 11 predicted proteins | sample HID1975I_E0MG_FD_108227 | JGI IMG/M metagenome (GOLD analysis project Ga0160437, IMG submission 108227) | Enriched soil microbial communities from UW Madison campus, WI, USA - HID1975I_E0 MG | ecosystem: Environmental > Terrestrial > Soil > Unclassified | place: USA: Madison, Wisconsin... | reverse complement strand
GATGCCGACGGTGCCGAACACGCGGCGCTTGGCCGCCGCCACGTACGCGTTGCCGGGGCCGGTGATCTTGTCCACTGCCGGCACCGTCGCGGTGCCATAGGCCAGCGCAGCCACGGCCTGGGCGCCGCCAATGGTGAAGGCACGGCTCACGCCGGCCACGTAGGCGGCAGCCAGCACCAGCTGGTTCTTCTCGCCGCCCGGGGTGGGCACGACCATGATGATCTCGCCAACGCCCGCCACGTGCGCCGGAAGGGCGTTCATCAGCACGCTGGATGGGTATGCAGCCTTGCCGCCGGGCACGTAGATGCCCACGCGGTCCAGCGGCGTAACCTTCTGGCCAAGCAGGGTGCCGTCCTCGTCGCGGTAGCTCCAGCTTTCGCCGCTGGCCTTCTTCTGCGCCTCGTGATAGCTGCGAACGCGGCGCGCGGCAGATTCGAGCGCCTCGCGCTGGGCGGCAGGCAGCGAATCGAAGGCGGACTTCAGCTCGGCCTTCGTGAGTTCCAGTTCAGGCAGGGATTTCGCCTGCAGCCGGTCAAAGCGGTTCGTGTACTCGAGCACCGCTTCATCGCCGCGCTTTTGCACGTCGGCCAGGATGTCGGCCACCGTCTTCTCGATGGCGGCATCAGCTTCCGCGGACCAATGCAGCCGCGCCTTGAACTCAGCGTCGAAGCTGGCAGAGGTCGTGGACAGACGGGCGGGAGCTGCTTTCAGAGTCATTTCGAGGCGGGAATGGCCGACGCGAAAGCGTCGATGATGTGTCGGATGGGTTCGCGCTTGAGCTTGAGCGCCGCCTGGTTCACCACCAGGCGCGCGCTGATGTCCATGATTCGCTCGACTTCCACCAGATGGTTGGCGCGCAGCGTGTTGCCGGTGGACACCAGGTCGACGATGGCGTCCGCCAGGCCCGTGAGCGGCGCCAGCTCCATGCTGCCGTAGAGCTTGATCAGGTCGACGTGCACACCCTTGCTTGCAAAGAACTCGCGCGCCAGGCCCACGTACTTGGTGGCCACCTTGAGCCGGGCGCCCTGGCGCACGGCATTGGCGTAGTCGTAGTCGGCGCGCACCGCCACGCTCAGGCGGCAGGCGGCGATCTTCAGGTCCAGCGGCTGGTACAGGCCCTGGTTGCCGTGCTCGAGCAGCACATCCAGGCCGGTCACGCCCAGGTCGGCGCCGCCGTACTGCACGTAGGTGGGCACGTCGGAGGCGCGCACCAGCACCACCCGCACGTCGGGCTGGGTGGTCGCCAGGATCAGCTTGCGCGACTTCTCCGGGTCTTCCGTGACCTCGATGCCGGCTGCGGCCAGCAGCGGCAGGGTCTCTTCGAAGATGCGGCCCTTCGACAGTGCAAGCGTGATCACGAAGCGGCTCCCGTCACGCGCTCGATGTCGGCGCCGATGTTGCGCAGCTTGCTCTCCATACGGTCGTAGCCGCGGTCGAGGTGGTAGATGCGGTCGACCAGCGTTTCACCCTCGGCCACCAGACCGGCGATGACGAGGCTGGCCGAGGCGCGCAGGTCGGTCGCCATCACGGTGGCGCCAGAAAGCTGGGAGACCCCTTCGATCACGGCGACCTTGCCGTCGGTCTGGATCTTTGCGCCCAGGCGCAACATCTCATTGACGTGCATGAAGCGGTTTTCGAAGATCGTCTCGGTCACCTTCGAAGCACCCTCGGCAATCACGTTGAGCGCCATGAACTGCGCCTGCATGTCGGTGGGGAAACCCGGGTACTCCGTGGTGCGGAAGCTCTGCGCCTTCAGGCGGCCGCTGGCACGCACGCGAATGCCCTCTTCCACCGGCGTCACCTCGGCGCCGGCTTCGCGCAATTTCTCGATCACCGCGTCGAGGTGGTCGGCACGGCCATGGCGCAGCAGAACGTCGCCGCCGGCCGCAGCCACGGCGCACAGGAAGGTGCCCGCCTCGATGCGATCGGCCACCACCCTGTGCTCGCAGCCGTGCAGGCGCTCCACACCCTGGATGCGGATTCGGCTGGTGCCCTGGCCTTCGATCTTCGCGCCCATGGCAATGAGCATCTCAGCCAGATCGGTGATCTCGGGCTCCTGCGCCGCGTTTTCGAGCACCGTTTCGCCATCGGCCAGTGCGGCGGCCATCAGGAAATTCTCGGTACCGGTGACGGTCACCATGTCGGTGGTGATGCGCGCGCCGTGCAGGCGCCCCCGCCCATCTTGCAGCTTCGCCACCATGTAGCCGTGCTCCACGCTGATGTCGGCACCCATGGCCTGCAGGCCCTTGATGTGCTGGTCCACCGGGCGAGAGCCGATGGCGCAACCGCCGGGCAGCGACACCTTGGCGTGACCGAAGCGGGCGACCAGCGGCCCCAGCGCCAGCACCGACGCCCGCATGGTCTTCACCAGCTCGTAGGGCGCCTCCGGATTGGTGAGGTCGCGCGCATCCAGGCGCACGGTGCCGTTGTCGTCGCGATCGGCCACGACGCCCATGTTGCGCACCAGCTTGAGCATGGTGGCCACGTCCTGCAGACGCGGCACGTTGTGCAGCACCACCGGTTGATCGGTGAGCAGAGCCGCGCACAGTTCAGGCAGAGCGGCGTTCTTGGCGCCGGAAACGGGTACTTCGCCGCGGAGCTGACGCCCGCCGCGAATCAACAATTTGTCCATGAGCAGTCCAGAAAGTGAGGGCTAGCGCTGTTGGGCGGCCCACTCGGCCGGGGTGAAGGTCTTCATCGACAGGGCATGCACCTCGTCGGTATGCATTTTCTCACCGAGCGTCTTGTAGACCCGCTGATGCCGCGCAATGGGGCGCTTGCCCTCGAATTCGGCCGAGACGATGGTGGCATACCAGTGGCGGCCGTCGCCCTCGAGCGTGATGTGCTCGCAAGGCAGGCTTGCAGCAATGATGGATTGGAGTTCGTCGGCAGTCATGGAGTTAGCCTCGGATTTTGTAGCCGATGCGAAGAAGGTGGACGGCCAGTGCGCTGACCGCGAGCCACGCGCCACCGACGATTCCGAGGCTCAGCCAGGGTGAGGCATCGCTCACGCCGAAGAAGCCATAGCGGAAGCCGTCGATCATGTAGAAGAACGGGTTGAGGTGACTCACCTTCTGCCAGAACGGTGGCAGCGAATGGATGGAATAGAACACGCCCGACAGGAAGGTCATGGGCATGATCAGGAAGTTCTGGAACACCGCCATCTGGTCGAACTTTTCCGACCACAGGCCCGCGATGAGCCCCAGGGTACCCAGCATGGCTGCGCCCAGAAAGGCAAACGCAATCACCCACAGCGGCGCCTTGAGCCCCGGTACGGCAAAGAACAGGCACACGGCAAACACGCCCACGCCGACCGCAATGCCGCGCACCACGGACGAGCCCACATAGGCAAAGAACCAACCCCAGTGCGACAGCGGCGTGAGCAGCACGAAAACCAGGTTGCCCATGATCTTGCTCTGAATGAGCGAGGACGAGCTGTTGGCAAACGCGTTCTGCAGCACGCTCATCATCACCAGGCCGGGAATGAGGAAGGCCGTGTAGCTCACGCTGCCGTAGACCTTCACGTGGTCTTCGAGCACATGGCCGAACACCATCAGGTAGAGCACCGCGGTGAGTACCGGTGCGCCCACGGTCTGGAAGCCCACCTTCCAGAAGCGCAGCACCTCTTTGTACAGAAGCGCGCGCCAGCCGGTAGCCGTGATCATCATCGCGACACCTCCAAGGGCGTCTGCTCACCGGCCATCAGGTCGATAAAGACGTCTTCCAGATCGGCCTTGCGCATTTCCACGTCTTCCACCGCCAGGCCGGCCTGGCGAATGGCGGCGAGCAGTTGTTCGACCTCGTGGGCGTTCTGCGCAGGCAACTGGACGATGCGTCCGGTGATACGGGCATTGCGGGCGATTTCCCAAGGGAGCTGGCCGTCGGTCTTGAAACGCAGCACGTTGCTGGCGGCCGAGCGCAGCAGCTCGCTGGTGCGATCCAGCGCGATCACCCGGCCCTGCTTGAGCATGGCAATGCGACTGCACAGCGCTTCTGCCTCTTCGAGGTAGTGGGTGGTGAGCAGCACGGTGCTGCCCTGCTTGTTGAGCTTGGCAACGAACTGCCACAAGGTCTGGCGCAGCTCGACGTCGACGCCGGCCGTGGGCTCGTCAAGAACGATCACGGGCGGCTTGTGCACCAGCGCCTGCGCCACCAGGACGCGGCGCTTCATGCCCCCCGAAAGCTGGCGCATGTTGGCGCTGGCCTTGTCGGCCAGGCCCAGACTGGAGAGCAACTCGTCGATCCAGTCGTCGTTGTTGCGAATCCCGAAGTAGCCCGACTGAATGCGCAGTGCCTCACGCACGTTGAAAAAGGGATCGAACACCAGCTCCTGCGGCACCACGCCGAGTTGGCGCCGCGCATCGGCAAACTGGTTCTGCACGTCGAAGCCGTTGACGCGCACGGCGCCAGCGGTGGGCCGCGACAGGCCTGCCAGGATGCTGATCAGCGTGGTCTTGCCCGCGCCGTTCGGCCCCAGGAGCCCGAAGAATTCGCCGGGCTGGATGTCGAAACTGACGTCATTCAAGGCCTGCAGGCCTGTCTTGCCTTGGGCCCGCTGCTGGCGCGATGGGGGGTAGGTCTTGGAGACCGACTGAAAGGAGATGGCGGGCATGGAAGCCCAGGATTTTACCGGGGGTGGGTATTCCCCCGCCCGCGCCGGCTACTGGCGCAGTTGCTGGCCTGGTTGCTAGGGTGCCGCCGGCAGCAAGGCGGCAACACCATACAGGGACCCCAACTCCCGGAGGCGGGCAGGCAGACCCTTCACCGAAAAGCCGCGGCCCAACGCAGTGGCTTCACGCCGGCACTCAAGCAACACAGCCAGCGCGGAAGAGTCGAATTGCACCAGTGCGCTGGCATCCACCACTGTGGACGAGACGTTGTGCGCCGCGAGGCCCTGCTGCAGCATGCGGATGCAGGCCGGCGCCTCTTCGTGGGTCAGCTTGGGCGGCAAGACCAGCATCATGGCGATGGGCGCTCAGCTTTTGGTGCCGTTGGCACCGGCCTTGTTGCGCGCCTCCAGGGCGGCGATCAGGCCGTCGATTCCCTTGGCGTTGATTTCCTGGGTGAACTGGCTGCGGTAGGTATCGACCAGCCAGATGCCCATCACGTTCAGGTTGTAGATCTTCCAGCCGCCGACCTCGCCCGGCGTCTTTTCAAGGCGGTAGTCGAGTTGCACCGGCTCGCCCGAACCGCGCACCTCGGTACGCACCAGCACTTCCTTGTCGTCGGCCGAGCCGCGGAAAGGCTTCACCGTGACTTCCTGGTCCGTGACCTGGTCGAGCGCACCGGCATAGGTGCGCACCAACAGCAGCTTGAATCCGTCCTGCAGGCGCTTTTGCTGCTCGGGCGTCGCCTCACGCCACTTCGGGCCGACCGCGGAGGCAGTCATGCGCTGGAAGTTGGTGTTGGGCATGATCTTTGTGTCGACCAACTGCATGATCTTCGGGATGTCGCCGGCCTTGATCGACTTGTCGCTTTTCAGCGTTTGCAGCACATCGGTCGTAAGGCGTTTGACCAGCGCGTCCGGCGCTTCGTCCGCAGCCCGCGCCAGCGGCGCCAGGCCGATGGCCGTGCCCACCAGCAGCGCACTGGCCGCCAGCACGCGGGCAAAGCCACGGCGTTGAAGAAGTGCAGTCGTCGACTGTTTGTTCATGATGTGAAAGTCCCTTGTTCGATGCGTCGCGCGATATTCCAATCCCCTTGGGGTCGGCATCGTGCGCTAGGTTCCCGGGGCGCTGTAGGCGCAGACCTCGCGGCGGCTACTGGTCGTCGGGCGGATTGCCGTCGTAGACGTCGTTGCGGCGGCGCTGCAGGAAAACGTCACGGGTGAGCGTATAGCGATCCAGCGCGGCGTCACGCAGCAAACGGTCCACCGGCAGCAACTGCGCACGCGCGTCCACAAGGCGCATGGCGTAGAGCGTATTGCGCACTGGAATGTCGTTGACGTTGGAGATCAAGCCGCCGTAGTAGTCCACCGGCAAGGCAGCCGTGTCGCGCAACGTGGAGGGTCCGAGAATGGGCAGCACCAGGTAAGGACCCGGGCCAACGCCATAGCGGCCCAGCGTCTGGCCGAAATCCTCGCGATGACGCTCCAGGCCGGCCTCCGAGGCCACGTCCAGCAGCCCGCCCAATCCAAAGAACGTATTGACGTTCACCCGCATGAAGGTCTGGGCACTTTGCTCTGCACGCAGCTGCATCACGCTGTTGGCAAAGCTCCAGACGTCCACCAGGTTGTTGAAGAAATTGCTGACGCCGGTGCGCATCAACTGCGGCACGACTTTTTCATAAGCGACGGCCACTGGGCGCATCACCGCATCGTCGACCACATCGTTGAACCGAGAGACGCCGCGGTTGAAGGGTTCGAGCGGATCGACCGGGTTGGCTTGGGGCCCCGTGGCACAGCCGCTCAGGCAAGCAGCAGCGACTGCGGCGGCCAGCAGCCGCCGCGCCGAAAGATCAGGGAGACGGGTCGCCCTGAGACGATTCGAATTCGACTTCATTTCTTGTTGTTACCCCCCGCAGCCGAGCTGCCTTCGGCGGCCTTGCTGTAGAGGAATTGACTGATCAGGTTTTCCAGCACGACCGCCGACTGGGTGGCACTGATGCGGTCGCCCGCCTGCAGGTTCTTGTCGTCGGCCCCGGCCTCGATGCCGATGTACTGCTCGCCGAGCAGGCCGCTGGTCAGAATCTTCAAGGAGCTGTCCTTGGGGAAACTGTAACGGCTTTGCAGCGCGAGCGTTACATCAGCCTGAAAACTCTTGTCGTCGAAAGTGATGGATTCGACACGACCCACGACCACGCCCGCGCTCTTGACGGCCGTCTGGGGCTTGAGGCCGCCAATGTTGTCGAATCGCGCCGTCACCTTGTAGGTGCTCTGGAAGCTCAGGCTGAGCAAATTGGCCGACTGCAGGGCGAGAAACAGCAAGGCAGCAGCGCCGATCAATACGAACAGGCCCACCCACACATCATTTTTCGAGCGTTGCATTTCCTCGATTCCTTCAATTAGATGCTGAACATCATGGCGGTCAGCACGAAGTCCAGCCCCAGCACGGCAAGCGATGCCATCACCACGGTGCGCGTTGTGGCACGCGAAACGCCCTCGGGCGTGGGGTGTGCTTCATAGCCCTGCAGCAATGCGATGAAAGTGACGGTCAAACCGAACACTACGCTCTTGACAACGCCGTTGCCCACGTCGCGCCATACATCGACCCCACCCTGCATCTGGCCCCAGAAGGCACCGGAATCCACGCCCAGCATGACCACGCCCACCACGTAGCCGCCGATCACGCCAACCGCGCTGAACACTGCCGCGAGCAAAGGCATGGTGATGACGCCGGCCCAGAAGCGCGGCGCCAGGATGCGCTGCACCGGGTCTACCGCCATCATCTCCATGGCGCTGAGCTGCTCGCCCGCCTTCATGAGGCCAATCTCGGCCGTCAGCGAGGTGCCTGCACGGCCGGCAAACAGCAAGGCAGCCACCACAGGCCCGAGCTCACGCACCAGGCTCAATGCCACCAGCAGACCGAGGGCATCGGCCGACCCGTAGCGCTGCAGCGTGTAGTAGCCCTGCAGCCCCAGGACGAAGCCAACGAACAGGCCCGACACCGCAATGATGGCCAGCGAGTAGTTGCCAAGGAAATGGATCTGATCGCGCACGAGCTGGAATCGCTGCAGGCAGTTGCCGGCATGCCCCAGCAGGCGAACGAACAATTGCGCGCCCCAGCCCAGGTCAGCCAGCTTGGAGCGCACGGCAAAGCCCGCGTCGGACGGTCGCCACCAGCTCATTGATGGCTCCCGTTCGCATGACCGAAATCGTCGGCCACGCTGACGCCTGGATAGTGGAAATGCACCGGCCCCTCGGACAGCGCGTTGACAAACTGATGAACCAAGGGGTCGCTGCTTTGCCGCACAAGCGCAGGGTCGCCCTCGGCAGCCACCTTGCCGTTGGCCAGGATCACGACGTGATCGGCAATACGAAAGGTTTCCTCGAGATCGTGCGAAACGACGATGCTGGTCAGACCCAGCGAATCGTTCAGGCGCCGAATGAGTTGCGCGGCCGTCCCCAGCGAGATCGGATCGAGACCTGCAAAAGGCTCGTCGTACATCACGAGCTCGGGGTCGAGTGCGATGGCGCGTGCCAGCGCGACCCGGCGGGCCATGCCGCCGGACACTTCGCTGGGCATCAGGTCGCGAGCACCACGCAGGCCAACGGCCTCGAGCTTCATCAACACGATGTCCCGAATCAGCGCCTCCGACAGTTGGGTGTGCTCGCGCAGCGGAAAGGCCACGTTGTCGAACACACTCATGTCGGTGAACAGGGCACCGAACTGGAACAGCATGCCCATGCGACGGCGCGCTTTGTATAGCTGCGCCGTGTCGAGACTAGCGACGTCCTGCCCGTCAAAGAGCACCATGCCCCGCCGGGCGCGCAACTGGCCGCCGATGAGGCGCAGGGTCGTGGTCTTGCCGCCACCCGATGCGCCCATGATGGCCGTGACCTTGCCGCGCGGCACCCGGAAGGACACGCCATCCAGGATGGCGCGCGACTCGTATCCAAATACGAGGTCGCGAAATTCGACAAGTGAGGGGGCGGCCAGATCGGTCATCGTGCAAAAAAGAGAGCCGGGCGCCCGTCAAGGGAATCCGGCTCTGCGGTTACACGATGATAAGGGATGGTGCCGACGGCCCTCGCTCAGCGAGGCAAGTCGCTGTAGCCCATCAGGAATTCGTCCACGGCGCGTGCCGCCTGGCGACCCTCGCGGATCGCCCAGACGACCAGCGACTGGCCGCGGCGCATGTCGCCAGCGGCGAACACCTTGGGCACGTTGGTCGCATAGCCGCCGATGAAGTCGACCGAAGCCTTGGCATTGCCGCGGGCGTCCTTCTCGACGCCAAAAGCTTCGAGCACTGGCGAGACCGGGCTGACAAAGCCCATGGCCAGCAGCACCAGATCGGCCTTGAGCACCTGCTCGCTGCCGGGCACCTCGACCATCTTGCCGTCCTTCCATTCGACGCGAACGGTCTTCAGGCCGGTGACCTTGCCCTTCTCGCCGATGAATTCCTTGGTCGAGATGGCGAACTCGCGCTCGCAGCCTTCCTCGTGGCTGGAGCTGGTGCGCAGCTTGATCGGCCAGTAGGGCCAGGTCAGCGGGCGGTTTTCTTCCTCGGGGGGCTGGGGCATGAGCTCGAACTGGGTCACGCTCGCGGCACCGTGACGGTTGCTCGTGCCCACGCAGTCAGAGCCGGTATCGCCGCCGCCGATCACGATGACGTGCTTGCCGTCGGCGCGGATCTGGCCCTTGACCTTGTCGCCGGCGTTGACGCGGTTCTGCTGGGGCAAGAATTCCATGGCGAAGTGGATGCCGTCGAGGTCGCGGCCGGGCACCGGGAGGTCACGCGACTGCTCGGCGCCGCCGGTCAGCACCACGGCATCGAATTCTTTCTGCAGTTGCTCGGGCGTGACGGTTTCCTTGGCCAGGTTGGTCACCTTGGAGCCCTTGCCCAGGGCATCCTTGGCCGCGCCCACCATGACGCCGGTGCGGAACACCACGCCTTCGGCCTGCATCTGCTCGACGCGACGGTCGATGTGCGACTTCTCCATCTTGAAGTCGGGAATGCCGTAGCGCAGGAGGCCGCCGATGCGGTCGTTCTTTTCGAACAGCGTGACGTCATGTCCGACGCGGGCCAGTTGCTGGGCCGCGGCCATGCCGGCCGGGCCGGAGCCCACCACCGCCACCTTCTTGCCGGTCTTGTGCTTGGCCACGCGCGGCGCCACCCAGCCCTCGTCCCAGGCGCGGTCGATGATGGCGTGCTCCAGCGACTTGATACCCACCGCATCGTCGTTCACGTTGAGCACGCAGGCTGCCTCGCAGGGCGCGGGGCAGATGCGGCCGGTGAACTCGGGGAAGTTGTTGGTCGAGTCGAGCACCGCGAAGGCGTTTTGCCAGTCGTTGCGGTACACGAGATCGTTGAAGTCCGGAATG
>Ga0160437_1001642_pt1 | contig 9989 bp, 9 predicted proteins | sample HID1975I_E0MG_FD_108227 | JGI IMG/M metagenome (GOLD analysis project Ga0160437, IMG submission 108227) | Enriched soil microbial communities from UW Madison campus, WI, USA - HID1975I_E0 MG | ecosystem: Environmental > Terrestrial > Soil > Unclassified | place: USA: Madison, Wisconsin | collected... | reverse complement strand
TCACGTCGGCCGCATCTTTGCGCTTGGACAGCTTGGCGCCCTGCTCGTCCAGGATCATCGGCATGTGGCCGAACTTCGGCACCGGCGCGGCCGACGTGATGCAGTACAAGGACGCCGGCTACCTGCCCGATGCACTGCTCAGCTATCTGGCCCGCCTGGGCTGGTCGCATGGCGACCAGGAGCTGTTCAGCCGCCAGGAGCTGATCGACCTGTTCGACGTCACCAACTGCAACTCCAAGGCCGCGCGCCTGGACATGGCCAAGCTGGGCTGGGTCAACCAGCACTTCCTGAAGACTGAAGCGCCGGCCGATATCGCCCCGCACCTGGTCTACCAGCTGAACAAGCTCGGCCTGGATCTGAACGCCGGTCCGGCCCCGGCGGACGTGGTGGTGGCGCTGCGCGACCGCGTGCAGACGCTGAAGGAAATGGCCGAGAAGGCAGTGGTCTGGTACCAGCCGCTGACCGAGTACGACGAAGCGGCAGTGGCCAAGCACTTCAAGCCGGGCGCGGAACTGGCGCTGGGCAAGGCCCGCGAGCTGTTGGGCGCAGCCGGCGAGTGGACGGTGGAGAGCGTTTCGGCGGCACTACATGACGTCGCCGCGGCGCTGGAGATCGGCATGGGCAAGGTGGCGCAGCCGCTGCGCGTGGCCATCACCGGCACCCAGGTGAGCCCGGACATTTCGCAGACGGTCTTCCTGGCCGGGCGTGAAGAGGCCTTGAAACGCATCGAGGTCGCACTCACTAAAGTACCGACGGCCTGACCACAGGAGACCGCGCATGTCCGCTAAAACCGCTTGTACCGCTCCGCACCATCACGTTCACGACGCTTCCGACTTCGTGAAGGTGGTCGAACGCGTGTGCTCGGAACGCGGGCTGCGGCTGACGCCGATCCGCGCGAACGTGCTGCGCCTGATCGCCGAGGCCGGCAAGCCGGTCAAGGCGTATGAGTTGCTGGAGTGGGTACGCAATGGCAAGGGCGTCGGTGCCGACGCCCCGCCGACGGTCTACCGCGCGCTGGATTTCCTGATGGCCAATGGCTTCGTGCACAAGCTGGAATCGGTGAATGCGTTCGTGGCCTGCCACCATCCGAGCAGTGCGCAGCATTCGGTGCCGTTCCTGATCTGCAACAGCTGCCACAGTGCGGTGGAGTTGGAGGACAAGGAGATTGTCAGCCAGTTGGAGAAGCGGGCGAAGGAGCTGGGGTTCCAGCCGCAGGCGCAGACGCTGGAAGTGCATGGGCTGTGCGCGCGGTGTGCGGGGTAAGGCAGGTACCGACCGTGGGGTGCTGCATCCGCTGGTAGGTACCGACCATGGGGTGCTGCATCCGCCGGTAGGTACCGACCGTTGGTCGGTACGCTGTTGATGATGAAAAGCCGCGCCCCTGCGCGGCTTTTTTCGTTTCTGCGCCAGAGCAGGTGTAAAGCGGCCACTCAGTTCCCCTCGGCGGAAGCGAGGCGGGCAGCCTGGAGCAGGACGCGCCGTATACCCATCCTTGGGGACTCGTGAGCGGCATCCATGCCGCTCCAACGGTCCTGTTCCAGGCTGCCCGACTCGCTTCCGACGGTTTCGGACTGGGGTGGGGAAAGGCGTTGGCGTTGTGCGCGCGGGCGCGTTACCGCTTCGCAGCGGCCGGCTCTCGCCCTTCGGCGGCGGTATCCACCTTGACGATCACCGACATGCCGGGGCGCAGGCGCGGGGCCAGCGGTTGGTCGGGGTCGATGGCGATGCGGATCGGCAGGCGCTGGACGACCTTGGTGAAGTTGCCGCTGGCGTTGTCCGGGCGCAGGACGCTGAACTCGGAGCCGGTGGCCGGGGCGATCTGTTCGATGTGGCCGTGCAGTTTCTCGCCGTCGAAGGCATCCACGGAGAAGGTGGCCGGTTGGCCGATGCGCATCTTCCAGGTCTGGCCTTCCTTGAAGTTGGCGACCACCCACAGTGCGTCGGGTACCAGGAACAGCAGCTGCGAACCGGCGGTGACGTACTGGCCCAGGCGCACCGAGGCTTCGCTGACCTGGCCGTCGCGTGGCGCCTGGATCACGGTGTTGGCCAGGTCGATCTTCGCCAGCGCCAGCTGGGCCTGGGCGGTTTCGACGCGGGCTTCCAGGCCTTTGCGGGCGACCTGGGTGGAGGTCAGGGTTTCTTCGGCGATGCGGATCTGCGCCTGCGACTGCAGCACGCTGGCCTGTGCGGACTGGGTGGTGGTGCGGAACTTGTCGCGGTCGTTGAGGGCGACCAGCTGCTGGGCGGCGAGTTCTTCGTAGCGCTTGAGTTCGGTGCGCGAGCGCGAAAGCTCGGCCTGGCCGGCGGAGAGGTTGGCCTGCGCGGCCTGGATCTGCGCGCGGTTCTGCGCCTGCGATTGATCGGAGTTGGCCAACGCGGCCTTGGCGCTGTCCAGGTCGGCTTCGGCCTGGACGACTTTCTCGCGGTAGATGCGGTCGTCGATGCGCAGCAGTGGCTCGCCTTGCTTGACGTGCTGGAAGTCCTTGACCAGTACCTCGGTGACATAGCCGTTGACCTGTGGCGCGAGCACCGTGATCTGGCCGCGGACGTAGGCGTTGTCGGTCGTGACCCGCGAGGTTTCGAACGGCCACAGCGACCACGCGCGCAGGATCAGCGCGATGCCGATCAGCGCGATCACGATCATGATGATCACGCTGCGCAGGCTCGGCTTGAGGTACTTGGGCACGCCCGAGGGCGCGGCTGCGGGCGGCGGCGCAGGGGCGGGCGCGGCGTCGGTCGGCGGCGGCGGGTTGACGTTTTCCGGGGCGGTGTCGTCGTGTGGGGGTTGGGTCGACATGGGCGGGCTCATCGGGGCGCGACGCTGCCAGGCGTCGGCGCGGAAAGGGGAGGTGTCGGCGAGTGGCGTTTGCGCCATTGCTTGAGCACGGCGGTGCGGACTGCCAGCAGCAGCAACCAGCCAAGGAAGACCAGCGCGACGCGGCCGCTGAGTGCGAACACATCATTGAACGCGCGCACGTTGGCTTCGCGGCGGGTGATCTGCGCCAGCTGCGCGGTGCCCTGCGCGCTGCGCTGCACCGGGTCGGTGATCAGCCTGGCGTAGAGCTGCTGTTGCTGCTTCAAGCGCTGGGCAACCACGTTGTCGGCTGGATCCAACTGGCTGACCAGCGCACCGGAGTACACCTGTTCGCGGTGCAGCTGATAGGTGCCCAGTACGGCCGAGCCGGCCAGGCCGCCCAGGGTCTGGGTGATGGAAAGGGTGACCAGGAAGGTGATCATGTGGTCCACGCCCTGCTTCAACGCCTGGGTGATGCCGAGCATGATCAGCGGCCCCATGAACATGCCGGCGCCGACCGAGGCCAGGAACTGGCTGGCAAAGAAGTCGTGCGGGCGGTCCTGGCTGGTGCGGCTCTGGTCGAGCAGGGCCGCGCTGCCGAGCAGCAGGATCGCCATCAGCAGCTGCGGGATCAGCCGCTTCGGCCCGAAGGTCAAGGAGCTGGCGGCGATGCCGGTGACCACGCCGGCCAGGATCACCGCGAACAACGGCCGCATCTGATCCGGGCCCATGCCGAGCGTGCGCATCAGGCCGACCACACCATAGGACTGCTCGGTGGTCAGGAAGCGGATCAGGAACGCGCCGATGATGAAGTGGATCACCGGCAGGCTGGCCAGCCACCGCGTCTGCAGCAGTGGGTTGCGGCGGTAGTGTTCGATGATGAACGCGGTGGTGGACAGCGCGATCGAGGCGACCAGTGCCCAGCCCAGCCACGGGGTGTCCAGCCACCAGCGCGTATAGCCCTGGGCCAGCACGACCACCAGCAGGCCAACGGCGGGCGCAAGCAGGGCGAAGGTCAGGAAGTCGAGCGGTTCGAATGCCTTGATCTGCGCACCGGGCGGCAGCTTGAGCACCACCACGGCAGCGAACGCGCACAGCGCCAGCCCGGCCTCGAACAGATACAGGTTGTGCCACTGCCCGGTGTCGACCAGGCCCGGCGAGACCAGCCAGGCGATCGGTACCGCAAGTTGGGAGATGCCCACGCCGATCACCAGCAGGTTGCCGGTGTATTTGCGCGGCAGCGACTGCAGCATGTACAGCGTGCCCAGGGTGCTGCAGGCGGCACCGGCGAAGCCGCTGGCCGCGCGCATCAGCACCGTGGTTTCGAAGGTACCGACGAACAGATGCAGCACCGCCAGCGCGGCATACAGGCCCAGCCCGATCTCGGCGAACAGGCGGATGCCGTATTGCTGGCGGAACTTGAAGGCCAGCAGGTTGGCGGTGACGTTGACCATCGCATAGGCGGCCACCAGCCAGCTGCCCTGCGCCGGAGTGAGCCCGAGCTGGCCCTGCAGGAACGGCAGGTTGGCGCTGACCAGGGCATTGCCCAGGCCGCCGGTGATGCCGACCAGCAGCGCGACCAGGGCGTAGGCGAGGCGGCGGTGCGGCGGATGCCACGGCATCGAAGCCGAGCCCGGCAGGGTCGGTTTTTCGTGCTCCTCCCAGTCCGGAACCGGCTTGAGGTACTGCGGCATCATCCCTCCCCGTCGGCAGGCCCCCGCAATCCGCCACGCAGCAATTGCAGGGCGCGCGTGGCCAGCCGGGCGCGTTCGTCACGCGTCTTGCCACGCAGCGCGGCTCCCAGCATGCCTGAGATGAGTGAAATGTCCGTCGTTTCCAGATCGGGGCGGCACAGGCCGGCGGCGATCGCGCGGGCGATCGGCTCGCGCAGCAGTTCGAAGATCGTTTCGCGGGCGGCGCGGATCGGGATCTGATCGGGATCGACCGCGCGCCAGTAATCGGAGAGCGCCGGCGATTGGACGATGCGGTTGGCCATGCCTTCGAGCACATCGAACAGTGCGTCGTCCCGGTCGCCGAGGGTCTGCACCTGCCGCGCGATGCGGTTGACCGTGCGCTGGAGCAGTGCCTCGACCAGTGCGGTGCGGTCGGGGAAGTTGCGGTACAGCGTGGCGCGGCCAACCTGGGCGCGCTCGACCACCAGGTCCAGCGGGGCGGTCACGCCATGCTGACCGAAGACGGCATCGGCAGCGTCGAGGATCTGGGCGCGGCGGGCGGCCGCGTCGGCACGTTGGGTAGGCATGCGCGCATCATCGGACAGAACTGTCCGGCGGGAAAGGGCCTGCGTCGCTTTCAACGCGCCGCGGTTGGCGCGCGCTGGGCAATGTCGAGGGCAAGTGAGCTCAGCGCGGCGCGGCCACGCCGTGACAGCCCCCCATCCTGGCTTCGCGGATCGGCAGGTTGATCAGCGCCGCGAGCACGGCCAGGCCCATGTCGGCGTACCACATCCACAGGTAGTTGCCGGTGTGCGCCAGGGCCAGGCCGCCGAGCCACGCCCCGAAGAAGCCACCGAGCTGGTGCGAGAGCAGGGTCAGACCGAACAGCGTGCCGAGGTAGCGCGGGCCGAACAGCTTGCCGACCAGGCCGGCGGTGGGCGGGACGGTTGCCAGCCAGGTGAAACCGAGCGCGGCGGAGAAGAGGTAGAAGGTCAGCGGGGTCGGCGGCGAGACGAGATAGACGCCGATCATCACGGCGCGGCTGGCGTACATCCAGAACAGCAGGTACTTCATGCGGTAGCGCTGGCCGAGTGCGCCGACGATCAGGCTGCCGGCGACGTTGAACAGGCCGATCAGGGCGATGGACGAGGAGGCGACGGTGGGCGAGAGGCCGCACAGGGCGATCTCGCCGGGCAGGTGGGTGACCAGGAAAGCGATGTGCAGGCCGCAGGTGAAGAAGCCCAGGTGCAGGTACCAGTAGCTGCGGTCGCGGGCGGCGATACGCAGTTGTGCGCCCAGGCCCCCGTCGTCGGTTGCGCCAGTACCGTGTGCGTGGTCCCCGGCGCGACGCCGAAGCGGCCAGGCCAGTGGCAGCGAGAGCAGGGTGATGACGGCCATGGTGATCATGGCGCGCGCCCAGCCGGCGGTGCCGATGATCCATTGGACCAGCGGCGCGAACACGAACTGACCCAGCGAACCGCCGGCGTTGATGAGACCGGCGGCGAACGATCGCTTCTCGGCCGGCAGGCGGTGGGCAGTGGCGCCGATCAGGACCGAGAAGCTGCCCGCACCGGCACCGGCGGCCATCAGCAGACCGAGGGTGAAGGTCATCCCCAGCGGGCTGGTCAGCAGCGGGGCGAGCAGCAGCCCGGCGGCCAGCAGCAGGGCGCCGAAGATGAGCACGGGCAATGCGCCGCGCTGATCGGCGACGGCCCCGAACACCGGTTGCACCGCGCCCCAGACGAACTGGCCGATGGCCAGCGCGAAGCTGATCTCGACGATGCTGACGCCGGTACCGCGGTGGATGGGATCGACATACAGGCCGGAGGTCTGGCGCACGCCCATGGTGACCATGAGGATCGCGGAGGCGGCGACCAGCAAGCCCCAGTGCATCGTGGGCGCACGGGGTATGGGGGTGGGCGTGCTCATGCGTCGGCTCCGGCAGGCAGGGCGTGGTCGAGTTGATCGAGCAGGGCATTGAGGCGGGCGGTGGGCGTGGGTCCGAAGGTGGTTTCCACCTCGCTCTGCGCGCGTTGCCACAGAGGCCGCGCGCGGCGCAGGCACGCCTTGCCGGCAGCGGTGATGACGATCAGGCGTTGCCGGGCATCACTGCCGCGGCGTTGTTCAAGCCAGCCGGCAGTGAGCAGCGGCTTGAGGTTGCGGGTGAGGGTGGTGCGGTCCATGCCGAGGGCCTCGGCGAGCTCGCCGAGCTGCCGCGGTTCGGGGGCGCGGCGCAGGATGGAGTAGGCATTGAGGCTGAGCCCGGCGGGGGCGAGGTGGGCGTCATAGATCTGCGAGAGCCGACGGGCGGCGCGGCGCAGGCGGAAGCAGGTGCAGGGGCTCTGGGTCAGCGGGTCCACGGGGGTACGCCGGGGTGGGATGGCGGGATGATACGTGCATATGCACGTAGTTCGTCAAGCGAAAAAAAGGGGGCCTTTCGGCCCCCTCGGGTCACATTGCTACCCAATCAAACGATCAGAAGTAAGCGCGGATGCCGAACGCCACGCCGCGGCCCGGCAGCGGCGAGTAGTCGCGCAGCAGCGAGGTATGCGGACGGACGTCACGGTTGGTCAGGTTGCTGCCGTCCAGGAAGACTTCGTAGCTGTTGCTGTCGGTACGGTCCCAGCGGTACGCCAGATGCGCGTCGACCAGGGTGTAGCCGTCGCTCGGTTCCTCGTTCTGGGCCACATCCTTCTGGCTGCTGTAGCGCACCGCACCGACCGAGGCGCGCCAGCCGTCCCTGGACCAGCGCAGGTCGGCGCCGACGCGGCCCGGGGCGATCCGCGGGAGGTAACCGGTGTTGGCCAGATCCACGGTGTAGTTGTGGTTGTGATCACCGTGCGGGACGGCGATGTCGACGCTGCGGCTGCCGCTGCCATCCAGTTCGGCTTTCACGTAATCGCCGAACACGCGCAGGTCCCAGTCGCCGGCGTTGCCTTCGAAGAGATGGAACAGGGCTTCGGCTTCGGCCCCCTTGAAGGTGGCGTCCTGCTGGGTCCACAGGCGGACCGGCAGCGATTCGACCACGCCGGTGTCGGCCAGGTAGATGAAGTCCTTGAACTTGGTCTGGTAGATCGAGGCGGAGAAGTCGACGCGGTCGCTGTGGGTGTGGATGCCCAGTTCGACGCGCTGGCCGCGCTCGGTCTTCAGGTTGGCATCGCCGATTTCCAGCGAACGGGTGGCGATGTGCGCACCCGCGGCGTAGAGCTCTTCGTTGGTCGGGGCGCGCTCGGAACTGTCGATGCCGAAACGCAGGTCGACGGCGTCGTTGAGCGTCCAGATGCCGGCCGCGGAAAGGTTGGTGGCGTCGAACGTGCGGGCGCGGTAATCACCGGTCGGGTCCAGCTTGACCTGGTCGTGGCGGCCGCCGAGCTCCAGCTTGAACGGGCCGAACTGCTTTTCCTGCAGCACGAACAGGCCGATGTTCTTCGTCCCGGTATCCGGCACGAAGGCTTCTTCGCCCTTGGCGCCGAAATCGCTGTTGCCGAACTGCAGGCCGAACGCGCCGTCCCAGCCGCCGATCTGCTGCTGCACGGCTTCCAGGCGGGCTTCGACGCCGCGGTTGGTGAAGCGGGTGGACGGCGTGCCAGCTTCCAGCTCGACGTGTTCGTAGTCGGTGTAGGCGGTGCGCAGGTTGATGTTCTTCAGGAACGACACGGGGTTGTAGATGCCGCCCTTGGCTTCGAAGCGGTTCTGCACCATGTCGATGCGCACGTCGTGCTCGTCGCCTTCTTCTTCCTCGTCGCCATGGTCGTGGTCATGATCATGGTCGTCGTCGGCATGCACGTGGGCGCCGTTGGGAATGCCGTAGTTGGTGCGGTAGGTGCTGGCCGAGGCGCCGAAATAGCCGCCTTCGCCCAGCCAGGTGGCGCCGACGCCGCCGGCGCGGGTGCGGATGGAGCTGTTGTCCAGGGTGCCGCGGCGCGGTTCGTCGGTGTCGCCCTCTTCGTGGTCGTGGCCGCTGTGGTCTTCCAGGCCGTCGATCACCGCGTAGCCGGGAATGCGGTAGTCATCGCCGTTGCGGACCAGGCCATCGACATGCAGCACCCAGTTGCCGTTCACGCCATCAAGCCGGAACATGCCGCTGCGTTCGTCGTTGACCGAGTTGCCGCGCAGTTCGGCGCGGCCGCTGAGCGGGCGGTCGGGGAGGTCGCGGGCGATGCGGCCATCCACCACGTTGACTGCGCCGCCAATGGCGCCACTGCCGAACAGCAGGGTGGCCGGGCCCTTGAGCACTTCGATCTGGTCGGCCAGGAATGGCTCGATGCTGGTGGCGTGGTCGGCGCTGACGGTGGAGGCATCCATGTTGCCCATGCCGTTGGACAACACGGCCACGCGCGGGCCTTCCTGGCCACGGATGATCGGGCGGCCGACGCCGGGGCCGAAGAAGGTGCTCTGCACGCCGGGCAGCTTGGCCACGGTGTCGCCGAGGGTGCCGGCCTTCTGTTCGTCCAGGCGCTCGCCGGCGAGCACGTCCACGGGGCGCGCCAGCGATTCGGCATCGCCCTGCAGCGGGCTGGCGGTGACCTTCACTGCGGACAGTTCGGTCAGGTGGTGGTCACGCTCGGCGGTATCGTCGGCGGCGAGGGCCAGGGTGGGGAGCAGCGCAGCGGCAAGCGCCAGGGACAGGGCGTGCGGCGTGAGGGAGCGGGAAGAGCGCATGGGCAAGGGGTCCGTCGGTCGAATTGTTACAATGTATCAATGGTGGGGCGCGCCAATCCCGTCAATCGGAAGGGTGGAACCGGGTGATGCAGGGGGAGGGAGTGCGCGTCGGGATTGATGTTATATTATTCCATAACGCTTCGCCGACCCTGCTGGAAGTCATGCCCCTGTTCCCCCGCCTCCGTCATCTGTTGGATCGCTTTGGTGCCACCGGCTCGCTGCTGTGTGCGGTGCACTGCGCCGTGCTGCCTGTTCTGCTGGCGGCGGCGCCGTCATTGGGGTTGTCGGTGTGGCTGGGCGACGGAGTGGAACTGGCGTTGGTCAGCTTCGTGACCCTGCTGGGGCTGTTCAGCCTGGTGTGGGGCTATCGCCGCCACGGGGCGCTGCGCGCGCTGGGGTTCCTGGTGCCGGGCCTGACCGCGCTGTGGGCGGGGCTGCTGTACGGGCCGTTGCACCATTCGGCGGTGCCGCATGCGGTGGTGATGACGCTGGGCGGGGTGCTGGTGGGTGTTGCGCACCTGGTCAACCTGCGCCTGAACCACGGGCACGTCCATGATGCGAGCTGTGCGCACTGAGGTGCTGTGGTAGGCTTTCCGATCGTGCGCGGGGGCGTCTGCAAGGACGGGCCCGCCGAACCCGTGTCAGCACGGGGTAATCAGATTTCAGACTAAGGAGTTGACGACATGGGTAAGGGTGACCGCAAGACCGCCAAGGGCAAGCGCTACAACGCCAGCTACGGCAATTCGCGTTCGCACGCGGTGAGCAAGGTGGCCGTGGGCGCAGCTGCGCCGGTCGCCAAGAAGACCGTGGCCAAGGCCCCGGCAAAGAAGGCAGTGGCCAAGAAGGCTGTTGCCAAGGCC
>Ga0160437_1001640_pt1 | contig 9998 bp, 7 predicted proteins | sample HID1975I_E0MG_FD_108227 | JGI IMG/M metagenome (GOLD analysis project Ga0160437, IMG submission 108227) | Enriched soil microbial communities from UW Madison campus, WI, USA - HID1975I_E0 MG | ecosystem: Environmental > Terrestrial > Soil > Unclassified | place: USA: Madison, Wisconsin | collected... | reverse complement strand
GGCCGCGCTGCGCCCCGGCCTGGAACGCATGCTGACCCCGCTGCCGCTGGTACACATGAACGCCATGGCGTATTCCGCCATGGCCATGGTGCTGACGGGCGGCTGCCTGATACCGCTAGACCGCTTCCACCCCAAGACCTGGTGGGACAGCGTGCGCGACTCCGGCGCCACCGTGCTGCATTACCTGGGTGTGATGCCCGCCATCCTGATGAAGGCCGCGCCGTCCGACCGCGACTTGCAGCCCGCCATCCGTTTCGGCTTTGGCGCGGGCGTGGACCGCACCCTGCACGCGCCCTTTGAAGCACGCTTTGGCTTCCCCCTGCTGGAAGCCTGGGCCATGACCGAAACCGGCGCGGGCGCCGTCATCATCGCCAACCAGGAACCCCGCTACATCGGCACCAGCAGCTTCGGCCGCGAGGAAGACGATGTGCAGGTCCGCATCGTGACGGACGCTGGCCAGGCCGCCGCCGTAGGCGAACCCGGCGAACTGCTGGTGCGCCACGCGGGCGACGACCCGCGCTACGGCTTCTTTGCCGGCTATCTAAAGGACACGGCCGCCACCGATGAAGCCTGGCAGGACGGCTGGTTCCACACCGGCGACATCGTGCGCCGCGAAGCCGACGGCGCGCTGCGCTTCGTGGACCGCAAGAAAAACGTGATCCGCCGCAGCGGCGAAAACATCTCGGCCGTGGAAGTGGAAAGCGTGTTGATGCAGCATCCACTGGTCAAGGCCGTGGCCGTGGCCGCCGTGCCCGACCCGGTGCGTGGCGACGAAGTGCTGGCCTGCGTCGTGCCCGAAACCCTGCCCGCCGATGACGCCGCCATGGCCGATGCCGCGCGCGGCATCGTGCAGTGGTGCCTGCAACAACTGGCCTATTACAAAGCGCCCGGCTATGTGGCGTTTGTGGACAGCCTGCCGCTGACCACCACCAACAAGATCCAGCGCGGTGAAATGAAAACGCTGGCGCCGACCTTGCCCGGCACGACGCGCTGCATCGACACCAACGCCATGAAAAAGCGCCAGGAGCCTGCCCGATGAGCCGCCTGGGATACGACGGCATCGTGGCGGCCCTGCCCGTCACCATTCCGTACGAACGCTATTCCACCCACGCCGCCCACTGGTGGCTGGGCCGCGCGCTGGGCGCGTTGATCCGGCAATCCGGCGTGGCCAAGACTGAAGTCGACGGCATGTGCGTGTCCAGCTTCACGCTGGCGCCCGACACCGCCGTGGGCCTGGTTCAGCACCTGGGCATGAGCCCGCGCTGGCTGGACCATATCCCCATGGGCGGCGCCAGCGGCGTGGCGGCCTTGCGCCGCGCGGCCCGCGCGGTGCAGGCGGGCGACGCGAACATCGTGGCCTGCATCGCGGGCGACACCAACCACGTGGACTCGTTTCGCAACACCGTCAGCCAGTTCTCGCGCTTTGCGCAAGACGCCGTCTACCCCTATGGCGCGGGCGGCCCCAACGCCAGCTTCGCGCTGCTGACGGCGCACTACATGCGCACCACCGGCGCCACGCGCGAAGACTTCGGCAAGCTAAGCGTGGCACAACGCGACAACGCGCTGCGCTACCCGCACGCGCTGATGAAAAAACCGCTGACGTTGCAGCAATACCTGGACGCGCGCGTCATCACCGACCCCATCCATCTGTTCGACTGCGTGATGCCCTGCGCGGGCGCCGACGCCTTCCTGGTGATGCGCGAAGACCAGGCCCGCGCCTTGAACTTGCCCTACGCCCGCATCCTGTCCACCATCGAACGCCACAACGCCTGGATCGAGGACCCGATCCAGACGCGCGGCGGCTGGACGATGGACGTGGATGAACTCTACGGCCAGGCCAACGCCGCACCCGCCGACATGGATTTCCTGCAAGCCTATGACGACTACCCCGTCATCAACCTGATGCAGATCGAAGACCTGGGCTTTTGCGAAAAAGGCGCCGCGCCGGCATTCATCCGCGGCCACACATTCACCGTGGACGGCAGCTTTCCCTTCAACACCAACGGCGGCCAGTTGTCGGTGGGCCAGGCGGGCGCCGCCGGCGGCTACCTGGGCATGGTCGAGGCGCTGCGCCAACTGACCGGCACGGCCGGCGGCACGCAGGTGTCGGATGCCCGCATCGGCATGGTCAGCGGTTTCGGCATGATCAATTACGACCGCGGGCTGTGTACCGCCGCGGCCATCCTGGCAAGGAGCGACGCATGACCGAGCCGCTAGCCAAGCCGCCCCGGAAGAACCCGGTTGCGCGCACCCGCCAGCCCACCTTGCCGCCCGGCTCGCGCAGCCGCACGGCGCTGGGGCTGACGGCCGCCGCCGCCGAAGGCCGCTTCGACCTGCAAACCTGCGCCGATTGCGGCGCGGTGCAATACCCGCCGCGCGAAGTCTGCGGCCACTGCCTGTCGGAACACCTGCCCTGGCGTCCGGCCAACCCCAACGGCGTGCTGCTGGTCAGCACCACCTTGCATCACAGCAACGACCTGTATTTCCGCGAACGCCTGCCCTGGCGCGTCGGCACGGTGGTGATGGATGCCGGCCCGTCGGTCGTGGCCCACGTGCACCAGGATTGCGCCGACGGCGCGCGCGTGCGGCTGGCCCTGAAACTGGACCGCAGCGGCCAAGCCGTGATGATCGCCCTGCCTGAAAGGAACACGCCCAACATGGAAGACGACAAGACCCTGCGCGAAACCTCGTGCGACCCGAAATTCCGCCGCGCGCTGGTCACCGACGGCAAGACCGCCGTGGGCCAGGCCGTGGCGCGGGCCTTGCTGGACGCGGGCTGCCCCACGGTATTCCTGGGCGACGCCCAGGCCTGGAAGCGCGACGCCGCCTATGACGCACTGGCCGCCGACCCGCGCGTGCAGTCGGTTTCCCTGGACGTGACCGATTCCGATTCCGTGGACCGGCTTGCCGCCTCCATCGGCGGCAAGGTGGAAATCCTGGTGAACACGGCCGACCTGGAACGCGAAGGCGGGCTGCTTTACCGCAAGGACGTGAACACCGCGCGCGACGCCATGGACGTGAACGTGCTGGGCCTGATGCGCCTGGCGCAAAGCTTCGGCCCCGCCTTGTGCGGCCGCGCCGCCGACGGGGTGAACAACGCCACCGCCTGGGTCAACGTGCTGTCCATCTACGCGCACATGAACCTGCCGTCACGCGGCATGTGGTCGGCGTCCAAGGCCGCCGCGCTGTCGCTGGCCCAATGCCTGCGCGCCGAAATGCGCGGCGCGGGCGTGCGGGTGGTGAACGTATTTCCCGGCCCCGTCGACCACGAATGGGAACAGCGCACGCCGCCACCGCGCGTGGCGCCCGCGGCGATTGCCGCCGCGATTGTGCGCGCGCTGAAAGACGGGGTTGAAGACGTGTATGTGGGCGATGTGGCGCAAGAGTTCCGCGCCCGGTTGGCCGACAACCCCAAAGGGCTTGAACGCGAGCTGGGCGCCTGACCGCGCCCGCCGCCCTCCCTAATACCCCAATCACTCCCGCGCATCGCGCCAGCGTCGCGCCAACAAACAGGAGCCGCAGCATGAGCCAGAACATTCTTGCCCAATTCATGACGGAACTCGTCACCGGCCGCATCGGCCTGGTAGACCTGACCGAGACGCTGACGCCGGAATTCCCCACCATCGTGCTGCCGCCGGAGTTCGGCCAGGCCTGGCCGTTCCGCATGGAAGAAATCTCGCGCTATGACGAGCGCGGCCCCGCCTGGTACTGGAACAATTTTTCGTGTTCCGAACACACCGGCACCCACTTCGACGCGCCCGCGCACTGGGTGTCGGGCAAAGATCAGCCCGACAACACGGTAGACACGATTCCCATTGACGCCTTCATCGCCAGCGCCTGCGTCATCGACTGTTCCGCCGAGGCCCGCGACAACCCCGACTTCCTGCTCACCATCGAGTTCGTGCAGGCCTGGGAAGAAAAGCATGGCCGCATCCCCGCGCGTTCGTGGGTGCTGATGCGCACCGACTGGTCCAAGCGCGCCAAGCCCGTTGAATACCTGAACATGCAGGAAGACGGCGCCCACTCGCCCGGCCCCGACGCGGACGTGGTGCCGTGGTTGATCAAGGAACGCGACGTACACGGCTTTGGCACGGAATCGGTGGGCACCGATGCCGGCCAGGCCCATCACCTGAACCCGCCCTACCCCTGCCACTACTACATGCACGGCAACAACCGCTACGGCTTGCAGTGCCTGACCAACCTGGACCAGTTGCCGCCGACGGGCGCGGTGATTTTCTCGGCCCCGCTGAAGATCCGAAGCGGCTCGGGCAGCCCGTTGCGCGTGCTGGCGCTGGCGCCGAAAGCCTGAACCGCCGCCACGGTTGACACCCACCAAGGACACGCATGACTCAACAAAACGTAGCGCTGGTCACCGGCGGCAGCGCCGGCATTGGTGCCGAGATCTGCCGCAGCATGCTGGATGCCGGCTATGAAGTGATTTCGATGGCGCGCCGCGCGGCGGACTTCAGCCACCCGCGCCTGCACAACATGCAGGTGGACCTGCTGGACGCCGCCGCCACCGCGCAGGCGGGCCAGGAGGCGGCCGCCAAATTCCCCATCAGCCATGTGATCCACAACGCCGGCGTCATCTGGCCGAATCTGCTGCCACAGGTCACGCAGGAAGAACTGCACGGCCTGACCCAGATTCACCTGGGCGCGGCGATCAGCCTGGTCCAGGCGGCGCTGCCCGGCATGCAGGAACGCCAGTTCGGCCGCATTGTGATGATGTCGTCGCGTGGCGCGCTGGGCCTGCCCACCCGCACCGCCTATTCGGCCACCAAGGCCGGCATGATCGGCATGGCGCGAACCTGGTCGCTGGAGCTTGCGCCCTACGGCATCACGGTCAACGTGGTGGCGCCCGGCCCCATCCAGACGGACATGTTCTACGAAGTGATCGAACCTGGCAGCGAACGCGAAAAGCAGTTGGCCAACGGCATTCCGGTCAAGCGGCTGGGCCGGTCCGACGACGTGGCGCGCGCCGTGATGTTCTTTGCCGACCCCGCCAACAGCTTCGTTACCGGCCAGACGTTGTTCGTCTGCGGAGGCGCGAGCGTCAGCTCCATCACCATCTAGTGAACCTAGCGCCATGCATGCTTCGGGTTTTGACGGATAGGTAAGCACCAAGAGCCCGTCTACAGTGCTGATCCTTGCAGGTTAGAAATTTTAAGCAACAAGTAATTCCCGCAGTCCCCACGCTGTTCCTGTTTTCTCCGCTTTTCAGCTGCACCCCCACTCTGCTCCCTATCCGGAGGTTTTGCCATGCTGTCGAAGAAACTCCCCCTGGTCACGGCCGCCGCCGTTGCCGCCCTGTTCGCCCTGCCCGCCTTGGCGCAAATGAAAGTCGGCGTCGTCACGTCTTCCACCGGCCCGACCGCGCTGGTCGGCATTCCGCAGAAGAACACCGTGCCGCTGCTGCCCAAGAAAATTGGCGACCTGACCGTGGAATACATCTCGCTGGACGACGCCAGCGACTCCACCAACTCGGTCACGGCGTTCAAGAAGCTGATTTCGGAACAGAAGGTGGACGCGCTGATCGGCCCGTCGGGGTCGCCCAACGCCATGGGCGTGATCCAGTTCGCCGCCGAAGCCGGCGTGCCGATGCTGGCGCCGGTGGGTACGGCGGCCGTGGTGCTGCCCATGAACGAACAGAAGAAGTGGGTGTTCAAGACCACGCAGAACGACGACATCATCGCCCGCGCGCTGGTCGACCACATGGCCAAGACCGGCATCAAGACGGTGGGCTTCATCGGCCTGAACGACCCGTATGGCGAGAATTGGTACAAGGTTTTCTCGGGCCTGGCCACCGAGAAGGGCATCAAGATCACCGCCAACGAACGCTATCTGCGCTTTGACAGCTCGGTGACGGGTCAGGCGCTGAAGATCCTGGCCGCCAAGCCCGACGCCGTGCTGGTGGCCGCCCCCGGCGCCGCCAGCGTGCTGCCGCAAACCACGCTGTTCGATCAGGGCTACAAGGGCAAGTTCTACCAGACCCACGGCGCGGCCCTGCCCGACTTCCTGAAGCTGGGCGGCAAGAAGGTCGAAGGCACGGTGCTGGCCGCCAGCCTGATGCTGGTGCTGCCGGAAATGCCGGACAGCAACCCGTCCAAGAAAGTTGCCAGCGACTACATCGCCGCGTACGAAAAGTTGAACGGCTCCAAGCCCGCCACCTTCGGCGCCAACGTCTATGACGCCGGCCTGCTGTTGGAAAAGGCGGTGCCGATTGCAGAAAAGGCCGGCAAACCGGGCACCAAGGAATTCCGCAGCGCCTTGCGCGACGCGCTGGAACAGACCAAGGAGCTGGTAGGCACGCAAGGCGTCTACAACATGAGCGCCGCTGACCACAGCGGCTTCGATGACCGCGGCCGCGAGCTCATCACCGTCAAAGACGGCAACTGGACGCTCGTGAAGTAACGGCTTGGACTTTTTCGCATGAATGCTCAGATCGCCTTGATACTTGGGCAGGACGGCATCACCAACGGCGCGATCTATGCGTTGTTGGCGTTGTCGATCCTGCTGGTCTTCACCGTTACCCGCGTGCTGTTCATCCCCCAGGGCGAGTTCGTCGCCTTCGGCGCGCTGACCATGGCGGCCATCCAGGCCGGCAAGCCCGTGCTGCTGGTCTGGTTGCTGCTGGCGTTCGCGCTGGCCGAAGCCGTGGCCGACCTCATGGCGCGGGCCAAGCGCCCGGGCCGGTCCCGGGGGCTTTGGCGCATCGCGGCCAAGGCGATCTATCCGCTGATCCTGGCGGCCTTGCTGTACCGACTGCCGCTGGCGCAACTGCCGATGGCCGTGCAGGCCTTGCTGACACTGTTGCTGGTGGTGCCGATGGGGCCGCAGTTGTACCGGCTGTTCTACCAGCCGATCGCCTCGGCCTCAACGCTGGTGCTGCTGATCGTGTCCATCGCCGTGCACCTGGCGCTGGTTGGCCTGGGGCTCCTGGCCTTCGGCGCCGAGGGCGCGCGCACCGCGCCGTTCTCCGACGCCAGCCTGGCGCTGGGGCCCATCAACGTCAACAGCCAAGCGCTGTGGGTGGTGGCGGTGTCGGCCCTGCTGATCATCGTGCTGTATCAGTTCTTCGAGCGGTCGATGTACGGCAAGGCGCTGCGGGCGGCGGCGTTCAACCGGCTGGGCGCGCGGCTGATGGGCATTTCGCCCATCTTCGCGGGCCGCGCCACGTTCTTTCTGGCCGCGCTGATCGGCACGGTGTCGGGCATCCTGATCGCCCCCATCACCACCATGTATTTCGATTCCGGCTTCATGGTCAGCCTGAAGGGCTTTGTGGGCGCCATCATCGGCGGCCTGGTCAGCTACCCGCTGGCCGCGGCCGGCGCGGTGCTGGTCGGCCTGATTGAAGCGTTCTCGTCGTTCTGGGCCAGTGCCTACAAGGAAATCATCGTCTTCACGTTGATCATCCCCGTGCTGCTCTGGCGCTCGTTGAAAAGCCACCACGTCGAGGAAGAAGACGAATGAATCCCCGCATCATCCTCTTCGTATTTTTGGCGCTTTTGGCGCTGGGGCCACTGGCCCTGCCGCCGTTCTATGTGACCTTGCTGAACTACATCGGGCTGTACGCGCTGGTGGCGCTGGGCCTGGTGCTGCTGACCGGCGTGGGCGGCTTGACCAGCTTCGGCCAGGCCGCCTTCGTGGGCGTGGGCGCCTACACCACGGCGCTGTTGACCACGCGCGCCGACTCCCTGCCGTCGTGGCTGGCGTGGCTGGGCGCCTCGCCCTGGCTGACGCTGCTGGCCGGGCTGGTGTTGACGCTGGTCATCGCTTACCTGCTGGGCGCCATCACGCTCAAGCTGTCCGGCCACTTCCTGCCGCTGGGCACCATTGCCTGGGGCTTGTCGCTGTACTTTGCTTTCGGCTCCGTCGAAGGGCTGGGCGGCCACACCGGCATTCCCGACATTCCCGCCATCAGCCTGTTCGGCTGGTCGCTGCATGAAGGCGGCAACATCTATTACCTGATCTGGGCCTTTCTGCTGTTGGCGGTGTGGTCCACGCAGAACCTGCTGGACTCGCGCGAAGGCCGCGCCATTCGCGCGCTCAAGGGTGGGCGCGTGATGGCGGAATCCATGGGCGTGGACACGGCGCGTTCGCGCATGGTGATCTTCATCATCGCGGCGTTGCAGGCCTGCGCGTCGGGCTGGCTGTACGCCCACATGCAGCGCTTCGTGAACCCCAACCCCTTCGGCTTGCAGATGGGCATCGAATACCTGTTCATGACCGTCATCGGCGGCGCGGGCCAGGTCTGGGGTGCGCTGATCGGCGCGGGCGTATTCACCGTAGCCAAGCAATGGTTGCAAGACTGGCTGCCCAAGCTGCTGGGCCAGACGGGCAACTTTGAAGTCATCGTGTTCGGCTTCGGCATGGTGCTGCTGCTGCACCGCGCGCGCAGCGGCTTGTGGCCGCTGCTGACGCGCTGGATTCGCGTGAAGAAGCCCGTGCGCCGCCTGGACATGAATGCCGAGCCGCTGCCGCGCAAGCCCATGCCGGCGCGGGGCGAGGTGGTGTTGAAAGCGGTGGACGTGACGCGCAAGTTCGGCGGTCTGGTCGCCAACAACGCGATGAACCTGGAGATACGCGCGGGCGAAATCCTGGCGCTGATCGGCCCCAATGGCGCGGGCAAAAGCACCATGTTCAATCAGATCTCGGGGGTGGACACGCCCACGTCCGGGCAAGTGACGTTGCTGGGTCAGTCCGTGGCTGGCGCGGGCGCGCGCAAGATTGCGCGGCTGGGCCTGTCGCGCACCTTCCAGCACGTGCGCTTGCTGGGCCGCATGAGCGTGCTGGAAAACGTGGCCATCGGCGCGCATCTGCGCGGCCATCGCGGCGTGCTGCCGGCCGCCTGGCGCCTGGACCGGGCCGAAGAAGCGCGCCTGTTGGCCGAAGCCGCGCGCCAGGTCGAACGGGTGGGCCTGGGCAAGCATCTGCACGACGAAGCGGGCTCGCTGGCGCTAGGGCAACAGCGCATCCTGGAAATCGCGCGCGCGCTGGCGTCCGACCCCTGCATCCTGCTGCTGGACGAACCCGCGGCCGGGCTGCGCTATCAAGAAAAATGCGAACTGGTCGAACTGCTGAAGAAACTGCGCGCGGAAGGCATGGCCATCTTGCTGGTTGAACACGACATGGACTTCGTGATGGGCCTGGTGGACCGCGTGGTGGTCATGGACTTTGGCGAGAAGATCGCCGAGGGCCTGCCCGCCGAGATTCAGAACAACCCCGCGGTGCTTGAAGCCTATCTGGGCGGAGTGGAATGATGAGCGCGAATCTGCTGGAAGTACGCGACCTGCGCGTGGCCTACGACAAAGTGGAAGCCGTATCAGGCGTCAGCCTGACAGTGGGCGAAGGCCAGATCGTGACCGTGATCGGCCCCAATGGCGCGGGCAAGACCACCTTGCTGTCCGCCATCATGGGCGTGCTGCCGTCCACCGGCCACATCGTCTTCGGCGGCAAGCCGCAAGAACATGCCGAGATCGAGGAAATGGTGGCGGCCGGCATGAACCTGGTGCCCGAAAAGCGTGAGCTGTTTGCCGAAATGACGGTGGAAGACAACCTGATGCTGGGCGGCTTTCACCGCTTTCGCAGCGGGGTGCGCGACCAGGACAAGACGCTGGCGGAAGTCTATGAACTGTTTCCACGCCTGCAAGAGCGCCATGCCCAACTGGCCGGCACCCTGTCGGGCGGCGAACGCCAGATGCTGGCGGTGGGCCGCGCGCTGATGGCCAAGCCGCGCCTGCTGATGCTGGACGAGCCCAGCCTGGGGCTGGCGCCACGCATCGTGCGCGAAGTGTTCCGCATCGTGGCGCGGCTGCGCGAGATGGGCGTGTCGATTTTGCTGATCGAGCAGAACGCGCGCGCGGCGCTGCAAGTGGCCGACTACGCCTATGTGCTGGAAACGGGCGCCGTCACATTGGAAGGCCCCGCGGCCGAAGTGGCGGTGGACCCGCGCGTGGTCGAGGTGTATCTGGGCCTGGGGCATGGCGCGTCCGCGCCCG
>Ga0160437_1001637_pt1 | contig 10027 bp, 9 predicted proteins | sample HID1975I_E0MG_FD_108227 | JGI IMG/M metagenome (GOLD analysis project Ga0160437, IMG submission 108227) | Enriched soil microbial communities from UW Madison campus, WI, USA - HID1975I_E0 MG | ecosystem: Environmental > Terrestrial > Soil > Unclassified | place: USA: Madison, Wisconsin... | reverse complement strand
CAGGACCGACACGGGCAGCATGACCAGGATGATCAGCGTCAGCACCCACGACATGTAAAGCAGTACGCAGATCAGGGCGATGACGACCAGGGTTTCGCGCACCAGCACCGTGATGACGTCGGTGGCGTAGCCGGTCACGTTGCCGGCGTCGATGGTGAAGCGGTTGAGCAGGCGGCCGGTGTCGCCGCGCTTGAAGTCCTCATCGGGCAAGCCCAGCAGGCGCTCGAACATGTCGCGGCGCATGCCCAGCAGCACGTTGTTGGCCACCCAGGCCAGCAAGTAGTCGCTGAAGAAGTTGCAAATGCCGCGCAGCAGGATCAGGCCCACCACCGCCAACGGCAAGGCCCAGACATAATAGGGTTTGGCCCCGGAAAAGCCGCCGTCCAGCAAGGGCTTCATAATGACGGCCAGAACAGGTTGCGTTGCCGCCGCCCCCGCCATCAGCAGGACGGCCAGCAACAAGCCCTTCCAATAGGCGCCCACCCGGCTGTAGATCCGGTTCCAGAGTTCGGACTTGACGGGATTGGAATCCGCGGGTGTGTTGCGTGCGGCAGAATTCAAAGGGAGCACTCGCTTTTATACAATTGTGCCCAGGATTGTACTGGCTACGCGCCGCCGCGCTGAGCCGCCCTACCCCTAATAAGACTAATTTGCCTCTCCACCCACCCATGTCCGATATCCGCTGTATCTACGTCCGGCTACCCAATTGGGTGGGCGATGTTTGCATGAGCCTGCCCAGCCTGCGGGCGTTGGAAGCCAGCGGCCTGCCCCTGGTCATCTGCGCAAGGCCCTGGGCCCGCGATCTGCTGGACGGGGTGCCCAAGCACGATTTCATCCCCATGCGCGGCAAGGTCGGCCCCGACCGGGCCGCCGTCAGCGCCCACCGCCGCGGCCTGGGTGTGCTGGGCCGCCGCGCCCGGGGCCTGTTGCTGCCGGATTCGTTGTCCAGCGCGCTGGTTTTCCGGCTGGCGGGCCTGCCCTGCGCCGGTTATCGGGATGACGGCCGCAGCTTCCTGCTGCGCTGGCCCGTGGCCAAACCCGCAGAGACCTTGCACGCCGTGCAGTCCTGGCATCATCTGACGCGCGAGGCACTGACCCGCTGGGGCCTGCCCAGCGGCCCGGCGCAGCCCGGCCCCACGCTTGACCTGCCGCTGACGGCGGCGCACCAGGACGCCGCCGACCAGGCGCTTCAGGCAGCCGGGCTGAGCGCGCAGCGTTTTGTGCTGATTGCCCCCACCGCCACCGGGCTGCACAAGGGCAAGATCAAGGTCTGGCCAGGATTCGATACACTGACGCGCGCCTTGCAGGCACGTGGCCATACCGTGGTAATGTGCCCCCCTCCGGCCGAAACCGACGAGGCGCGGCGCAATGCACCCACGGCGCAATTGCTACCCCCCTTGCCGCTGGGCGCGTTTGCCGCGCTGACGGCGCGGGCGGCGTTGGTGGTGTGCAACGATTCCGGGGTATCCCACGTTGCCGCGGCGGCATCCGCCCGCGAACTGGCGCTGTTTGGCGTGACCCGACCGGGTCGGACCGGCCCGTGGTCGCCTCGGGCCGTCTGCGTCGGATCCGAGCACGCATGGCCGTCCGTCGAAGAAGTTGAACAGCAGGCGACAACCCTGCTGGACGGGACGAAGTAATCAGGACTGTTTTCACATGACCTTTTCCAGCTATCTCGCAAATCTGATCATTCCTTTCAACTTGTGCGTGACTTTGGTCGTAGTCGGCCTGGTGCTGGGCCTGTTCAGGTTGCGCAAGACGGGCGGTGCCCTCATCGCCGCTGGCCTGCTCTGGGCCTTGGCTTGGTCGCTGCCGGTGACGTCCCTGTGGTTGGGCGGCGCGCTGGAGACCCGCTATCCGCACCTGCCGCCCGCGGATTCACCCACGGCCGACGCCATCGTGGTGCTGGGCGGCAACACCGCCAATGGCCGCGCCAACTGGTTCCTGCCTTATGACAAGGAGACCGCCGTCGTCCGCATCGACACGGCGGCCCAGCTCTACCTGGCCGGACGCGCGCCCAAGGTGCTGCTGTCGGGTGGCGCACTGGAAGGTGATGTATCCGAAGCCCGCGGCATGGCGCACGCCATCCGTCAGCAAGGGGTGCCCGAAAGTGCGCTGATCCTGGAAAACTCCAGCCGCACGACCTATGAAAATGCGGCCTTGACCGAAGACAAGCTCAAGGCGCGCGGCATCGGCAAAGTGCTGCTGGTGACCTCCGCGCTGCACATGCCGCGCGCGATGGCGGCCTTTTCCAAGCAAGGCATGGAAGCCATCGCCGCGCCGGCCCCGCCGCAGATCGTAGCGCCGGCCGACGGCTCATTGCCGCTGTGGCTGCCTGACCAGCGTACGTTTGACGCCAGCCGCTCCATCATCAAGGAATACGCCGGCCTGTTCGTGTACTGGCTGCGCGGATGGGTATGAGCCTGACGGCCGCGGCGCTGGATTGCCGGGCGGGTTGCGGCGCCTGCTGCATCGCCCCGTCCATCACCCAGCCTATTCCGGGCATGCCGCAAGGCAAGCCCGCGGGCGTGCCCTGTATCCAACTGCTTCCCGACATGCGCTGCGCCATCTTCGGCCAGCCTTCCCGCCCGGCTTTCTGCGGCGGACTTCAACCCCAGCAAGAGATGTGCGGCCCAAACCGGGAGCATGCGATCCAGTGGCTGGGCGATTTAGAGCGCGCGACGGCGCCGGCGCATTGAGGCCGGCGCGGCTGGGGGGCACCCGATAACCCGGCCGGGGCGGGCCACCCGATAACCCGCCTACCCGCCCTGCCGCGCTTGAAGCACCTTTTCATACAGCGCTTCGTACCTTGAGGCCACCGTTTCCCAGCTTTGATCGCGGGCAATTTCCAGGCCTCGCTCGATCAGCGCCGCCCGCAGTTCCGGTTCAGAGCCCAGCCGCTCGAGCGCCTGGGCCAGTTGGGCGCCATCGCGCGGGTCTTGCAGGATCAGCGCGTCTTTGCCCGCCGACAGATACTGCGCAAAGCCGCAGTAGGCGGGCGAACTGACCACCACCGGCAGGCCGTGCGACATCGCTTCCAGCGGCGCCATGCCGTAGCTGTCATTGAGCGTGGGATGTGCGTAGATATCCGCCGCGCTGAAATACGGAGCCACGTCCGGCGTGGGGTCGACCAGCGTGACGCGCTGCGCCACCCCGTCCGCCGCGCGGACCCGGTCCCGAGTGGGCTCGTCGGCCCCCACGACCAGCAGCTTGTAATGGGCAGGCAGTTGCGCCAGGGCGTCCAGCAACGCGGGCAGCCCTTTGCGCAGCGGGTTGCGCGCCACCAGCAAGCAGCCGATCGTGTTGGCGTCCCAGCCCAGGCGGGCACGGATCGCGTCACGCCTTGTGGCCACGTCGGCCGAGGGCAGTTTGACTCCCGGCGCGATGATATCCACCTGCAACTCCGGGCCATAGCTGCGATGCAACTGGTCCATGATCAGGCCGGACACGGCCACGACGCGGCGGGCGGGCGCACGCCGCACGCGCAATTTTTCCAGCAGCAGATAGGTTGCCAGGCGCGGGCTCAGCCACGAATTGACGCGCTGTAGCAAGTTGACGCGCGCAACGCGGTTGTAGCGCACCGGCGTCACGTGCATGACCTGGATTTCGCCCGCCCAGCCGTTCATGTGTGAATGCACGATGTCGAAGCGGCCGCGTGTCAGGCGGTCGGCGCGCCAGGCAAAATACAGCACACGCATCCAGCTTGGCAGCCAAGCGGGAAAGCGCACGGGCAGGAAGGAAAACGGCAGGTCGCTATCGAAGTCACGCGCAACGACGGACACATCGTGGCGCTGACCCAGCACCCGCATCAACTCCACGCCGTAGGCTTCGGCGCCGCCGAAGCGGTTACCGAAGCGGTCCACCAGCAACGCGATGCGGAGCCGCCGCTCAACGGCGCCGGCGGGTGTCTTCATACCGGGTCAGGCACTTCTGCAGGAATCGGATGATGTTGGTGGAACGCGCCACCGTCACCCGAGGCAGGCCGAAGGGATCGTCGGACGCGGCGGCAAGGCCGCGCTGCGTCAGCGTGGCGTTGTCATAGCCCGCTTCGCGCACCATCACGCGGTGCTCCGGGCCGTGATCGCCATAGGGATAACAAAAGGCGGTAACCGGCGCGCCCAGCGCCTGTTCCAGTTCGTTCTTGGATTCCACGATCTGGCGACGCGCTTCGTCGGGCGACATTTCGGGCAAATGGACGTGGTCCAGCGTGTGCGAGCCGACTTCGTTGCCGGCCTGCGCCCATTCGCGCATTTCGCCCACCGTCATCAAGGCGGAAAAAGGAATGCCTTTGTGCGTGTCCCAGACGTTGCCGCCGTCGAACTGGCGCGCAACGAAATAGTTGGTGGCGGTGAATCCAAGTTCGCTCAACACGGGCATCGCGTTGTGATGCACGTTGCGATAGCCGTCGTCGAAAGTGATGCCGAACACCTTGCCTTGCCGTTCGCCACGCACATACGGCATGACATCGCGCATCGACAGGCCGCGATAACCCAGCCGGCGCATCCAGCGCATCTGCCGGGCAAAGCTGTCGGGGTGCACGGTCAGCCCACGAAACGGCGTGCCCTTGGGATTGGGTTCGCCGATCTGGTGGTACATGAGAATTGGAATAGACATAAGGCGGGATTATAGAGCCCGGCGTCCATCCAGCGTACGCTGATAGACATCCAATGTGGCGGCCGCGAAACGCGCCAGATTGAAGTCGCGCAGGCTGGTCTCACGCGCACGCGCGCCCATCTCGCGAACCGCTTCGGGATGGTCCAGCATGAAACGCAGTTTGTCCGTCATGGCGGCCACGTCGCGCACGGGCACAATCCAGCCGTCCACGCCGTCTGTCACGTTTTCCGGCAAGCCGCCCGCGTTGGTCACCAGCGCCGGCAAGCCCAGGGCCATGATTTCGCGGCAGGCGAACGACAGGGCTTCACGGTACGACAGCACGAAGCCCGCATGACAGGACGCGAGCGAGGCGCGCACATCATCAAGCAGCCCCGGAAAGCGAACCTGGTCGATCATGCCCAGTTCGCGCACGCGCGCCAGCTTGGCCTCGGAGGGCGGGTCGCCCGCCACCATCAGCAGCACGCGCGCCTTGTCGGCCGGCGGCAAGGCCGCCACCGCGGCCACCAGGTCCAGCCAGCCCTTGTCGAAGTCGGTGCCACCCGCGCTGCCCAGCAGCAGCTTGCCTTGCCAGTCCGCGCCAAAAATCAGCGCGCGCAGCTTGTCCAGGCTTTCCGGCGGCGGCGGCGCGAAGAAGTTGGTGTCGATGCCGTGGCGGATGGTGGTGATGGGGCGCTTGCGGTAAGGCGAGCGCTGCATCAGGCCATGGATGTAATCGCTGACCGCGATGCCGTGATCGGGGGCCAGCGCCACCCGCAACTTGTGGCCAAAGCTGGTAAGCGGATGATCGTTGTGCTTGGTGAACACAATGCGCGGGCGCCGCGCCATGCCCAGCGTGGCCAGCATCACCTGCTTGTGGTCGGCCGAGCCGTTGGCGTGGATGATGTCGAATCCGCCAGTCTTGATCAGGCGGCTTAACTGGGCGCGGTCCTTGAACCAGGACGACGGGCGCGTCGTGTAGCGCATGTCGACCACCGTCACGCCGGGAATCGCGCGCGCATAGCGGTGCAGCCGGCTGGTGGCCGGCGCGGCCACGGTGATCTCGTGGTTGGGCGACAGGGCGCGGGCCAGGTTGATGATGTAGGTGACGTGACCCCCACCATTGCCGCCGTGGAAGTTCGTGTAGAGGATCTTCACTTCTGCTTCTCGGCCAGGAACATCAGCTTGGAATAGCGGAAAAAACTGCCCGCGGCGGCGGTCACGGCCAACACCAGCCCATGCCTGCCATCGAGAAACCCGCGCCGGATCAGGTAGATGCGCACAAACGTCCAGAACCCATGGCCCAGCGCGCCAAACACCGACGTGCGGCGGCCCTTGGCGTACATCATGGCCGCCGCGTCCGAGGAATAGCGGTTGACCTTGTTGATCAGCGCGTCCAGGTTGTCGTAGGGATAGTGGTTGAAATAGCCCTGCAATTTCAGCGGCTGGCCCTGGGCGGGCACCACCCGCTCATGCACGGCGGCGTCGGTGAAACGCGCCGTGCCGCGCTTGAACAAACGCAGCACGTAGTCGGGCCACCAGCCGCTGTGGCGGATGTCCTTGCCGCAGAAATTCGACAGTCGGGCGATCTCGTACGCATCGGCACGCGGGTTGGCCAACACGTCCTGGATCTCTCGCGCCAGTTCGGGCGTGACGCGCTCGTCGGCGTCGATGGACAACACCCAATCGCCCGTCGCCAAGTCCAACGCGCGATTTTTCTGCGGGCCGAAACCGGGCCAATCGGCCGTGACCTCGACGCGCGCGCCCAAGGCCTGGGCCAATTCGACAGTGCCGTCGGTGCTGCCCGAATCCACCACGATGAATTCGTCAGCGAAGGATACGGACTTCAGGCAGGCGGCGATGTTTGCCGCTTCGTTCTTGGTGATGATGATGACTGATAGCTTCATCCGCGATTCCTAAGACGCTTTTTCCAGGCCTTCCAGGCATGGTAGCGGGGCCCCCAGAAGGGGTCGCGCGACAACCAGATGCGCCGGTTGAGCCAGCTTCCGCCCTGATTGCGCACGGCGAAACGATAGATGTGTTGGGGGTCGGCGCCGGGCGTGTTCTGGCCGAAAGGGTCGGTCGTGTACAGGTGCGCAAAACCGGATTGCCGGGCGGCCGCCACGTAGTCGGCGTCGAAGTAGCCCTGCGGCCAGCAGAGGTGGTCGCTGACCGAACCCAGGCGCTGCACCAGGGCCTGGCGGGAATCGTGCAGTTCCTGCGCGATGTGGGCGCGCTTGGCGTCCACATCGCTGCCGCAGACCTTGTCCCAGCGGGTGTGGGTGTGCGTGTGCGAATGGAATTCAAAGGTGCCCGCGGCCTGCATGGCCTCGATCTCGCTCCAGCGCAGCATGGCTTCGTCGCTGCGGCCCGACGCCACCAACTGCTTGCAGGCGTCGTGGTCGGGCGTGGCCGGCAGCACGCCGCCCTGCCCCGCGTGCGGCCGCACCGGGCCATCGCCGATCCAGCCTGTGATGGTGAACAGCACGGCGCGCATGCCATGGCGCGCCAGGGCCGGATGCGCGTGCACCCAGTTATTCAGGTAGCCGTCGTCGAAGGTGATCAGCACGGAACGCTCGGGCACCGGCTGGCCGGCCAGGTAGCCGGCGAACTGGGCGGCCGTCAACGACTGGTAGCCCGCGCGCGCCAGACGCGCAAGCTGGGCTTCGAAGACATCGGGCGTCGCCGCGATCATGCCGCCCGCGGGGGTGACATGGTGGTACATCAGCACGGGGACGTTGGGCGCGTTCATGCGGCGCGTTCCGCCAGCCACTTCAGGTAGATGGCTTCGGTGGTTTCGGCAAGACGCGCAGGCGAAAACACGGCTTCTTCCCAGACCATCTTGCGGCCGGCCTCGCCCATGCGTCGGCGCAGCGCCGGGTCGTCGATCAGGCGTTGCAGCGCATCGGTCAGCGCCTGGGGGTTCTTCGGCGGCACCAGGATGCCCGTGTCGCCGTTGCGGAACATTTCGGATACGCCGCCCACGTCGGTGCCCACCACCGGCAGGCCACTGGCCTGGGCTTCAACATAGACCGTGCCCGACGCCTCTTGCTGCGTGGCCAGCGCAAACACGTCGAACCCGGACAGCAGATTGGGCACATCGCGGCGCATGCCCATCAAGTGGATGCGCTGTTGCAGCCCCAGCTTGGCCACATATTCCTGCGTCTGCTCGAAGACTGGCGAGCCGCCCCCGACAAACACCAGGTGCAGCTTCGGCCGGCTTGCCATCAGCGGCACCATCGCGTCGATCAGGTCCTTGTGGCCCTTGGTGGCGCGCATGACGGCCACACAGCCCACCACGACATCGTCATCGGCCAGCCCGAGTTCGTCGCGCAAAGTCGAGCGTTCGACGGGCGCCGGCAGCACGATCGGCGAATAGACCGTAGCCACCTTTTCGGTGGGCACACCGCGCTGGATCAGGTATTTGCGCACATGCTCGCTGACGGCCGTGACGCGATGCGGCAGCCAGGTGTATGACCACATCGAACCGACCTTGTTCGACAGATGACGCGTCCGCACGATCAGCGGCGTGCCGGCCAGGCGGCCGCTCATGCCCGCGATGACCGTGTCGCGTCGGCTATGCGTGTTGAGCACGTCAAAGCGCCCTTCCCGCAATATCCGGCGGACGGAGGCCACGCCCTTGAAGTAATTCACCGGGCCGTCCATGTCGACCTTGTGCACGGTAAAACCGGCATCCGTCAGGCGTTCGACCAGCATGGCCCGCGATTGGACGATGGCTTCAACATGGTGGCCACGCGCGCGCATGGCCGTCATTTCCTTGAAGATCCGCCCTTCCTGGCCCCCAAAACTGGTGGCCGCTTCAGAATGGACGATACGCAGGCTTCGCATCAATAGGTCACCTCAACTCCGTCGGGTTTGGTCCAGGCGTTCAGGTTTTCCAGCAGCGTGTCGGCCATGCGTACGCGCCACTCTTCGCCCAAGCGCACAGTGCAATTGAAATTATTCTTGGTATAGACGATATCGACAGGCACGCCCGGAATGCCGTTCTCGGGTTCTGCCCGGAAAGGGTTCAGCATCTGGCGCAAGCGGGCGGCATCGGCCGAGCCATTGAGCTTGACGCGCAACGACTTGGCGCGCGCTTCGCGGGCCAGTTGCAGGTCGTACAGTTGCTCGGCCACGATGCGCATGCCGCCGGAGTAGTCGTCATTGCTGACCTTGCCCTGCACGATGACCAGTTGGTCTTCGCGCAACCGGTTGCGATGCTTTTCGTAGAGCTCGTTGAACACCGAGATCTCGACCTGCGCGGTGCCGTCATCCAGCACGGCAAACACCATCTTGCCCCGCCGCGTCATCATGACGCGCACGCTGGCCAGCACGCCGCACATCCATTGAAGATCGCGCTGCGGTTCCACGCGCGCCAACTGCATCGGCACGATGCGGCGCACTTCGTCGCGCCAGGCGTCAAACAGGTGGCCGCTGTAGTAGTAGCCCAGCGCGGATTTTTCTTCCGTCAGCTTCTTGTGCAGGTCCCACGGCGCCACCTTGGCCAGTTCGCCCGCGACGACGTCACTGCTGTCGTCGCCGAACAGCGAAGCCTGGTTGGCGCTGCGCGCGGCCTGTTCGGCCGCTTCCATCGCGGTGGGCACCGACGCCAGCATCGCGGCGCGGTTGGGCTCGATGGTGTCGAACGCACCGGCCTTGATCAGCGCTTCGATGGTGCGGCGGTTCACCGCCTGCTTGCCCACGCGGCGGCAGAAGTCGAACAGGTTCAGGAACGGGCCGCCTTCCTTGCGGGCGCGCAGGATGTCTTCGACCGCGCCCTGCCCCGTGCCCTTGACCGCCCCAAGGCCATAGCGCATGGTGCGCGGCGGCTTGCCTTTTTCGGTGTACTTGTCCGTGACCGGTTCAAAGCGGTAGCCGGAAAAATTGACGTCGGGCGGCAACACTTCAACGCCGTTGTCCTGGGCGTCGCGGCAGAAAATCTGCACCTTGTCCGTGTCGTCCATATCGGACGACATGGTGGCGGCCAGGAATTCGGTGGGGTGATAGGCCTTGAGCCAGGCGGTCTGGTACGAAATCAGCGCGTAGGCGGCCGAGTGCGACTTGTTGAAGCCGTAGCCCGCGAACTTTTCCATCAGGTCGAACAGCTTGACCGCCAGGTCCGGATCGTGGCCCTTTTCCTTGGCGCCCTGTTCGAACAATTCGCGGTGCTTGGCCATTTCCTCGGGCTTCTTCTTGCCCATGGCGCGGCGCAGCAGGTCAGCGCCGCCCAGCGAATAGCCCCCGATGATCTGCGAGATCAGCATCACCTGTTCTTGGTAGACGATGACCCCGTAGGTGCTTTTCAGCGTGCTTTCCAGGTCGTTGTGGAAATAGTCCACCGCGGCGCGGCCGTGCTTGCGGTTGACGAAGTCGTCCACCATGCCCGATTCCAGCGGCCCCGGACGATACAGGGCCAGCATGGCGATGATGTCTT
>Ga0160437_1001633_pt1 | contig 10046 bp, 9 predicted proteins | sample HID1975I_E0MG_FD_108227 | JGI IMG/M metagenome (GOLD analysis project Ga0160437, IMG submission 108227) | Enriched soil microbial communities from UW Madison campus, WI, USA - HID1975I_E0 MG | ecosystem: Environmental > Terrestrial > Soil > Unclassified | place: USA: Madison, Wisconsin... | reverse complement strand
TGCAGGAACTGCTCGGGCTGATAGTTGAACTCCACCGCTGCGGCGTGACCATTCTCTGGATCGAGCACGTCGTTCACGCACTCGTCTCCGTCGCCAAGCGGCTGGTCGTACTCGCCGATGGCGCCATCCTGGCGGACGGCTCTCCCTCGGAGGTGATCTCGAGCGCCCTGGTGCGCCAGACCTATCTGGGCGACGAGTTGGCGATGGAAGCGGAGGTGACCTGATGCTGTGCGCCACGCGACTGAGCGCCTCCTACGGACTATTCCAGGCGCTGTTCAACGTCAGCCTGACCGTCGCGCCCGGGGAGACCGTGGCCCTGATCGGCTCGAACGGCGCGGGCAAGACAACGCTGCTGCGCTCCCTGGCCGGCGCGCTGCCGACGGCGTGGATGTCGATCTCGCTGGACGGCCAATCCATCGGTGGCTCGTCGGAGCGCGAGCAGCTGCGTCGCGGAATCGCTCTGGTTCCGGAGGGGCGCCGTCTCTTCGCTTCACTCACGGTTCACGAGAACCTGCTTCTCGCCGAGCACAACGGCCGGCCCGGCAATTGGTCCGTCATGCGGGTGATCTCGGAGCTTCCCACGCTGGCCAATCTCCTTGAACGGCCCTCGACGGCCCTGTCCGGCGGGCAACAGCAGATCGTGGCCATCGCCCGGGCGCTAGTGGCCAACCCGGACTACCTCCTGTGCGATGAGGTATCCCTGGGTCTGTCACCGCTGGCGGTCGATGATGTGTACGCCCTACTTGCCAAGGTGCGCCGCAACGGAACGGCCATCGTCCTCGTGGAGCAGAACGTCCGCCGCGCGCTCGCCGAGTCCGATCGCTACTACTGCCTGCGCAAGGGTCAGCTCGTGCTGGACGGTGTCTCGGCACGCGCCGATCGCCATGCCATCGCCCAAGCCTACTTCGGGGTCTAGAAATGATATCCATCGTCGAGACGCTCATGAGCGGCGTCATGCTCGGGGCCCTGTACGCGCTCTTCGGCCTGGGATTGAGCCTCTCGCTCGGGGTGATGCGCATGATCAACATCGCCCACGGCGACCTGATAGTGCTGGGCGCCTATCTGGCGGTCCTCGTCACGGGTCGGACGGGCTGGAGCGCGCTTGCATCTTTGCTGATCGTGATGCCCCTGATGTTCGCCGTCGGCTGGCTAATGCAGTCGCTGATGCTCAATCGCGTCGTCGGCAGGGACGCCATGGCCTCGCTGCTGCTGACCTTCGGCCTGTCCATCGTGCTGCAGAACCTGCTGCAGGAGATCTTCACTGCCAATACCCGCAGCCTGGAAGCGGGTGACCTGGCCTTGATGAGTTTTCAGATCGGGAGTCTCTCCATCGGCGTGCTGCCCCTCGCCACAGCCGCCGCGACGGTAGCGGTCTACGCGTTAACGGGCGCGCTGGTCGCTCGCACGCACTGGGGACGCCAGGTCCGTGCCGTGGCGGATGACCCGGGCGCCGCCCGACTGGTTGGCGTCAACGATCGGCGACTCTTCGCCGCCATGACCGGCCTGGTTCTTGCCGCGATCTCCCTTGCGGCGGTTCTCTACGGCATTCGCACGCCGTTTTCTCCGAGCGCCGGACCCGAACGCCTCCTGTTCGCGTTCGAGGCAGTGGTGCTGGGCGGCCTAGGCAGCCTGTGGGGAACGTTCTTCGGCGGCCTGATCCTCGGGCTGGCACAGGTCCTGGGCCAGCAGATCAACACCGGCCTGGGTGCCTTCTTCGGCCATCTCGTTTTCCTGGTCGTTCTCATCGCGCGGCCACAAGGCCTTTTCGGAAACGGGTCCAAGCCATGAACACCACCGCGCCCCCCGCATCCGCCTTGAACCATCGTGCCCCGGCAGCTGCGCTTCGGCGCATGGCGTTCGCGGCTGCACTCTGCGGCCTGGTGGTCGTGCCCTGGATCTCGGGCTATGCCACACAGCGCCTGATGGTCGAAGTCTTCTGCGTGGCGACCATCGCGCTCGCATGGAATCTCCTCGCGGGCTATGCAGGCCTGGTCGTTGTGGGGCACCAGATGTTCGTCGGCGTCGGTGCCTACGCGCTGTTCTCCCTCTCCAACACCTTCAACCTGAATCCTTGGCTTGCACTCCCCCTGGCCGCGGTGACAAGCGCGATCTTTGCGGCGCTGAGTGCGCTTCCCTTGCTGCGCCTGTCGGGTCCCTACCTTGCCGTTGCGACCTGGGTGCTCGCCGAAGTGCTTCGCATCGGCGCGCTCAACTCGCCCTGGCTGGGCGCCGGCGGCGGACTGCCCCTCGAAGCCATCCGAGAGTTTGACCGGGCCGCGCGCAACGCGGGAACCTACTGGGCCTCGCTCGCGGTTTTCGCCGGTTCGCTCCTGGCGGCATCGATGATGCTCCGGGGGCGCCTTGGACTTGCGCTGATGAGCGTGAGAGATTCCGAGCCTGCCGCCGCGGCCGCGGGCGTCCATGTCCTGCGCGCGAAATTCCTGCTGTGGCTCGCGGCCGGCGTCATGACAGGCTTGGCCGGCAGCGTTTCCTACATGAGCACGCTGCAGGTAACCCCGGATGCATCGTTCGGAATGAACTGGACCGCCGTCGCCCTCTTCATCACGATCCTCGGGGGGATCGGCACATTGGAGGGCCCCCTTCTTGGCACGCTTCTGTACTTCGTGCTGCGCGAGCTCTTCGCCGGCTACGGGACCTGGTATTTCATCGGCCTTGGCGCGCTCGCGATGTTCGTGATGCTCGTCGCGCCTGGCGGGATGTGGAGCCTCTTCAACAGGCGCGGGTTCCTGGACGTCTTCGGCATCCGCCGCAGGATGGACACGCATCCGTGACCCTGTCCCGTTGACGACGCGCCGAAGCTGCGGGCCGCCGGCGCGCTCGCAGGCCGCCGTAGGCGCGCAGGTCGCCAAGGCCCTCTTGGATCGGGGACGCCCCCTCAACCCTGAGACGCGCAATGAGGTGTCACTATGCTCAGGCTCCCGCAAGAGGGCATGACGATGACGCGCCTCTCGCGCGCGCCGGCTGCGTCAGCGCGAGCCGCTCGTCTGCGACCGCTGTTCATAGGCCGCGACTGCACCGGCTCCATAGCTGGCGATGAGCGGATTCATCATGGCAGCGAAGGCCGCGAGATGTTCCGGACGCGCGGTCTCGGCGGTCCCGGTCCCGAAGGGAGCCGAAGGGTTGTATTCAATGACAAGTTCCGCACGCTCACCGGCCGAGCGGCCGAACGCGTCCGAGACCGCGAGCAGCGCTGCTTCGAAGCTTCCGCAGCCAGGACCTGCCGTGTACAGGTTACCGTCGACCACGACCCGCCCACTCGGGACCGCCTCCGCCACGCCGAGTTCGCTCAGCAGGTGCAGGGAGTTCAGGCTGATCGTCGCACGACGGCCCTTAAGCAAGCCGGCCGCCCCGAGCACGAGGACCCCGTTGCAGATGCCGATCATGTATCGGGCCTTGCGCCCCTTCTCGCCAACAAACTCGATGACTTCGGGGTCGTTCTGAATCTCCGGAGGCAGCATCGGCACAGCTATGACATCCAGTTCAGGACACGCCGCAAAAGTGGTCGTGGGCTCGGTCCACCAGGACGAAAAGCCCTCGACCAGCTCGCGGGTCTTCCAGAGCAGATGAATCTGCACGCCGGGCATCTGTCCGAAAACCGTATGGATGCCGACCATGTCCATCGGAACGAACCCCGGTCCGATGACGATGCCGACGTGAAATGCCGGCACGCCGGGTGGCGACTTTGCGCGTCGCAGATGCTCCAGGGACGGAAGAGGGGTGGTGTTTCTCGCTTGCATGGGAGTATGGATTGAAAGTTGCGGTCGACGAAATTCTGCAACTCACTCGCATCGCGTGAATGACGTTGAAGCATCATTTCCCGCCATGCTGTCGCGGCCCGGGTCGTAGCAAGATCGCGCCGTAACCGATGAGATACACAACCGGACTATCAGGCTGTAAGTAATTGATCTGACGCGCGAAATCTGTGACGCAGGAGTAGCGGAAATCCTGTTGCGCGACTGAGAAGTTCTGCCTTCCCGCGTCGGGTTCTATAAAGCGCCCGCGTCGCAGCACACGAGGACCTATCGTTTCATTTGTTCGATCCTTGCGCGCCAGAAGATCGGGCCGGTCGAATGAACGGAGTCACCCTCAGAATCGACCGCGACGGTCACCGGCATGTCGGTGACGTCGAACTCGTAGATCGCCTCCATGCCCAGGTCGCCGAACGCCACGACCTCCGCATGTCTGATAGCTTTCGAGACCAGGTAAGCGGCGCCGCCAACGGCCATGAGATAGGCCCGCCGGTGCTTGCGGATCGCCTCGATCGCCTCGGGTCCGCGCTCCGCCTTGCCGACCATCGCAATGATGCCCGTCTTAGCCAGCATCATCTCGGTGAACTTGTCCATCCGTGTGGCGGTTGTGGGCCCTGCAGGTCCGACCACTTCATCCCTCACCGGGTCCACGGGCCCCACGTAGTAGATGACCCTGTTCGCTAAGTCCACAGGCAGCGGCTCTCCCCTGGCCAGCATCTCCTGAATCCGCTTGTGGGCTGCGTCTCGACCGGTGAGCATCTTGCCGTTGAGAAGCAACCTGTCACCCGGCCTCCAGCTGGCGACTTCATCGGGCGTGAGCGTGTTCAGGTCGACCCGCTTGCTATGGAGGTAGTCAGGTCGCCAGCTCACGTCCGGCCAAAGGTTGAGGTTCGGAGGCTCCAGCATGGCCGGACCGGAGCCGTCAAGCACGAATCCCAGGTGCCGCGTGGCCGCGCAGTTCGGAATGATCGCGATCGGCTTGCTCGCTGCGTGGCTGGCATAGGTCCGGATCTTGACATCCAGCACGGTCGTGAGTCCCCCCAGTCCTTGGGCCCCGATCCCCAGCGCATTGATCTTCTCGTAGAGTTCGATGCGAAGCGCTTCGACCTTGTCGCGCGGTCCCCGCTGAAGGAGTTCGTACATGTCGATGTGCTCGGTCAGCGACTCCTTGGCCATCAGCATGGCCTTTTCCGCGGTGCCGCCTATGCCAATCCCGAGCACACCCGGGGGACACCAGCCCGCGCCCATGGCCGGCACCGCAGACAGGATCCAGTCCACCGTCGAGTCGCTCGGGTTGAGCGTGGCGAACTTGGCCTTGTTTTCGGAGCCACCCCCCTTGGCCATGACGCGCACCGCCAGCGTGGCGCCTGGCACAACACGCATGTGGACAATCGCCGGCGTGTTGTCCTGCGTGTTCAGACGCCCGAACTGGGGATCTTCAACGACCGAGGCGCGAAGACGATTCTCCGCGTTCATATAGGCGCGGCGAACCCCCTCGTTGATTGCGTCTTCGATGGGGCCCGAGAACCCTTTAAGGCGCACGTCCATTCCGATCTCGACAAAGACATTCACGATGCCCGTGTCCTGGCAGATGGGTCGTCTGCCCTCGGCACTCATGCGCGAGTTCGTCAGAATCTGCGCAATCGCGTCCTTGGCCGGCGCACTTTGCTCGCGCTCGTATGCGCGTGCCAGATGCGAAATGTAGTCGCCTGGGTGGTAGTAGGAGATGTACTGGAGCGCATCAGCGACACTCTCCACCAGATCGCTGCGTCGGATCGTCGTCATGTCCATCGCTCGCGCAGAACGGCCATTCAGAGGGCCGCCGTCGAACCGGCACTGGCTTCGAGGCCCCCGCCCTGCCTCGGCGGCTCCGGCATCTCGTCCGCGTTGAGGTCAACGTTCGCACGTTCCTTGACGAACGAGGCCGCAACAAGGGAAATGACCGACATCGCAGCGATGTACAGCCCAACCAGCCAGGATAGGCCAAACGAAGAGATGATCCACTGCGCGATCGTTGCGGCAAAGGCACCACCGAGAATCGAGCCGAGCGCGTATCCGACCGACACGCCCGAATAGCGCACCTTGGCCGGGAACATCTCCGCGTAGAGGGCGGCCTGCGGTCCGTACGTCAGCCCCAGCGGAATGGCTAGGACGAACACCGCGACAAAGAAGAGGTAGATGTCCCTGGAATCGATCAGCGACCACATCGGGATCGCCCACAGTGCCAGCGCGACATAGCCGATCTGGAACGTCCGGACCCTGCCGATCCGGTCCGACAGCGCACCGCCCAGCAGCGTCGAAACGAGCCAGCCGAATGCGGCTACTGTGCAAGACAGCAGGAGCCTGTCGGTAGGCAGTTGAAGCACCCGCTGGCCATACCCGATGAAGTACGCCACCAGCAGGTAGCCGGCCGCATTGTTGCCAACGAAGATGAGCGCCGTGAGAAGGACCTGCCTTGTATGGTGCCGAAACAGTTGCCTCAGCGGAGCACTCGACTCTCGCCGGCGCGCGTGCATCCGCTGGAAGACGGGCGACTCCTCCACCGAGCGACGAATCGAGCCGCCGACCACAACGAGAATGATGGACAGCAGGAACGGAATGCGCCAGCCCCACTCGAGAAACCGCTCCTTGCCGAGCAAGGTCGTCACGAACCACAGCGTGCTTGTGGCGATGATCATGCCGATCGGCACGCCGAGTTGAGGGAAGGCGCCGAAGAATCCGCGCCGTCGGGGCGAGGCTCGCTCAACCGCCAGAAGGGCCGCACCACCCCATTCGCCACCGGCGGAAAATCCTTGAAGCACCCTCAGCAGGACAAGAATGATCGGCGCCCAGACACCGACCTGGGCATAGGTCGGCAACAGCCCGATCAAGGTTGTCGCGGTGCCCATGAGGACTAGCGTCATGGCCAGCACGATCTTGCGACCGAAACGGTCGCCCAGGTGTCCGCAGACGATGGCGCCAAGCGGGCGGAACAGGAATGCGACGCCCACCGTTGCGAACGACAGGATCAGCGCGAGTGCCGGATTGTCCTGGGTGAACGGGGCGAAGAAGAACGGCGCGAATACCAAACCCGCCGCCTGTGCGTAGACGAAGTAGTCATACCATTCGACGGCGGTGCCAACCAGCGTGGCGGCAAGGACTTTTCTGTCCTCGGGAGAAAGAGGGGCGTCGCTCTCGTCAACGCCAGATGCAACTACGGTCATGATGTCTCCGCTCGTTTTAAATCACACTTGGATCTGATATTTGGGTCCCTCTCGCACCGTCGTCGGCGCAAGATCGGCACCGGCTCGCAGCAGCTCAGGCCGCTGCCGCTCTTGGCGCATCCGGTTGGCGCTCCGGACGGGCGGCCTCGAAGGCCGGCAGTTCGGCGCAGGCGCTGGCGACTGCGGCAATGCGCGGATAGCGCCCCATGTCGATGTTGAAGCACACCGCGTTGTAGACCTGTGGCACAAGGCAGCAATCGACCATCGAAGGCACCGACCCGAGCGCGTAGGGTGCGTCATCGCGAGCGGCAAGTTCTTCCTCGAGTGACCGGAACCCTTCCTCGCACCAATGTCGATACCAGGCGCTCACTGCGCCGTCGTCCGCGGCGAACCGCTGACGCAGCTCCTTCAGGACTCGCAGGTTGTTGATCGGATGGATGTCGCAGGCAATGAGTTGCGCGAGGGCCCGGGCCCTTGCGCGCTCGCCGCGATCGGCCGGCAAGAGGCGCGGGGCGGACGCGTACTCGTCCAGATACTCGATGATGGCCATCGATTCCTGAAGTCGCAGACCGTCGATCTCCAGCATCGGCACGAGTCCGAAGCCCGCCAGCGCCCTGTAGCGCTCGCCCAGGTGTTCGCCATCCAGGAGATTCCAGCAAACGGAGTCATACGCGATCCCTTTCAGCCCGAGCGCGATACGCACGCGATAGGCCGCGGAGCTGCGCCAGTACGTGTGCAGGCGCGGACGATTGGCGGCAGGGCTCATGACCCTTGGCTCCTCGACTGAAAGATCTCGACGCGTTGATCGATGGCACCGAAGATGTCATGTCCCTCGCGATCGCGCATCGAGATCCTGATCTGGTCGTTCGCCCTCAGGAATGGCGTCTGGATCTGACCATCGCGAAGCTGTTCGCGCACGCGTTTCTCCGCCAGGCAGCACACGCCTGCGCGCTCATCGCGATTGGAGACTGTGCCGCTGCCGACCACGGTTCCCGCCATCAGCCGCCGCGTTCGCGCGGCATGCGCGACGAGTTGGCCAAAGTCGAACTGCATGTCCTCGCCGGCATTCGGCGCTCCGAGCCACTCGCCGTTGACCGAGACTTCAAGCTGCAGATGCACCTTCCCTCCCCGCCAGCTCGCGCCGAGCTCGTCGGGCGTCACGAAGACGGGCGAGAACGCAGAGGCGGGCTTGGACTGAAGAAACCCGAAGCCCTTGGCGATCTCGGTGGGTACCAGGTTTCTCAGGGTCACGTCGTTCACTAGTGCGATGAGCACGATGTGCTCCAGGGCGGCCGTGGGATCGATGCCCGCGGGCACGTCATCGGTGACCACCGCCACCTCCGCCTCCAGATCGATGCCCATTTCTTCGCCACTGGCGGTGATTGACTCGCATGGGCCAATGAAGTCGTCGGAAGCGCCCTGGTACATCAAGGGATCGGTGTAGAACGACGCCGGCGTGTCGGCCCCTCTGGCGCGACGAACGAGCTCTACATGGTTCAGGTACGACGAAGCGTCGAGCCATTGGTATGCGCGTGGGAGCGGCGCTGCGCAGTTCGCCGGGTCGAACGCGACGAAATCGCCCCGCCCCGCGTTCAGCTCCTCGTAGTGAACGTTCAGCGAACGCGCCACGGTCTTCCAATCGTCAAGTGCCGCTTGAAGCGTCTTGGCGACATCGGGCACCGCGCGCATGCGTGTCAGGTCGCGGCTCACCACGACCAAATGGCCGTCGCGCGCCCCGTCTCTCAAGGTGGCGAGTTTCACGTGAATACCCTCTTGTTCTGTCTTTAGCCGTTGAGTTCAGCCCACATTTCCTGGTCGCGCTGTGCGGTCCAGACGCGAGGCTCGGAGATGCCGCGGGCCTCGTCGTAGGCACGTGAGACGTCAAACGGGATGCAGTGCTCGTAGATGAACACTTGGCCGAACTCGGGATCCATCCTGCGCCGGGTGTCGGCGTAGACCTCGCGAAGCGACTTGCCTGCCCGGACCCCTTGCTGAGCGCTTTGACGCAGCGCGGTCACCCAGCGGCGGGTGTAGTCGATGCCCTCGCGGGCCGACTCCGGCGTCGTCAAGGCGGGTCCGCGTCCGGGCACCAGCATCGCCGGCGCGAGGGCCTCGAGCTTGTCAAGCGTGGAGGGCCACTGCGCTAGATGGGCGTCCCCCGTGTAGACACCGGCGTTGTATTCGACTAGGTCACCCGCGAAGCAGATGCCCTGAGAGGGAATCCAGGCGATCGTGTCGCCGCTGGTGTGTCCGGGCCCCAGATGCATCAACCGCACCTCAAAACTGCCCAGCATGAGCGTCAGCTCGCGCTCGAAGACCATCGTCGGCCACGTAAGGCCGGGGATCGATTCGGCCGATTGAAACAGACGAGGGAAGCGACCGATCTCGGAGTCCATGTCCTCGACGCCGCGTTCAACGATGAGGTCGTAGGTGCCACGGCTTGCAATAACGTTCTGCGCTCCTTCCGCCGCATAGGCCGATGCCCCCAGGACCCGCACGGCGTGGTAGTGCGTCAGCACGACGTGGCGGATCGGCTTGTCGGTCACCTCGCGAATGCAGCGGATCAGCTTCTGCGCCATGACGGGCGTGGCCGTGGTGTCGATCACCATCACGCAGTCGTCTCCGATGATGACGCCTGCGTTGGGGTCGCCCTCGGTGATGTATGCGTAGGCGTTGTCGGACAAACGAGTGAACTTCGTCTGCTTTTCCGCGAGATCGGCGTGGGAGGCGAAAACCTTGGTCATATGTGCTTTGTGGTCTGGTTGAACTGAACTCGGGGCGTCAAGCGGCGCTGGCGGGCGTCGCGTCGATACGTGCTTGGCTCGACGTGCCCGTCTGGCCCGGCAGCAGGCCGCGCGCCTTGTCGCGGGTCCAGGCGGCAAGCTCTTCGTGGGCCGCGCGGCGCTTTTCTTCGACGTAGGCACGAACCGGCAGGCGCACGGTCATTTCCAGACGCACCCCGTTAGGATCGAAAAAATAGATCGAACGAATGAAGTGGTGGTCCGTCTGACCCACAACCTCGATGCCGTGGGAACGCAGGTGCGCCTGCATCCGCTCGAGATCCGCCTGCGAC
>Ga0160437_1001630_pt1 | contig 10060 bp, 8 predicted proteins | sample HID1975I_E0MG_FD_108227 | JGI IMG/M metagenome (GOLD analysis project Ga0160437, IMG submission 108227) | Enriched soil microbial communities from UW Madison campus, WI, USA - HID1975I_E0 MG | ecosystem: Environmental > Terrestrial > Soil > Unclassified | place: USA: Madison, Wisconsin... | reverse complement strand
TTAGCGATGGTCGCCAGGCGCTGCTTACGCTCCTCTGGCCCTTCTTTGTGTTTGCGCGCATGCAGCGAGTGCAGCACTTTTTCGACGCCTTCAAAACACAGAAACGCCCCGCCAATCATCAGCAGCGGCGTGATGGCCCACGGTAAAAAGGCGCTGATTAACAACGCCAAGGGCACGAGGATCACCTTATTCAGGAAGGATCCTTTCGCCACGCTCCATACCACCGGCAGCTCGCGATTGGCGCGCACACCAGACACCTGCTGCGCGTTGAGCGACAAATCATCCCCTAATACTCCGGCGGTTTTCTTCGCCGCCAGTTTGCCCATCATCGAAATATCGTCCAACAGCGTGGCAATATCGTCGAGTAAAGTTAAAAGACTGCTCCCGGCCAAATGATGCTCCTTCGTTAGTTATTGGTTTATCTGCCCTACAGTATGAAGCAAAAGACGCGACTCGCCCACGCCAACAAAGTGTCAACAAAAATACAACATAGCTTGCTAATTAAAGCGCTCGCCAGACGACGGGTTTTCCCGTTAACTGTATGCGCATAATTCATTGTTTGAGAATCGTCATGCACAGCCGACAACTATTACCGCTCATTGGAGCGCTTTTTGCACTTTATATCATCTGGGGATCGACCTATTTTGCTATCAGCATTGGGGTGGAAAGCTGGCCGCCGATGATGATGGCCGGGGTGCGCTTTCTGTCTGCCGGTGTTCTGCTGATGGCCTATTTGCTGCTGACCGGACATAAACTACCCGCCCGTCGCCCACTGCTCAACGCCGCCCTGATTGGCGTGCTGCTGCTGGCTATCGGCAACGGTTTTGTCACTATCGCCGAGCATCAGCATGTGGCTTCAGGCATTGCGGCGGTGATGGTCGCCACGGTGCCGCTTTTTGCGCTGTGCTTCAGTTATGTGTTCGGGATTAAAACCCGCAAACTGGAATGGATCGGCATCGCCATTGGCCTGGCGGGCATCGTGCTGCTGAACAGCGGCGGCAACCTGAGCGGCAATCCATGGGGTGCGATCCTTATCCTGATTGGCTCGCTGAGTTGGGCGTTTGGTTCGGTATATGGCTCACGCATTGAGCTACCGAGCGGCATGATGGCCGGAGCCGTTGAAATGCTGGCGGCGGGATTGGTGCTGATGTGCGGGTCGGTTGTCACCGGCGAACGCTTGACGCAGATGCCGACGCTGTCAGGCTTCCTGGCGGTGGCTTACCTGGCCATTTTCGGTTCGCTGATTGCCATAAATGCCTATATGTATCTGATTCGCAACGTCTCCCCGGCGGTCGCCACCAGTTACGCCTACGTCAATCCGGTGGTGGCGGTGCTGCTTGGCACTAGCTTTGGCGGCGAATCGCTGTCGACGATTGAATGGCTGGCATTGGGGGTGATTATCTTCGCGGTGGTGCTGGTGACGCTCGGCAAAACCCTGTTCCCGGTGCGTGCGCCCGCTACGGCGTGCGAGCTGGAGAAGTAACCGCCAGCGGCGCAATGCCTTGAGTGTCGATCTGTGCGCTGCCCTCGCCGCCGCAGATCCACTCTTCCAGCCTCTCCGTTAACGCCGCATCACTGAGTTTCAGTTTTCCTCGCAGCGCACATTCCCAGACCACCAGCACGCGCCAGCCCTGCTCCTGGAGCAGTGCAATATCTCGCGCATCCCTCACCACATTTTTACCTATTTTTTGCAGCCAGAATTCGGTCCGCGTTTCGGGAACGTTAAACAGATAGCAGTCGTGATGATGCCAGAAACAGCCGTGGGTGAAGAGAATGCAGCGGTATTCAGAGAGGACAAAATCGGGGCGGCCGGGCAAGGTTGCATCCTGAACGGTGTAGTCAAAACCGACGTCGTTCAGCAATGCGGCCAGGCGTTTTTCAATGGCGGTATTCTGCGTGCCGATGGCACGCATATTTTTGCTTCGCGTGGTGGGGTTATGAACGTCCGCCATCGGCTTTTTCTGCCTGGCGCAGTTGCACTGCCTGCAAAATGCGGGATTTAAGCAACTTCGCCACCGCTGCAAAGGCGGGAACCACCACCGAGTTACCGAACTGGCGATAGGCCTGGGTATCGGACACCGGTATGCGGAACTGATAACCCTGTGGCGATTCAAAGCCCATCAGTCGTGCGCACTCGCGTGGCGTCAGACGACGCGGACGTCGCTGCTGGTTTTGCGGATCGTCAAAGTTTTGCTCGCCGAGCGCTTTGTCCCATCCTCTGTCGATCAGGATCTCCGCGCCGTCTTTGTAATAACGTGCAGAAAGCGTGCGGGCCACACTGCCCGGTCGGGTCGGATCAACCAGCCCGTAACCAAAACCGTTCCCGCGCGCCTGATGTTTTTTGGCATAGCGATACAGGTATTTCCACAGCACGGGGGTGAGGATAAATTTGGCGTCCACCGTGGGCTCGAGCAATTCGCCGAACGTCGGGCGACGTTCCGGATACAGCGCGGGGAGATCCCGCAGCGTGAAGCCCTGATGCAGATTCTGGTCCCGACGAAAACCCACCAGCACGATGCGTTCCCGGTGCTGCGGCAGGAAATGCTGCCCGTCGATAATTTTCGGATCGTCAGCGCCCATTTCCGCGGAATCAGACACGTCATAGCCCAGCGCATCCAGCGTTTGCATGATGATACGGAAGGTTTTACCGCCGTCGTGGCTTTTCAGGTTCTTGACGTTTTCCAGCACAAAAATGGCCGGACGACAGGCATCAATGATCCGCGCCACATCGAAAAACAGCGTGCCTTGCGTATCGCAGGCAAAACCGTGCGCTCGTCCCATGGCGTTTTTCTTCGACACGCCCGCCAGTGAAAACGGCTGACACGGAAAGCCCGCCAGCAATACGTCGTGCTGAGGAATAATGCGACGAATATGTGCCGCGGCTTCGCTGTCGCTGACCTCCGCTTTGTGGCTAAGCGTCACATCGCGGATGTCTTCATTAAACTGATGTTCAGTCGGATCGCAGTACCAGTTCGCTTTATAGGTGCGCACGGCGTGCTTATTCCATTCGCTGGTAAACACGCATTGACCGCCGATGGCTTCAAAGCCGTTGCGGATCCCGCCGATACCGGCGAATAAATCAATGAAGCGAAATGACGTGGGTTGCGCGGAAGGCTGCGGCAGCAGCGCCGCCAGACGGGAAAACTCATTTTCACCCAGACGGCGATTGATTTTGCCGTTGTCCGTGGCGCGCTTCAGGATAGCCGGGCTCCAGTGCTGTTCGCCCACCGCGTTCAGTGTGGCCACCAGGGTTTTTACATCGTATATCGCCAGCAGCTGATTCAGCAGCGCCTGTGCGTCTGGCCCGGAATATTCCGCGTCTTGAGTGGGGAGAGTGCGAGTAAGTGTGTGCTGCATTTCAGTAACCGGGACAGACCATTTACGCTGAGAGTAACACAATTTCCCCGGCTGAACTCAGGCGTGCGGCGCAAAACGCGTCAGAATATCCTTATCATATTCCAGATAGTCGCCCTGCAACTCTGCGCTGATTTTAGCCATAAACTGCACCAGATAGCGGGCATTGTGCACGGCCAGGGCTTTACCCTGCTCGGTTTGCATCGTCGCCGGGAGTCTCAGGAGTTTGTTCTGAAAATGATCGAGGGCGTAACGCTGGTCATTAAGCGGCCGGGAATCAGCAAACGGATCGTCGGCGTTGAACAGGGAAACGTTTAAGCGCCCTGCCACGGTAAACACGCGCGCCAGACCAATGGCCCCCAGCGATTCCAGCCTGTCGGCATCCTGCACAATTTTGGCTTCCCGGGTGGTGGGCGTAATGTTTGCGCTGTGGCTGTGCGCTTCAATCGCGTGCGCGACGGCAGGATAGAGCGTTTCAGGGAAATCGGGGAAGTCGTCCCGCAGGAGGTTTAGTGTTTTTTGCGCCGCCATGACCGACGAACGACTGCGTTCGGGATGATTTTTCGGCAGGCTGACGATGTCATGAAAATAACAGGCCGTCAGGATGACGCGCTCATCGACCTTTTCGCCTTCCGATAAGCGTTGTGCGGTCGCCCAGACGCGACGGAAATGGGAAATGTCATGGGCCGCGTCGTCATCGGCGTGATGCTCGATCAGCCAGTTTTCAAAGCGTTGTTGCCAGGCTTGCAGGGTCATTCTTCCCTCGGCGCTACGTCGTTAGAGAGACGAGAATAGCAGTTTTTTATGTCAGCTTCCTGAGCGTTCTCTGGTCTTCGGCAATGTTCAGCTTGATGGCGAATCGGGTGATGTCATCCCCCTTTCGGCAGGGCTTAATCAAATGATTTTCTTATTTTGCTTCACATGAGAGCAAACTGTCAGATTCCATACTTCCTTTTATTTTTACATCATGTAAAGATCCGTCTGCTTTTTGTTGTTTTTACACTGCACTCACTTTTATTACTTTTAATAACGACCTGACAAAATATTTTGTCAGGTTTTTTTTTGCCTTTATGATAATCATGATAATTAATTAACTCATCTTTATTTGTTTCATGAATGCCATTTCAAAAACATTCTCTGCCACAATGAAAACTCCGCCAGCCCAATAAATTAGCGACATGAATACCACCAAGCCTTTCATTACAATGACATATGAATAACCTAACAGAAAGCCATGGAATTGATTTAAACAATTTACTTACCCGATTTGTTTAAATTAAACTGACTCAGTCGCGACTATCATTTGGAAGTCCGGATAGAGCCTCTTTATATTCATAAAATAAACCATTCAAAGGAATGTATAATGAAAAGAAATGTATTGGCAATTCTCGTGCCGGCTTTATTGCTGGCTGGCGCAGCAAATGCGGCTGAGATTTATAATAAAGACAGCAATAAACTCGACCTGTACGGCAAAGTCGATGCCCGTCATCAGTTCTCTGAAGATGGTGGCAACGATGGCGACGCAACCTATGTGCGTATCGGCTTCAGGGGCGAAACCCAGATCACCAACGATCTGATCGGCTACGGCCAGTGGGAATACAACATCCAGGCCAACGACACTGAGAACAGTAGCAACCAGTCTGCAACCCGTCTGGGCTTTGCTGGCCTGAAATTCGGTGAGTACGGTTCATTCGATTACGGCCGTAACTATGGCGTGGTATATGACGTAGAAGCCTGGACCGATATGCTTCCGGTGTTCGGTGGTGACTCCTACACCTACACCGACAACTTTATGGTTGGCCGCGGCAATGGCATGGCGACCTACCGTAACGCCGACTTCTTCGGCCTGGTTGATGGTCTGAGCTTCGCAATCCAGTATCAGGGTGCGAACGAAGGAGAAGGAGGCGTATTCGATCAGGAAGGCACCGTTAACCGTAGCGACAGTTCCATGAGTAAGGACAACGGCGACGGTTTCGGTCTGTCTACCACTTACGATTTCGGTATGGGCTTCAGCGCGGGTGCAGCATATGCCTCGTCTGACCGTACTAATGAACAGCAAAGCGGCAGCACAGCCGGTGGCGAGAAAGCCGATGTCTGGACTGTTGGCCTGAAATACGATGCGAATAACGTCTATCTGGCCGCGATGTATGCAGAAACCCGCAACATGACACCGTTTGGTGACGGTGTAATGGAAGATCTCATCGCCAACAAAACCCAGAACTTTGAAGTCACTGCACAGTACCAGTTCGACTTCGGTCTGCGTCCGGAAATCTCTTACCTGCAGTCTAAAGGCAAAGACTTGACAGAAGATTTCGCACAAGGCAGCAACTGGAACGATAAAGACTTGCTTAAATATGTCTCTATTGGTGCGAACTACTACTTCAATAAGAACTTTTCCACCTACGTTGATTACAAAATCAACCTGCTGGATGGCGATGATGACTTCTACAGCGCAACGGGCATCAGTACTGATGACATCGTTGCCGTGGGCATGATTTACCAGTTCTAAATCTCACCAGCCTGTTAAAGCCCGCCGCGTGCGGGCTTTTTTATGCCGGCCTTTCAGGAATCTCATTTCTTTTACGATGACGGGTAATACATTAGCGATGTAGGGCGCGTGTTGATTCAGCCAGACAAGACAGAGGGGTCATCAGACATTTCTGCCTTTTTGCTTTAGATAACGGGTACTGCATAGGGATGAGTCCATGGGGACTATACTGAATCAGGAAACAGGTCGAGGGAGTAAGGATTTTCTCAACAAAAATGCATAGATTGCATCAATGAGATTTTGGTCACTGAAACGAAACGGTGTAAGTGATTGAATAGTGGCGGAGAGAGGGGGATTTGAACCCCCGGTAGAGTTGCCCCTACTCTAGTTTTCGAGACTAGTCCGTTCAGCCGCTCCGGCATCTCTCCGCTGAGTGGTTGCCATGATGCCAGGATCTTTGGCATTTTAACAGACCCTGTCCCTTCAATTGGTATCAAGTGACGAGTTTGCGAGCAAAGCGATGATTAAATGGCCCTGGAAAGCACATGACGCTCCCCTTAGCGAAGATATTCCTTGGGAGCAGGCACTTGCCATTCCTGTCCTGGCGAGTCTTTCACCGGAAGAACAGCTCAGACTAACGCAGCTGGCTGATCGTTTCCTGCAGCAAAAACGCCTCGTCCCTCTGCAGGGTCTTGAACTGGAACCGCTGCATACGGCGCGCATCGCGATGCTGTTTTGCCTGCCCGTGCTTTCACTCGGGATCGAGTGGCTCGACGGCTTCCATGAGGTACTGATCTACCCTGCCCCGTTTGTGGTCGATGACGAGTGGGAAGATGATATTGGCCTGATCCACAGCCAGCGTATGGTGCAGTCTGGGCAAAGCTGGCAACAGGGCCCGATTGTGCTGAACTGGCTCGATATTCAGGATTCATTCGACGCGTCCGGTTTCAATCTCATCGTCCATGAAGTGGCACATAAGCTGGATGTGCGTAACGGCGATCGCGCCAGCGGCGTGCCGCCGATCCCCCTTCGCGAGGTCGCAGGCTGGGAACATGACCTCCATGCGGCGATGAACAACATTCAGGATGAAATTGATTTAGTGGGAGAAAGCGCCGCCAGTATCGATGCGTATGCCGCGACGGATCCTGCTGAATGTTTCGCCGTGCTCTCAGAATACTTCTTCAGCGCCCCGGAACTGTTTGCCCCACGCTTCCCCGCGCTGTGGCAGCGTTTCTGCCATTTTTATCATCAAGATCCGCTCCGGCGAATTCGTGAAAATGGCAGCGATGAAAGCAGTAATCTGCGCGTAGTACACTAAAACGGCACATTGACTTTATTTCATGCAATTGAATCAGTCAGTTAATTTTAGTGTTGACACAAAAATGGGGTGCCTTTAATATGCGCCTCGTTCACACGATTCCTCTGTAGTTCAGTCGGTAGAACGGCGGACTGTTAATCCGTATGTCACTGGTTCGAGTCCAGTCAGAGGAGCCATATTTTGTTTTCATGCCTCTTTGCGAATCTTCATATAATTCAGATTCAATAAGATAGTGCGAAAATCTTCCCGATGCCTTTTTAGTTTCCCCCTCTGCATCGGGAGAACTTGGTGGTTACTTTTGGAATCGACGTTAGTTCGATGACGATGTGATCCCAATCTGTATCTTGATGACTCAAAATCCGCAATGTAAAACCTTCCGTAAAATTCTTTAAGATTTCCGTGAACCCGCTACGCCGGGATATTCAGGTCTTTTTTGATGGCCAGAGCCTCACGGGTGAAATCATCTACGACGTTTAAAGTCTGAAAACGTCAGCCACATGTCAGCGCATCATGCATAAAATCAATCGACCAGCCTTAGTTAAGTGCTTCCGGCGTTACCAGCGGTGCAGATTGCGCACCGGCAGACGTTGCTTTCCCTTACGACAAAAGTTATATGCACTTAGCCCGCGAGCTTTGCTCATATATCCCCTCATGTTCACTGTTTCTACATTAACAGGATTTAGAGATGTTCCGCTGCTCTGCTCCACTACACAATCAATTATCAGACATGATTAAATCATGCGCTCTAAAATTTATGGCATCCTCTTAACTGTGATTCAATCCCGGTGCAGGGGATGTGGCTTTGAAAAGAAAAGCTAAAAATTATCATAATTATTATGAAGGTAAGTGTAGAGTTCCTTGTATAAAGCTTTTTCGCTCGATGCTTTATTAAAATACATATAATGATTAAAAGTAGGCATCTGAAGATTGGTTTCTAAGCATTTAAGATTAAATGCATCTTTGAATTTCATATAAAAGTTTTTAGGGATTATTCCAATTGAGTTTGACACGGAGATATGTGAGCATATTGATAAAAGAGATTTTGCTTGCAGTGTACAAGGTGAGTTTTGGAAAAATTCAACATTTACATTTCTGATTTTTTTAATTATGGAATAATCTGAATAAAGCATTGTAATAGACTCTATACTATCAGATCCATATATGTACGAATCATCAAGCCTAGGGTGATCTTTTCTGCAGACTAAGACTCCAGTATTTGTACCAACACAATAACCAATTTTTGAGTTATCTAAATCAGTCTCCACCCCAAATATGATGTCCACTTTTTTTAATGTTAGACGTTCCCAATATGCTGATTCCATTACCGAGTGTGCCATGTTGATAATTTCACAATTAATTCCCTTCGAATCAAAAAACGACGTTATCATTGGTATTATTTTGATTGCAAAATAAGGCGTGCACTCAATAACCAATCTTTTTTGACTCTTTTTAGATAAATTCTCTACGGAATATAACAATTCATGAATATTGTCTTTTGTCTCTTCATACAATCTTACTGCCACTGTCGTTGCGCTTAACCTTTGCCCATCACGGATAAATAATGGGTCACCAATAATATCGCGTAATTTTTGTAAAGATTGGCTTACATTAGGTGAACTGCAATTAAGAACTGATGCAGCATACTTCACGCTTCCAGTCTGATAAACCGTATGAAAATAAATAAGAAGGTTTAAGTCTAACCTTTTATTTTTTCTCTGTAGATGGTGAGAATCTTCTTTTGTATTCATTGGCTTACCTTTATGGCGTGTTTAAGTAAACATGAAAACATTTAGGGGCCCTCCCCTCAGGCTCTGTCATAATTTTAGACCATTCTACAATTTGGGGTTTGTAAATATAAACAATCCCCTCATCATTAGATGAGATTTCTTTGACATCGAAATATGCAATGCATGGATACTGTACTGGCTCATTAGAAGCTATGAATTCAACTATTTCTTCTTCTGTGCGCAGTCCGTTATCAATAATACTCTTGAGCCAAGCTTTACTCTGGTACCAATTTTCAAAAAAATCATTGTATACCTCTTGTTTTTGTCAAGGAATAATTTTGCATTTATCAACATTCTATATGATTATGCTCTAAAATTCAAAAAGATAAAGTTAATAATATAATAACCAACAATGATTTTTATCCTATGGAATGACCCCGCCCCGGTAGACGATCCTGCCCTATAGTTTGAGCATAGGAGGAGCGTATGGGCACACCACGATTTACACCTGAATTTAAGGAAGAAGCCGTCCGTCAAATAACGGAACGCGGTTATTCTGTCGCTGAAGTTTCTGACCGGCTGGGCGTTTCAGCACACAGTCTCTATAAGTGGTTGCGGGCGATTAAACCCGATAACAGCGAGCAGCATGTCCGGGATTTACTGGAGGCCAAAAGCGAGATCCTGAAACTACGGGCGCAGCTAAAGCGTACCGAAGAAGAACGGGATATCCTGAAAAAGGCCGCGCGGTACTTTGCAAGGGAGCCCGACTGAAGTACCGCGTTATCAATGAGCACCGCACTGTATGGGGTGTGATGACGATGTGTCGGGTACTGAATGTCGCCCGGGCCGGGTTCTATGCGTGGCTGCATAACCCGATCTCGGGGCGTGATAAAGATAACCAGCGTCTGCTGACACTTATCCGTGACTCATATTCACTGAGCGGAGGTGTATACGGTTACCGGCGGGTTCATGGCGATCTGAACGAAATCGGTGAAACCTGCGGCAAAAACCGGGTGGGTCGTATTATGCAACTGAACCGGATCAAAGCCGTACGAGGCTATAAAGCACCGCGTCGTATCTCTGGCCGGCCTTCAGTGATTGCCCCTAATCGCGTGCAGCGGCAGTTTACCGTTGTCCGGGCCAATCAGGTCTGGGTTACCGATATTACTTATA
>Ga0160437_1001628_pt1 | contig 10064 bp, 7 predicted proteins | sample HID1975I_E0MG_FD_108227 | JGI IMG/M metagenome (GOLD analysis project Ga0160437, IMG submission 108227) | Enriched soil microbial communities from UW Madison campus, WI, USA - HID1975I_E0 MG | ecosystem: Environmental > Terrestrial > Soil > Unclassified | place: USA: Madison, Wisconsin... | reverse complement strand
TTGGTGGGTCGTGCAGGATTCGAACCTGCGACCAATTGATTAAAAGTCAACTGCTCTACCAACTGAGCTAACGACCCGAAGTGGTGGGTGATGACGGGATCGAACCGCCGACCCCCTCCTTGTAAGGGAGGTGCTCTCCCAGCTGAGCTAATCACCCACTTCGGTACTTCACTGTAAGAAATTTCGCTGGTGAGAAAGTGGTGGGTGATGACGGGATCGAACCGCCGACCCCCTCCTTGTAAGGGAGGTGCTCTCCCAGCTGAGCTAATCACCCACTTCTCAATTTCTTACTTTTACTGCTTTACACGGCGGAGACTACGTTAAGTAGTGGTGGGTGATGACGGGTTCGAACCGCCGACCCCCTCCTTGTAAGGGAGGTGCTCTCCCAGCTGAGCTAATCACCCCCGCTGTGTGGAGTCGCATTATAGGGAGAGTTGAAAATGAGTCAACGCCTTTTCTAAAGATTTTATTCGTTCGTCGTAAAATTAAACAAAACGATCGCAAATCATTCCGTGATGCATGATTTATAAACAAAATCGGCTAAGCGCAGCGATTCGCAGGGATCGACATTGAGGATTCAGGCGGTAGTGATAGAATATCCCGATAATTTTTATTGAGGATTTGCCGGCTGTCGGCAACTACCTAAACGTAAGGCCATTTCATGAAAATCAAAACTCGCTTCGCGCCTAGCCCAACCGGCTATCTGCACGTCGGCGGTGCTCGTACTGCTCTTTATTCCTGGCTGTTTGCTCGCAACCACGGCGGTGAGTTCGTGCTGCGTATTGAAGACACCGATCTTGAGCGCTCAACGCCAGAAGCCATCGAAGCAATTATGGATGGCATGAACTGGCTGAGCCTGGAGTGGGATGAAGGCCCTTACTTCCAGACAAAACGTTTCGATCGCTATAACGCGGTGATTGACGACATGTTGGTGGCCGGTACGGCGTATAAATGTTACTGCTCAAAAGAACGTCTCGAAGCTTTACGTGAAGAGCAAATGGCGAACGGCGAGAAGCCGCGCTATGACGGCCGTTGCCGCCATGGTCATGAACATCATGCCGCTGATGAGCCATGCGTTGTGCGTTTCGCCAACCCGCAGGACGGTTCCGTTATTTTTGACGACCAGATCCGTGGCCCGATTGAATTCAGTAATCAGGAACTCGACGACCTGATCATCCGTCGTACAGATGGCTCCCCGACCTACAACTTCTGCGTTGTCGTCGACGACTGGGATATGGAAATCACCCACGTTATCCGTGGTGAAGACCATATCAACAACACCCCGCGCCAGATCAACATCCTGAAAGCGCTGAATGCACCGGTGCCGGTGTATGCCCACGTTTCTATGATCAACGGTGACGACGGTAAAAAGCTGTCTAAGCGTCATGGTGCGGTCAGCGTGATGCAGTATCGTGATGATGGCTACCTGCCGGAAGCATTGCTGAACTACCTGGTGCGCCTGGGTTGGTCCAGCGGTGACCAGGAAATCTTCACCCGTGAAGAGATGATCTCGCTGTTCTCCCTGAATGCGGTGAGCAAATCCGCGAGTGCGTTCAACACTGAAAAACTGCAGTGGCTGAACCATCATTACATTAATACTCTGGCACCTGAATATGTGGCGACGCATCTGCAGTGGCACATCGAGCAGGAAAATATCGACACCCGCAATGGCCCGCAGCTGTCTGAGCTGGTGAAACTGCTGGGTGAGCGGTGTAAGACCCTGAAAGAAATGGCGGCGAGCTGCCGTTACTTCTATGAAGAGTTTGATGAGTTCGATGCCGACGCGGCGAAAAAACACCTGCGTCCGGTTGCGCGTCAGCCGCTGGAAGTGGTTCGCGACAAACTGAACACCATCACCGACTGGACGGCAGAAAATGTCCATCACGCCATTCAGGCGACGGCAGATGAGCTGGAAGTCGGTATGGGTAAAGTTGGGATGCCACTGCGTGTGGCCGTTACCGGCGCCGGTCAGTCACCGGGCCTGGATGTCACGGTCCACGCAATTGGCAAAAGCCGCAGCGTTGCGCGCATCAACAAAGCGCTGGCATTTATTGCAGAACGTGAAAATCAGCAATAACTGGCTCGAATAAGAAACGGCAGGCTTATGCCTGCCGTTTTTTTATGCGCTTTCGTCGGCTATCTTGAGCCGCTGGAGAAAACCACTCAATCCTTCACGCACCAGCAAAACGTGCAAACGCTGCTTCTCTTCATCCGTCATCATCGCTAACACATCCTGAATTTGCCGCCACACCGGGCAGCTATCCTGAGCGTGATAAGGAAACTCGTTTTCCGCTGCCTGCAACGTCAGCGAGAGATGGCGAAGTTTGGGCGTTGAGGATAAAAAATCTCTCACTTCCGGTGTGATATGAATCAGCCGGGCGCGCCCCCCTTTAACGCCGGGAATCGGTTCGGTTATCCAGTGTTGTTCCCGGATCCAGCGATTGATCGTCTGTTTAGCCATCCCAACGCAGTTCGCCAGTTCCTGCGTGGTCATTTTGCTATGGAGTATTTTCATACGGATTCTTGCGTCCGGATTCCCAACCGGTGGAGCAAACCGGTGATGCCTTCGCGCAGAAGCAGACTGGTCAGCTGCTTCTGTTCGTGATCGGACATTTCTTTGGCCAGCGACAGCAGCAGTGAATCAAAGCTGTCATCGAGGGAATGAGGATTATGGGCGGGAACATCTGCCGCGCGCTGGGCGCTGCGGATAAATTCGCGAACCTCGTCGTTGACGTGTACCAGGCGCGCTTTGCCGCCCTGAACACCTGGACGAGGTGAGGTTTGCCATCCCTCTTTACGTACCCATTTATTGATGGTTTGTCGGCTATATCCGGTCAGATCGGCGAGCTCCTCCGGCGTCATTCGTTCCTTGAGCATGCTATATCCTGAGTGCCAGTGTGGGAATTAGTGGTTCATGTTATAGCATCCTTTTAGTTGAAAACGTGATGCGTTTAACTACTGATTGCGAGAACGCTCGCAATCTCATTTGGTTGTGTGCTTTTTCATCGATTGAAAGAAGGGAGAACATTTTGCCGTTGACACCTGGCAAGGGAATTCATATTATGCCGCCCGTCAACACGACACGCTTTACGTAACGGGGCTATAGCTCAGCTGGGAGAGCGCTTGCATGGCATGCAAGAGGTCAGCGGTTCGATCCCGCTTAGCTCCACCAAATTCTGCTCCCATCAGATTTGGTACGTGAAGTAACGTTACAGGATGTAACATTGTGGGGCTATAGCTCAGCTGGGAGAGCGCTTGCATGGCATGCAAGAGGTCAGCGGTTCGATCCCGCTTAGCTCCACCAAAATTCAGACCCTCGCTTCGGCGGGGGTTTTTGCTTTTCCAGGCCCACAATTTTGTAAATAAGCCTCTTATTTACGCCAATGCGTTACAGTTTGTTAAATACCTTATAAACACTGCGACTTTTCTCTCTCGGGAACTTGCTTCGCTCAATTAATAAACATAATATTTCCCTGTTGCCATCATGTGCTCAGCCGGAACGTTCCTCCAATCATAATGAAGTCGAAAATAAATGCCTCAGCCAAACTCTTTCTGCTGGCACTAACCTTTAGCCTTTTCTCCATTCCTTTTGCTCGTTTTCTCTCTCCTGCAACCGTGATTGATGGTAATGCCATCTATCTGGCCTGGCTGCCGTTGAGCGTTACCCTGGCGATGTTGCTCCTGTTAGGCCGTCAGGCCATCCTGCCGCTGCTGATTGCCTTTACGTTGACCAATGCGTGGATGCAGCCGCTCCCGGTGCTTCAGTCTGCGATGCTGCTGTTTTGCCAGCTGTTTGCCCCGGTGCTGGCATGCGGCATTCTCCGCTGGACGTTGGGTAAGCGCTGGCGCTTCGGATTGTCCAATCGTCATATGGGCGCGAGAATTTTTTGGGCGGGTTTCTTTGCCCCGCTGATGCTGAAGGGCACGATGTATCTGGTCGGGCACTGTTTTCATTTCCCGGTTTCAGTTTCTGGCTTTTTCGACGCAGGATCGGTGCTCTACAGCATTGTGGATATCCAGAGCCTGATTTGTGCGGCACTGATTTTCACCTTGCCATGTTATTACCTGCTCCGGATGGGGCTTAATCCTCGTTATGCTCGCCGTTTCTGGCGGCGTCATATTGTGCCCGTATTTGCCAAGGGCAGATGGCTGTTCACCGTGAACTGGCTGCTGGCGGTGGCGGTTTTATTAATCCTGCTTTGCGCGCCGTTTCAGTCGAGTTACATTGCCGGTTACCTGGTGCCGCTGATTTTTATTCTGTTTTTTATTGTTATCAATCGTTTTAGCTACCCCCTCATGAGTCTGATGTGGGGCGTCAGCGCTTTTTTCCTCGTGGCGTATAACCGCAATTTCTTACAGGGTGTCAGCAACGCCTTCGCGCTGGCATTTGTGCTGTCGGTGCTGATTTCCATCACTATTTGTCTGCTGTACATGGGCAACCTTCAGGCGCGGAGTAATGCGATCAGGCTTAAATGGCATAATCAGGCCTGGCAGGATCCGCTGACCGGTTTACCCAATCTGCGGGCGTTCGAAAACTATCTGGAGCAATACCCTCAGGTCAGCGTGTGCTGTCTGCGCATGGATAATCTGGAATTTTTAAGCCGCCATTACGGCATGATGATGCGCGTTCACTGCAAGCGGATGGTCACGCGTAGCCTGCAACCGTTGCTTGGCCCGGAGGAGAAGCTTTTCCAGCTGCCGGGCAGCGAACTGCTGCTGGTGCTGCACGGCTCGGAATCGGCGGCGCGGTTGGCGTATATGGTTGATTACCTTAATAGTCAGCCATTCTGCTGGCAGGGCGATGCTGTGGATTTGGAATTCGGTGCTGCATGGGGCGTGATAGAAGGTGAGGGCGAGGCGCTGCACCATACGCTGGGGCAGTTGAGCTGGCTTTCAGAGCAGGCCTGCGGTGCCCGGCGCGTCCTGGCGCTCGATAACAGCCTGGCGACGGTGTCTGACAATACGACCGAGCGCGTAATGCAGCTCAACCGGATGAAAAAGGCGCTGACAGAAGGAGAGGTGCGGCTGTATGCCCAGCCAATAGTCAGCCAGTCCGGTGACCGTTATCACGAGATCCTCGCCAGGATGGTCTGGGATGGCGAGATTATCACGCCTGATCAATTCATCCCGGTTATCGCCCAATTCAACCTCAGCAAGCGTTTTGACCTGCTGGTGGTAGAGACATTATTCCGGGAGATGAAAACGTTACCCGGTGAGCGTTTCTCGGTGAATCTGATGCCGTTCACTCTGATGCAAAAAGAGAGCGCCAATAAAATTCTGGATCTGTTCAGCCAATATGACATTTCGCCGAAGCTTGTGACGATTGAGATAACCGAGCAGCAGGCATTTTCCGGTTCGGAAATCAGCGTGTTGAATATTCGCCGCCTTCAGGAATACGGGTGCCAAATCGCGATTGATGATTTCGGTACTGGCTATGCGAACTACGAGCGCCTGAAACGGCTGGAAGCGGATATCGTTAAAATCGATGGCTGTTTTGTGCGGGATATACTCACTGACCCGGTAGATGAGATGATCGTCAAATCTATCTGCGACCTGGCAAGGGTGAAAAATCTGACCCTGGTGGCAGAGTTTGTTGAAACCGAGGAACAAAGGGCGCTGCTGTACAAAATGGGCGTCGATTATTTGCAGGGGTATTTGATAGGTAAACCACAGCCTATTGAGGAACTGCGGGTATAAAAGAGCCGGACATTGCCCGGCTCTTTTGCCCGTTTTTTACAGAACCAGCGCTGCGATGGACGCAGACAGCACGCTCACCAGGGTAGAACCGTAAACCAGTTTCAGGCCGAAGCGTGAAACCACGTTACCCTGCTCTTCGTTCAGACCTTTAATCGCACCGGCGATGATACCGATAGAAGAGAAGTTGGCGAAGGAAACCAGGAAGATGGACAGGATACCTTCTGCACGCGGAGACAGTGTGCTGGCCACTTTCTGCAGATCCATCATGGCAACAAATTCGTTAGAGACCATTTTGGTCGCCATAATACTGCCGACCTGCAATGCTTCGCTGGCAGGCACGCCCATCACCCAAGCCACTGGCCAGAAGATGTAGCCGAGGATCCCCTGGAAGGAGATACCGTGGCCAAACCAGCTGGTGACCGTGAAGAACAGGGCGTTCAGCGCAGCAATCAGGGCGATGAAGCCGATCAGCATAGCGGAAACGATGATTGCCACTTTGAAGCCTGCCAGAATGTACTCGCCCAGCATTTCAAAGAAGCTCTGACCTTCGTGCAGATTAGACATCTGCAGATTCTCTTCACTCTGCTCAACGCGATACGGGTTGATGAGTGACAGAACGATAAAGGTGCTGAACATGTTCAGGACCAGTGCGGCAACCACATATTTCGGGTCTAGCATGGTCATGTACGCGCCGACGATGGACATCGATACGGTAGACATTGCGGTCGCCGCCATGGTGTACATGCGGTTGCGCGACATCTTACCGAGGATGTCTTTATAGGCGATGAAGTTTTCGGACTGACCGAGGATCAGGGAGCTAACCGCGTTGAAAGACTCCAGTTTACCCATACCGTTGACTTTAGACAGCACGGTACCAATTGCGCGAATCACAATCGGCAGAATACGGATGTGCTGCAAAATACCAATCAGTGCGGAAATGAATACAATCGGGCACAGCACTTTCAGGAAGAAGAATGCCAGGCCTTCATCGTTCATTTTACCGAAGACGAAATTTGTCCCTTCGTTAGCAAATCCGAGAAGTTTTTCGAACATCTCGGAGAATCCTTTCACAAATCCCAGGCCGACATCTGAGTTCAGGAAGAACCAGGCCAGCAGGACTTCAATAACAAGCAATTGAATCACATAGCGAATGCGGATCTCTTTACGATTGTGACTGACCAGCAACGCCAGAATCGCAACCACGGCAAGCGCGAGGACAAAGTGTAGAACGCGGTCCATATTTGCTCCAAATATGAGGCAGGTTAAATTTCCGTGCACATTCTATGCAACAACATAAAAGAAAACGAGATCCATGCCTCACTATAGTTAGAACCTGTGAGCAATCTCAAAAAAGGTGATCATCCATACAAATCTGTTATGTTATGTAAAGGTGTTAAAAGTTGCGTTAATGTACTAGTCTGACTGGTAAAGCATCCTGACGGTACTCTTCCCGATAACATGGCTGTTGCTTGACCCGCAGCTATCGTTTCCATCTATCAGAGAAATCATTATCACCATACTAAATGAACTTGATAATCATTCTCATTTTGATAAAGTGAAACATAGCAAAGGCTATATTCCAGAGGCAGAAAATGACAAACAGTCGCGTTGAGAGTAGCAGCAGTCGCGCAGCGCGCAAGATGCGGTTTGCATTAATGGGGCCTGCGTTCATTGCTGCCATTGGTTATATCGATCCGGGCAACTTTGCTACCAATATTCAGGCGGGTGCCAGTTACGGCTATCAACTGCTGTGGGTCGTCGTTTGGGCCAACCTGATGGCGATGCTGATCCAGGTCTTGTCTGCCAAGCTGGGGATTGCCACCGGCAAAAACCTGGCCGAACAAATTCGTGACCACTATCCGCGCCCGCTGGTGTGGATCTATTGGGTACAGGCAGAAATTATCGCCATGGCGACCGATCTGGCCGAATTCATTGGCGCGGCGATTGGTTTCAAACTCATTCTCGGCGTTTCGTTGTTGCAGGGCGCGGTGCTAACCGGGGTCGCGACCTTCCTGATCCTGATGTTGCAAAGCCGTGGACAGAAGCCGCTGGAGAAAGTGATCGGCGGTCTGCTGCTGTTTGTCGCGGTGGCGTACATTGTGGAGCTGATTTTCTCTCAACCTGCGCTGGCGCCGTTGGCAAAAGGGATGATTATTCCCTCTCTGCCGACATCAGAAGCAGTGTTCCTTGCGGCGGGGGTGCTCGGCGCCACCATCATGCCGCACGTGATTTATCTGCACTCCTCATTGACCCAACATCTTCATGGCGGCTCGCGGCAGGAACGCTACAGTGCCACCAAATGGGATGTGGGGGTGGCGATGACCATTGCCGGGTTTGTTAATCTGGCGATGATGGCGACCGCAGCGGCGGCGTTTCACTTCAACGGCCATACCGGTATTGCCGATTTGGATCAGGCTTATCTGACACTCGAGCCATTGCTGAGCCACGCCGCCGCCACGATATTCGGTCTGAGCCTGGTGGCTGCCGGGCTGTCGTCAACCGTCGTTGGGACGCTGGCCGGGCAGGTGGTGATGCAGGGCTTTATCCGTTTCCACATTCCGCTGTGGTTTCGTCGGGCGGTAACCATGCTGCCCTCGTTTGTGGTTATCCTGCTCGGATTGGATCCCACGCGAATACTGGTGATGAGCCAGGTGTTACTCAGCTTTGGTATTGCGCTGGCGCTGGTGCCGTTGCTGCTGTTTACCAGCGATAAAAAATTGATGGGCGACCTGGTGAATACCCGACTCGTGAAACGCACGGGATGGGTTATCGTGGCACTGGTCGTGGCGTTGAACGGCTGGCTGCTGGTAGGTACATTGCTGGGGTTGTAAAGCGCTATGCTATGTTGTGAAGCAAGCAATGAGAAAGCAGCCCGAAGGCTGCTTTTTTAATGGTGTCCGTGGCCATGTCCGTGCCCGCCACGGCCCGGGCCGCGACCCCAACCGCCGCGGCGGTCATCGCGATCGTTCCAGCCTTCGCGGTAACCCCGTTCATAGGCGTTACGTTTGTCCCAACCACGGTGCCTGCCGTTATCATGACGATGCCAGCGCGAATCGCGCCATTCATAGTTACGACGCCAGTAGTCGCGGTCGCGCCAGCCGCCGCCGTCCCAGTAGTTACCGTAATTGTCGCGATCGCCAATTTGTAATTTAACCGATGGCAGCAGGGTGATTTCGCCTGCATTCGCCACCATTGGGGCACTTGCCAGTAATACTGCAGCCAGAATCAGTGACCTGAACATGGCGTTTCTCCTCACTATCGGGGCCTAAGTGGGCCTGTTAACGCAATCTTACGAGGTGTTACAACTGCGTAGGATTGGAGCAACTCCTAAAACCCAGGTCACAGCACTTTTTGCTAAAAATGGCGTTATTTTGTTCCGTTCAGAATGGCGTCGATCGCGGCAATTTCCTGTTCCGTGAACTGACGATGATTCAGCATACCGACCGCATCATCAAGCTGTGAGGTCTTGCTGGCGCCAATCAGTACCGACGTGATTTTTCCATTACGCAATACCCAGGCCAGCGCCATTTGTGACAACTTTTGGCCGCGTGACTTTGCAATCTCATTCAGCTGGCGCACTTTACCGAGCTTCTCTTCGGTGATGCTATCCGCGCTGAGGAACTTGCTTCCGCTGGCAACACGTGAATCTGCCGGGATCCCGTTCAGATATCGATCGGTTAACTGTCCGCCCGCCAGGGGAGAGAAGGCAATCGAGCCGACGCCTTGCTCCTGCAATAGATCGGTCAGGCCCTGTTCCACCCAACGTTCGAACATTGAGTATTTCGGCTGGTGGATAAGGCACGGCGTACCCAGATCCTGCAAAATCGCCAATGCTTCGCGAGCGCGATCGGCCGGGTAATTGGAAAGCCCGACATACAGGGCTTTACCCTGGCGCACCACGTGATCCAGTGCGCGCATGGTTTCTTCCAGCGGCGTATCCGGGTCAGGGCGGTGATGATAGAAAATATCGACATACTCCAGCCCCATGCGTTTCAGGCTCTGGTCGAGGCTGGCAATCAGGTACTTACGTGAGCCCCAGTCGCCGTAAGGGCCATCCCACATGGTGTAACCGGCTTTAGTGGAAATGATCAGCTCATCGCGATACGGCAAAAAATCTTCGCGCAGGATCCGGCCAAAATGGCTCTCGGCTGAGCCTGGTGGTGGGCCGTAGTTATTGGCCAGGTCAAAATGGGTGATCCCGAGATCGAACGCATGGCGCAGCAGTTGGCGGCTAGTTTCCACTAGCGTTTCATCGCCGAAGTTGTGCCAAAGGCCCAGTGAAATGGCGGGGAGCTTGAGTCCGCTTCGGCCACAGCGATGGTATTCCATCGTCTCGTAGCGCGTCGGATTTGCCTGATAAACCATCA
>Ga0160437_1001624_pt1 | contig 10072 bp, 9 predicted proteins | sample HID1975I_E0MG_FD_108227 | JGI IMG/M metagenome (GOLD analysis project Ga0160437, IMG submission 108227) | Enriched soil microbial communities from UW Madison campus, WI, USA - HID1975I_E0 MG | ecosystem: Environmental > Terrestrial > Soil > Unclassified | place: USA: Madison, Wisconsin... | reverse complement strand
TCGGTGCGCTGATCACCTGGTGGGAGAACCCGCCCTCGGGGGCCGGCCTCGCCGAGCGGCGTGCGGTGGAACAGGACGTGTGGAACGAGTTCGAAGGCGCGCACGAGGCCTGTCCCGGCCCCTACTACTGACCGACCCCGGCGCCTTCCCGGAGGCGTCCCCTCCGTGGCGCGAGCCCGCGCGAGCCCGCGCCACGTGTCGAGTGGCGGCGTGGTGCCGGTCAGGCCGCGGTGACGCTGGCGCTCCACGTGACGCCGAAGCGGTCGGTGAGCATCCCGAAGCCGGCGCTCCACGCCGAAGCGGCGAGCGGCTCGATCACCGTCGCCCCGGCGGCCAGCGCATCCCAGTGGCCCTGCAGTTCGTCGAGGCTGTCGGCGCTGAGGGAGACGAACAGCGCCTGATCGGTGATGGTCGTGCCATTTTCCCGACGGGTGGCGCCACCTGCGGCGAGGCCCCCGCCGGTCTGGCCGGGGATGTCGTAGCCCATGAGGCGGAACCCGCTGTCGGCGGCGACGAGGCCGAAGACGACCTTGTCGGCGCCGGGGAGGTCGGCCGGCATGCCGAAGTCGGCGTACGTGTTCACGACGAGGTGTCCGCCGAAGACGGACTGGTAGAACTCCAGCGCCTGGCGCGCGTCGCCGCGGAAGTTGAGGTGGGTGGTGGTCTGGATGGTCATCTGTACTCCTCGAGGATCGGCCACGGTGGCTCGATCTCCACTGTTTCGCGCGTATAGGTCCACTTCTGTCCTAAACCGGAACTACGGTGTTCGTCATGGCGACGACCGACAGACTGCTCACCCTGCTGTCGTTGCTGCAGACGCCGCGGGACTGGCCGGGGTCGCTGCTCGCGGCGCGCCTCGACATCAGTCACCGCACGGTCCGGCGCGACATCGAGCGGCTGCGCGAAATGGGATACCGGATCCACGCGACGATGGGCCCCGACGGGGGATATCGACTGGATTCCGGAGAGGAGCTGCCCCCGCTCCTGTTCGACGACGACCAGGCGCTCGCGGTGGCGATTGCGCTGCGGGCTGCGCCGGCCATGGGCGCGGGGATCGGGGAGGCGGCGATCCGCGCCCTGGGCACCCTGCGCCAGGTGATGCCCTCACGGCTCCGGCACCGGCTCGACGACCTGGAGGTGACGACGGTGAGGCAGCCTGGCGAGGCGGCGCCGGCGAACGTCTCCCTGGACGTGCTCGTCACGCTCGGCCAGACGATCCGCGACCGGCAGACGCTGCGGTTCGACTATCCCACGCGCGACGGCGGCGAGCCGGACAGTGAGCCCCCGCTGACGCCGCGGCGGGCCGAGCCGCACCACCTGGTCACCTCGCAGGGTCGGTGGTACCTCGTCGGATGGGACCTCGACCGAGAGGACTGGCGGCTCTATCGCGTCGACCGCATCCACCCGCGGATCCCGCACGGTGCGCGGTTCACGCCGCGGACCGTGCCGGGCGGCGACGTCGACGCCTTCGTCGCGGCCCGCTTCCGAGGGTCAGACGTCAACGAGTGGCCCTGTCGCGGCACGGTGATCCTCCATCTGCCGGCGCGCGACGTCCTGCCGTTCGCGGGGGAGGGGCGGGTGACGGCGATCGACGAGCACACCTGCTCGCTCGAGGCGGGCTCATGGTCGTGGGGTTCGCTGGCCGCGACGCTCGGGCGGTTCGAGGTGGCCATGGAGGTCGTCGGACCAGCCGAGCTCCGCACCGCATTCGCGACGCTCGCCGAACGATACGCTCGCGCGGGCGCGGCGTGAGCGGGTCCGCTCCCTCGGTCGTGTGATCGGGGCGCGTCACCGTGCCGGCGGCTGGATCGCGTCGGTGATGCGCGTGACGATGAGCCACGCCAGCGGAGCGGCGGCGACGATCGCCGCCTCGCTCACGATGCCGACGACCGAGGCGGCGGAGATCTCCTGGAGCGTCGAGGACGGCATGATCATCGCGCCGACGGTGCCGACGACGCTGGAGGCAAGCCACAGCGTCCACCACACGCCGAGGATCGGCGGACGCAGCGCGGCGCGCGACGCGCCCGCAAGGTCCGACACGTTCTGGAGGGGGAACCACCACGAGACGACCGGGATGAACCACGACCCCGCGTGCCAGGCCGGCGAGCGGCGCACCGATCCGGCAGGCAGCGCGGCGGCCGCGCGATACTGCCAGACGACCCAGCAGACGCCGGCGGGGATGAGCACGAGCAGCGACAGGATCGCGACCCCCAGGTAGACGGCGTCGTAGGCCTCGAGCGCCGCGAGGTCGGCCGAGCCCGAGAGGAAGGCGTCGATCGCCGCGATCCCGTACAGCTCGACGGCGATGGTGAGCACGGCGGTCGCGGTCGCCGCGACGATCAGCCATCGGACGGCGGTGGCGAGCGCGCGGATCGGTCGCACACGCGGGGGCGCAGGCTGTAGCCATCCCGTGGTCGGGTGGGGTGGGTGGACCGGGGGCTCGAGGGGAGTTGCGGAGTCGCTCAAGAGATCCTCTGTGTTCGTCGGGCGGCGAGGGGGAGGGGTGCTGCCCGAACACTAACAGGCGGGCTCGGCGGCACTTCGAGGATGGATCAGAACGGCGGCGGATCCTCCGGATCCCGTGTGATCTGATCGTGCGGCACGAACGCGACGACGGGCGGCGCATCGTTGAGGTAGGTGCGCCCGGTCGGCGAGCGGAACTCGAGGCGGCCGGCGCCGAGCTGCCGGACGCGCCACGGCGAGGCGTGCTTGAGCCGGTGATGTCGGCGGCAGAAGAGCGCCAGATTGGACCCCGCGGTTTCGCCGCCCTTGGCGTAGGCGACCGTGTGGTCGGCGTCGCAGCGGCGGGCACTCCGACGGCACCCCGGCCACCGGCAGTGCTCGTCGCGTACGTCGATCAGCCGGCGGAGCGCGGCGGACGGTCGATATCGATCGCAGGCCAGCACCTCGCCGGTGAGCGGGTGCTGGACGACGCGCTCCCAGCCGGGAGCGGCGGCCGCGAGTCGTCGGGCGGTCTCGGCGTCGATCGGGCCGTGCCCGGACAGGATCGCCGGTTCGTCGTCGACGCCCGCGAGAGTGAGGAGCGGGACCGTGACCTGAACGGCGGCGCCGGCCGCACGGAGGTCGGGATGCGCGGCCGGTGTGCCGCCGATCAGGAGGTCGGCCAGCACATCGGCGCGGCGCTCGTCGAGGCACCGCTCGTCGCGGTCGCTGTCGTGTTGACCGTCGTGCTCGCCGTCGCCGTCATCATCGACGGCCGCAGCGAGGTCGCTGACGCGCTCGAACGCGGCCCGCGCGAGGGCGGCGGGCAGGTCGGCCACCAGGCGGGTGAGGCCGTCTTCGATGTCGTACAGGCGCACGCGCCGGCGTTCGTGGGCCCGACGCTGACGGTCGTCGACGAGATCGCGCTGCAGGCGCCCCGCGATGGTGCGAGCCGTCACCCGCACCCGCGCGGCCGACTCCACCGCCGCGACCTCGAGGATGCGGCGCTCGTACTCGGCCCGGAGGTCGTCGTCTTCGATGGCTGCGGCGGCGTCGAGGATCGCCGCCGCGTGACGCTCGTCGATGACGCCGGCTCGGAGCGCGCGCAGCGTCAGGGGGTAGTGGTGGACGAGGGCTGAGCCGCTGCCGAGCCAGCCATGGACGGTCTGGTCGCCCACCCTCAGCGCCGCTCCGAGCTCGGCGACCACCTCGCGCAGCGGGATGTCGTCGCCGAGTGAGCCGCGATGCTCCACCCCCGCGGCGGCACGCTGGTCGACGCGATCGGCCACGAGGTCGAGCGCCTCGGCGCACAGGACGGCCCGCTCGGCGTGCAGCCGCGCGATCTCCCGGCGGATGCGCTCCGCGCGCGTCACGACCGCGTCGAGTTCGACCCAATGCGGATCGACCCAACGCGGATCGACACCGTGGGGATCGGCACGGCGGCGCTCCGGGGTGGTGATCGGTTCCATGGCTCTCCTGACGTCGAATGCGTCAGGAGGCTTTGTCCTGCTCTACCGACATCGCCCGCATGAATGGCGCCGGCGATGTCCTCTCAGACTAGCCACCCCCTCCGACATCGCCCGCGATCGTCCGTCCCGCGCGACAGTACAGCATTCCGTGTACTGTCGGACCATGACCTCCGCGACGCTCACGCACACGGCAGCCCTCGCGCGACTCGGCCACGCTCTCTCCGATACGACGCGCGCCGGCATCCTCCTCGCGCTGCGCGAGGGTCCCGCGTATCCGTCGGACCTCGCCGAGGACCTCGGCGTCTCGCGCCAGGTGATGTCGAACCAGCTCGCGTGCCTGCGCGGCTGCGGCCTGGTCGACGCCTCACCGGATGGCCGTCGCACCGCCTACCGCCTCGCGGACGAGCACCTCGCACCTGCCCTGGCCGAGTTCCTGCGCGTCGTGCTTCTCGTCGAACCCGACTGCTGCACGGGCGGGGAGTGCCGCTGCGCATGAGCACCGCACCCGAGCCCACCGCATCCGGGGCCACCGCATCCGAATCCACCGCCCGCCGCCACCTCCTTCAGCGTCGCATCCGCTGGATCGTCGCCGCCACGATCGCCTACAACCTCGTCGAAGCGGTCGTCGCGATCACGGCGGGCACGATCGCGTCGTCCGCGGCTCTCGTCGGCTTCGGACTCGACTCCACCATCGAGGTGCTGTCGGCGGCCGCCGTCGCCTGGCAGTTCACGCGCCGCGACCCCGAGCGCTGGGAGAAGCCGACGCTGCGCGTCATCGCGGTGGCCTTCTTCGCGCTCGCCGCCTACGTCACCGCGAGCTCGGTGATCGCCCTGGTCGCTCGCGTCGACGTGGAGCACTCGACGGTCGGGATCGTGCTCACGGCGCTGAGCGTCGTCGTCATGCCCTTCCTGTCGTTCGCCGAACGCCGTGCCGGACGCGAGCTCGGCTCCGCGACGGCGATCGCGGACTCGAAGCAGACGCTGATCTGCACCTACCTCTCGGCGGCGGTGCTCATCGGGCTGGTCGCCAACAGCCTGTTCGGCTGGTGGTGGGTCGACGCGCTCGCCGGGCTCTTCATCGCCGTGATGGCCGTCCGCGAAGGGATCGAGGCGTGGCGTGGTGACGCGTGCGCGACCTCCGTCGGCATGCTGCTCGACGGCGAACACGAGAGCGACGGCGAACACGACCACGGCCACCATCACTGACGTCCGGACTCTCGGGTGCCTCCCGGGCTGCTCGCCTAGCGTCTCGCGGACACCGACCACGACGGAGGAACGCATGAAGGCCGACCACTACGACGAGTTCGCCGCGAGCTACGACCGTGAGAACGCGTCGAGCCTGCTCAACGCGTACTACAACCGGCCCGCCCTCGTCGCTCTGGCCGGCGATGTCCGGGGCCGGCGGATTCTGGATGCGGGGTGCGGCTCGGGTCCGCTGACGCTCGACCTGCGATCGGGCGGCGCGATCATGTCCGGGTTCGACGGCAGCCCCGCGATGGTGGAGATCGCCCGGGAACGGCTGGGTGACGACGTCCCGCTGCTCGTGGCGGACCTCGCCGAGCCCCTGCCCTTCGCCGACGACGAGTTCGACGATGTGGTCGCCTCACTCGTGCTGCACTACCTCGAGGACTGGTCCGGTCCGCTCGCCGAGATCCGTCGGATCCTGAAGTTCGGCGGCCGGCTGATCCTCTCGGTGAATCACCCCCTGGTGCGGGTGTTCACCCATCCCGATGAGGACTACTTCGCCACCCGCGAGTACTCGGACGAGTTCGAGTTCGACGGGAAGCCGGGCATCCTCACCTTCTGGCACCGACCGCTCCACGCGATGACCGACGCCTTCACTGCGGCCGGATTCGACGTCGCCGTGGTCGCGGAGCCGCCGCCCGCGCCCGACACGCCCGAGGAGCTCCTGACGCCGCGCATCCGGCGGGGGGAGACGACGGCCTTCCTCGCGTTCCTCTTCTTCGTCCTCACGGCGCGGTGATGCTTCAATAAGTATGTCTAATATTCTGTAGACAACATTGAATATACTCGTTACAGTGTCGATATCCGACGGTGCGGTCGCACCCCGGATCACGACTATCAACGGAGATATTCATGAGCACTGTCCGCCACGCTGGCCGCCGCGCCGCCGCCGGGGTCGTCCTGGCCGCCGGAATCGTTCTGACGGGCCTCGTCGCACCGGCCTCCGCCTCGACCACCGCCGACGCGGACGTCGCCTTCGACGCGTTCGTCGACGCGTTCTGGGACCCGACCGAGAAGTACTTCTTCACCAACAGCGACCACGTCATCGATCCGGCCCACGCCTACGGACCCGAGGACGGGCTCTACACCGACTTCTGGTGGGAGGCGCAGCTGTGGGAGACGGTGATGGATGCGTACGAGCGCACCGGCGACCCCGACCAGCGCGACCTCATCGACGACGTCTACGACGGGTTCGTCGCGTTCTACCCGACCTTCGCCAACAACTACAACGACGACATCGGATGGTGGGCGAAGGCCTCGATCCGCGCGTACGAGCTCACGGGCGACACGCGCTACCTCGACCGGTCCGAGGACCTCTTCGACGCCATCTGGGCGGAGTGGGACACGACCTACGGCGGCGGCATCTGGTGGCGGAAGGACCCGCACGACCAGAAGAACGTCGCCACCAACGCGCCGGCGGCCATCACCGCGACGCGCCTGTACCAGGCGACGTCCGATCCCGCCTACCTCACGAAGGCGGAGCAGCTGTTCGACTGGGTCGACGACCGGCTCCAGGTGGACGGTCACGTCTACGACCACCTCGAGGGCTCCGGCGCGGGGACGGTCGTGAAGTGGGACTTCACCTACAACTCCGGCAACTACATCGGCGCCGCCGTCGCGCTCTACGAAGCGACGAACGACTCTAACTACCTCGACAAGGCGATCGCGGCGGCCGACTGGACGACCACGTTCCTCACCAACGGCGGCACGTTCAACGACGAAGGGATCGATGACGGCGCCGGATTCAAGACGATCCTCATCCGCCACCTCACGCGCCTCGCCACGGTCCACGGCCAGACCCAGTATCTGCCGCTCCTGCAGGCCAACGTCACCCAGGCCTGGGACCACCGGCGCACCTCCGACGACCTCGTCGGGTCGAACTGGTCGATGCCGACCCCGGCTGGCCGGATCCAGAGCCTCACCGCCGCCGCCGCCGTCAGCGCGCTCCAGGTCGTGCCGGCCAACGGGTACTCGGGACCCCAGCCGGGCACCGGCATCCACGACGCCGAGAACGCCGTGACGACGAACCTGGACGCCGAGAGCACGAGCACCGGGTTCCTGGGACGCGGGTACCTCGCCGGCTGGAACACCGACGGGCAGGCCGTCACCTTCCACGTGAACACCGCCGCCGCCGGCGCCCACGAGCTGCGCTTGCGCTACGCCGCCGCGGCGGGGAACGCGACGCGGCGCATCCTGGTGAACGGCGTGGAGATCGGGGCGAACCACCTCTTCCCCGGCACCGGCTCGTGGTCGACCTGGGCCGAGACCGATCTCGACAACGTCGACCTCGACGCCGGACACAACACCATCCGCGTCGAGTACGCGAGCGGGTCCGGCAGCAGCCAGTTCCTGAACCTCGACCGCCTCGTCGTGTCGCAGCAGCGCGAAGCGGAGGACGGCACCCGCCACGGCGGCATCGGCCTCGAGTCCTCGACCGCCGGGTACACCGGAACCGGCTACCTCGCCGGCTGGAACGGCAGCGGACAGTGGGTCGACCTCTCGGCGACCGTCGTGAAGGCCGGGCACTACGACCTCACCTTCCGCTATGCCGCCGGCGCCGGGAATGCCTCGCGCTACCTCTTCGTCAACGGCGCCTCCGTGGTCTCCAACCTCGCCTTCCCGTCGACCGGATCGTGGGGTCAGTGGCAGACGGTGACCGTCGAGGACGTCCCGCTGACAGCCGGCGCCAACACGATCTCGCTGATCTTCGAGACGGCGAACGGCAGCAGCAACTGGCTGAACCTCGATCACCTCACGCTGCGCTACGTGCAGCACTGATCCCGCCACACGCCCCGACCCGACCCGACCCGACTCGACCACAGGAGACCCGTGGACCACTTCTCCCCCTCCCACGCCGACCGCCTCGTCGCCCGCATCGCGGAGCAGCTGGGCGACGAGGTGGCGACGATCTTCCGCCGCTGCTACCTCGACACCCTCGAGAAGACGATCGAGATCCTCCCGGACGGCACCGCGTTCGTCGTCACCGGCGACATCCCCGCGATGTGGCTGCGCGACTCGGCCACCCAGCTGACGCCCTACCTCCACTTCGTGGCCGATGACCCGGTGCTGGCCGACACCGTCGCCGCCGTCTCGCGCCGACAGCTCGCGTTCGTCCGCCTCGACCCCTACGCCAACGCGTTCAACGGATCGGCGAGCGGCGCGGGCCACCACGGCGACAAGACGGAGATGTCGCCCTGGGTGTGGGAGCGGAAGTACGAGGTCGACTCGCTCGCCTACCCGATCCAGCTCGCCCACGACCTGTGGACCCTCACCGGCCGCACCGATCACCTGGCGGACTTCCCCGAGGCGGCCCGCCTGATCGTGGAGCTGTGGCGCACCGAGCAGCGCCACGAAGAGCGCTCGCCGTATCGCTTCGAGCGGTTCGACGGGGCTCCGACCGACACGCTGTCCCGTGACGGCCTCGGTGCGCCGGTCGCCGTGACCGGCCTCACCTGGTCGGCCTTCCGGCCGAGCGACGACGTCTGCTCGTTCCCCTACAACGTCCCGGCGAACATGTTCGCGCACGTCGAGCTCGGCCACATCGCCGAGATCGCCCGCGAGGTGTTCGGTGACGAGCAGCTCGCCGCGGACTCCCTCGCGCTGCGCGAGGAGCTGGGTACCGCGCTCGCCGAGCACGCGACCGGCACCGCCCCGGCCGGCGACGAGATCTGGGCGTACGAGGTGGACGGCCTGGGCGGCGCGCTGCTCGCCGACGACGGCAACACCCCGAGCCTCCTCTCCCTCCCGCTCCACGGCTGGTGCACGATCGAGGACCCGCTGTACCTGCGCACCCGGGCGTTCATCCTGAGCCCGGACAACCCGTACTACTGCGTCGGATCGGCCGCGTCGGGCGTCGGCAGCCCGCACACCCCACCCGACACGGTCTGGCCGATCGCGCTCGCGGTCCAGGGACTGACCGCTCAGGACGACGCGGAGCGGCGGAGCGTGCTCGACACGCTGCTGCGCACCCACGCCGGCACGGGGGTCATGCACGAGTCGTTCCACAAGGACGACCCGACGATCTTCACGCGCCCGTGGTTCTCGTGGGCGAACGCCATGTTCTGCGAACTGGTGCTCGACATCGCCGGGCTGCGGACGCATCGCCGGACGCCGGTCGGGGCGGTGGCGGGATGACCACTCTCACCCGCCTCACCGAGACGGTCCGCGATCCCGAGACCGCGCAGGCCCAGGAGCCGCCGCGCTGGTGGCGGGTCCGCCGCGGCGACAACGGGGCGGTGCGCGCCACCCGGCGGCAGCAGACGATCAGCGGCTGGGTGTTCCTGGCCGTGCCGGTGCTGCTGTTCGTCATCTTCCTGCTGATCCCGCTCGTGGTCGCGATCGTCGTGAGCTTCACCGACTACGCCGTCGTCGGAGACTTCGAGTGGATCGGCATGGACAACTACGTCCGCGTCTTCCAGGATCCGATCTTCTGGATCGCGCTGCGCAACACCGCGTACTACACGGCGCTGTTCGTGCCGCTCGGAGTGATCGTCGCGCTCGGCACCGCCCTGCTGCTGAACCGCCGCAGCCGCGCGGTGCGCATCTTCCGCACCCTCTTCTACATCCCGGTGATCTCCTCCACCGTGGCGACCGCGTCGATCTGGTTCTGGCTGCTGAACCCGCAGTACGGCCTGTTCAACGTCGTGCTCGGCTGGTTCGGGATCGACGGCCCCGCGTGGCTCTACGACTCGCAGTGGGCGATGCCGGCGATCGTGATGATGAGCGTGTGGGCAGGCTTCGGCGCCAACATGCTGATCTTCCTCGCCGCGTTGCAGGGTGTGCCGTCGGAGCTGATCGAAGCGGCACGCCTCGACGGCGCAGGCGGCTGGCGCGTGTTCTGGCACGTCACCCTGCCCGCCATCTCGCGGACCATGTTCCTCGTCGTCACGCTGCTGCTGATCGCCGCGTTCCAGGTG
>Ga0160437_1001618_pt1 | contig 10091 bp, 7 predicted proteins | sample HID1975I_E0MG_FD_108227 | JGI IMG/M metagenome (GOLD analysis project Ga0160437, IMG submission 108227) | Enriched soil microbial communities from UW Madison campus, WI, USA - HID1975I_E0 MG | ecosystem: Environmental > Terrestrial > Soil > Unclassified | place: USA: Madison, Wisconsin... | reverse complement strand
ATCCCGCCGGCTCCGCGGACCCGGCGCGCAGCGGCGGGCGCGCAGGCGGGGTGTGTTTCTTTGCGCCAGGTTTCTTTGCACAAGCAAAGAAAGGTGGCTCGCGCGCTCAGCGCGCGAAACGCTCTTGAACTTGAACCTGGACTTGATCTCGTTATTCGCGGAAGGCAGGAGCAGCTGCGCTCGCATCCGCCCTCCGGGCATCTTCTCCCGCACGCGGGAGAAGGGTCACGGAATCGCCGCAACCGGCAGCTCGATACTCGCCACCGCCCCGCCACCCTCGCGATTGACCAGCCCCGCACACCCGCCGTGCAACTCCGCCACCTGCGCAACGAAACACAACCCCAGCCCGCTGCTCCGGCTGCCGCCCTCCGGCCGCGGCAGCGAATAGAACCGTTCAAACACGCGACCGACGGCATAGTCCGGCACGCCCGGCCCGCGATCGGCCACCGCCAGCCGCAGCGTGTCGCCGTCACGCTGCACCGATATCTCGACCACACTGCCGTGCGGCGCGAAGTCGATCGCGTTGTCGAGCAGGTTGGCCAGCGCCTGCCGCAGCAGGAAACCGTCGCCCACCACCACCGCGCCCGGATCGCCGATATCGCGGACCAGCGACACTTCCGCAGCTGTGGCGGCCGTTTCGACCTGCGCCAGCGCTTCGTCCAGCAGCCCGGCTACCGCCACCGGCGCGGGCTGCTCCAGGCGCTGGCGGTGTTCGACCGCGGCCAGCGCCAGCAGCTTGTCGATCATCTGCGCCATGCGGTCGCCCTGGGCCCGGATGGTGGCGACGAAGCGCGCGCGGTCGGCGTCGGGCAGCGGCGACTCGAGCAGTTCGGCGCTGCCGCGGATCGCCGACAGCGGGCTTTTCAGCTCGTGCGTGAGCGCGTGCACGTACTGCTCGACGTACTGCTTGCCTTCCAGGCGGTCGCGCATCGTCGCCAGTGCACGGCCGAGGTCGTCGAACTCGCCCGCGGTGCGCGGCACTTCGACGCGTTCGCCCGCGGTCACCGCCTGCGCGTAACGCCGCAGCCGCCCCAGCTGCCGCGACAGCCACCAGGCCGCGAGCACGCCGACCAGCAGCGCGGTGCCCAGCAGGACCAGGCCCCAACGCAGCACCGCCTGCTGGCTGCGCTCGATGAACGGCGCGATCGCGCGGTTGGGCTTGGCCACCGTCAGCACACCGGCGATGCGGCCGTCCGCATCGCGGATCGGGGCGGCAACGTGCATGACGGTGGAGTTCTCGTCGTCCGGGTCGCTGCGGGTCGAGCGCGCGCCGTACTGCCCGCGCAGGGTGAGGTAGACGTCGTTCCAGCGCGAGTAGTCGCGCCCCATGTCGCGCCCGGACGAATCGAACACCACGATGCCGCGCGCGTCGGTGACGTAGACGCGGTAGTCACTGGCCTGCTTGCGGAAGCCCCAGATGTGCGCGTCGATGTCGCGTTCGCCCAGCGCCCGCATGCGACGCGCGAAGCGGCCGTCGGCGATGTGGCCTGCGAGGAAGTCGTCGGCGGCCAGCTCGGCCAGCGCGTTGGCGGTGTCGGCCAGGGTGTCCTCCATCGCCTGGCGCACGCCCGGCTTGACCTCCTGCACGAACACGTTGCCCAGCAGCCACGCCGCCAGCGCGACAATGACGAAGTAGCCCAGCAGGATGCGCAGGCCGATCTTCATGCACGCGCGTCCCGCCCCACGGGCTCAGCGTCCCGCCAGCTCGAGCGAATAGCCGAGCCCGCGGTGGGTGCGGATCGGATCCTCGCCCGGCGCCAGCGCGCGCAGCTTGGCGCGCAGCGTCTTGACGTGGGTATCGACGGTGCGGTCGCCGCTCTCCAGCGCGTCGCCCCAGACCCGGTCCATCAGCTGCGCCCGCGACAACACCGCGCCGGGGCGCGCCAGCAGCGCGGCGAGCAGGCCGTACTCGTAGCGGGTCAGGTCCAGCGCATGGCCGTGGTAGCGGATGCGCATGCCTTCGGCGTCATGTTCGAACGCCCCGGTGGCCGCAGCGCGGGGCGCCTCCGCCGCCGCCCGCACCCGCCGCAGCAGCGCGCGCACCCGCGCCACCAGCTCGCGCGGCGAGAACGGCTTGACCACATAGTCGTCGGCGCCCAGCTCCAGCCCGAGCACGCGATCGGCCTCCGCGTCGCGCGCGGTGAGGAAGATCACCGGCAGGTCGCGCCCGCGGCGCAGCTCGCGGCACAGCGCGAAGCCACCGATGTCCGGCAGGCCGACGTCGAGGATCGCCAGGTCGTGGGTGCCGCCCTGCGCGGCACGCAGTGCGTCCTGCCCGGTCAGGCAGTGCTCGGCCTCGAAGCCCTCGGCCCGCAGCGCGTAGAGCACGGTGTCGGCGATCGCGGTTTCGTCTTCGACCAGGAGGATGGAGGGCATGGGGGTGGTGGGGGCTGCGGGCTGAGGGATTCGGGACTCGGGACTCGGGACTGGCAACGTACGGATCGGTCGGGTGCTTTGCATCCGGGATACCCTTGCACGGGATGGTAGCTGCTCCCCGCTGCTTGCAATCACCAGTCCCATTCCCCAGTCCCGGTCTCCCATGAACTATCGCCACGCCTTCCACGCCGGCAACCATGCCGACGTCTTCAAGCACGTCGCGCTGCTGGCGATCTGCGACGCGCTGGTGGCCAAGCCGGCGCCGTGCTTCGCGCTGGACACGCATGCCGGGCGCGGGCTGTACCGGCTCGGTTCCACCGCCGCGCAGCGCACGGGCGAAGCCGAGGACGGCATCGCGCGGCTGCTGGCCGAGCGCCCGCACGAGTCGGCTATCAAGCGCTACCTCGCCGCGGTGGAAGCCTGCCGCGCTGCCCACGGCGCGGACGCCTACCCCGGCTCGCCGTGGCTGCTGGCCCACGCGCTGCGCGAACAGGACCGGATTGCCTGCTGCGAGCTGCAGCCGGTGGAGGCCGAGGCGCTGCGCGCGAACTTCACCGGCGACGAGCGCATGGCCGTGCATGCGCGCGACGGCTACGCCGCGGTCCGCGCGCTGCTGCCGCCCCGCCACGGCGCGCTGCGCTACGCCCGCGGACTGGTGCTGGTGGACCCGCCGTACGAGGCGCAGCTGGAGGAATTCAGCGCCGCGCTGGCCGCGCTGAAGGAGGCGCTGGCGCGCTGGCCGACCGGCACCTACTCGCTGTGGTACCCGATCAAGCTGCGGCGCGCCCTGCACCCCTTCCTGCGCAAGGCCGCGCGGCTGCCGGCGAAGTCGGCGCTGGTGGCGGAACTGCTGGTGCGTGCCGACGACTCGCCGCTGCGCATGAACGGCAGCGGCCTGCTGCTGCTCAATGCCCCCTGGAAGCTGGACGCGGCGCTGGCACCGGCGCTGCGCGCGCTGCAGGGCGCGCTGGGCGAAGCCGGCGCCTCGACCCGCCTGGAGTGGCTGCGCCCGCCGGAATAAGCGCGAAATCGCCATCAGTGTTCGAGCTTTTTGGGGACTCGGGACTCGGGACCCGGGACCCGGGACCCGGGTGGGTACGGAGGATTTGCTCTTTTGTCTTGCCAGCCCGGCCGTTCAAAAGCTCGCGGCTGAAGCCGCTCCTGCAAGGGTCGCTGGCTCAGTTCGCCGGGCTGGACGCCCCGTGCACGTCGTCGTCGGAGACATCCGGCTCGAAGAAGCTCCAGCGCACGTCCGGGAATTCCGCCTGCATCGCCTGCTCCACCGCGTTGACCTGCGCCACCAGCGCGCCGGCGTCGGCCGCGCGCATCCGCGCCTTCACCGCCACCATCACCTCGTTGCCCAGCTGCAGGGTGATCAGGTTGAACACGCGCGCGATCTCCGGGCGCGCCTCGAGGAAGGTCCGCATCTGCGCCTGCCGCTCCGGGTGCACGCCCTGCCCGATCAGCATCGCCTTGACCTCGATGGCGACGAACACCGCCACCACGATCAGCAGCGCGCCGATGGCGATGGTGCCCAGCGCGTCCCACATCGGGTTGCCGGTGGCTACCGTCATCAGCACCGCGAACAGCGCGAACGCCAGGCCCAGCAGCGCGGCCAAGTCCTCGCCGAAGATCACCACCAGCTCGGCCTGGCGGCTGCCGTGGAACCACTGCCACAGGCTGCGCCCGCCACGCGCCTTGTTCACTTCCTGCATGCAGGTCCGCATCGAGATGCCCTCGGCGACGATGCCGAACACCAGCACGCCGGCCGCCCACCCCCACTGCCGCAGCGGCTCGGGGTGCTGCAGCTTGTGGATGCCCTCGTAGAGCGAGAACATGCCGCCGACGGTGAACAGCATCACCGCCACCAGGAACGACCAGAAGTAGATCGCCTTGCCGTAGCCGAGCGGGTAATCGGGCGACGGCGGGCGCCGGGACTGCCTCACGCCGAGCAGCAGCAGCAGCTGGTTGCCGCAGTCGGCCAGCGAGTGCACGGTTTCGGCCAGCATCGCGCTGGAACCGGTGAAGAACGCCGCCACGCCCTTGGCGCAGGCGATCGCGAAGTTGGCGCCGAGCGCGAAGAAGATCGCGCGGGTGGAATCGCCGCTGCCGGCCATCGGGCATATCCGTTTCGTCGGGACCGGCATGGTGCAACCTCGTCCTGGCATCCGCAACGCGCGCCGAACACCCGTTCTTCACGGCGGCTAGGGTTCCTTAACGTCATGGATGCCATCTTTCCCGCATGAGCGCTCGCAACCGACTCCCCCCCTGGCACGAACGACTGCGCCTGGCCAACGGCCGTGAAATCCTGATCCGGCCGATCCGCGCCGACGACGCTGGTCCGCTGAAGGCCTCGTTCCCCCTGCTGCAGCCCGAGGAAGTGCGGCAGCGGTTCCAGCATCGGGTCAAGGAACTGAGCGACGAAACGCTGCAGCGCCTGACCCAGCCGCAGCCGAAGACCGAGTTCGCGCTGGTCGCGGCCGAGCCGCTGCCGCCCGGCGAGGCGCTGGTGGGCGCGGTCGCGCGCGCGGCGATCGCGCCGGGCACGCGCGACGCGGAATTCGCCATCCTCGTCAGCCACTACGTCGCCGGCATGGGCCTGGGCCGGCACCTGATGCGACGGCTGGTGCGCTGGGCGAAGGGCAAGAAGCTCGACCGCCTGTGGGGCGAGGTGCTGGAGGACAACCAGCCGATGCTGTCGCTGCTCGATTCGCTGGATTTCCGCCGCGAATCCGCGGGCACGCCGGGCCTGGTCCGCGTGGTGCTCGACCTGTCGCCGTCCAGTGCGCGGAAAACACCGGCCGGTCGCGGTGAAGGGCCGCGCCCGCCCGGTTAGCCAGAGGCCGAGCGCCGGCGCCTGTCACAGGCATCGGCTTCCCGGCCGCATCCCGGGGATTACCCTCCCGATCGACCCGGCGACCGTCGAATGAGCGCGATCGCGCGCTGATCCCGCATCGCGGCGATGCCGTCTCCGCGAGCGGCTAAAATAAACGTCCCTGCGGCGGGCGCATCGCGTCCGGCGCTGTCGTTGTTGCGGATGCAGATGTCCCGGACCCCCGATTCCCCCCGATCCCCCGCTGTCCCCGCCGTCCCCGCCCCGCCGCTGCCCAGGACCGGGCAGCAGCGCGCGTACTGGCGCCAGCCGGCTAGCGCGAGCGCGCTGGCGTGGTCGATCGCCGGCGCCGCGCGCGCCCATGGCGGCCCGCTGCTGGCCGTCGCGCGCGACAACCAGCACGCGAACCAGCTCGAAGCCGACCTGCGCACGCTGGTCGGCGACGACCCCGCGCTGCCGGTACTGAACTTCCCCGACTGGGAAACCCTGCCGTACGACCACTTCAGCCCGCACCCGGAGATCGTGTCGCAACGGTTGGCGACCCTGCACCGGCTGCCGGCGCTGCGGCGCGGCATCGTGGTGGTGCCGGTGCAGACGCTGATGCAGCGGCTGGCGCCGCTGGCCTACGTGGTCGGCGGCAGCTTCGACATCCGCGTCGGACAGACGCTGGACATGGACGCGGAGAAGCGCCGGCTGGAGTCCGCCGGCTACCGCAACGTGCCGCAGGTGTTCGACCCGGGCGACTTCGCCGTGCGCGGCGCGCTGCTGGACGTGTATCCGATGGGCGCGGACGCGCCGTTCCGGATCGAACTATTCGACGACACCATCGACACCATCCGCGGTTTCGATCCGGAGACGCAGCGCTCGCTGGACAAGGTCGAGGCGGTGCAGCTGCTGCCCGGCCGCGAGGTGCCGCTGGACGAGGCGTCCACCGCACGCGCGACGGATGCGCTGCGCGAGCGCTTCGACATCGACACCCGCCGCAGCGTGCTGTTCCAGGACCTGAAGGCCGGCCACGCGCCGGCGGGCATCGAGTACTACCTGCCGCTGTTCTTCGACCGCACCGCGACGCTGTTCGACTATCTCGCCGACGACACGCTGCCGCTGGTCGCTGCCGGCGTGGCCGAGGCGACAGATCACTTCTGGAAGCAGACCGGCGAACGCCACGAACAGCGCCGCCATGACATCGAACGCCCCCTGCTGCCGCCCGACGCGCTGTACCTGCCGCCGGCGGCGCTGCGCGAACGGCTCAACGCAGGCGACCGGATCGAGGTCTGCGGTGCGCAGCACCCGCGCCACGCGCAGGCCGCCGCACTGGGTGACCAGCCGGCGCCGGAGTTGCCGCTGGTGGCCAGGGACGCGCAGCCGGCCGCGGCGCTGAAGTCGTTCCTGGGCAGTTATCCCGGCCAGGTACTGATTGCCGCGGACACCGCCGGGCGGCGCGAGGCATTGCTGGAAGTGTTGCACGCCGCCGGTATTCGACCGGATGTGCTGGCATCGTTCCAGGATTTCATTGCCGGCGTCCGGCGTGGCGACAGCGTCGCTCCAATGGCGGCAGTCGATCCGTCCGCGCAGGGGATGGAGAACGTACACATCGCGGTCGCACCGCTGGACGACGGCTTCGCGCTCGACGCGGACGCCGCGGGCGGCGTTCCATTCGCCATCCTCACCGAGCGCCAGCTGTTTCCAGAACGCGCCTCGCAACCGCGCCGCCGCCGTCGCGCCGGGCGCGAGCCCGAAGCGATCATCCGCGACCTCGGCGAACTGTCCGAGGGCGCCCCGATCGTGCACGAGGACCACGGCGTCGGCCGCTACCGCGGGCTGGTGACGCTGGAGGCCGGTGGCCAGCCCGGCGAATACCTCGACATCGAGTACGCCAAGGGCGACCGCCTGTACGTGCCGGTCGCGCAGCTGCACCTGGTCAGCCGCTACTCGGGCGCGTCGCCGGACACCGCGCCGCTGCACAGCCTTGGCGGCGAACAGTGGACGAAGGCGAAGAAGAAGGCCGCCGAGAAGGTCCGCGACGTCGCCGCCGAACTGCTCGAGATCCAGGCCAAGCGCCAAGCCCGCGCGGGCCTGGCGATCGACGTCGACCGCGCGATGTACGAGCCGTTCGCGGCGACCTTCCCGTTCGAGGAGACGCCCGACCAGCATGCCGCGATCGAGGCGGTGATCCGCGACCTGTCGTCCTCGCAGCCGATGGACCGCGTGGTCTGCGGCGACGTCGGCTTCGGCAAGACCGAGGTGGCCGTGCGTGCGGCCTTCGTCGCCGCCACCGGTGGCCGCCAGGTCGCGGTGCTGGTGCCGACCACGCTGCTGGCCGAGCAGCACTACCGCACCATGGCCGACCGCTTCGCCGACTGGCCGATCCGCGTGGAAGTGCTGTCGCGCTTCAAGTCCGGCAAGGAAAACAAGGCCGAACTGGACCGGCTGGCCGAGGGCAGGATCGACGTGATCGTCGGCACCCACCGCCTGCTGCAGAAGGACGTGCGCTTCAAGGACCTGGGACTGGTGATCGTCGACGAGGAACAGCGCTTCGGCGTGCGCCAGAAGGAGGCGCTGAAAGCACTGCGCGCCAACGTGCACCTGCTCACCCTGACGGCGACCCCGATCCCGCGCACGCTGAACATGGCGATGGCCGGCCTGCGCGACCTGGCGATCATCGCCACCCCGCCGGCACATCGCCTCGCGGTGCAGACCTTCGTGGTGCCCTGGGACGACGCGCAGCTGCGCGAGGCCTTCGAGCGCGAGCTGGCGCGCGGTGGGCAGGTCTACTTCCTGCACAACGACGTCGAGAGCATCGGCCGCATGCAGCGCCAGCTGCAGGAGCTGGTACCGGAGGCGCGCATCGGCATCGCCCACGGCCAGATGCCCGAGCGCGAGCTGGAGCGGGTGATGCTCGACTTCCACAAGCAGCGCTTCAACGTGCTGCTGTGCTCGACCATCATCGAGTCGGGCATCGACATCCCCAATGCCAACACCATCATCATCAACCGCGCCGACCGCTTCGGCCTCGCGCAGATGCACCAGCTGCGCGGGCGCGTGGGCCGCTCGCACCATCGCGCCTATGCGTACCTGGTGATCCCGGACAAGCGTTCGATCACCAGCGACGCGCGCAAGCGGCTGGAAGCGATCGCATCGATGGACGAACTCGGCGCCGGCTTCACCCTGGCCACCCACGATCTGGAGATCCGCGGCGCCGGGGAGCTGCTGGGCGAGGACCAGAGCGGGCAGATGGCCGAGGTCGGCTTCAGCCTCTACACCGAACTGCTGGAGCGCGCGGTGCGCAGCATCAAGGCCGGCAAGCTGCCGGACGACGACGCCATCCACGACCGCGGCGCCGAGGTGCTGCTGAACGTGCCGGCGCTGATCCCCGAGGACTACCTGCCCGACGTGCACACCCGGCTGATGCTGTACAAGCGCATCAGCTCGGCGCGCGATGCCGAAGAACTGCGGGAGCTGCAGGTGGAGATGATCGACCGTTTCGGCCTCCTGCCCGACCCGGTCAAGTCGCTGTTCGCCACCGCCGAGTTGAAGCTGCAGGCCAACGCGCTGGGCATCCGCAAGCTCGACCTGGGCGCCAACGGCGGCCGGCTGCAGTTCGTCGAGAAGCCGAACGTGGACCCGATGGCGGTCATCCGCCTGATCCAGGGCCAGCCGAAGCACTACCGCATGGACGGCCCGGACAAGCTGCGCATCACCCTCGACCTGCCCGACGCCGCCACCCGCTTCAACGCCGCGCGCGGGCTGCTGACCGCGCTGCGGCCCGACAAGGCCGCGTAACCCGCAATCCTGCAGGAGCGGCTTCAGCCGCGAGCTTTTTGCCTGATCGACCTGCACGCAAAGAGCTCGCGGCTGAAGCCGCTCCTGCAAAAAGGCCAATCACCGATCCCGACCCTTCAGCTAGAATTGCCGCGTTTGCCCGCCCGGAGCCCCGCATGTCATCCCCACTCGCCTATCGCCGCATCCTGCTCAAGCTCTCCGGCGAGGCCCTGATGGGGGACGAGGACTACGGCATCGATCCCAAGGTGATCGGCCGCCTGGCGCGCGAGGTCATCGAGGCGCAGCAGGCCGGCGCCGAGATCGGCGTGGTGATCGGCGGCGGCAACATCTTCCGCGGCGCAGGCCTGGCGGCCGGCGGCATGGACCGGGTCACCGGCGACCAGATGGGCATGCTCGCGACCGTGATCAACGCGCTGGCGATGCAGGACGCGCTGGAGAAACTGGGCGGCAAGGTCCGGGTGATGAGCGCGATCAAGATCAACGACGTGTGCGAGGACTACATCCGCCGCCGCGCCATCCGCCATCTCGAAAAGGGCCGGATCGCGATCTTCGCCGCGGGCACCGGCAACCCCTTCTTCACCACCGACTCGGGCGCCGCGCTGCGCGCGATCGAGATCGGCGCCGACCTGTTGCTCAAGGCCACCAAGGTCGACGGCGTCTACGACTCGGACCCGAAGAAGAACCCGGACGCCAAGCGCTTCGACACGCTGGGCTACGACGAGGTCATCAGCCGCAACCTCAACGTGATGGACACCGCCGCCTTCGCCCTGGCCCGCGACAGCAGCCTGCCGCTGCGCATCTTCGACATGGGCCAGCCGGGCGTGCTGCTGCGCATCCTGCGGGGCGAGGAAATCGGCACGCTGGTGCGGTGAAAGCGGGACTCGGGACTCGGGAAAAGCAGGAGTCCCCAGCCCCTGGCCTCCTGAAATAGTGTCCGCCCCCCTCCACTGGCAGCATGCCCTCCCATGCACGGCCACTCGCACTCCCACGCCCATCACCACGGCTCGTCGACGCGCGCATTTGCCGCGATCACGCTGATCAACCTCGCCTTCACCGCGCTGGAGGCCGGCTACGGCTTTGCCACCGATTCGCTGGCGCT
>Ga0160437_1001616_pt1 | contig 10099 bp, 7 predicted proteins | sample HID1975I_E0MG_FD_108227 | JGI IMG/M metagenome (GOLD analysis project Ga0160437, IMG submission 108227) | Enriched soil microbial communities from UW Madison campus, WI, USA - HID1975I_E0 MG | ecosystem: Environmental > Terrestrial > Soil > Unclassified | place: USA: Madison, Wisconsin... | reverse complement strand
CGGGTGATCTCCGGGGCTCCGCCCGAGGGGTTCCGCGTGCCCAGCGACGAGGTGGGACGGCGCCGCGCGCTCGGTCTGCCGGAGGGATTCGTGCTGCTCAGCGGGTCGGCGCAGGCGTCCAGCGGGCTCGCGCACGGCTTCGCGGCCGTCACGCGATCGGGGTTCGACCTTCCGGTGGTCGTGATCGACGCGCCCGAGGGCGCCGAGCCGGCGCTGGCGGAACTCGCCGCCGCCGCCGGTGTCGCCGAGTCCCGTGTGCACGTGCGTCCGGCCCTCGACGCCCACGACCGGGCTGCGGTCTTCGGTGGTGCGGTCGCCTATGTCGCCCCCGCGTCGGGGTCGGCGTTCCCCTGGAGACTCATCGAATCCCTCCGGCTGGGGGTCCCGGTCGTGGCCGCAGCATCCGACGTCCATCGCGAGGTGCTCGCCGAGGGAGGCCTGCTGGTCGATGCCGACGAGGAGGCGCTCGGCGCTGCGCTCGGTGAGGCCCTCGCGTCGGCGCTGGGTTCGACGGCGGCGGCCGAGCGGCTCGCCGTGCTGGCGGGCGACCGCGGGCGGGCGTTCTCGTGGGCCGGGGCGGCCGAGCGGGTCTGGCAGCTGCACGCCGACCTCTGAGCCTGTCGGCGACCTTCGAGCCTTCCGGAAACGGCGTGTCGGACCACGGGTTCCGAATTCGGGGTGGTAACGGGAGTTGACTTCCGTAACAATGGTCACATGTCCCCCCGACTGGAACCCCGTCGCGCCCTGTCCCCCCTGGCGCTCGTCGTCGCTGTCCTGTCGCTGGTCGCGGGGATGCTGACCTTCTCACCGCCCGCCCCGGCGCAGGCCGCGACGGCACTCCCGTCCTCCATCCAGGACGGCGGCTTCATCATCAGCGACGCCGAGTTCTTCGACAGCGACTCGCTGACGACGTCGCAGATCCAGTCGTTCCTCAAGGCCCGCGTCGCCACGTGCAAGGCGACCACCGGCCCGGACTGCCTGAAGGACTTCACCACCGACCTTCCCACGCTGAAGGCGGACAAGTACTGCAGCGCCATCAGCGCGCGCAAGGATGTCTCCGCCGCCACCGTCATCGCCACGGTGGCTCGCGCGTGCGGGATCAACCCGAAGGTGATCCTGGTCATGCTCCAGAAGGAGCAGGGCCTGGTCACCTCGTCGGCGCCCTCCGCGTGGGCCTACCGCGCGGCGATGGGTCAGGCCTGCCCCGACACCGCGCCGTGCGACGAAGCCGCAGCAGGCTTCGTCAACCAGGTCTACAAGGGTGCGCGGCAGCTGCAGGTGTACACGAAGAACCCGACGTCCTTCAACTACCGCGCCGGTCAGGTCAACACCATCAAGTGGCACCCGACGAGCTCGTGCGGGTCCTCGAAGGTGTTCATCAAGAACCAGGCGACCGCGAACCTCTACATCTACACGCCGTACCGGCCGAACATCGCCGCGCTCGCCGCGGGGTCGGGGACGGGCGACAGCTGCTCGACCTACGGCAACCGCAACTTCTACAACTACTACGTGAGCTGGTTCGCCCCGGACGCCTCCAGCTCGACCGGAACCCCGGCGCAGGTCGCTGCGTGCACCGCGCCGGCGTCCGCCGACGTGACCGCCGCCTCCGGCACCGCCACTGCCACGGCCGCGACGACCGGCCGCAAGGCGCCGACCACGAAGTGCACGTCGGGCACCCTCGCCCTCGCCAAGGGCGCGAAGGTCACCGTGACCGGGACCTACGGCGCCTGGCTGCGCGTGAAGAGCGGATCCACGACCACGTGGGTCGCCAAGTCCGCGTTCAAGACCGCGACCACCGGGACCCCCGCCGGAGACGCCTGCGCCGTGCCGGCGAGCTCCAGCATCACCAAGGCTTCGGGCAAGGCCGTCGTGGCCACGGCGAGCCTCAACGCGCGCAAGGCGCCCACGACGGCCTGCGACACCGGCCGCATCACCGTGAAGCTCGGTGCCGTGTACGCCCGCACCGCGACCTACGGCGTGTGGTGGCGCATCACCGTCGGCAGCTCGTCGTACTGGGTCCACAGCGCCTACGTCTCCCTGCAGTCCTCCTCGCCGGCGCCGGTCCCGACGCCGAACCCCACGCCGACGCCGACACCGAGCGCGACCGCCGCACCCGCGGCCACGACGATGTACGCCCGTGCCGCCACCCACCTGCGCTCCACGGCGGGCTCGTCGACCTACCTCTCGTCGCTGACGAAGGCCACGAAGGTCACCGTGACCGGCACCAAGGGCTCCTGGTCTGCGGTCAAGCTCGGAACCGCCAAGGGGTGGATCGCCTCGAGCAAGCTCGTCGCCAAGAAGCCCGCTGCCGCGGCGACGACCACGATGCAGATCAAGGCCACGGTCACCTCGCGCGTGGCCGCATCCACGTCGGCCAAGGCGCTGAAGAAGCTCGCGAAGGGCACGAAGGTGACGGTCGTCGACGGCATCGGCACCTGGAAGGCCATCACGGTCGGCTCCTCGACCGGATGGGTGCCCGCGTCCGCCCTCACCAAGGTCGCCGCCACCACGATGCAGACCACGACGTCGCTGAACCTGAGATCGAGCGCGTCGACCTCGGCGAAGGTCATCACGACGCTGAAGAAGGGGACCAAGGTGAGCGTGACCGCCTCCAGCGGCGCGTGGCGCAAGGTCTCGGTGTCGGGACGGGCCGGGTGGGTGCACGGCTCGTACCTCAAGGCCGTCACGACGACGACCAAGGTGGTGAAGACCACGACGACGAGTCTCAACCTCCGCTCCTCGGCGTCCACGTCGGCGAAGATCATCACGGTTCTCGCCAAGGGAACCAAGGTCACGGTCACCTCTTCCAGCGGAGCATGGCGCAAGGTCACGGTGTCGGGCAAGAGCGGGTGGGTGCACGGCTCGTACCTGAAGTGACAGCCGTGTCCAGGGTCGACCCAGCGCAGTTCCGTTAGGATGGCCGTTGGCCCGCCTGGCCTGCGATCCGGGCAGGATTCACCCGTTCTGCTAGGAAACCCGTGACACAGATCGACTACAGCGCCTTCGACATCCCCGGGCGCGGGCGCGGCGTCCTCGACGTCTTCCGTTACCGCTACCTGCTGCGTCTCCTCATCGGCAAGAGCACGTCGCTGCGCTACCGCAACTCGGTACTCGGCTGGTTCTGGTCGTATGTGCGCCCGACCGTGCAGTTCCTGGTCTACTACCTCGTCATCGGCCAGATCCTGCGGATGCACGAGCGGATGCCGCTGTTCCCGCTCTACCTCTTCAGCGGCCTCGTGCTCGTCAACCTCTTCAACGAGACCCTGGCCGCATCGACCGGGTCGATCGTCAGCAACAAGGCGCTCGTGCGGAAGATCTATCTGCCGCGGGAGCTCTTCCCGCTCGCGGCCATCATCGGCGCTTTCACCCATTTCCTTCCACAGCTCGCCGTGCTCATCGTCGCGAGCCTCCTGTTCGGTTGGCTCCCATCCCTGACATCCGTGGGGCTGATCCTCGCGGGGGTCGCCATGGTGCTGTCGTTCGTCATCGGGCTCGGGCTCTTCTTCTCAGCCATCAACGTGCGCTTCCGAGATGCCAGCAACGTCGTCGAGATCATCCGTACGATTGCCACCTGGTCGGTGCCGATCCTCTACACCTGGTCGATGGTCTACGACCGATCCCGCGACATCCCGTGGCTCTTCCACGTCTACATGTCCAATCCGCTCGCTGTCGCGGTCGAGTTCTTCCACCACGCCTTCTGGGGCTCGCTGCCGCAGGTGAAGGGCTACTCGCCGGCTCCCGACAACCTCGGCTGGCCACCGGAGTTCGGGTGGTACGTCGTCGCCGCGATCGCGGTGATCCTGTTCTCCCTCGTCGTCGGACAGTTCGTCTTCCGCCGCTTCGAGCGCACCTTCGCCCAGGACCTGTGATGCCGAAGAAGACTCCCTCAGCCCAGCCGCGGATCGTCGTCGAGAACGTCTCGAAGTGGTTCAACAAGCGCAGCTCCCGCTCGATGAAGGATGCGTTCATCAACCTCGTGCGTCGCCGTCCGGTGCGCTCGACGCAGTTCCAGGCGCTCGACGGTGTGTCCTTCACGATCGGCGAGGGGGAGTCCGTCGCCGTGATGGGCCTTAACGGCTCGGGCAAGTCGACGACTCTCAAGCTCGTGTCGGGGGTCCTCGAGCCCGACGAGGGACGCGTGTTCACCCGCGGCAAGGTCGCCGGCCTCATCGAGGTCGGCGCCGGATTCCACCCCGAGCTGACCGGGCGCGAGAACGTCTTCCTCAACGCGGCGATCCTCGGGATGAGTGAGAAGGAGACGAAGGCACGCTTCGACGAGATCGTCGCCTTCAGTGAGATCGAGGACTTCATCGACCAGGAGGTCAAGCACTACTCCTCGGGCATGTTCATGCGCCTCGCCTTCAGTGTCGCCATCCACGTGCCGCTCGATGTCCTGCTGGTCGACGAGGTCCTCGCCGTCGGCGACGCGCCCTTCCGAGCCAAGTGCAACGCCAAGCTGAAGGAGCTCGCGGGGCAGGGCGTCACCATGATGGTCGTCAGTCATAGCAAGGGCCAGGTCAAGCAGCTCTGCAGCCGCGGCATCGTCATCCGCAAGGGCAAGGTCGTCTTCGACGGCCCGATCGCGGAAGCCCTTGAGGCCCTCGAGAGTTCGTGACCTCCGCGCGCGAGCTGGTGCTGGTGCGGGCGGGCAAGGATCCGCTCACGCCGATGTCGGCGGCCCGGTCGCTCTCCATTCGCCGCGACGGTGTCTTCGGCACGAACGCCGGGAACATGCTGTTCGCCACGGCCACCTGGCGGACGCTCCTCACGGACGACGCCCAGCTCGTCGCCGACGGCTACGCCACCGAGCGCGGTACGGGCACGCGCGAAGCCGAGCGGATCAACGACGAGTACGACCGGGTCGTCATCCCGTTGGCGAACGCCTTCCGCAAGAGCTTCCTGCCCAAGCTCGACCGGCTCACGGACGTCATCCGCGGGCTCGACATCCCTGTCACCGTCCTCGGCGTCGGCGCCCAGTTCCCGCTGACCGCCGAGATCGACGACGCCCCGGCGGAGCTGCGCTCATCGGTGCGCGCGTTCGTCGCGGCGGTCCTCGACCGCTCTCCGTCGATCGGTGTGCGCGGCGGCTTCACGCGCGACTTCCTCGTCGGCCTCGGGTTCGCCGACGATCGCATCGACGTCATCGGCTGTCCGTCGCTCTACGGGTACGGGGGCGACGGGACGATCACTCCCCGACGCAGCCTCACACCGACGTCCCGCCTGGCGGTCACCTACTCGCCGTATCTGCGAGACGCGGGGCCGTTCGTCCGCGAGGTGACCACCGCCTTCCCCCACAGCTATGTCGTCCCCCAGACCGTCGAGGCTCTCGGGCTCATGCTGTGGGGGGAGCCCACGCAGTTCGCCCACAAGCGAGACCTCCCAGAGAGCGCCGAGCACGAGCTCTACCGCACCGACCGCATGCGATTCTTCGTCGACGCCACGACCTGGATCGACACCCTCCGCGACCGCGACCTGGTCGTCGGCACGCGGGTCCACGGTACGATCGCGGGGCTTCTGGCGGGCGTCCCATCGATCCTCATCGCGCACGACTCGCGCACGCGCGAGCTCGCGGAGTTCCACGCGATCCCGTTCGTCGGGAAGTCCGCGCTCCGGCGCCCGAACCTGCGTCGTCGCTACGAGCGCGCCGACTTCGCCGCCTTCACCGCCGCCCATGCGCGCAACACCGAGACCTTCCGCACATTCCTGGCCCGGCAGGGGCTCGCCCACACGTTGGGCGAGCCGAGGCCGCGGTTCGATCGGGAACGTGAGCGGGTGACCTTCGCCCCGCCTGTGCACACCCCAGCCGCGCGCGGCGTCGACGATCCGCGGTCCCTGCGCGACCGTCTCATGCGGCGCGTCGTGCGCGCCGCGCGGCGCTGACGGTCGCGCGGGCCCGTCAGCGGGCGAAGGGGCTGTCGGCTGCTCGGAGCACGGCGATCATGCGGGCGACGCCGTGCTCGAGGTCGAAAGCCGGCGTCCAGCCGAGCGCCTCCAGCTTGTCGGAGGCGAGCGACGAGTTCACCATGAGGTTGTGAGTGACCGTGTCCGCGCCGACGGGGAGGTCGAAACGCACCTGCACACCACCCGCGCGCGCCACGGCTTCAGCCAGGTCGCGAATCGTGCTGATCGAGTGCGGGTTCGAGATGTTGTAGGCGTTCGCGCGCTCTCCCTCGAGGAGCACGGCGAGGATCGCGGAAGCACAGTCGAGCGAGTAGCAGTGGGACCGGAGCTGTTCGCCCGCGCTCTTGAGGACGATGTCCTCGCCGGCGACGGCGCGACGTGTGATCTCCGCGGACACGCGGTTGTCGGAGCTTCGGATGGAGGGGCCGTAGATGTGGCCCGGCCGGACGATCACCGAATCGATGTCGTACTCCATGCCGTACGCGACACACAGGGACTCGCCCGCGCGCTTGGACGAAGGGTAGCCGGCACGCTGATGCAGGATGTCGAGGTAGCCGTAGTCGCCCTCGCCGAAGGGGAGGTCGCCGTCCTTCTGCCCATACACCTCGCTTGACGAGATGTAGAGAAGGCGACGGACCGACGTCGACCGACCGAGGTTGAACATCGCCGAGAGGCCCACGATGTTGGCGAGCATCGTCTCCACCGGCAGCTTCATGTACGCGGCGGGGTTCGCGTTGCTCGCGCCGTGGATGATGTAGTCGAGATCGGTCCCGATCGCGATCTGCTCGCTCGAGGTGGCGTCGTACGGCACGAAGACGAGCTCACCGTCGTCGGATCCACGGCGGAACCGCTCGACGGCATCCCGCTCGCTGCGCCCCGCGACGTAGATGGTGATTCCGGCGTCCTGCTCGCGGTTGAGAGAGAGGAGGAGGTCGACGACCGAGGAGCAGATCATCCCCGTCGCGCCCGTGACGAGGATCCGGGTGCCCCGCAGCCGCGAGACGTCCGGGATGCTCGCGAGCGCCGTGCGGACGTCGTCCTCGTAGGTCGGTTCGGTCATCGCCGGATCAACCGGCGGCATGGCGCGCGTCGAGGATCGACTCGAAGATGTAGAGGTCGTCCATCGTGGTGATCTTCAGGTTCTGCTCGGAACCGGCCGAGAAGTAGACCGTCTCGCCGAGCTCGTGCATCAGCACGCACGACGCCGCTGTGTCGCCGATCCCCCGGAGCTTGGCCTGCTCGTGAGCCCACATGAGGGTGCCGAGCGTGTACGAGTGGGGAGTCTGGGTGCGGAAGAGCTGCTCACGCGGAATCGACACCGTCGAGGAGACGCCGTTGTCGTCGCTTCGGAAAACGGCCTCCACGCAGGGAATCGCGGCGACCGCGCTGCCGTTCTCCCGGAACTCGGCGATGTTGTCGGAGATGATCTCCGACGACACGAGGCACCGATTCCCATCGTGGATCATGACGATGTCCTCGTCGGTCGCGCCCTCTTCGCGGATCTTCGACAGGCCGTTGTGGATGGACTCCTGGCCGGTCGCACCGCCCGGCACGATCGCCTGCAGCTTGGTGATGCCGTACTGCTTGGCGTACGCGGTCACGACATCGATCCACGACGGAAGGGTCACCACGACGATCGCGTCGATCGCGGGGTGGTTCTGGAACGCCTCCATGGTGTACACGATCAGCGGCTTGTTCTTCACGTGCATGAACTGCTTCGGGATGTCCTGCTTCATGCGCGACCCTGTGCCGGCGGCCGTGAGAAGTGCTGTGATCATGTGTGGAGCTCCTGGAGGAATCGAACGGTTCTCAGCGACGCGCGGCGAGGATGAGCGGCAGGTAGTCGCTGACGCTCTCCTTCGCCTTGTCCTTCATCGCGGAGAGCTTCGCGTCGTCGATGCCCTCCGCCTTCGCCTTTTCCATGCTGTCGACGATGTATTCCGGTCGGAAGTCCTTCTGCCGGATCGCCCGCTCGGGGTAGCCGATGATCTCCATGAGCTTCTCGACCTTGTCGTTCCAGGACAGGATGACGGAAGGCACGCCCATGGTGAACGCGGCGATCGACGAATGCATGCGGCAGGTGATGATCGCGTCGTAGCCGTTGATCGTGTCGACCAGGACCTGGTCGTCGACGGGCCGCTCGACGAGGTAGGAGTCGGGCAGGCGGAGCCGCTTCAGCACGCGCTTTCCGAGCGTCACGTCGCCGGGGAGGCCGTTGGTGAAGAACTCGAACTCGTAGCCCCGGTCGCGCAGCACCGTCGCGATGCCGGCGAAGAGGGTCGTCCACTCCTTCGAGCCGAACTCGACCCCGTATCCCTGCAGCGAATTGCCGCGGATGAGGCCGATGCCGATCTTCTTGCGTTCGATCGTCGTGTCGATCTCGTACGCCTCCTTCATCCAGAAGGCGGAGTCGGCGAGCAGCTTCACCGTGTGGCCGGGGCCCGCGCAGGCCTGCACCTCGGTCACGTTGTCGCGCGCCGAGACGTATTTCACCGCCGACGAGCGGATCGCGCGCTTCAGGATCGTGCTGCCGAAGTCGCGCTCGTCGAACGCGCCGGCACGCCCGATCGCGTTGTAGACCACCTCGAGCCCGTGCTTCTCGGCGTATTCGCTGATGAGCAGCAGCGACCAGTGGTACTCGTTGTAGCTGTACTCGAGGAGACCCGCCCCGTCGATGACGATGTAGTCGACGCCCTGGAGCTTCATATCGAAGTAGCTCGCGAGGCGCTTGCGGTAGTTGCCGCCGAACTTCCAGATGAGGTGGCGGGCGCGGCTGATGAGGTTCTGCGTCGCCTTGCTCTTGGCCTTCCGCCCGCGGCGCTGGAGGTCGAGGAACACCTTCTCCGTCAGCCGACCCTTGTCGCTGTAGCGGTAGTAGTTCCGCAGACGCCGCTCGCGGGCGTCGGGGATCTCGTAGATCGTGTCGTTGCGTCCGAGGAGATCGACCTCGACGTACTCGATCTCGATGCCGGGCTCCGCCTGCTGAAGACCGTCGGCGATCAGGTACTCGAGGCTCCGAGCGATGAACATCTCGCCGAGGTTCTCGCTCTTCACCAGGCCGCAGATGGCGATCTTCACAGTCTTGTTCTCTCCGGTCGTCGGCACGGTCACGCCATCTCGTCTTGCATCTCGTCGTCGTCGGCGACGGGCAGCTCCTCGACCGCCTCCGCCTGGTCCTCCAGGACGCGCGGCTTTTCTCCCGGCTCGTGCGGGAAGAAGGTCACGAAGTCGTGGCGGGGGACCCGCTTGTGGACGGGCAGCCACTCCATGTAGCGGGATCCGTACAACTGGCGCAGGTAGGTGTCGTATCCCGCGGGCGCCGACAGCAGATGCCCCTCGAACTCGAGCTTGATCACCGGGGCGTACTCGGACTTGACGACGCGCTCCTCGACCGTGTGGACGTTCGTCATCATGACGCCGACGTGCTCGGATTCGTCGAAGCCGAGAGACGTCGCGTGCTCGATGACCTTGTCGAACAGCGGGCCCACGCCGATCGAACGGTAGACGCGCGTCGCGACGCGATTGCGGATGATGCGGTACGGGTTGCGGCCGCGGTATTTGCGGACGTTGCGTGCGTGGCGCACGCGGTCCTTGCGCCGCTTGATCTCTGCGTAGTGCTCGCGGTTCTCCGCCGGGGTCGCGGGCAAGCCCTCGATGGGGAAGATGTCGAGGAAGATCGGGTACACCTTGCCGCCGATTCCGCCCTTCGTGCGCTTGGCGACCAGGATCCGCTCGGAGTAGAGCTTCCAGTGATATGCGAAGTAGCGATGCGAGTGGTTCGGGGGCATGAGCTCGAAATCGCCGATGCGACCGCCCGAGAGCTCCATGAGCTTTTCGCAGTCCGAACGCGGCATGTTCACATCGACGTCGTCGTCCCAGGGGATGAAGCCCTTGTGGCGCGCCGCGCCCAGCAAGGTGCCTCCCGACAGGTAGTAGGTGAGGCCATGCTTCTCGCAGAACGCGTCGAATGCGAGGAGGAGTTCGAGCATCGCCGCCTTGTGGTCGGCGTCCGTCGCGAGATCCTTGAGGTCGCTGTAGCTGTAGTCCCGCATTCCCTGATTTTCTCCTTCGGACGCTTTCGCTTCATCCCCGGCAGCCCGTGGTCGTTCGTGGCGGAACGCGGCCGGGTGCGGGCCGACGGGCCCGCCGCTCGACGCATACGAACCGTTGCAGAGCCACCTATGGAAGGGGGCACCTG
>Ga0160437_1001612_pt1 | contig 10124 bp, 9 predicted proteins | sample HID1975I_E0MG_FD_108227 | JGI IMG/M metagenome (GOLD analysis project Ga0160437, IMG submission 108227) | Enriched soil microbial communities from UW Madison campus, WI, USA - HID1975I_E0 MG | ecosystem: Environmental > Terrestrial > Soil > Unclassified | place: USA: Madison, Wisconsin... | reverse complement strand
CCCTGCTCGTCTCGAGCCACGTGATGGACGAGGCCCGCCGCTGCGACCGGCTGCTGCTGGTGCGCGAGGGCCGCATCATCGCCGACGACACCCCCGACGGCCTGCTCGAGGCCACCGGCACGACCGACCACGACGAGGCGTTCCTGGTGCTGCTGGAGCGTGCGGCGACCGAGGAGGCGGCATGAACCCGCGGCTCACCCTCGCCACCGCGGGGCGCGTGCTGGCACAGATCCGCCACGACCCCCGCACCATCGGCATGCTGCTCGTGGTGCCCGCGCTGCTCATCGGGCTGATCGCGTGGATCTTCGACGACACCCCCGTCTTCGCGACCGCCGGCCCCGCGATGCTGGGCCTGTTCCCGTTCATCGTGATGTTCCTCATCACGAGCATCACCACGCTGCGCGAGCGCCGGTCGGGCACCCTCGAACGGCTGCTCGTGATGCCGCTCGGCAAGGGCGACTTCATCGGCGGCTACGCGCTCGCGTTCGGCCTGCTCGCGGTGCTGCAGGCGATCGTCGCCGTCGCGTACGCGGTGTGGGTGTGCGGGCTGGAGGTCGAGGGGAGCGTCTGGCTGCTGATCCTGGTGGCGGTGATGAACGGCCTGCTCGGCACCATGCTCGGCCTGCTGGCGAGCGCGTTCGCCACCACCGAGTTCCAGGTGGTGCAGTTCATGCCCGTGTTCGTGGCGCCGCAGATCCTGCTCGGCGGCATCTTCCTGCCGCGCGACCAGATGCCCGAAGCGCTCGAGGCGATCTCGAACTGGCTGCCGCTGTCGTACTCGATCGACGCGCTCAACACGGTGACCACGGATGCGGATGCCACGGGCGAGGTGCTCGTCGAGGTGGCGATCGTCGCCGCCTTCGCCGTCGCGGCGCTCGTGCTGGCCGCGCTCACCCTGCGGCGTCGCACCGCCTGAGCAGAGAAAACGGCGGGTCGCATGGCCCCCCGACCGTGCGACCCGCCTACCGATACCTGAGCTAGCGACCGAGGACGCGCTCCAGGTACGGGTTCTGGAAGACCCGATCAGGGTCGAGCTTGTTGCGCACCGCCACGAACTCGCCGAACTTCGGGTATCGCTCCGCGAAGTCGGTGTGGTCGAGGTAGTGCATCTTGCCCCAGTGCGGGCGACCGCCGTGGGCGAGGAAGATCTGCTCCGCGGCGCGGAAATACGCCTCCGGGTCGTCTTTCACGTAACGGTGCACGGCGATGTAGCCGGACTCCCGACCGTGGGCGGTCGACATCCAGTTCTCGTCGGGGGCAGCGGCGCGCACCTCGACGGGGAACGAGATCGACCATCCGGAGGCGTCGATCATGGCGCGCAGCTCGTGCAGGGCTGCGGGCACCTCGTCGAGCGGCAGGGCGTACTCCATCTCGCGGAAACGCACGTTGCGCGGGGCGGTGAAGACCTCGTACGAGTGGTCGGTGTACTCCCGGTCGCCGTAGACCTTCGTGGCCAGCCGGTTGATGCCGGGGGTGGCGGCCGGCGCGATGCGGCCGATGTTGCACATGAGCCCCAGCGCGCCGTTCGACATGAGGCGCTCCTCGACCCAGTTGGCGACCGGGCCGACCGGCTTGCGGCCCGCCTCGAGCGGCAGACGGGCGTTGGTCTTCGTCATCACCTTGTCGGTGTGCGGCCACCAGTAGAGCTCGAAGTGGTCGACCGCCTCAGAGCGCGCGCGGAACTCGTCGATCACCTCGAACGGCTCCGGATGCTCCACCGCGTGCAGCAGGTAGGCGGGCACGCACTGGATGGTCAGCTCGACGAGCACACCGAGCGCCCCCAGCCCGAGACGCACCGCGGGCAGGAGTTCGGGGTTCGAGGTCTCACTCACCTCGAGCACGCTGCCGTCGCCGGTCACCAGCACGGCGCGGGTGATCGTGGTGGCGAGGCCGCCGAACGCGAACCCGGTGCCGTGGGTGCCGGTGGAGGTGGCGCCGGCGATCGACTGCCGGTCGATGTCGCCCATGTTCTGCAGCGCCAGCCCGAAGGGGGCGAGCAGTTCGGGAAGCTGGTGCAGGCGCGTTCCGGCGGCGAGCGTCACCTGGCCGGTCCGCTCGTCGACGGCGAGCACGCCCTGCAGGTTGTCGAGGTCGACGAGGATGCCGTCGGTGGCGGCGATCGCGGTGAAGCTGTGACCGGCTCCGACCACCTTCAGCGGCAGGCCGCGTTCGCGGGCAGCGCGCACGACCGCCTGCACCTCGGCGACACTCGACGGCGACGCGCGGAACGCGGGGCGGGATCCCTCCGAGCGCCCCCAGTTGCGCCACGGCTGCGAGGAACGCAGACGCGCACCGGCTGCCTGCTCGTGTGCGGTGGCGGTCACAGGAACGCCTTCCCTTCTCCGCGGTAGGTCGGGATGCGGCCCGCGATCTCGCCACCCTCGACGAGCACGAACTCGTTCAGGTGCTCTGAGAGCTCCCCCGCCTTCACGTGGCGGAACCACACCCGGTCACCGACTCGCAGCTCGCGCGCCGCATCGCCCTGCACGGGCGTCTGCACCTCTCCGGCCGCTTCGCGCGGCAGATACGAGAGGCCTTCCGGCCACACGGGACGCGGAAGCCGGTGGTCGCCCGACGGGCCGGATGCGATCCATCCGCCTCCGAGCACGGTCGCGATGTCGGCGCTCGGCCGCCGCACCACGCTCATCGCGAACGAGGCGGCGGGGGCCGGCTGGAAGTGCTGGTACCCGTCGAAGAGCAGCGGGCCGATCAGGCCGGAGCCTGCGGCGATCTCGGTGACCGACGGGTCGTCGTGGGTCGACTCGAGCGATCCGGTGCCGCCGCCGTTCACGAACTCGAGGTCGGCGACCTTGCGCACCGCGGCGACCGCGGCCCCGCGGCGCTCCCGCAGCTCGGCGCTGGACGCCTTCTGCATGGTGCGGATGGCGAGGTTGCGCAGCCCGGCGTTGCCGACGCCTGCGATCTGCGCCTCGTAGCCCATCATGCCCACCAGGGCGAAGCCGGGGCGCTGCACGATCGCCGCGGCGATCGATGCGGCCTCAGCCGGCTCGTGGATCGGCGAGCGGCGCACACCCACATGCCCGAGCAGCGGGTTGCGGTACGACGCGTCGAGCTCCAGGCACACGCGGATCGTGGCGCGCTGCGACGCCGGCGCCACCGAGTCGATGAGGTCGAGGTGCGTGAGCGAGTCGACCATCAAGGTGACGCGCGACGCGAGCTCCTCGTCGGCGGCCAGCTTCGCGATGGCGAGCAGGTCGGCCGTCGGGTAGCCGACCACCACGTCGTCGTGCGTCTCGGCCAGCCACAGCGCCTCCGGCAGCGTGTAGGCGAGGATGCCGTGGTATCCGGGCAGGGCGAGCACCGCATCCAGCACCTCGCGAACGCGCACCGACTTGCTGGCCACCCGGATCGGGGTGCCCTGAGCGCGGGCGAGCATGTCGTGGGCGTTGGCGGCGAGCGCCTCCACTGCGATGACGCCGTAGGGGGGCTCGACACCGGCCGTGGCGGAGGCCAGTCGCGGCCACCACTCCGCGGGCTTCTGCCACGGCCGGTCGTTCTGAGGGGTGAGGGTGAAGGTCACGTTCTGTTTTCTCGTACGGGGGATGCGGGGGCGGCTACTTGACGTCGCGCACGAGCGACACGACGAGCGCGCCGATGGTGGCGGCGATCGCCGACAGCATGAACAGCCCGCGGAACCCGCCGAGCGCATCGACGACGAGCGCGCCGAGCAGCGGGGCGAGAGCCTGCGGCACCTGGAACGCGATGTTCATGATGCCGAGATCCTTGCCGCGGTCGTGCGGGTCGGGCAGCACCTGGGTGGCGAGGGCCTGGTCGACGGCGAGGAACGCGCCGTAGCCGAGACCGAGCAGCGCGCCGGCGACGAAGGTCGCCTCGTAGCTGGTGACGAACACGAGCACGAAGGCGGCGATCGCCTGGGCGAGCGAACCCCAGATGACGAAGATCTTGCGGCGGGCGAGGCGGTCCGACAGGTAGCCGACGACGAGGGCGGTGAGCACCACGCACACCAGGTACACGACGATCAGCGGCAGCAGCGCCTCTTCGGCGTCGTCGATGCCGATCTCGAGACCGAACGCCAGGTAGTAGAGCAGCAGGCCGGTGCCGAGGGCGTTACCGGCGTTCACGAACACGCGGCTGGTGAGCGTCCACGCGAAGTCGGGGTGCTTGCGGGGCGAGATCCACATGCCGCGGAAGAACGCGGATGCGGTGGCCTCCGGGCGCTGCTGCTTCGTGATCGGGGTCTCCTTGGTGAAGAACACGACCGGCAGCACGAGGATCGCGAGGCCCACGGCCATCGCGATGTAGCCGAGGGTGACGGTGACGAACACCTCGGTGATGAGCAGCACCCCGAGGATGATGCCGACCGCCTGCGGCGCCGACATCCAGCCCGAGACGAACCCGCGCTGACGCACCGGCACCAGGTCGGAGATGAGGGCGGTGAGAGCGGATGCGAGCACGCAGAACCCGACGATCGTCAGCGCCCAGAAGACGGCGATCAGCACGATGCCGTGCACGAGCCCGAGCGCGACGAGCGACACGGCGAACAGCGCCGCACCGCCCAGCACCCACGGGCGGCGACGGCCGAGCCGCGACGTGGTGCGGTCGGAGAGGAACCCGGTGACGGGGAAGGCGATGATCGCCGCAGCACCCGCGATGCCCGAGATGATGCCGAACGCGACCACCGAGTCGGTCCAGTCCTGCGGCTTGCCGATCTCGGCATCCACCTGCACCGGCAGCAGCACCTGGAACGGGCCCAGCTGCGCCATCCACACGCCGAGCCACGCGGCGGCGAAGGCGGCGATCCAGCCGCCGGTGACGGCGCGCTGCGGTTCGGCGAACGCGGCAGGCGACGCCTTCGCGGTGGTGTCGGGTGCGGTCATGTCGTCTCCTGTGGTGGGGTGGGCGCCGTCAGGCGGCGGGTCCGGCGAGCGGTGTGAGGGCCGCGGTCGCGAGGTCGATGGTGTGCAGTGCCGCCTGGTCGTCGCGGTCGGCGAGCCAGGCGAGGGTGATGCCGTCGGTGATGGTGACGATGAGGCGTGCGAGGTCGGCCACCGGCACCGTCCAGCGGATGCCGAGGTGGGCCTCGGCGGCGGTCAGCAGCTGGGCGGCGGAAGCGTGGTAGCGGGCGTACTGCTGGGCGGGCAGGTCGTTCAGTTCCGGGGTGCGAAGCGCGTACTGGGTGAGCTCGAACATGGCCTGCTCGCGGCCCGGGGCGGTGCGCACGTGGTCGAGGTAGGCGGTGAGGGTGCGGCGGATGGCGTCGCGCACGTCGACCGCGTCGGCGAGCAGGCCGGCGAGCGCCGCATCCGACTCGTCGGAGACCACCAGTTCGACGACGTCGCGCAGCAGGTCGTCGCGCGACGGGACCGCGTAGTGGAAGCTCGACAGCGGCATCTCGGCCTCGGCGACGATGGCACGGGTGGTGGCAGCGTGCACACCCTCGCGGTCGACGACGGCGAGCGCGGCGTGCGCGAGCGCGACACGGCGTTCTGCAGCGGGCATGCGCGTCACGTCGGCCTCCTCTCGTCCACGAGTCCCCCAGAGTTGGACAAGTGTCCCAGACAGATGTCTCCCGCACCAATCCCCCCGTTCAGGTGGTTGAGGAGCGCCGCCGAAGGCGACGCGTCTCGAAACCCGCGACCCGGCAGAATGGGCGCACGCCCTCGTAGCCCAATCGGCAGAGGCAGGCGACTTAAAATCGCCTCAGTCTGGGTTCGAATCCCAGCGAGGGCACATGTACGAAGTCAGCCTGCTCATGCTGTTCCTGGCGTTCTACTCGTTCCTCGGTTGGATCGCCGAGGTGTCGTTCGTGTTGGTCACCGACCACCGGCTGCAGAACCGCGGCTTTCTCACCGGACCGTTCGTTCCGATCTACGGATTCGGGGCGATCCTGCTGCTCCTGCTCGTCGAGCCCTACGTCGAGAACCCGTTCCTGGTGTTCCTGGCGAGTGTCGTGATCACCAGCACGCTCGAGTTCTTCACGCACCTGGTGCTCGACAAGGCGTTCCACATCCGCCTCTGGGACTACAGCGATCGGCGCTTCAACCTGCAGGGCCGCATCTGCCTGCAGAACTCGCTGCTCTTCGGCGGGCTCGGCCTGCTGCTGCTGTACGTGATCCATCCGGCGTTCTCGGATGCGGTGGCGCTGTTGTCGCCCGAGGTGGCGATCGCAATCGCCTGGACCCTCATCGGCATCCTCATCGTCGACTTCGCCAACTCGGTGCGCACCCTCGCGAAGGTGCGCCCGGTGCTCGATCAGCTCTCGACGACCCTCGCGCACGCCCACGATGAGGTCGAGGTGAATGTGGTGCGCCTCGACCAGCAGCTCGCCGCCCGCCGCGAGGCGTTCGCGAACGTGCCCAAGAGCACCATCGAGCGGCTCTCGCGTGCATTCCCGCACGCGCGTTCCTCCGCGAAGCCGGCTCGTTCACCCCGTTGACGAGGGCGATATGCTCTCGCGCTATGAATGAAGGTTCGTGGGCGGAGTGGGCGACGGCGGCGGTCGCGGCGGTTGCACTCATTCTGAGCTTGCTCGCCTTTCTCGCGTCCCTCCGAGTTGCTCGCGACGCTCGATTCTTTGAGATCCACAACAAGCTGCTCTCGCCGGAGGCGCAGGCCGGTCGGCGCCTGATGCATCAGTATCAGGACCGCGGGAAGACCTGGGATTGGGTCTTCGATCACCGCCGCGACGACTACGACCGAATCACCTACGCTCTGGGGCTCTACCAGACGCTCGCGCAGTTGGCGAGGTACCGCAGCATCAGCAGGCGGAGCGTGCGTCGAATGTGGTTCGGTCAGATCCAGCGCAGCTGGCTCCGCATCGAGGGCTACATCGCCTGGAGGCGTCGCAGATTCGGATTCCCTGGAGCGTGGGACGATCTGGTCTGGCTTGCGCAGAAGACCGACGCGACCGTCACGATTCCTGTTCGAGGCAACTACCCCGAGGTCCCCTGACCGACACGGGTGAGCAAGCTCCCTACTTCACCCCGTTGACGAGGGCGATCACCGCAGCCCCGAGCGCGGTGAGCGCACCGGCGATCATGAACAGACCGTCGAATCCGCCGAGACTGGCGACGACCACCGCACCCAGCCACGGCGCCATCGCGACCGGCACCTGGTAGGCGACGTTCATGATGCCGAGGTCCTTCGCACGGTCGCGGGCGCCGGGCAGCACCTGCGTGGCGAGCGCCTGGCCGACGGCGAGGTAGGCGCCGTATCCGAGGCCGAGCAGTGCGCCGGCCACGAAGGTGACCGAGTAGTCGGTCACGAACACGAGGATCAGCGCCGCGAACGCCTGGATGAGCGCACCCCACACGACGAACACCTTGCGGCGGCGGATGCGGTCCGACACGTGGCCCACGACGAGCGCCGACAGCACCACGCCCACCAGGTAGACGAGGATCAGCGGCAGGAACGCCTTGCTGGCCTTGTCGATGCCGAAGCCCAGCTCGTGAGCGACGTAGTAGAGCAGCAGGCCCGTGCCGAGCGCGTTGCCGGCGTTCACCAGGAATCCGCTCACCCAGGTCCACGCGAAGTCCGGATGCGCCTTCGGCGAGATCCACATGCCGGCCAGCAGCGACCCCGTCGGCCGGTCCGCCCTCGAGATGGGGGTCTCCTTGCCGAACACCAGGATCGGCACGACCAGCAGCACGAGCGCCACCGCCATCGCCAGGTACCCGAGGGCAGCAGTCGCGAACACGTACGTGAAGAGCACGACGCCGAGGATGATGCCGGCAGCGCGCGGCGACGACATCCACCCCACCACGTAGCCGCGCTGACGCACCGGCACCAGGTCGGAGATCAGGGCGGTGAGAGCGGATGCGATGATGCTGAACCCGATCAGCGCGAGCGTCCAGAACACGGTGATCAGCACGATGCCCTCGACCAGCCCGAGCGCGACCAGCGCCACGGCGAACACGGCGGCGCCCACCACGATCCAGGGGCGGCGGCGTCCGAAGCGGGAGGTGGTGCGGTCGGAGAGGTACCCGGCGACCGGGAACGACACGATCATGGACGCGCCTGCGATGCCCGAGATCACACCGAACGCTGTCACCGCATCCGTCCACGACTCGGTCTCGCCGACGGCGGATGCCACCTGCAGCGGCAGCTCCACCCGGAACGGGCCGAGCTGCGCCATCCACACCCCCAGCCAGGCGGTGGCGAACGCGGCGATCCACAGACCGCTGACGGCGCGCTGCGGTTCGGCGAACGGGGCGGATGCGGGGCTGCTGGCCCCGGGGGCGGTCAGGGGGGCGGCGTGCGACACGTCGGGCTCCTCATCGTCGAGTTGCCCAACTGTCGCAAACGCGAAACGGCCCGCCAATCCCCCGTTGAGGGTGGGCGGGCCGTTCTACCCCTGAGGTGCGGGGCTACGCCTTGGGTCGCGACGCCCACGCCTCGAACTGCTCGCGGGGCACGTCGCGCGCCGGGATGCCGACGAGGTCGCGACGGAACAGGAAGTTGACGATCCAGTTGCCGAAGACGCGGGCCTTGCGCTCCCACATGGGCATCGCGAGGCCGTGGTAGCCGCGGTGCATCACCCAGGCGATGAAGCCCTTGATCGACACCTTGCCGCTCTGGAAGACACCGTGGTACAGGCCGATGCCGGCTACGGCTCCCGCGTTCTTGTGGAAGTAGTCGACGGCGGCTTCGCCACGGATGTCGGCGACGAGGTTCTTCGCGAGACGCTTCGCCTGACGGACCGCGTGCTGGGCGTTCGGCACGCAGAAGCCGCCGACGCCACCGCCCGACAGGTCGGGCACGGCCGCGACATCGCCGGCGGTCCACGCCTCGGGCACGATCTCGCCGTTCTCGTTGACGATGCGCAGGTCGGCGCGGGCGCGCAGACGGCCGCGCTCCTCGATCGGCAGGTCGGTGGTGCGCACCACCGGGTTCGCCATGACGCCGGCGGTCCAGATGATGAGGTCGGATTCGAACTTCTCGCCCGTCGACAGCTCGATGACGCCGCCCGCCGCGCTCACCAGCTGCGTGTCGAGGTGCACGTTGTCACCGCGCTCGGCCAGGTTCTTCAGCACCCAGTGGCTGGTCTTCAGCGACACCTCGGGCATGATGCGGCCCATCGCCTCGACCAGGTGGAACTGGGTCTCGTCGAACGAGATCGACGGGTACTGGGCCACGAGCGAGCTGGCGAAGCTGCGCAGCTCGCCGAGCACCTCGATGCCGGCGAAGCCGCCGCCGACGACGACCACGGTGAGCAGACGCGCGCGCAGCGGGTCGCCCACGGGCAGGTTCGAGGCCTTCACGAAGTTCTGGGTGAGGCGGTCGCGGATCGCGATGGCCTCCTCGATGTTCTTGAGGCCGATCGCCTCATCTGCGACGCCCGGAATGGGGAACGTGCGCGAGACGGCGCCCGCGGTCATCACGACGGTGTCGTACTCGACCGTCCACGGCTCGCCCACCGCGGGGGTGATGACGGCCGTCTTCGACGCGTGGTCGACCTTGGTGACCTTCGCGGTGACGACGTTCGTCTTCTTGAGGTGACGACGGTGCGAAACGATCGCGTGGCGGGGCTCGATGCCGCCGGCCGCGACCTCGGGGAGGAAGGGCTGGTAGGTCATGTAGGGCAGCGGGTCGACCATGGTGACCTCGGCCTCGCCTCGTCGCAGATGCTTCTGCAGCTTGAGGGCGGTGTAGAAACCGGCGTAGCCGCCGCCGACGATCAGGATCTTGCGCACCTTGGGGAGTCTCCTCGCTGGGGGAAAAGTCGACACCAATCTACCGCTTACGGGAAGCCCCTCTGACCGCGAACACCGCACCGGTGATCGTGCCGCCGATCACGTAGACCACGAGCAGCATCCCGAGCAGCGGCGCACCGACCTGTGACAACATCATCGGGCTCGGCACCAGCACGCCGACAGGGTCGAAGGTCTGCTGGGGCACGGCCTCCGCGACGGGCGCCGGCCCGGCTTCGATCGCATCCGTCTCGGCGTCGTGGGGGCGGTTCACCCGGATCCACTCCTCGAGGTCGCCCATCGGGTTCGCGTCGACCTCGGGCACGTCGGCCGTGACGGCGGCGGCGGCGTCGAGCAGTCCGAAACCGTACGACACATCCGCGCCCGGATCGCCGGCGTCGCGGGCCGTCGCGGTGAGGCGGTTGATGACGTTCGCCGCGTCGAGCTCCGGAT
>Ga0160437_1001611_pt1 | contig 10125 bp, 8 predicted proteins | sample HID1975I_E0MG_FD_108227 | JGI IMG/M metagenome (GOLD analysis project Ga0160437, IMG submission 108227) | Enriched soil microbial communities from UW Madison campus, WI, USA - HID1975I_E0 MG | ecosystem: Environmental > Terrestrial > Soil > Unclassified | place: USA: Madison, Wisconsin... | reverse complement strand
TGCTGTGGTTTATCGAGATAGAAACAGTACTGGCACTGAATATTGCACTGTGAGCTTGTCGGTTTAGCCATCACATGACATCCACGCATTACATTTTCTCCCATAACATCACAAGCTGACTAATATGTGCAGAAGCAAAGAGTAAAGCCAGGCTGCACACCGCAAGGGCGATAAGCAATTTAGCGCGCGTCGTGCGCGAGTTTGAAAAGTCGCACACGGCGATATCCATGAGATTGCGTTGCCGGGCGTAGCGATAAATGACTCCCATCACCAGGGTAAGCACGATAAACGTCAGCCAGAAAAAGGTACCTGAGTGATGCCGGTGGTGACGCAGCGCAAGGATGAGTAATGCGCCGTATCCAAGAAGCGTGCGAAACCAGGCAAGTGACGTGCGTTCCGGCTGCAACCCTGGGTCAACAATTCGCCGTTGGCGGCGACTATCGGCCATAAATCACCATCACCATCACCGCCGCTGCAACAAAGGCCATCACCAGGCTGATGGCTTTCAGACTGCGGGTATAGGGTAAATCTTGCTTGAGTCGCATCGCCTTTTCATTACGCAGCCAGCGCAGATAACCATAAACCGCCAACGCTCCGGCAAACAGGCACAGCAATAAGGCGACTATTTCACGCACCAGTGGCGTGGCGAGATCGGGCGCGAGCTGATCGAGCCCAACGCCTGCGGCCAGAAACCCTAATGCAGTGCGAATCCATGCCAGAAAAGTGCGTTCATTTGCCAGTGAAAAGCGATAATCCGGTGCTTCACCCACTCTGCCTATTTTCATTTCTGTTCCCTGAAAAGGGCTGGCGGATAGCGTTGTGTTTATCTGCCTTCCGTAGCCCTATGTATGGTTAAAACTTCTGTTTCTTCTCTTCGACTTTCACGCCTTGCGTTGGCATTCCGGTATCGTAATCCCGCACGACCGGGGAGTAGTCGTCCTCCGGGCGCGGGCGGAATGCTCCCATCCAACGCGGCTTCGCCTGCTTACGCCACGGGCGGCACGACCATTGATAACTGCGGAATGGGTCGCGAATTTTATCCATGTAATCCATTAGTTGATCGTGTAGCTCATCGCGTTTAACTGCGTAGTCGGGGTGATCAATAAGGTTATGCAGTTCGTCCGGGTCATTTTGCCTGTCGTACAGTTCATCGCTGGTAAACAGGTTCAGCACCAGCTTGTGATGGTTCGTCACCCATCCGCGAACGGGAATAAAACCGCCAAAACTATCGTGTTCAATCTCGTAGCGGTTGAACTCCACCATCACGCCGCGTGTGGTTTCAATATTGAGAATGTCTTCGCCTGGCAAAATATCCGGCTGATGAATACCTGCCAGTTTCATTAGCGTTGGCAGGATATCAACGTGGCTAACAGGTGTGTCTATTTGCTCAGGTTCCCGCGTGCCAATGGGCGGACGCATGATGAGCGGGATACGGGTAATATCGTCGTACATCGCAGCGCCTTTACTGATCAGCTTGTGAGCGCCCATCATCTCGCCGTGATCTGAGGTATAAACCACCCAGGTGTTTTCACGCTGCGCAGGCGTCAGCGCTTCAACCACACGGCCAATTTCATCATCGACAAAATCATTGCAGGCGAAATAAAGCGGATGATGGTAATGCCCGTCAGCGCCAACTGGCGAAGGCATGGCCTGCGCCCATAAACGGTGATGCTCTGGCTTGTTGGCTAAGTTATCGAACGCTTTCGCGCCAAGGTCGTAATGAAAATCTTCATATTTCTCAAGATATTCGACCGGACACGTAAACGGATGATGCGGCTCGTCATAGGAGACAACCATCAGGAACGGTTCTGCGTTGCGCTGCGGCTGCTCAAGGAAATCAATCGCCCGATTACTGATGCGATGCGCCCAGGTAAAGGTCTTATCTATACTGTTTTCAACCAAATCTGCCACGTTGTTTAAACCATTACGCCACAGGCCAATCTCTTTATCCGTCAGTTCCGCGAGATAATTTGCGCCGTCAAACCAATAGTCTTCATCCCACTCCGGCGGGCAGATCCCAGTGCCAAAGTAGTCATGTCCGTCGAGATGCCATTTGCCGATGTAACAAGTTTTGTAGCCTGCATCTTTAAAATAGCGGCCCATAGTGGAAATGTTTTTGCCTGGTGCGACATTGTTAGTCCACGGCCCCGACTGGTTTGAATAGATACCCGTGAACAGCCCGGCGCGCGCGGGAGTGCAAACCGGAGCGCAGGTGTATGCCGAATTAAAACGAATCCCCTCTTCGGCCAGGCTATCAATGTTATGGGTGTTTAGCGCTTTACCGCTGTAGCAGCCCACCATATTGGTGGCCTGGGTATCGGTCATGATCAATAAGATATTAGGGCGTTCCATTACTTATCCTCAGGTGCAGAAGAATAGACAACACGGGAGTCCTGACGCGACCGCCAGCCACTGTAAATCAGGTAAACCACCACCGCGGCGACAATCACATAACTGATGATTGTGATGAATTGTGTCTGGTAGCCGCCAAATTGTGCGAGCCCTGCGTAAACGCCGATCATGGCAAACAACACCCCCACCGAGGCAATTTTGGCGTTGCGCCATGGCACCATATCGACGGCGAAAGCATCCTGGAATTTAAATGGCGTTGCGCGAGGTTTGACGACCCCGATTGCCAGCATCAACATCACGTTGATGCAGAAAGTGAAGAACAGTACGTACAGGAAGTGAATATCGAATGAAACCACATAGTTGATAATGATATAGCTACAAATACCAAACAATAGCGCGGCTTTCGCGGCGATAGCCGGAATACGGGGGAAGAAGAATCCCATGATGACAATCGTCACCAATGGCACGTTGTAGATACCGTTAAGCTGTTTCATCCAGCTATACAAACCTTCTGGCGCGTTAGCAATCCACGGCGCGACCAGCACCGAAACCAGGGCGATAGCGAGTCCAAATTTGCGGCCGACGCGCACCAACTGTTCTGATGTCGCACTCTGGTTAATGATGCGGTTGTAAATGCCGAGGCTAAACAAGGTACTCGCACTGTTCAAAAAGCCGTTGAAAGTACTGATGATTGCACCGAACAACACCGCGCCAAAGAAGCCGACCAGCGGAAGCGGCATAACTTTATTCACTAAGGCCGGATACGCCATGTCGTGCTTGGGTAAGTCCTGGAACAGATGGAAAGCAATAAGCCCTGGCAGCACAAGAATCAACGGGTCGAGCATTTTCAGCACCGCCGTTAACAGCGCGCCCTTTTGCCCTTCGGCAAGGCTTTTAGACGCCAGAGTACGCTGCACAATGCCCTGATTAGTACACCAGTAAAATGTGTTTACCAGAATTAAACCTGTGAGCGCGGCACCGATGGGCACCGGATCGTGGCTTCCCCCGATTGAGTTAAGTTTCTCGCTATGGACCGTGGTGAGCTGCTCGATACCACGCAGCACGCTCCCGTTACCCATCGCCATTAACCCGAAGAACGGTACCATCAAGCCGCCAATCACTAGCCCGATGCCGTTAATGACATCCGCAATAGCAATAGCACGCAACCCACCAACCACGGCATAGGCAATGCCTGCCAGCCCCAACAAGACCACCATAAGCCACATCGCGCTCCCTTGAGAAATCCCCAGCGATTCGCCCACATGGAACAAGCTGTTTAGCGCCAGCGCGCCAGAGTAAAGGACTATAGGCAGGAAGCAGACGCCTGTGGCAATCAGAAAACAGCAGTCCACGATGATGCGCGTGGTTTTGTCAAAACGCTCTTCAATGAAATCGGGGATTGTGGCTATCCCGCGCTGCAAATACTTCGGTAAAAAAATGAGCGCCAGGAAGATAAGGGGGATAGCAGAGATAACCTCCCACGCCATAACCGACATGCCATTGCGATAGGCCTGTCCGCTCAACCCGACTAACTGTTCAGTTGAAAGATTGGTTAGCATCAGCGAGGCGGCAATCACCGGCGCTTTTAACGATCGCCCCGCGAGGAAATAACCTTGTTGCGATCTGGTGTCGGCTTTTCGCAGCTTCCACCATGTTATTAATGCCACCAGTAGGGTAAAAGCAAAAAAGGTGACAATTTGCTGAATATTCATCTTACTGCCCTTATTATCATTATGTCCCGGCGCGTGAAAGTCTGTAGGGAATTACGCTTGTGTCAGGTCATAGGCTGTTTAAGATATAGATTTTTCGCGGTGCAGTCAGAATCTGTTAAATTTCTGGCACGCGTTATCATCATGAAACCCTGGCGGGGAAGTTAAATGAATGGAAAAACACACCTCTGGGATGTAAAAAACGAAACAACTTACAATATCCCGCTGGTTATTGATGAAAATGTGATCTCAAGCGGGATATCACTCATCTCGCTATGGCACACACTGGCTGATGAGAATTACCAGGTTGTCTGGCCAAGGGACAAAAAGAAACCGTTGATTGAAAACTCATGGGTGGCGGTCTATACCCTTCAGGGCAGCGGAAAGATATTTCTGAAGGACAATTCACACATTACGTTGAATGGCAATTGTGTCATATTCCTAAAACCCACCGATATAAAGTCTTACCACTGTGAGGGTTTAATTTGGGAACAGTACTGGATGGAGTTTATCCCTACCGGCGCGATGGAAATTCCATTATCCCAGCAGGCCATTATTTATAATGGCGACATTTTTAATAAAGAATTAGTCGAAGTTACAGAATTAATCTGTAGCGAGATTTCATTAAATAAAAACCTCGCCGTGGCATTTATCACTAAATTAATTTATCAATGGGTTTGCCTGATAGTGCAAACGGGCACCAAAGATAAACAGCTGATTCAAATTGAAAAATTGCTCTCGCTCATTCACACCGATATCCAGCAGCGTTGGACGGTCACGCAAATGGCGGAGTGGATGCAGTGCAGCGAACAATACTTGCGGCGGTTATTCCTGAAATACACCGGAAAAGGGCCAAAAGAGTATTACCTCGATGCGCGTCTGGAATTGGCGCTTTCGCTGCTACGTCAGGGGAGTTACAGCGTGAACCAGGTCGCGGATCTGCTCAATTTCTTTGACTCATTCCATTTCAGTAAAGCGTTTAAGAAAAAATTTGGTTATGCGCCCTCTGCAACCAGGGCAAATTAGTCTTCTCCCCCTCACTGCGCATCACTAGCTGGCAAGCAGGCGTGTACAGGTAAATTATCTGCTTTGTTGCAAGTTGCGACTTCTCTCCTTCCACAGCCCGGAAAATCGTCTAAGGTTTTCATAGGGTTGATCGCGAAAATTTCACGCGAACCTGAAAAGGAGAAAAATAAATGACGATTCCTGTTTTGCGCCGTCCTCGCACTTTATTTATTGCGATTCAAATAGCTATCGGTTGTGCCTTCGTGAGTTTTACCCTGCCAGCAACAGCCGATGAGAGTGTACAACCTCTGCCGCAACCGCCTGATGTTCTGCTTGGCCCATTGTTTACTGATGTCCAGACAGCAAAGCTGTTCCCTGACCAGAAGACCTTTGCCGATGCGGTGCCGAAAAACGATCCGCTGATGATCCTCGCCGATTACCGGATGCAGAGAAACCAGTCGGGCTTCGATTTGCGCCACTTTGTGAATGTGAATTTTGTGCTGCCAAAAGAAGGTGAAAAATATGTTCCGCCAGAAGGCCAGTCGTTGCGTGAACATATCGACAGCCTGTGGCCGGTGCTGACGCGCACTACAGATAGCGCGAGCAAATGGGATTCTTTGCTGCCGCTGCCGAAGCCGTATGTGGTTCCGGGTGGGCGTTTTCGTGAAGTCTATTATTGGGACAGCTACTTTACGATGCTGGGGCTTGCGGAAAGCGGCCACTGGGACAAAGTGCAGGATATGGTCGATAACTTCGCCCATGAGATTGACGCCTGGGGACATATTCCAAACGGCAACCGCAGCTATTATCTGAGCCGCTCGCAACCGCCGTTCTTCGCCTTTATGGTCAAACTGCTCGCCAGTCATAATGGCGATGATACATACACCACTTACCTGCCGCAGCTGAAAAAAGAGTACGCCTATTGGATGCAGGGCAGCGATGCGCTTGAACCTGGTGCGCAGAATCTGCGAGTGGTGAAACTCAAAGATGGTTCGGTGCTAAACCGTTACTGGGATGACCGCGATACACCGCGTACTGAATCGTATCTCGACGATGTGACGACGGCGAAAAACAACCCGAATCGCCCGGCGACGGAAATCTACCGTGATTTGCGTGCTGCTGCCGCGTCCGGTTGGGATTTCAGCTCGCGCTGGATGGATAACCCGGAACAACTGGGTTCGATTCGCACCACCTCGATTGTGCCGGTCGATTTGAATGCGCTGTTATTCCAGATGGAAAAAACGCTTGCTCACGCCAGCAGTGTGGCGAAAGACGGCAATGCCGCAGCACAATATCAGCAACTGGCTGATGCTCGCCAGAAAGCCATGGAAAAGCATCTGTGGAATACGAAACAAGGCTGGTACGCGGATTATGACCTGAAAACTAACGCAGTTCGTTCACAGCTGACTGCCGCGTCGCTATTCCCGCTGTATGTACATTCAGCATCGAAAGAACACGCCGACAAAATGGCAACCATTACCCGGGCGCAGTTACTGAAAGCTGGCGGCCTTGCCACCACCAACCTGAAAACTGGCCAGCAATGGGATGCGCCAAATGGCTGGGCACCGCTGCAATGGGTAGCAACCGAAGGTTTGCAAAACTACGGGCACCAGGATTTAGCCATGGAAGTGAGCTGGCGGTTCCTGACAAACGTGCAGCATACCTACAACCGGGAGAAAAAACTGGTGGAGAAATATGATGTCTCTTCTACCGGTACGGGCGGCGGTGGCGGCGAATATCCGTTACAAGATGGTTTCGGCTGGACTAACGGTGTGACGCTAAAAATGCTCGATTTGCTATGCGGCACTGAAAAGCCATGTGATTCGACGCCAGACAAATTGCCTTCGGCAACGCCTGGTCCGGTGACTGAGGCGACGAAGCCCGCTCCGGCAACCGCGCAGTAGTTTTCCTCCTGCCCTCACCCTGGCAATTTTGTCAGGGTGAGATCTGGAAGTTGTGGTGTTTTTCCGTTCACCCGAACGTCTGGTTATCTCTGCATCCATTGTTAACGGTGAACGTGCCAAGGAGAGAACGCCCTCTCCTTGGCAATCCTGGCGCCCGGACATTAAATTGCCGCTCCGCGGTAAACCCCAGCTTATCCCCAACGTTCAGGGTCGTTCGCGACTCGCTCCCGGCGATCGCTCACTTTCGCTGCTCCCGGCAGCTCAACCCTGACTTATGGGTAACGCCGGGGCAATTTATACCGGGAACAAGGTCAAAACCGGTTCGGCTTTTGACTTTGACCTTCGCTTTTGATTTTGACCTCTGAGTCCGGCATAAATCGCCTCCGTTTTGACTGGAAGGCCGGGTCGAGCCGTCGGGAACGGCGAGAGGTTGTGATCGCCGGGAGCGAGTCACAACCGACCCAGGGACTGAAAGGAAAAACGGAGGTTTACCGCGCAGCGGCGATTTAAACGCCGGGAGCCGGGATTGCAAAGGGTGCTGCGGTTGTACTGAACCCCAGATCCTGGACTTTGTATCCAGTATCTGGAGGTTCAAACCATGAAATATCCTGTCTCAGTCCGGCTGTCTGCCGTTCAGTATTATCTTTCCCGAAAAGGGACACTCAATGAAACAGCCCTTTTGTTTGGTGTCGGAAAATCGCCCCTGGGTCGATGGATCCGTGCATTCAGGCAGCAAGGCGAAGCCGGGCTGGAGCACCGACTTTCCCGCACTTATACTCAGGACTTCAGGCTCGGGGTTATTCGCTACATGATGAAACACAAATGCAGCAGTGCCGAAGCTTCTGCGCACTTCGCCATTCCTAATGAAACGCTCATCCAGCAATGGTTGAAGCGTTACCGTGAAGGAGGGGCGGAGGCGCTTCATCCTGTTAAAAAAGGAGTCTCTGTGCCCAAAGCAAAATCCCCTCCTGGCTCAAAACCCTTCTGTGAGATGACCCACGCTGAACTGCAGGAAGAGCTCGAATATCTGCGTGCGGAAAACGCTTATCTAAAAAAGCTGAAAGCCCTGAGAGAGGAAAATGCCCTCAGGGAGCAGCAGAAAAAACAAAAATAGTGCAGTCACTGTTACCCGCGCACCGGCTTGTTTTTCTGCTCCGTGCAGCCCGACTGGCGCGGAGTTCGTACTATTACAATGCCACGAAGCCTGCAGCGGAAACCGACAGATATGCTGGTATTGTGCGGGCTATCATGGCCATTAATGTGCGTAATATGGGGCGCTACGGTTACCGGCGTATGACGCTGGCGTTGAGAAAAGAAGGTTTTACGCTGAACCATAAGACAGTCCGCAAACTCATGAAGCAGCACGGCCTGACCTGCCACATTCGCCGCAAAAAGTATCGCTCGTACATGCCCGGTGGCGGACCAGCTTCAGATAATCTGCTGGCCCGTAACTTCAAAGCGGAAAGCAGCGGCATGAAATGGTGTACAGATGTCACGGAGTTCCGGGCCGGAGAGCATAAGCTTTATCTGTCGGTTGTCCAGGATCTGTATAGCCATGAAATCGTGGCCTGGCATACGTCGCGCAGCCCGTCTCAGCGTCTGGTATGCAAAATGCTGGATGATGCACTGAAGGTGAACTACCGGAAAAAAGGACTCATACTTCACAGTGATCAGGGCTGGCATTATAAAACGCTGATGTGGCGGGCGATGCTGGCAGATGGCGGGGTAACGCAAAGCATGTCAAGGAAGGGTAATTGCCTGGATAATGCCGTAATGGAAAACTTTTTCAGTCATCTGAAAGCGGAGATGTACCACAGGAAACGATATGACTCTGTGGAAGTGCTCAAACGAGATGTTATTGATTATATTAATTATTATAACAATGAGCGTATTAGTCTGAAAACGGGTGGAGTGAGTCCGGTAGAGTACCGGACTCAGATGGAAATACAGCAATAAACTACGTGTCCAGGTTTTGGGGTTCAGTACAACCGCTGTACCCTTGGCAATCCCGGCTCCCGGCCTCTAAATCGCCGCTTCGCGGTAAACCCCAGCTTATCCCCAACGTTCAGGGTCGTTCGCGATTCGTTCCAGACGATCGCTCTCTTTCACGGCGGACGGCAGCTCAACCCTGACTTATGGTGAACACTGGGGCAATTTATACCGGGGGCAAAGTCAAAACCGCTTCGGCTTTTGCCGTTGACCTTTGAGTCCAGCATAAATCGCCTCCGTTTTGACCGGAAGTCCGGGTCGAGCCGCCAGGAACGGCGAGAGGTTGTGATCGACAAACGCCGATCTCAGGGCGTAATTGTTGCAGCTAGTTTGGACTCGGACAGCGCGGAAAAACCGGAGCGTACACGTAGTACGTGAGGATTTTGAGCACTGCCCGGGTTCAAAATAGCAAATAAAATAGCCCGATCAATTTGAACTCACCCCGGCAACACAATATTGCTGTCTGCCAGTGACCCCATCTCGTTATGCATCGCGCACGCAGCATCCACTAAATGCATCGCCAGTGCCGCACCGCTGCCTTCACCTAAACGCATGCCCATCTGCAAATACGGCTCCAGCCCTAACTTGCTCATCGCAATCACCGCGCCTTTTTCAGCCGATAAATGCGAAGGAATCAGATATTCACGCACACCCGGTGCAATCTGGCATGCCGCGAGGGCTGAGGCATACGACAAGAAGCCATCAAGCACCACCGGAAGCCCTGCTGCTGCTGCACCCAGCATCACGCCGGTCATGCCGACGAGATCAAAACCGCCCACTTTCGCCAGCACATCAATACCGTCCGCGGCATCTGGCTGATTTGTTTCAATCGCCCGGCGTACCACAGCGATTTTGTGATGAAGTTTGTCACTCGGGAAATTCGCGCCCATGCCAACCACATCATCGGGCGAGCTATCGGTTAACACGCTGACCATCGCCGCCGCAGGCGTGGTGTTTGCCATACCCAGTTCGCCTACGCCAAACAGCGTGACGCCTTCTGCGGCCTTAGCCATGGTCAATTGCATGGTTGCCAGCAGCAAGTCTTCGGCTTGTTGGCGACTCATCGCCGGGCCTTGGGCGATGTTGCCGCTGCCGCGTGCCACTTTCATATCCAGCACACCAGGCAGAGCATCGCTGTCGATACCGACATCGACCACATGAATATC
>Ga0160437_1001607_pt1 | contig 10157 bp, 9 predicted proteins | sample HID1975I_E0MG_FD_108227 | JGI IMG/M metagenome (GOLD analysis project Ga0160437, IMG submission 108227) | Enriched soil microbial communities from UW Madison campus, WI, USA - HID1975I_E0 MG | ecosystem: Environmental > Terrestrial > Soil > Unclassified | place: USA: Madison, Wisconsin... | reverse complement strand
TGACAGATATACGCCGGTTTGGCGGTACCGATTTCACGCGCCAGTTTGGTGATTTTCTCCGCCGGGATACCGTTGATCCGTGAGGCCCATTCAGGGGTTTTGGCGGTGGCGTCGTCACCCTGACCAAGAATATACGCCTTGTAATGCCCATTGGCGGGCGCACCTTCCGGCAGTGTTTTCTCATCGTAGCCGACGCAGTATTTATCGAGGAACGGCTGGTCGACGAGATTTTCGTCAATCAACACCCAGGCGATGCCCGCCACTAACGCGGCGTCTGTACCCGGGCGAATCGGCACCCATTCGTCTTCGCGCCCGGCGGCGGTGTCAGTGTAACGCGGATCGATGACGATCATTCTGGCGTTAGAACGCTCGCGGGCCTGCTCCAGATAATACGTAATGCCGCCACCGCTCATGCGGGTCTCCGCCGGGTTATTGCCGAACATCACCACCAGCTGACTGTTCTCGATATCGGAGGTGCTGTTGCCGTCGTTGGTGCCGTAGGTGTACGGCATCGCGCAGGCGATTTGTGCGGTGCTGTAGGTGCCGTACTGGTTCAGCGAGCCGCCATAGCAGTTCATCAAGCGAGCAACCAGCGACGCGGAAGGGGAAGAACGGGTGATATTACCGCCGACAATTCCGGAGGTGTAGTTAATGTAGACCGCTTCGTTACCGTACTCTTTGACCACTTTTTTCAGGCTGTCGGTCAGCATATCGAGCGCTTCAGGCCAGCTGATGCGTTCAAATTTGCCTTCCCCGCGTTTACCGACGCGCTTCATTGGGTAATTCAGGCGTTCCGGATGGTTGATACGGCGACGAATCGAACGCCCGCGCAGGCAGGCGCGCACCTGGTGATCGCCGTAGATGTCATGGCCGGTGTTATAGGTTTCGACCCAATACACTTCGTCGTCGCGGACGTGCAGACGCAGGGCGCAGCGGCTACCGCAGTTTACCGAACAAGCGCCCCAGACCACTTTGTCATCAGGCTGCGTGGCCTGTTGTATGGCGGCGGCGGCATTTTTCAGGGTAAAGGGGAGTGAAATTCCGCTGGCGGCGAGGGCTATAGAGCCAATAGCCGTGGATTTGATCAGGCTACGGCGGCTGATACCGCCGGGGTGTAAATGCTGTTCATTCTCAGACATCGCTCACTCCATTTTTTATTTATGCACCGGACACGCCGCCCGACGTTTGATGGAGGGATGTTACTTACTTAGAGGTATAAAGATATTATCCCCGGTCAATCCAGGGATAATATCTTTCGTGTGAAGGCGAAGACTACTGCTGATCGTTGCTGTTGCGGGTGTAGAGAATTTTAAAGGTGTCGTTGGCGCAATGCCCGACCACCTGCGCATCTGGCTTGTCAGCCTGGTCGTTCGGCACAATATTCAGCGTAAACCCGGATTCCGGCACGCCGTTGGTCACAATTTTCTGCTGGATATCATCCTTCACACGCTCGCAGGACTCCGGGGCAGCAGCGAAAGCAGGCATCGCGCCAGCCAGTAACAATGCAAATAGCCAATGAGTCTTTTTCATAAGCTTCTCCATGTCGCTATGGTGAGATAAAAGCATAGCACTCATAGTGTAAGCCCTTGGCTTTGGTGGCACGCTGGTAGGCAAGGGCGCGTTCGTAGTGGATGCGAGACGATCCAGCGGAGGAGGCGGTAAAGCCCGCACATTACAGATTGTGGCCCGTGCCGTATCTTAAACCAATGAACGTGGGCACAGCACGCTACAGTCGCAAAAAATGCGATCATTTGATGCCGGGATCACGCTGGGTGACCTGGTCAGCACCGTCGCGGCTGAACATGGCCTAATCCCTGCGGTGGATGCCTCGCTGGCGGGCATACAGCTTGAGCATACCGACCAGTTGTCTGAGAGTGATATGAACCTACCACGCCTAATATGTGTTTTGACTGGAATTATCACGATAACAGCGATCATTACTATGACACTGCAGACGGCGGAAATGTAAAGCGTCTCACTGTGGGGAGCGGGGAGCCGGTTATGCATCTGAATACCCCGTTCCCGAGTCTGGCTGAAGCACAGAAGGTCAGTACTGGCAGCGCCAAACCAAGTCAGCTTTCTCAATTATGAAAAATCAACAATTAAATATGCCAGTGCTGTAAACACACCTTCGCTTGGTGGTAGCCCGGTTATACTTATAGGATAAGCAGTAAGGGTTACGTCACTGTAGCCATTACCATCAAGGGTAAAAGGCACAACGCTATTTCGTGCATTTGGCGTCAATGTTTTACCAGCTTGATCCTGGACCACTACACCAACATCCTTATTGTCTGATTGAATTGCATCATTAAACCCAGTGCTTTGTGTTCCTTCAAGCCTGATAGTTAGATTCGCTGAGGCGGAAATATCATTGCATTGGATAGGAACATTAAATGTTTGAGGAGTGAAATTTTTCGGTTTCTCACCCGCAGTTGTAAAATCAGATGAATATAATGATCCGAAATTAACTACTACTTGTGTCCCTGAATTTATGGTGCAATTTTGAGGTACAGTCACGGAACCACTAAAACTATATACATATGCAGCATTGGCTTGAGTGCAATTGACACCAGTAACACCAGATGTAATACATTCCTGGGCAATAACTTGGGAAGGGATGAATGTCTGACCCACAAAAGGATGTGTGATTTTTAGACTTAACTTACCACTGCCACCAGTAGGTGTCCCACCAATAATATTTTGTTGTTGACAATATGAACCTGATGAACTACCAGTACTGGCATCCTGAAAGGGAATGTTCCGATATGTGCCATTAAAGTTTATATTTAGCTTGATGTCCAGATAATCGTTAAGTTTAAACCATCCATCGCCATCAGCAGGAATGTTCATTGATGAAGAAAAATAAAGCCTACTGCTTTTAGTACAATCGCACCATAAAGCTGCACTACCTTTCATATTAAAAGAAGCAACGTCAGTTTTAATTATTCCAGCAGTGTTATCTGTAGCAGACATTATAATTGAACCGAAATCATAGCTCCATGCGTTGGCATCTTTACTGGATGACCGGTAACATTGATTTGTTTCAGCTGCTACATTCTTAGATAATAGAGCTGAGGTCAGGAAGAGTAAAGTTATAGTTAAATATAAAAATAAGGATCTATTAATGTTCATTGGTTGCATATATCCCTAGGGCTTCTAATTTATCATAAATCAATTTAAATTGGCTCGTCGATACCAACCAATAAAGTCATTCATTTAATGTAAGTTAATCATAAAAACACAGGTTTAGTAAGGTTTTCTTATGCTAATGTAAATCAGGTGCAGTATTTGGTAGTGTAAATTTTAATAATTACATATGGTTGTGGTTTGTTTGAGGAAATTAAAATCACAAATTCAAATCATTGAAATAAGATTTTTTAATCAGGTCTGTTTTGCGACCATAAGTTATCCCTCTACTGGGGTGTTATCTGCGAAGCGTTTCCTCTGTCAATGATAGAAAACACTGACCGTAGATAGCGGTGAGCCGATCATTCACTACCCGATACCAAAGAATGATATTCAAGGTGCCCAGATCGTCGCTAGTGGTTGTCGTGCCCACAGCACGAAAAAATTGGTGGAGGTTCTGCTGTATCTTCTTGCTATTCCAGAAATGACGCCGAGGACGGGAGAAGTAAATTCTCCATTAGCGGCTTCGGTAGCGTGGAGGGTAGGGACTGGATGATTTCCTCTCTTAATTTTCGACTTTCGGAGCAGGACGTCAGCTTGAATATGGATCTAGAATAATGCAGTTTTGGCCAAGATTATGGGGACAAAGTCATTCCCCAAAACTATTTGTAACTCGTTGAAAAATAATGCCTGTTTTTTGTCGGTTTTGTACTATTCCAAAGGCACAAAAATGACTGTAACGATATGAATATATTGTGTTTTACTTGATTGGCTGCTGCTATAGTGTAAATCGCTGTATTTGCTAATATGATTGAGAAAATTCCACCTTGAAGGACAGTCTGTGAAGAAACTGCTGTTTATGGTGCCGCTTATCAGCGTGCTCACCGCCTGCGATAACACCTCAACACCGGTTGCTTTTACGCCGGAGATGGCAAGTTTTTCCAATGAGTTTGATTTCGATCCGCTGCGGGGTCCGGTAAAAGACTTCAGCCAGACGCTGATGAACGAGAAGGGCGAAGTGACCAAACGCGTCAGTGCCAGACTCTCGCAAGAAGGTTGTTTTGATCTGATTGAACTGCACGATGTGGAAAACAACTCCGGCGCGACGCTGGTACTCGACGCGAACTATTACGTCGACGGCACCACCCAGCAAAAACGCATCTTGCTGCAAGGGAAATGCCAGTTAGCGGGAATGCCTGCCGCCGGAATGACGTGGGATACCGACGATAATGGCTTTGTGGTGGCGGCACACGGGAAAACATTAAGCGTAGATTATCGCTACGACAGCGAAGGCTATCCGTTAGGGAAAACCTCAACCAGTGGCGATGAAACACTGAAGATTGTGGCGACGCCGCCGAAGGATGCGCGTAAGAAACTCGATTACACCGCGGTCAGTATTCTGAATGACAAAACCATCGGCAACGTGGCGCAGACCTGTGATTACGACCGACACGACAACCCGCTGAGCTGCGAGTTGCAGATTGTCGATGACAGCGCAACGCCGCCAGTGACCCGGCGCTACACCATCAAAAATACCATCGAATATTACTGAGCCGTCGGCTTGAGCAGGGTATGCGTTTTGTGTTTCGGCAGATACTGATGCTGGAACAGACACATCCGAATGGTATTTCGGTATTCGCCGTTAATGAAGAACTCATGGATGAGTTCCCCCTCCACCTGGAAACCGAGCTTGCGATAAATGTGGATCGCTTTTTCGTTTTCGGTATCGACAATTAAATACAGCTTGTACAGGTTCAGCACCATAAAGCCGTAGTCCATCGCCAACATCGCGGCCTTCGTCGCCAGCCCTTTGCCCTGATAGTCCGGGGAAATAATAATCTGAAATTCTGCACGGCGGTGAACGTGGTTGATTTCCACTAATTCAACGAGGCCAGCCTTCTCGCCGTCGCATTCGATAACAAAGCGGCGCTCGCTTTGATCGTGAATATGTTTGTCGTACAGGTCAGAAAGCTCAACGAAAGCTTCGTAAGGCTCTTCGAACCAGTAACGCATAACGCTGGCGTTATTATCCAGCTGGTGAACAAAGCGCAGATCCTCGCGTTCCAGAGGGCGCAGCTTAACGGCATAAGCATCGGCCATGTGATTTCCTTGATTTGGGTAAACTTGTCAAACGGGGGAAGAAGGGCGCCCGCAGGCGCCCAATGGTATTACGGAGTAAGAGGTCGACCGGTTGTTCTGTCGAGACAGCGCAGGGTGTTTGGCTCCCAGTACGCATTTAGATTGGCGCTTTTATCGCATTTATCACGCGTATCAAAAGCGACATCTGTTTTATCCCACTCTTTTTCAACGCGGGTGTTTACTTTCTGACGAAGCGACCGGGTATCGTTCCACTGTTCCTTGTCCATCGCCGCATCTTGTTTGCTCTGCGCGCTGTCACCGGATTCAATGATGAGCTTGCTGGTCTGCGCAGATGCACTCGCGGTATAAACGATGGCACCCAGCGTCAGCATCGCCGTCAGGCACAGGCGTTTGCTAAAAGTCACTTTCATTGCTGTTTCCTTTAGGGTGTTAAAAACGGTAATCCCACGCGCAGAGTTTACACCAACTCCCGCGCAGGGAATACCCGCCCTGGTTGTCGCTCAGGAAACGTCTCTCAGCAGGCGCCGCTGAGCGTGGTTTTGTAAATGTGCACCGCCTCATTCACGTCCTGTGTTTTGACGGAGTTGATTTTCAGACCGTTGATATAGATGTCGTAACCGTCCTGACTCAGGCGAAAAATAATGGTGTCGCCGCGAAAGCGAATGACTTTGTCTTTCACGCCAATGCCCTGACGGCGTAACACCATCTTCGCCATTCTATCGATACTCATAGTACTGCACCTCAATGGCCATAGGGCTTATCCAGAGAAACGTCATTCTCCCTTCACTAAGGTTAATTTAACCTTAAGAACTTTGCTGACAACCGCCAGAAATAATCGTTCCCCTGCATGGCATTTTCCTGAATGTTTCAAAAATGTGATCGTTGTGAGTTTTCTTGTTGACACTTCTTGTATGGTAGTCGCCGGAATTCACCTCTAACGGCTCGCGCTGCGTATCACGGCGCAAGTTGAAGACTGACCAGGAGTATTTTATGGCAACTGATGTAGTGGGACAGGCGGCCCTGGCAAAGCCCGCAAGAATAAAAACGATCCAGACGGTCACGCTGGCGCTGCTGTTTATCGCTGGGATCGTCAACTTTCTCGATCGCTCTTCGCTGAGCGTCGCGGGCGAAGCGATTCGCGGCGAACTGGGCCTCTCGGCCACCGAGTTCGGCGTACTGCTCTCGGCGTTTTCCCTTTCCTATGGTTTATCACAGCTGCCTGCGGGCATCATGCTCGACCGGTTCGGACCCCGCCTGGTGCTGGGCGCGGGACTGATTTTTTGGTCGGCGATGCAGGCGTTGACCGGAGTGGTGAACTCGTTTAGTCACTTTATTTGGCTGCGTATCGGCCTCGGGATTGGTGAAGCGCCGTTTATGCCTGCGGGCGTTAAATCGATCAGCGACTGGTACGTGCAAAAAGAGCGCGGCACGGCGCTGGGGATTTTTAACTCGTCAACGGTGATTGGTCAAGCCATCGCGCCGCCTGCACTGGTGGTGATGCAGCTCGCGTGGGGCTGGCGGACCATGTTTGTGGTGATAGGACTGGCGGGGGTTCTGGTTGGGATTTGCTGGTACGCGTGGTATCGCAACCGCGCGCAGTTTGCACTGAACAATACTGAACGCGAATACCTGTCTGCGCCTGTCACGCCGAGGCCAAAACTGGCATTCAGTGAATGGCTGGCGCTGTTTAAACGTCGCACGACGTGGGGCATGATCTTAGGTTTCTCGGGTGTGAACTACACGGGCTGGTTGTACATCGCCTGGCTGCCAGGTTATTTACAGGCGGAGCAAGGCTTTAGCCTCGCGAAAACGGGCTGGGTGGCGGCGATCCCTTTCCTGGCCGCAGCGGTCGGGATGTGGACCAACGGTTTTGTGGTCGATGCGCTGGCGCGTCGTGGATACGATCTGGCTAAAACGCGTAAAACGTCTATTGTGCTGGGCCTGATCCTTTCGGCGCTAGGCACGCTGCTGGTGGTGCAATCCTCCACGCCGACGCAGGCGGTGGCGTTTATTTCGATGGCGCTGTTCTGCGTACATTTTGCCGGTACCTCCGCGTGGGGCCTGGTGCAGGTCATGGTGGCGGAAACCAAAGTCGCCTCGGTGGCGGCCATTCAAAACTTTGGCAGCTTCGTCTTTGCCTCGTTCGCCCCGATTGTCACCGGCTGGGTGGTGGACACCACACACTCCTTTAACCTTGCGTTGGTGATTGCCGCCTGCGTAACCTTTACTGGCGCACTCTGCTACTTCTTCATCGTCAAAGACCGCATCGAATAATCCCTTTATCCTGCCTGGTTGCGTGAAAACGCAGCCGGGCTCTCTTCGTTAATCCACGTTTTTTTTGTGATCGGCTGAACTTTTTCTGATCAATATACTTGTATGGTAGTTGGCGCAAGCGTATTCCTTACGTGGCAGAACGTATTTTTGTCACCATAAGGAGTGTTTTGATGAAAAGCATAGTGATTCGTCAGCCCAATGAGCTGCTCATTGAAGAGCGCGACATCCCTCAGCCCGCCACGGGCGAAGTGCGGGTCAAGGTTAAACTGGCCGGGATTTGCGGCTCGGACAGCCATATTTATCGCGGCCACAATCCGTTCGCTAAATACCCGCGGGTTATCGGGCATGAGTTCTTTGGCGTGATTGACGCCATAGGAGAGGGCGTCAACCCGGCCCGCATCGGCGAGCGCGTCAGCGTCGACCCGGTGCTCAGCTGCGGACACTGTTACCCGTGCTCGGTCGGCAAACCTAACGTCTGTACGTCGCTGGTGGTGCTCGGCGTCCACCGTGATGGCGGCTTCAGTGAATATGCGGCGGTGCCCGCCAAAAACGCCTGGCGTATACCGGACAGCATCGAAGACAAACACGCCGTGATGATTGAGCCTTTCACCATCGCGGCGAACGTTACTGGCCAGGCGAAACCGACAGAGCAGGACGTGGCGCTGGTATACGGCGCAGGGCCGATGGGGCTGGTGACGGTGCAAGCGCTGAAAGGTGTCTATCGCGTCAAACAGGTGATTGTTGTCGACCGTATTCCTGAGCGTCTGGCGATGGCCGAGCACTGCGGCGCGGATTTAACCATCAATACTGACGCGCAGTCATTGCCGGCGGTTCTGGACGAAAAAGGCATCAAGCCGACGCTGATTGTTGATGCCGCCTGCCATCCGTCAATTTTACCGGAGGCGGTGAATCTGGCCTCTCCGGCGGCGCGTATCGTGCTGATGGGTTTCTCAAGCGATCCGTCGTCCATAACGCAACAGGGCATCACCGGCAAAGAGCTGACACTGTACTCCTCACGCCTGAACGCCAACAAATTCCCGGTGGTGATCGACTGGCTGGAAAAGGGACTGATCGATCCCGACAAGCTGATTACGCACGTCATGGATTACCGGCACGTCAGCGACGCCATGGCACGGTTTGAAAAAGACAGGCAGCACTGCTGCAAGGTCCTGTTGACCTTCGCAGAATAATCACGACAGCGAGAACGTGGTCCTCAACTTCAGAGATAACGACGATGACGCAACATCAACCTGTACGTAGCACCAAAGACCTGATCCGCGCCGCGGTATCCGGTTGGCTTGGCACCGCGCTGGAATTTATGGATTTTCAGCTTTACTCCCTTGGCGCGGCACTGGTTTTCCACGAAATTTTCTTCCCTGAACAGTCTGCGGCGATGGCGCTTATTTTAGCGATGGGCACTTACGGCGCGGGGTATATCGCCCGCATCGTCGGCGCGTTTATCTTTGGCAAAATGGGCGACCGGATTGGGCGCAAAAAAGTATTGTTCATCACCATCACCATGATGGGAATTTGCACCACGCTAATCGGCGTATTACCGACCTACGCGCAGATTGGCATTTTCGCACCGGTGCTGCTGGTCACGCTGCGTATCGTGCAAGGACTGGGTGCCGGTGCGGAGATATCAGGGGCAGGGACGATGCTGGCCGAATATGCGCCGAAGGGAAAACGCGGGATCATTTCCTCACTGGTGGCGATGGGCACCAACTGCGGCACGCTCAGCGCCACCGCAATCTGGGCGGTGATGTTCTTCGTGCTCGACAGGGAGTCACTGGTTGCGTGGGGCTGGCGTGTGCCGTTCCTCGCCAGCGTAGTGGTCATGATTTTCGCCATCTGGCTGCGTCTGAACCTCAAAGAAAGCCCGGTGTTTGAGAAAGTCAGCGAAAACGGCACGGTGGCCGCGAAGGTTGCGCCGGAAGAGACATCACTTGGGGCCATGTTCCGCAGTAAATCATTCTGGCTGGCAACCGGTTTGCGCTTCGGCCAGGCCGGAAACTCGGGTCTGATTCAAACGTTCCTCGCCGGTTATCTGGTGCAAACGCTGTTGTTTGATAAAGCGATCCCGACCGATGCGCTGATGATTAGCTCGGCCATCGGGTTCATTACTATTCCTCTGCTGGGCTGGCTGTCGGACAAAGTAGGTCGTCGTCTGCCGTACATCATCCTCAGTATCTCGTCGATCATTCTGGCGTATCCAATGCTGGCGATCATCGTCGATAAAAGTTACAGCGCCAGCACCATCCTGCTGAGCCTGATCGTCATTCACAACGTGGCGGTGCTCGGTCTGTTCGCGCTGGAAAATATCACCATGGCGGAAATGTTTGGCTCGCGTAACCGCTTCACTCGCATGGCGATTGCCAAAGAGGCGGGCGGCCTGGTGGCGGTAGGTTTTGGTCCGCTACTGGCGGGGATCTTTTGCAACGTCACCGGCAGCTGGTGGCCGATGGTGGCGATGGTTATCTGCTATTCAGTGATTGGCCTGATTTCTGCGGTGCTGATGCCGGAAGTCTGTGACCGTGATTTGAGTTTGCCGCAGGATGCCGCTGAACGTCAGCCCGCAAAGGCGGATGCACGGCTGGGGCAATATAGCTGATCGTCAATGTGACAGCCGATTCCTGTTAAGGCTGTCACACAACTTT
>Ga0160437_1001603_pt1 | contig 10182 bp, 8 predicted proteins | sample HID1975I_E0MG_FD_108227 | JGI IMG/M metagenome (GOLD analysis project Ga0160437, IMG submission 108227) | Enriched soil microbial communities from UW Madison campus, WI, USA - HID1975I_E0 MG | ecosystem: Environmental > Terrestrial > Soil > Unclassified | place: USA: Madison, Wisconsin... | reverse complement strand
CATCAGGTGCCTGTCGTGGCTCACCAACAGCACGCCGCCAGCGAAGGTTTGCAGCGTTTCCGCCAGCGCCTCTTTGCCTTCCATGTCGAGATGATTGGTTGGTTCATCGAGCATCAGCAGGCTGTAGCGCGCCAGCGTCAGGCCGACGAATAACAGCCGGGAACGCTCTCCGCCGCTCAGAGAATCGACGCGCTGGCCCTGTCTCGCCCAGGCGAAACCGGCACTGATTAACGCCATTTTTCGCGTTTCCGGCGCAGGCGCGAACGGCTCCAGTGCGTCAAACAGCGTGGCGTGACTCGCTAACTGATGCAGCGTCTGATCGTAATAACCCAGCGCCACGCGCGGGTGGAGAGTTAATCCTTCCACTGTTACGCCGGCCTGGTATTGCTGCCAGATAAGCCGCAGCAGCGACGATTTCCCGCAGCCATTACGGCCAATCACCGCCACCCGGTCGCCGCTTTTCAACCGCGCAATCGGCGTGCTAAACAGCGGCGCGAGTCCGGCCGACGGTGAGACGGACAGATTTTCCAGCTCCAGCAGTCGGTCGGCGCGCAGCAGGTCGCCATGCAACTGCAAGCGCCACTGACTGCCTGCGGTGACGTCGGTCTGGCTCGCCTTCAACCGCTCAACCTGTTTTTCCATCTGTTTGGCTTTTCGCGACAAATCTTCGTTGTCATACACGTGGCCCCAGACCGCCAGCCGTTTGGCGCTGGCGGCCACCCGGTCGATCTCTTTCTGTTCCGCTTTGAAACGCAGGGCATCGTTTTCATCCTGTTCCAGCAGCGCCTGACGGGCAGCGCTACAGGGCAGGGAAAAGCTGTGCAGCCGGTGGTCACGCAGGATCCAGCTGGTGTTGGTCACGTTATCCAGCAGCTGTTTGTCATGGGAAACGACGATAAAACTGCCGTTCCAGCCGTTGAGAAAACGCTCCAGCCACAGCAATGTAGGCAGATCGAGGTGGTTGCCTGGTTCGTCCAGCAGCAAAAGGTCCGGAGACGTCATCAACGCCCGCGCCAGCAGGAGACGCGTATGCTGACCACCACTCAGCGTGGCAGCGGTTAACCCCCGGTCATCGGCATTGAAACCCATTTCCGCCAGTAATGCTTCGGCACGCCAGCGCTGAACTTCTCGCTCCGCAAGTGGAATGTTATCCAGCACCGCATCGAGCATCGTCAGCGGGCCGAGGGATGCAGGCAGATGCTGTTCCACGCGGGCCAGCAGGCAGTGGTTGGCAATGGAAACGTAGCCGGAAGAAGGCGCATCAGTGCCATCCAGCAGTTTTAGCAGGGTACTTTTGCCGCAGCCGTTATAGCCAATCAGCCCGACGCGATCGCCTTTTTTCAGCGTAAAGGAGAGGTCAGTGAACAGGGGGCCGAAGGCCGTTTCGCTGCACAGCGAGTGGGTACTTAATAATGTGGTCATAGAACTTACTCAAGTGTTACTGGCGTAAGAACGCCTCGTCAGTTAACGCCGACGATAACCCGGTAAGCCGAGGGAAGGGATTCAGTCTTGGTTTTCTTCGCTCAAGCAGAAGTTATCGCAGCACGGTACGGATAACGCTTGAGCAGGTGCGATCGCCAAAAGTACGTGAAAAAGTAAACTTTTCACAATACAGCATGGGATCCTCCTTTTTATTTTCAGCAGATTAATGGGTGGAAAGAGTGTAGCGGGGATTGTTGATTGGCGCTACGTCTGCAAGACCTATTAGTTCTTGTAGGCGCAGCGCCGTCAGACATAAATGTTAAATCGAGGTACGACGGTAGCTGCGGTATTCCGGCTGCCAGAAGTTGTCATCAATCGCCTGTTGCAAGGCTTCGGCCGACGTTTTCACCGCCACGCCTTGCTGCTGGGCCATTTTGCCAATCGCAAATGCAATTGCCCGCGAGACGGTATGAATATCCTTCAACTCCGGTAATACCAAGCCTTCGCCGTTGTTCACCAGCGGTGAGTGCTTGGCCAGCGTTTCGCTCGCCGACATCAGCATTTCGTCGGTGATGCGCGACGCGCCAGAGGCAATCACGCCCAGACCAATGCCCGGGAAGATGTACGAGTTGTTGCACTGGGCAATCGGATACGTTTTATCTTTCCATGTGACCGGCGCGAACGGACTGCCGGTGGCAACCAGCGCACAGCCTTCGGTCCAGTTGATGATGTCCTGCGGCGTCGCTTCTACGCGAGACGTCGGGTTAGACAGCGGCATCACGATTGGGCGCGGGCAATGCTTGTGCATTTCACGAATGATTTCTTCGGTGAATAGCCCGGTCTGGCCGGAGACGCCAATCAGAATGTCCGGCTTCGCGTTACGCACCACGTCCAGCAGGGAAAGCACGTCTTCTGCGGTGTCCCAGTCTTTCAGGTTGTCGCGCTTTTGCACCAGCTTGTTCTGGAACGCCAGCAGGTTTGGCATCTGGTCGGTCAGCAGGCCGAAGCGGTCAACCATAAACACACGCGCACGCGCCTGTTCTTCGGTCAGGCCTTCGCGCTGGATCTGCGCGATGATTTGCTCGGCAATCCCACAACCGGCAGAACCCGCCCCAAGGAAGACAATTTTCTGCTCGCTAAGTTGGCTGCCCGCCGCGTGGCTGGCGGCAATCAGCGTGCCGACGGTCACTGACGCGGTGCCCTGAATATCATCGTTGAACGAGCAAATCTCGTCCCGATAGCGGTTCAGCAGCGGCATGGCGTTCTTCTGGGCGAAATCTTCGAACTGCAGCAGCACGTTCGGCCAGCGCTGTTTCACCGCCTGGATGAAATCATCGACAAATTGATAATACTCATCGTCGGTAATACGCGGCTGGCGTGAGCCCATGTACAGCGGGTCGTTAAGCAACTGCTGGTTATTGGTGCCGACATCGAGCACGACCGGCAGGGTGTACGCCGGGCTGATCCCGCCACAGGCGGTGTACAGCGACAGTTTACCGATAGGAATACCCATGCCGCCAATACCCTGATCGCCGAGGCCAAGAATGCGCTCGCCGTCGGTGACCACGATCACTTTGATGTTGTGGTTGGGTACGTTTTGCAGAATGTCGTCCATGTTGTGACGGTTTTCGTAAGAGATAAACACGCCACGAGAACGGCGATAAATCTCGGAGAAACGCTCACAGGCGGCGCCGACGGTCGGGGTGTAGATAACCGGCATCATCTCGTCGAGGTGGTTTTCGACCAAACGGTAAAAGAGGGTTTCGTTAGTGTCCTGGATATTGCGCAGGTAAATATGTTTGTCGATTTCGGTCTTGAAGCCCTGGTACTGGATCCAGGCGCGTTCAGCCTGTTCTTCGATGGTTTCCACGACGGCGGGCAGAAGGCCTAAGAGGTTAAAGTTGCGACGCTCCTCCTGGCTAAACGCGCTGCCTTTGTTGAGGAGGGGAAACTCCAGTAAAACGGGGCCTGCATAGGGGATATAAAGAGAACGGTTGTTTTTATGGTTGAGTAACATCTCACTGATCCTTTGTCATCACGGCCTGCCCAGGTAGGCGAATCGAGAGGGCTGGCGGGTACTTCGGCGCGGCAAAGTATAAAGCAAGTGTTAATAAAAAGGGTAAACGCTGCGGTTCAGAAACTAAAAAAAACACCATCTTATGTAAACGATGGTGTCGGTCTTTATCGATGAAAGGGCTAAAAAGCCGGGATGTTACTCGGTGCGGCGTTTGCGGCCGGTGGCATGAGTATGGTTATGCTGCGTTTCCGCATCGCCTTCGATAAGGACTTTTTTCTGGTTTGAAAGCTTGTAGTTCAAGCCGAGGATATGACGTGCCTGACGGTTCGATTTCATGCTGACTCCTTAATCCTGTGAATGGTTTCAAGGTCAATCCCGGAGGTACCGGGCGAAATTTACCCTTAAGCGCAGACAATCTACTTGCCTGCGAGATTGATAGTTGACCATTCTGCTCGAAATAGCAACATCAGCTGGCGCTTTCAGGAACTCTCTGAGGTTTAACCCTTTGTGCGACAGACGTCACGCTGTCATGTGTCTGAACTATGCTTTTTGATTGGCGCTGAGGTTTTCGCCATTTTGTTCATCGTGAGGTCACTTCATGAAAGTTTTAGGATATGCAGCACAAAATCCCACCGCGCCGCTGGCCCCGTTCTCCTTTGACCGTCGCGAACCGCGTCCGGACGATGTGACTATCGAGGTGTTGTACTGCGGCGTGTGTCACTCCGATTTACACCAGGCTCGGAACGACTGGGGATTCAGTACCTATCCCCTTGTTCCGGGGCATGAAATTGTCGGTCGGGTGACGGCTATCGGTGACAGCGTTACCAAATTTAAGCCCGGCGATCTCGCGGCCATTGGTTGTATGGTCGATTCCTGTCGCACCTGTTCACCCTGTAAAGACGGGCTGGAGCAGTATTGCGAAGAAGGCAACACGCAGACTTACAATGGACAGGATCGCCACGACCACCAAACCACCTACGGTGGCTATTCACAAACCATTCTTGCGAGTCAGGATTTCGTTCTGCGCATTCCCGACGGGCTGGATTTGAAAGGTGCCGCGCCACTCCTGTGCGCCGGGATCACCACCTGGTCGCCGCTGCGTCACTGGAAGATTGATGCCAACAGCAAAGTCGCCGTGATTGGCCTTGGCGGACTCGGGCATATGGGCCTGAAGCTGGCGCACGCGCTGGGCGCAGAAGTGACGCTGTTTACCCGTTCGCCGGGGAAAGAGGCGGATGCGCGCCGTCTGGGTGCCAGCCATGTGGTGCTCTCCACTGACCCGGAACAAATGAACGCCGTGAAAAATCAGTTTGATCTGATTATCGACACCGTTCCGTACACGCATGATGTTAATGCGTATATGCCAACACTGACCCTCGACGGTACGCTGGTGTTTGTCGGTCTGCTCGGCGATTTGCCGGAAGTGAACACCATTCCGCTGTTGATTAACCGCCGTTCGGTGGCGGGTTCAGCGATTGGTGGCATCGCGGAGACGCAGGAGATGCTCGATTTCTGCGCGGAAAAAGGCATTGCGGCGGACGTAGAGGTCATCAGAATTCAGGATATCAACGAAGCTTACGAGCGCCTGCTGAAAAGTGACGTGAAGTACCGCTTCGTGATTGATATGGCATCTCTCAACGCCTATGGCTAACGGCCTGAAAGGCGTGTTCTATACTTAGTACCCCAAACGGATAAAAGGAGTGAACGATGACGATCCACAAGAAAGGTCAGGCACACTGGGAAGGCGATCTGAAACGTGGCAAAGGCACCGTCTCGACGGAGAGCGGCGTTCTGAACCAGCAACCGTACGGGTTTAACACCCGCTTTGAAGGTGCGAAAGGCACCAATCCTGAGGAGCTGATTGCGGCGGCGCATGCCTCCTGTTTTTCGATGGCACTTTCGCTGATGCTGAGCGAAGCCGGATTTACGGCGACCTCAATTGATACCGAAGCGACGGTCTCACTGGACCAGGTCAGCGGTGGATTCTCGATAACCAAAGTGGCCCTGCAAAGCAAAATTGCGGTACCGGATATCGATGCCGACACCTTCGATGGCATAATCCAGAAAGCAAAAGCCGGCTGCCCGGTGTCTCAGGTCCTGAAAGCTGAAATCACTCTCGATTATCAGCTCAACTAACGGGAAAATGCCTGGCGGCGTACCCTTGCCAGGCCTCCCGCTCCCGTAGGCCCGATACGCGCTAGCGTCATCGGGCAAGATAGCCCGCAGATTGCGGGCTTTTGTTTTCAATAATCATAAATGAGTCCTATGAGTGAGATTAAAACCCTGAGTTCGCAGGAGATTTACAGTAATCAATGGATGCGCCTGAAAGAAGATCGTATTGAACGCGCCGACGGTTCGCACGGCGTGTATTCGGTGATTGAGAAACCCGATTTCGCGGTGATTGTCCCGGTGTCGGCAGGGTTTATCTGGGTGGTGGAACAGTATCGCTATCCGCTTGGGATCCGAACGATTGAATTGCCGCAGGGATCGTGGGAGCTGGACCCGAATGCCGATCCGATTGCCGTCGCCCGGGGTGAACTGGCGGAAGAGACCGGTTTGCTGGCGCAAAAAATGGAGCAGATTGGCTATCAAAAACTGGCTCAGGGCTACTCCAGCCAGGGCTATCACATCTGGCTGGCGACGGATTTTGTCTCCAGCACCCAACAGCTCGATGCAGAAGAAGTCGGGCTGACCTGCCGCCAGATGCCGATCACTGAGTTTGAAACCTTGATTGCGCAGGGCAAAATCAGCGATGCGACCTCGGTGACGGCATTTCTCCTGGCTAAGCTCAAAGGCTTTGTGTGACGTTGTCACTTATGCCTGCGCGTTTTGTGGCTGTTTACGGCGCAGGCGGCTCAAACTAAACAGTATTGCCAGCCCGGACGTGGCAACCGCCACCCATAAACTCATCTTCACGGCCTGAGCTTCCAGCGCGATGTGTGAACCGGAAGCCATCGCCGCCAGCAACACGCCCACTAACGCCGCGCCGAGACATTGCCCGAAGGTGCGCATTATCGCCAGCACGCCTGATGCGTATCCGCTGTATTCCCGCGCCACGTTGGACAACATTTCGCGGTTGTTCGGACTCTGAAAACAGCCAAATCCCATCCCGCACACCAGGCTACGCAGGCCGATATCCCAGGCTGCAGCGTGATGGGGCAACGTTGCCAGCAGCGCTAAGCCGATAACAAACCCCAGCAAACCAATAGTTGAGATAATCGACGGCGAGTATTTATCCGCCAACCGTCCGGCGTGGGGCGCGACCAGCACAATGCCCAACGGCCACGGCGTAAACAGCAGTGCAGAGGTAAATGCACTGTATCCGTACACGCTCTGGAACAGGAACGGCAGGGCGACAAACGTTATGCCCTGACTAATAAACGAGGCCAGCGAAGTCAGCGCCGCCAGTGAAAATCGGCTTGAGGTGAAGATAACTGGGGGCAGCAACGGTTTTGCCACCCGGCGAATATGCCAGACAAACGCCGTACCGCTGACCAGCGCCAGCAAACCCCAACCCATCACCGTGGTACTGAGCGAGTGATCGGCGGCGTGCGGATCGGCAAAACCGTTGGCTGCCATGATCAATGCGCCGAGCAGGGTCGCAGACAAAACGGCCCCCATCGCATCAAATCGCTGATCGCTGATGGCGGGTTGACGGGGAATGGCTTTTAAGGCCAGAAACAGCGCCACCATGCCCGGCAGCACGTTGATGGCAAACAGCCATTGCCAGCTCAACGTCCCGAGCAGTGTGCCGCCTAATACTGGGGCGACGGCGGTGCTGGCAGCAATCAATAGCGCATTCAGGCCCAGAATGCGTCCGAGCAGTCTGCCAGGAAACACTGAGCGTAATATCGCAGGAGCAATACTTAAGGTGGCCGCACCGCCAACGCCCTGAAGGACGCGCATTACGATAAGCATCTCTGCTGAAGTCGACATCGCGCAGCCGAGCGATGTGAGAGTGAACAGGCTCAAACCGAAAATAAAGACTGGACGAAAGCCAAAGCGGGTGGCGAGCGCGGCAAAGATGGCCAGCGTCATGGCCGCGGAGAGTAGATAACCGTTCGCGAACCAGACCGCAAGGGGCGCAGCGACCTGTAAAGATTGCGCCATTTGCGGTAAGGCGATATTCACCATCGAACCGTCAAACACGGCCATCAGGGTGGAGGTCATCACCGCCGCCATTGCAAATGCCCGTTCGCGGCCTGGCAGGCCTTCGTCGCCCGGTTTGTCTGAAAAGAGTTCCATCACAGTATTCTCGTTAGTGGGTGTGTTGATGAGGGAAGTCTATGCCGTGGCTAAAGAAGGCGGAAGACACAGCATTGCTACTGTATAGTTGCATCAAACGCCTTATCTCATGCCGAGGGAATATTTCGATGACCGATCCGGATTTTAATCTGCTGATTGCGCTGGATGCGCTGCTGACCGAAGCAAGCGTGGCCGGGGCGGCACGACGTCTGAATTTGAGCACCTCGGCCATGAGCCGAACACTGAGCCGCTTGCGCGACGTCACTGGTGACCCGCTACTGGTGCGCGCGGGGCGAAATATGGTGCTGACGCCTTACGCCGAGGCCAGCCGCGACCGGGCGCGTAACGCCGTGCTGGAGGCGAGGGCGGTACTGCAACCGTCAGCGTCGGAGCTGAATATCGCACAGCTGGAACGCGTATTTACACTGCGCGTGAACGACGGTTTTATCGAAGCTTTCGGCCCTTCACTGATTGCCGCAGTGGCGGCCATGGCGCCGGGCGTCTGCCTGCATTTTTCACCGAAGCCTGAAAAGAGCTCACGCTTTTTGCGTGAAGGGCTGGTGGACCTCGAAATCGGCGTGCTGAGTAATATGGGGCCGGAAATTCGCGTGCAGGCGCTGTATCGCGATCGTTTCGTCGGCGTGGTTCGCCATGGGCATCCATTGGCCGGGAAAGCGCAGGTGAGTGTGGAGGAGTACATTGCGTGGGGGCACGTGGTTGCTTCACGTCGGGGTCAGCCTTCAGGTCCGGTCGATGAAGCGCTGGCGGAGCTGGGACTGGCGCGCAAAGTTGTCAGTGTGGTTCCGGGTTTCCCGTCGGCGCTGGCGGTGGCGAAGGCCTCAGATTTAATTGCGCTGGTTCCGGCGTCGTTTCTGTTTCAAACCGATAATCAGGCCCGGCTACAGGCCTTTGAATTACCGTTTAACACGCGGACGATTACCATTTCGCAGCTGTGGCATCCCCGAATGGAAGCGGATCCGGCGCATCGCTGGCTGAGACAAACGGTTCTGGCGGTGTGTCAGAAGCCATGTTCTGAGCAACGTGATTTATGCGAGGTACGACAGCGTAATCAATGCACCTGATTCGCAAAGTAATTAACGTTGTGCCAGACTTTTTCTCACGACTCTGTTTCACACATCCAGGAACAGCCCATGCTCGATTTTATTGCTCATATGCTGGTTGGAACGCCGGTATGGGTGTATGTGCTGTTTGTGTTTCTGTTGATTCGTGGGATTAAAGCCCGACAGCCCGCGACGGTGACACTGGAGCGGCTGTCCATTATCCCCCTGATATTTCTGGCGTGGGATCTGTATGATCTTGTTCTTTATCGGCATCTGACGCTGGGTGTGGTGATGTTGTGGATTGCAGGGCTGATTATCGGGGCAGCGCTGGGTTTCTGGCTGATAAAATCGGATAGGGTGAGTCGCGGGAGTGCGCCGCGCACAGTGAATCGTCAGGCCGATTATTCCGTGCTGCCGTTAATGATGACGGCATTTGCCATTAAATATGTGTTTGGCGTGATGGCGGCGGTATCGCCTCAGACCCTGCAACAACCGGGAATGAGCGCTGCGGCGGTAGTGGTGGGTGGGGTGTTCGCCGGCAGCTTTGTCGGTAAATTTACGCGCTATCTGCAATGCTACTTTGCCCCGGCGCAAAAAGGGATTTAAGACGATCCTGTGTTAATAAAAATAGGTTTTATGCGTCCGTCAGTCTACATTTATGGGTTGATATATTTACGTTTTCTCTGGTCATTTGTGCTGCACTTTTGCCACGAATGAAGGCCAACAGCACGTTCAGGAATGATAATGACACTAAACCGCAACACCGTAGCCGCACTGAGCGCGCTCTGGTTGTTCAGTACTTGTGCCGCTGCCGAAGTGGATCTCGGCTCGATGGATATTCTGGCGAGAGATAATCCGCAAAGCCCGGTGCCAAAGGGCTTTGTGGTCGGTGCCGCGACGATAGGCGGCCAGGCGCGTTATAAAGATCAGGATAACAGCACCTACTTTATTCCGGGCGGCCTCTATTTTGGCGATAACCTGATGTATCTCGGGGATCGCGCTCGCTACTATTTCCGTCTGGACGATAACGTCGCACTGTATGGCTACGGGCGTTACCGTTTTGGCAACCTTGATCCCTCAGACGCCGATTTCCTTCATGGAATGGATAAGCGAAAAGGGGAGTTTGAAGCCGGGATTGGCGGGACGATCATTACGCCGTATGCGCTGTTGACCGCCCGATTCGCAAGCGATGTGACCGGCCGCAGTAACGGCCAGGAACTGTTGCTCTGGGCGGACTTCCCGATAGTCAGAGATAATCTGCTGGTGATGCCGGGAATGGGGATGATGATCCGCAGCCACAACATGGCGAACTACTATTTTGGCGGGGTTTCGAAGGAAGAAGCTACGCCTCAGCGTAAAGCCTGGGATACCGGCACGACCTTCTCGCCAATGGCGGCGGTGGTGACGTCCTACCGTTTCAGCCCGCACTGGTTGGGT
>Ga0160437_1001595_pt1 | contig 10199 bp, 8 predicted proteins | sample HID1975I_E0MG_FD_108227 | JGI IMG/M metagenome (GOLD analysis project Ga0160437, IMG submission 108227) | Enriched soil microbial communities from UW Madison campus, WI, USA - HID1975I_E0 MG | ecosystem: Environmental > Terrestrial > Soil > Unclassified | place: USA: Madison, Wisconsin... | reverse complement strand
GCGTATCATGCCTGAGCTGGAAAGCCAGCTGCCCTCGGCGCTGAAGGTGTCGATCGCCTACGACGCCACGCTGTTCATCCAGGCCTCCATCGACGAAGTGATCAAGACCCTCGGTGAAGCGGTGCTGATCGTCATCGTGGTGGTGTTCCTGTTCCTCGGTGCCCTGCGTTCGGTGCTGATCCCGGTGGTGACCATTCCCCTGTCGATGATCGGCGTGCTGTTCTTCATGCAGATGATGGGCTACTCGCTGAACCTGCTGACACTGCTGGCGATGGTGCTGGCCATCGGCCTGGTGGTGGACGATGCCATTGTCGTGGTGGAGAACATCCACCGGCACATGGAGGAAGGCAAGTCGCCGTTCGACGCGGCCCTTGAAGGCGCACGCGAAATCGCCATGCCGGTGGTGTCGATGACCATCACCCTGGCCGCCGTCTATGCGCCGATCGGCTTCCTTACCGGGCTTACCGGGGCCTTGTTCAAAGAGTTCGCCCTGACCCTGGCCGGGGCTGTGATCATTTCCGGCATCGTCGCCCTCACCCTTTCACCGATGATGTGCGCCCTGCTGCTGCGCCAGGAGCAGAACCCCAGCGGCCTGGCCCATCGCCTTGACCAGCTGTTCGAACGCCTGAAGGTGCGCTACCAGCGCGTGCTGCACGCCACCCTCGACAGCCGGCCGGTAGTTCTGGTGTTTGCCGTGATCGTGCTGTGCCTGATCCCGGTGCTGCTCAAGTTCACCCAGAACGAACTGGCGCCCAACGAAGACCAGGGCGTGATCTTCATGATGAGCAGCTCGCCGCAGCCGGCCAACCTCGATTACCTCAACGCCTATACCGACGAGTTCACCCCGCTGTTCAAGGCCTTCCCCGAATACTACTCATCCTTCCAGATCAACGGCTTCAATGGCGTGCAGACGGGTATCGGCGGCTTCCTGCTCAAACCCTGGAACGAGCGCGAGCGCACACAGATGGAGCTGTTGCCACTGGTGCAGGCCAAACTGGAGGAAATCGGCGGCCTGCAGATCTTCGGCTTCAACCTGCCCTCCCTGCCCGGCACCGGTGAGGGCCTGCCGTTCCAGTTCGTGATCAATACCGCAGGTGACTACCCGGCACTGCTGGAAGTAGCCCAGCGCATCAAGGCGCGCGCCCAGGCGTCGGGCAAGTTCGCCTTCCTCGACATCGACCTGGCCTTCGACAAGCCCGAAGTGGTGGTCGACATCGACCGGGCAAAAGCAGCGCAGATGGGGGTGTCGATGGACGCCTTGGGCGGCACGCTGGCAACCTTGCTGGGCGAGGCGGAAATCAACCGGTTCACGCTGGAAGGACGCAGCTACAAGGTGATAGCCCAGGTCGAGCGGCTGTACCGTGACAACCCCGGCTGGCTGAACAACTACTACGTGAAGAACGACCAGGGCCAACTGCTGCCGCTGTCGACCCTGATCACCCTCACCGACCGCGCCCGCCCGCGCCAGCTCAACCAGTTTCAGCAGTTGAACTCGGCGATCATCCAGGGCGTGCCCATGGTCAGCCTGGGCGAAGCGCTGAAGACGGTGCAGGACATCGCCCGCGAAGAGGCCCCGGAAGGCTTTGCCTTCGACTACGCCGGCGTGGCCCGCCAGTACGTTCAGGAAGGCAGCGCGCTGTGGGTTACCTTCGGCCTGGCACTGGCGATCATCTTCCTGGTGCTGGCAGCACAGTTTGAAAGTTTCCGCGACCCGCTGGTGATCCTGGTGACGGTGCCATTGTCGATCTGCGGGGCGCTGCTGCCGCTGTTCCTGGGTATATCGAGCATGAATATCTACACCCAGGTCGGGCTGGTGACCTTGATCGGGCTGATCAGCAAGCACGGTATCCTCATCGTCGAGTTCGCCAACCAGCTGCGTGAGGAACGCGGCCTGAGCGTGCGCGAGGCGATCGAGGAAGCGGCGGCGATTCGCCTGCGGCCAGTGCTGATGACAACGGCGGCAATGGTGTTCGGCATGGTGCCGCTGATTCTGGCGACCGGGGCCGGGGCGGTCAGCCGTTTTGACATCGGGACGGTGATCGCCACCGGGATGTCGATTGGTACGCTGTTTACCTTGTTTGTGCTGCCTTGTATCTACACCCTGGTGGCACACAAGACCAAAGCCAAGGAATCTGTAACAGCCTGACCCGGCCTCTTGGCGGGCTTGCCCGATCCCACAGATAGGACATCGGGCCTGACACGGGTGCAGTACCTGTGGGAGCGGGCAAGGCCGCGAAGAGGCTGTATGGGTCCAGAAAGCCGAGAGAAAATCACTTCTACGCAACACAATCTAATAATTACCGCCCACAGGCTCCACATCATTCAGATTCATGTCTGATCTTACTGCTCGCCAGTGAAAGACTGAACAACCCTCTCATCCACTTTGCCCGGTAACTATTAGACTCAGAATGGCAGGACACCCGCGAGGCAGACGTCTTCCAGCATAATTCAAACACTCTTGGAAATGACCTTGGTAAAAAATCCTACAACTTAATCAGAAATTTCGCCACCCTCTTCAGCTTGTACATCTTGGACTTACCGCTATTATCAAAGACGTCGCAATGACGCGACGCACACATGGATAAATCAATATAAAAACCATTAAGATGGAATGCACCAAATTGGCGAACATGGCGCACCTAGTCAAAAAAACCAAATAAGCCCTACCCATAAACACTGAAGAGCAGTGCCGGCCTGCCCTTCAGTCTAAGGAGGAGCCATGATAAGTAAAGACTGTTTTTTTATCGCTATGAATAACACTCTAATCTGCTGGGATTTCAAAAATCATAAACAGTACGAATTATCAAGGGACCACGCAGACCGGTTAATCCAACTAATTTACGAGAAAGATCCCGAGAAATTAAATGACAACCTAACCGACGACCTTAAGCGTTGCAAGGTTTTCATCGAGGATGCTGACGACAATCCAGACTGGGGTTGGGATATTCTATCAAGAATATTTCATTTCGGAACTAAAGACATCACTATAGAACAACAACCTTCAAACGAGAAGGAGTGGGCGCTACAATACCTTGAACATTGCAACTCCGTACTGAACAATAAGATTCTATTAGCCAGTTCGCGCGGAGACGATAACGGCATTCCACTCCCTACTCCGCGACATTCCTTTGCAACTGACAAAATATTCAGCAAACGAGCAACCATCAGAGATTTTCAGCGACTACCGATTTCCTTGCCTGATTTTTCCGAAATCTTGCATCACACGCTAGGTTTTATTAGACATAGAACCGCGGACAATGGCATAGAGGAAGTAGATGACTACATAATGCGCCGCGCCAGCCCTTCAGTTGGTGGGCTTAACGCTACAGAAGGCTACGTGTATGTAAATAACGTGGACAGTCTTGAACCTGGAATTTATTACTACAATCCACGGCAACATCAGCTTCAATGGCGAAGTCATCTGCCTTCCGCTCTAGGTGATTTATTATCTGGCCAACACTTCGCCAATCACATATCCGCTGGATTATTCTTGAGTTCCAGATTCGACAAACTGTGGTGGAAATATGAGCATTCGCGCGCTTATAGAATGGCCCTGATAGAAGTTGGGCATGCAGCACAGACTTTCCAACTAGCAGCCACTGATCGCGGAATGAGTACCTGGCTCACCGGCGCATTAAACGAAATCAACATTGAACCACTGCTAATGCTTGAAAGCCCAAGTGAGCAAGTCCTTTTTTTCGTTGGATGTGGCTATGGCGACGGGAATGCGACACCCAGTTGCCTAAGGGCTCTTATATCGTAGACGAGCGCGAGGTACAGACATGAAAAGATCCACCCATCGTAGCAGTGCAGTGTTCAAGAACTGGCACATGACGAGCGCTGTACGCTCGCGCCCTTACGCTTATAATTTTTCCGTAGAGGATCTTACGCAGTCAGTACCCGACCGCTGGTTTCCAAGCGCCCTGAGTCCAGCACTGGCACATGATTCAGTTAAGCAACTTTCCAAACATGAGTTGTTAGTCCTGCACGCCTATCACCTCGTGCACTTCATGGACTACACCACGCAACTTGAAATGGGGCACATCAATGAGACCGTACGATGCATCGTGGCGGGCGATCTAAAAAAATACTTTGACAATGATGTCCACCTGAATGCTTTAAAGCTTTATGCAGATGAGGCCTATCACGCGCTCTTCTCTAGAGAAATTGCAGACCAAGTGGCAAAGCACTTCTGTTTAGATCGAATAAACTCTGCGCGCATAAATAGCCTTGACCAAATCCTACAAAACACTCCTCCCACCCTCAGAAGCATTACCCGCTTTTGCATTGCATTTATCTCAGAAACACTAATAACTCAAGAACTATACGACCTAACACGTGACTCGCTTGTCACGCCTGTGGCAAACATGCTGATTGACCACCTCCATGATGAAGCACGTCATTCTATTTTTTTCTCCGACTGCTTCGTACGACTTTGGCCGCAAATACCCACCCACCACAAGGATCATCTCGTCGCCACTCTAATTAAAATACTCAGCGCCTTCTGCAGCCCCGACGAATCATTCTTAAATTCAATTTTCAAAAACCACCCCTCTACCGGCAAAGTGATTATTGACCATCTAAAAGATAATTGCATGCTTCGGATATCCACAATATCCAAAATCACGATGATGGCAATTAGACGCACTGACTTATTGAAAGATGCAGGCTACACGTTACAGTTCAGGTCGGCGGGAATCGTCCTTCTATGAGCCAGGCCGAAAACTTTAAAATCACCATTCTTCGCCCATTGTTTTTGATTCTTTTATGTCTGTTGGGCGTTTTCCCTCTGGACGTCATCCTTCCTTCGTTCCCCGCGCTTGCAGAAGCCTTTCGAGTAGAACCAAAGCAAATAGCTTACTCTGTAAGCTTATTCGCGTTTGGCGTAGCTGTGGCGCAAATATTCATTGGCCCTCTGTCTGACCGAACTGGGCGTAAAAGACTGTTAATCGTTGGCTTGGGAGTATCCATTGCTGGGGCTGTTGGCTGCCTAATTTCAACTGACTATGAATTTTTTTTGGCATTTCGGTTACTGCAAGCCGCCGGCTGTGGAAGCTTGGTTCTCGGCCAAGCACTTGTACAGGACCTGTATAGTGGAAAGCAGCGCAACACCATGCGCATCTTGTTGACGAGTGCAAGTGGTTTGTTTATATCAATCTCGCCCGTCGCCGGTGCAGCTCTCCAACAATCAATCGGCTGGACAGGCAGCTTTATCGTATTTATTGGAATAGCCCTCTCAGCCATAGCGCTTGCATGGGTGCTACTGAACGAAACACCTGTATTATCCAAGGGCAACTCAGGTGCTCAAAGCTATATTGTGATGTTGCGCGACGCATTCTATGTAACGTATTCCCTACAGGCCACTTTAGCGTTCGCCTGCCATTTTTCCTTCATCGTCATTGCACCACTGGTACTGATGGAGCAGCTGGGCCTTACACCGTATGAGTTTTCCGTGGTATTCATCGCCTACGGGCTGGCGTATGTCGTTGGTGGTGCCATCGCGACTTTCTTGAACAATCGCGTCAGCGCACAAGCTCAGATCTGCGCGGGATTTCTACTGATAGGCACCGCAGGTGCAGCTCTATTGATTTGGCAGTGGGTAGCAGGGCGGACAGTAATAGGCCTTATGATACCTATGATTTTATGTACAACAGGAACGACGTTGGTACGCCCCGCTGCAGCTACGCAAGCATTAGCCCGCTACACGCAGCAGGCAGGGGCAGCAGCGTCGCTCAACACAACAATGCTATTTGCCGGGGGTGGTTTCGCAGGCACTTTGATTGCGTCAGCTGAACATCTGCTTCCATTGAGCTTGGGGATTCTGTTCTTGAGCAGCGCCCTTGGCGGTTTCCTGCTGCTCACGCGCCTCAAAGGCAATACTATGCAGCACTGCTAACTTCTACGGAAGAGGCCAGAAAGCCAGACACAAAAATGCCAGAGGCCCCGCAACCGCGAGGCCTCTGGCATTTCTAGCTACCGCAGGGTTCAACCGAAAGGCCGCAACCCCTGACGCAGGCCGAACAGGAACAGCAAAAGGTCCTGATCCGGCGCGACCTGTGCCTGCTGCTGCGGTTTCGCTTCCCGCGGCAACGCGCACTGGTCGGCCATCTCAGCCTTGCTGAACACGGTCGGCCTCGGCTCTTCCCAGGCAGCCACCGCCACGGTGGTCACGGCCAGGCCGGCTACCAGGAACAAAGCTCGAGCTATTTCTAGTTTCATTACCCTAACCCTTTGACAGCGCTGCCAAACGCCATCTTGTAAAAGTAGAGCAGCGTCTGCCATTCCGCGTCATTGAGCGACGAATGGCGGCGCAGCTGACGCAGGTCGTTACCTGCCGCACGCTGGCAACTGATACGCCGCCGGCACTTTTCCAGGTCCAGCAGCGCCACTTCGACGCGCGCTTGCTCGCCTTCGCCAATCACCTTGATGAATACGTGCTTGCCATACAGGCAGCCGTGCTGCCAGTGCCCCAGGTGCATGCGCGCAAGGTTGTCCGCCAGGTCCTTGAGCATGCGCTCATGCACCACCTGCGGGTAACGCTCACGGGCACCTTCGGCATGCCAGTTGTCGAGTTCGATAAACCCGTCCAATGCTTCGCTCACCAGCAGCGCACGCCATTGGTGGTCGGCATCGCGTTCGGCACCACAGAAGACGATGCGCGGTACACGCACGCCCAGTTGCTCGAAGCTGTTCAGCGCATCGAGTTCACGCAATACGGTCGGCCGGCCAAAAGGGTGCAGCAGGCTGCGGTAGATATGCCCCACCTGACGCTTGGCATACAGCAGCTTGCCATTGGCATCATTGAGACGTTGCACACCACTCTCGCCACCGCGGCGCTGGTTAGGTTCCTCGACCCACTCGCCTTGCTGGCGCCAGTAAAAATCGAACCGCGACTCCCCTTTCTGGGCTACAGCCATCAAACACTACCCCTTACGCAATACGTAAACCCGCCACATGGCATAGAACGGCAGGAAGTCGAGGCGTTCCTGGATTCTGAAGCCTGCGGCCCTGAATTCTTCTTCGACCGTTTCGGCCGGTAACACAAAACGGTTCTGGTAATTGTCCTGGTCAGCCTTGGCACTGCGACGCTCTTCGAGTTTTTTCCGGCGCCAGGCCTTGAAGTTGCCATCCACCCACAGGGACAGAATCACACTATCACGGCTAACCCGCTGAAATTCCGAAAGAATGGTCTTTCTGTGGGCGGATTCGCCAATGTGGTGGAACAATCGCATACAGAAAATGCTGTCCACCGAGTTGTCCGGCAGGTCAATGGCAAACGCAGAAGTCTGCAAAGGGCGTACCCGTGCCACCACTTCTGGCGGTTGCGCGGCGCACGCTGTCTCGATCATCGCTTCGGAGTTGTCGGCACCGATGATTACCCGATTGGGTTTTTCTGCCAGCAGCGGCCAGAAACGGCCAGCACCGCACGGCAGGTCCAGTACCAGGCCAGGCTCGCCAGCCAATGCCAGGGCGCGACGCGCCAGTTGCTCATCTCGCTTGTGGGAAAGGCGTCGCGCCAGGCCGTCCTGGTGCTTGAGAAAGTACTCACGCGCATGGTCTTTGTCGTACTTCTCGGAAAATTCAAGCTTGATGGGGCTACGCATTGGGCATCTCCTGACTCCAGTGCCGCTCACCTTAGGTAAGCAAGCGTCGGAATCAGGTCATGCCAATGTGAAAAAAATGTTGCGCGCCAATTGACCTGTTACAAACCATTACTCGGCCATGCCGTCGCCTTTGGCCGCGGTATTGCTCAGGTCGACCTGGAAACGGCAACCATGCGGCAAGGTAGACGTGAGGGTAACGCGCCAGCCCTGGTCATCACATATCCGCTGCACCAGCGAAAGCCCCAGCCCCAGGCCCTCGCCGCGCCGCTCGTCGCCGCGTACAAATGGCTTGAACATGGCTTCGCGCTGCTCTTCAGGGATACCCACACCGCTGTCCTCCACACTGAAGCCGTTGGCTTCAAGGCTCAGGCGGATATAGCCGCTATCGGTGTAGTGCGCAGCATTGCGCAGCAGGTTGCCCATCACCGACTGCAGGAACGTGGCGTTGTACAGCACCGGGCTCGCGCTGACGCGGCCATCGAAGTACAGGGTCAGGCCCTTTTGCTCGATGGTGTCGCGCCACACGCCGATCAGCTCATCAGCCACTTCGCGAAGGGTCGCCTGCGAGGCCACCGCGCCCTCGTCACGCTGCGCACGCGCCAGCATCAGGAAGGTCTTGACCAGCTCGCGCATCTCTTCCGTGGCCCGCGCCACGCGCTCCACCTGGCTGCGCGCGCGGGTGTCGAGATTGGGGTTTTCCATCAACAGTTCGCAGGAGGTTGCCAGCACCATCAAAGGCGTGCGCAGCTCATGGCTGACATCACTGGTGAACAGCCGTTCGCGGGTCAGCGCATCGCGCAGGCGGCCCAGGGTATCGTCGAAGGCCACTGCCAACTGGCCGACTTCGTCTGCGGCGTAGTCCGGTGCCAGCGGCGGGGCCAGGCCCAGCAGCTGGTCGCGGTGACGTACCTGGCGGGCCAGGCGGATCACCGGCGCCATCACCCGGCGCGCCACCAGCCAGCCGAGGATGACGGCCAGCACCAGGCTGAGCACGAAGCCCACCACCACCACCGCGAACAGCACGCGCTCGCGTTCTTCGAAGTCGCTCTGGTCCTGCAGCAGTACATACCGGCGGCCATCGACGATCTCGACCATGGCGTGGTACGACAGCTGGTCGCGAAACACCTCGTGGAAGCCTCGGTCGAGGTGGCGCAGGTCCTTGGGCAGCTCGAAGTCGTCACGCCCGCCGCTGAAGTAGAACAGCTGATCGGGGCGTGGCCGGTGGCTCCAGTCGCTGACGCTGTCCATGCGCAGCAGGCGCTGCAGGTCACCGCCCAATACCGAGGAAATCAACCGCTCTTCGACCAGGTGCACAGTGGCAACGATGCCGAAGGCGAACGCCCCGGCCACCAGCGCGCTCATCAAGGCAAAGGCGATGATGATGCGCTGGGCCAGGCTTTGCTTAAACTCCATCGCGGCCCTCGGCGAGGCGATAGCCGACGCCATGTACGGTATGCAGCAACGGTTTTTCAAACGGTTTGTCGATCACCTGGCGCAGCTGGTGCACATGGCTGCGCAGGCTGTCGCTGTCAGGGCAGTCGTCGCCCCACAAGGCTTCTTCCAGCACTTCGCGGCGCAGCACGTGCGGGCTTTTCTGCATCAGCACCGCCAGCAGCTTGAGGCCGACAGGGTTGAGCTTGAGCAGGCGCCCCTGGCGGGTAACCTCCAGGGTGTCGAGGTCGTAGCTGAGGTCGGACACCTGCAGCGTACGGCGCCCGCCGCCCTGGGCTCGACGCAGCACCGCTTCGATGCGCGCCGCAAGCTCCGACAGCGCGAACGGCTTGAGCAGGTAGTCGTCGGCCCCGGAGCGGAAACCTTGCAGACGGTCGTCCAACTGGTCGCGGGCGGTAAGCATGATCACCGGGGTGTCGCGGCGGGCGTCTTCACGCAGGCGCTTGCACAGGGTGTAGCCATCGATGCCGGGCAGCATGATGTCCAGCACGATCAGGTCGTAGTGTTCGGTGGCGGCCAGGTGCAGGCCGGACAAGCCATCTTGGGCGCAGTCAACGGTGTAGCCCTTCATGCCCAGGTAATCGGCCAGGTTGGCCAGGATATCGCGGTTGTCTTCAACCAAAAGAATGCGCATCGGTTTCTCCTGTGCGGCGCTTCTCGCTGTGGTGCGCGGCAGGCGCAGCTTAAGGCCTATGCCTGCACGGTGCCAGCCCCCGGAGAAATTCACCGCACTTGACGGTTTTTTCACTGATCCTTCACGGACACAGGATAGCGGGCGGCCGACAATGCCCGATCTTTTTCGTGCCCTGGAGCCGTCATGCAGCAACGAACCCGCCCTCGCCCGATCAATTACTGGCTGTACCTGGGCATACCCTTGGCGACCGCGCTGGCCTTGATCCTGCTGGAGCTGACTTCGGTCGACATGGATGTGGCCAACCTGTTCTTCGACCCCACTGCCGGGCAGTTCATTGGCCGCCACAGCTACCTGCTGGAAAACATCCTGCACGACCGGGTCAAGCAGGTGGTGATCTTGCTGGGGGTGTTGTCGCTGCTGATGTTTACCGCCAGTTTCTTCTGGAAGCACCTGTTCGGCTGGCGCCGCGAGCTGGGCTGCCTGGTGCTGGCACTGGGCCTGTCCACGGC
>Ga0160437_1001591_pt1 | contig 10230 bp, 8 predicted proteins | sample HID1975I_E0MG_FD_108227 | JGI IMG/M metagenome (GOLD analysis project Ga0160437, IMG submission 108227) | Enriched soil microbial communities from UW Madison campus, WI, USA - HID1975I_E0 MG | ecosystem: Environmental > Terrestrial > Soil > Unclassified | place: USA: Madison, Wisconsin... | reverse complement strand
CCGCTGAGTCATGGTGTTCGTCGGGCAACGCCTTTACACCTCATCGTCAGGGAGGAGCTGTTGTCGCAGGATGAGGCGGTAAGCTTCTTTTGACCCTTGTTAAGGAATAATCTAAAACCCCTCGCAAGGTGTGGATAAAGGCGCGCCCGCAGACTACGCTTTAAGCATATCCTGTATCAGGAGGGGATATGTTGACGCATTCTGAAGCAAAACGATGGGCCGCGATCATGCTGAAATCCGCACTGTGCGATGGTATGAATACAGAAGAAATTTTCAGGCAAGTGCATCTGGTGTGCGATAAGCATGGGAAAGAATGTCTTGAGGAATTAATAGAAGAGATCCTGGTGGAAGCCGGGCGAATCGGGCCTCAGCACAGCGCCGGTGAGTACAAGCACCATTGACGCCAACGTGCATAAAAACCGCCTGCGGGCGGTTTTTTTATGCCGACAGCTTATTACGGTTTCACGCCTGTTTTTTTTGTACCGCTGCGGTGATGGGCGAGACGGTGCTGTTTTTCACACTGTCGATTTGCGCCAGCAACTGCGGGATTTCTTTCACCGGCAAGGCTTTAGCAAACAGGAATCCTTGCAAATAGCCGCAGCCGAGGCTCGTTAACAGCTGCTGCTGATCCTGCGTTTCAATGCCTTCGGCCACCACGTTCATGTTCATCGAATGGGCGATATCAATAATCGTGGCGACGATCTTGACGTTCTTGCTGTTGTCGCGAATATCACGCACAAAGCTTTTATCGATTTTCAGCTCTCGCGCAGGCAGGTTTTTCAGGGTCAGCATGTTCGAATAACCGGTACCGAAATCATCGATAGAAACAGTGATGCCCATCCGGTTGAAGTCGTTAAGCATGTCGATGCTGCGTTCGAGATTTCGCAGGGCGGTACTTTCGGTCAGCTCAATGGTCAGGCGCGACGGGGGTACCGCGTGGCGGGCCAGCGCCCCGCAAATGGTGTCGTAAATATCGTATTGCTCGAACTGGGCCGCAGAAAGGTTAATCGACAGACTCCAGTCCTGATGGCCCTGGTCGCCCCATTGTCGCAGCTGCATGCAGGCCTGGTCGATGACCCAATATCCCACCGGAATGATAAGCCCGGTATTTTCCAGGGTGGACAGAAACACGTCAGGTAGCAGGATGCCCTTCGCCGGATGACGCCAGCGCAGTAACGCTTCGAAGCCGTAAATGCTTTTATTCACGGCATTATACTTGGGCTGATACCACAGCTCGAACTGATCGCGCTCCAGCGCCTGAGTGAGATCCTGTAGAAACTCAGCGCCTTCCCAGGCCTTGTGCACCATATCAGGATGATAAATCGCCCAGCCGTTTCGACCCTGCTGCTTGATGTTGTACATCGCCGTATCGGCCCGCAACTTCAGCTCCTGCAACGTTTTACCATGCTGCGGGAACAGGCTGACCCCGGCGCTGAGCGACACCTGCAAAATTTGCCCAGCTTCGTAAAACGGACGGCGTACGCACTCCACCATGCGCGTCACTAAATCTTCGACGTCGCCTTGTGTGGCATCCGGAACCAGCAAAATAAACTCATCGCCGCCAAGACGGGCGAGGGTCATTTTCGGCGACAGGCAGGCGCTGATGCGGTTGGCGACGGACACCAGTAGGTGATCGCCGACATGATGTCCCCAGGCGTCATTCACCAGTTTGAAACGGTCGAGATCCATAAAAATCAGGGCAAAAGGCGATTGAGTCACCTGCGATTGCTGCAGGCAGGCTTCGAGACGTAAATCAATCTGGCTACGGTTTGCCAGGCCGGTCAGGCCGTCAAAACGCGCCTGCTGCTCAAGCTGCTGGTTGAGCTGCTGCAGATTCTCCGTCAGGCGGTTGGTTCGCAGCTGTGAATCAATCATTGAAATGATCAGCATGACGCCGAGAATGGCGAGGGTTGTAGCCGATACCCAAATGGACAACCCGAGTTCGCTCACGCCCCCGGTCATCGCCATACCGTGGCCCTGATCCTGGAATTCTGCCGCGCTCATGCCGGTATAGTGCATGGCCGCGATGGCGATGCCCATGACAACAGCGGCGGACATACGATTAATCAACGCCCCTTTACTGTTGAGGCGCAGGCTGAACGCCAGCCACAGGCCAACGCCGGAGGCGACAATGGCGATAATGATCGACAGCACTACCAGGCCGTAATTCCAGCTAATGGTGTCCTGCATCATCAGTGCGGCCATGCCGACATAATGCATGATAACCACGCCGCTGCTGAGAATAGCGGTGGCGAGGCACAGGCGTTTTAGCGTTAACACATTGCCATTAACGGCAATATTGATAGATAAAGTGGCGGCAACGACGGCCACCAGCAATGACACTGCGGTTATCGCAAAATCGTAATGCATCATCATCGGCATTTTCATCGCCAGCATGCCAATAAAATGCATCGACCAGATCCCAATTCCCAGTGTTGACCCGCCAGCAAGACGCCAGAAAAGGGCAGCTTTTTTATTGGATGCGGCAATTTTGGCTGCGCTGTCCAGCGCCACAAATGACGCAATAAAGGCGACTAAAAAGGAAATACCGACCAGAACCGGGTCCCACGAAACGTACAGCATCATGCAATCCACGTCTTTTTAAGATTGTTAAAGCAATGTAACAGTAAATCATCAGGCGATGCTAATGAAATAAAGGAGAAGAAATACCGTATTTCTTTTGATTGATTTAGCGGTTTCGATTTTTGACTAAAAGGTAAAAAATATCGCGCGGAAAACACACTAAGACTTAAGTGTTACTTAAGTGTCGTATAGCGCCAGTGAAATGAACTGCGTTTTATGAGGTAAATTGAGCGATAAACTATCGTGTAGTTGACGTTAAATGTTGATTTGAAGAATAATAAACTAGAAATGCAGTGGTGAGTCAGATAAATGATTCGCTAAAGTCAAACTCGCCATCTTTAACAGGGAATATTAATTTCCAACGGGAATTGTATTGAAATGGCGAAAGCAACTGCTATAACCATATTACCCCCCCGAGTATCTCTGTGAGCCTGAATATGTTAAGAAATATTAGTGTCAGAACATTCATATTGATGTTTTTACTGGTAGTTTTCTTAATCATCGATATTTTTGCCATTCTGTTATCCGCGAATGTAGCGGTAATGGTGATGTTTAATATTTCATGGCTGGTGGCGATATCGTTATTATGGCTTTATATGACTAAATATCTGGTGACACCAATTAATGCGGTTAAGCGCAGTATTGATGAAGTCACGTCAGGTAATTTATCGGTGTATATCCCTGAATTTGGTAATAACTGTGCCGGGCGATTAATTCCAGGCATTAATAGTCTGTCGACCAATATTTCGACACTGGTATCGGAGATTCGTGCCTCGTCGCAAACGGCAATGACGTTGTCTGAGCAGTTAGCGAACCGCAGTGCAGAACTCTCTGTGACATCAGAACAGCAGTCTGCAACCCTGATGCAGACCGCGTCCAGCATGGAAGAGATCGCTGCCAGCACCAAAAATAATGCGGAAAATACCCGGCTTGCCAGCGGTCGTGCGGGAGATGCTACGCTCTGCGCCCGTAAAGGCGGTGAATTAATGGGCGAAGTGGCGACAAATATGCAGTCTATTACCGACTGTGCACGTCAAATGACGGAAATTATTAGTCTGATTGACGGCATTGCGTTCCAGACCAATATTCTGGCCCTCAACGCAGCGGTAGAAGCGGCGCGGGCAGGTGACCACGGAAAAGGATTCTCAGTGGTGGCCGGTGAAGTGCGAAATCTGGCGCATCGCAGCGCCGAAGCGGCAAAAAATATTAAAACCCTGATCAGTGTCACCAGCGACAACGTGACCCAGGGGGCCAGTATTGTTGCCGAAGCCGAGAAGAATATGCAGGACATTGTTTCTGGTTCAGGTTTATTGAGTAATCTGATGGAACAAATTTCCTCTTCGACGCTGCAACAGGAAAAAGGGATTGAACAAATCACGCAGGCATTATCTGAGCTGGAAAAAGTGACGCAGAGTAACGCAGCGGTGGTGGAAGAATTGGCCGGTTCGTCAGATGTTTTAAAACATCAGGTCGTGGAATTGCAGACCCGGACACGAAACTTCCGCCTCGGCAACGAGGCGTCAGCGGCCATCATTCCAGCAATAACGCCGCAAGCCGTGCCGGCCCCCGCGGCGGCAATTGGCAACGACAGGAACTATTGGCACTCGTTTTAACCGCAGCTTATTCTCGCTTAACGGGTCTGCTCTGGCAGGCCCGTTTCATTTACCCCCGCTCGATATTTCATTCTTGTTAACGATTTGCACATTGCGCTGTACATCGGCCTGCCAGATAATTCTGCTTTCATGAACGAATTCAGTGCGATGCCAGGGCTGCATTTTGCGTATCGCCCTCGCGAGGCTAGACTTCATTGCATATTCAGAAGATTAATGGAGGCATTGTGGAAGCCATTAAGGGAGCCGATGTGAATGTACCTGATGCGGTTTTTGCCTGGATGCTGGACGGGAAAGGGGGGGTTATCCCACTGGATGATGACAGGGCCATTGATAAAGAAAACCCGTGCTGGCTGCATCTCAACTATACCCATCCTGATAGCGCAGAATGGCTGGCCACCACGCCGCTGCTGCCAAACAGCGTGCGCGATGCGTTGGCGGGTGACAGCGTTCGCCCTCGCGTGACCCGCATGGGGGAAGGGACGTTGATCACGCTGCGCTGTATCAATGGCAGCACCGATGAGCGTCCGGACCAGCTGGTGGCAATGCGCCTGTATATGGACGAGCGGCTGATCGTGTCGACGCGTCAGCGTAAAGTGCTGGCGCTTGACGACGTGGTGAAAGATCTGGAAGAGGGCACCGGACCTAGCGATTGCGGTGGCTGGCTGGTGGATGTCTGCGATGCGCTGACCGATCACGCCAGTGAATTTATCGAGGAACTGCACGATAAAATTATCGACCTCGAAGATAATCTGCTCGATCAGCAAATCCCCCCGCGTGGTTTTCTGGCACTACTACGCAAGCAGCTGATTGTGATGCGCCGGTATATGGCGCCGCAGCGAGATGTGTATGCGCGTTTAGCGAGTGAACGTTTCCCGTGGATGAACGACGATCAGCGCCGCAGAATGCAGGATATCTCCGACCGACTCGGCCGAGGGCTGGATGAGATTGACGCCTGTATCGCCCGAACAGGGGTGATGACCGATGAAATCGCGCAGGTGATGCAGGAATCCTTATCGCGCCGAACCTATACCATGTCACTGATGGCGATGGTGTTTCTGCCGAGTACGTTCCTGACGGGACTGTTTGGCGTTAACCTCGGCGGCATTCCGGGCGGCGGCTGGCATTTCGGCTTTTCGCTGTTCTGTATTGGGCTGGTGGTGTTGATTGGTGGTGTTACGTGGTGGTTACATCGCAGTAAATGGTTGTAAAAAATAGGCTTTATGACAACTTATGCCCCTATAAACCCCGCTAAATTTGAGCGAGGTCAATAAACGCTCTACCCATTCAGGGCAATATCTTTCTCGCAGGTGAATGCAACGTCAAGCGATGGGCGTTGCGCTCCATATTGTCTTACTTCCTTTTTTTTGAATTACTGCATAGCACAATTTGATTCGTACGACGCCGACTTAGATAAGTCGGCTTTTTTTTGCCTCACACTCCAGAACAACTACCCTTAAAAGACACCCACACAACAGGAGGCAAAAATGACGTGGCGACTCAGCGACCCGATGCCCACCGATCCCGTGCCAGTGCCTGACCCCATTCCACGGCCTCAGCCGCTGCCCGATCCGCCTGGCGATCCAGATCCGCATCCGATTATCGATCCCCCGCCGTTTGGCTAACCATCGGACATAAAAAAACCCTCGCGAAGAGGGTTTAATCATTAAGTGTGACGCTTACTTGATTTCGACGATATCGAGACGGTTAGCGAGAATATCCGTTTCTTCATCTTCCGGCTGCCAGCCTGCGGGCTGCAACGGGATGTCTTCTCTGTCGAAAGCCAAATCGCCGCCGTTCACCACTTCCGCGCCGTGTTTCAGACCCTTAAAGTCGAACCATTCGGTATCGCACAGATGCGAAGGCACCACGTTTTGCATCGCGCTAAACATGGTTTCGATGCGGCCTGGGTAACGTTTGTCCCAGTCGCGCAGCATATCGCCAATCACCTGACGTTGCAGGTTAGGCTGAGAGCCACACAGGTTGCACGGAATAATCGGATACGCTTTTGCTTCAGCAAAACGTTCGATGTCTTTCTCGCGGCAATAGGCCAGCGGACGAATAACAATGTGTTTTCCGTCGTCGCTCATCAGCTTCGGCGGCATCCCTTTCATTTTTCCGCCGTAGAACATGTTCAGGAACAGGGTCTGCAGGATATCGTCGCGGTGATGGCCGAGGGCGATTTTGGTGGCGCCCAGCTCAGTGGCAGTGCGATACAGAATACCGCGGCGCAGACGTGAACACAGTGAGCAGGTAGTTTTGCCTTCCGGGATCTTCTCTTTCACGATGCCGTAGGTGTTTTCTTCGACAATCTTGTACTCAACACCGAGCGTCTCGAGATAAGCCGGGAGAATGTGTTCCGGGAAGCCCGGCTGTTTCTGATCGAGGTTAACGGCGATCAGGCTGAAGTTCACCGGCGCGCTCTGTTGCAGATTACGCAGAATTTCCAGCATCGTGTAGCTGTCCTTGCCGCCGGACAGGCACACCATAATGCGATCGCCTTCTTCAATCATGTTGTAGTCGGCAATGGCTTCGCCCACGTTACGACGCAGGCGCTTTTGAAGTTTGTTCAGGTTGTACTGGTCTTTCTTGCTCGTTTCTTGATTTTGCGACATGTAATGATGGCTCTGGTCGTAGGTAAATGGCAGCCAGCGTCAGGAGCACTGACGAACACCGGGATCATTGATGAATTGTAGCAATAATCTGCGGCTGCCCTGGCGAAAGTCTGGCGTGTATGGTACGGATTACAGCGCCGAATGCCAGCGTGATTTGTGTCGCAATGCGTTTACTTGCCGGGTTTTTTGATTTCGCTGACCGGCATCATCAGTTCTTTCAGCAGCGCGTAACGTTGCGCCGGGGTCAGATACAGTGGACCAAGGTGATTGATACCCGTCGGCTCTTGCAGCCAGGCGGCTTTGAGATTGCGAAGCCAGGTGTGGACGCTGTTCATGATTTCATCTCCTGTTGTGATGAATTCACTCTAGAGCAGTAAAAGCGGAAGAAAAACGGATGCTATTGCATTTAACGTTCCGGGTTTGTTGTAAGAGGTAGAGTTGAACAAAAAACATCCGGTCGGCAATTATTTTTATCCATATCGTGCGATAGAAAAAAGATTGAACTTATCCCTCACTGTTACATTTTCGCGTGTCGTTTCTTTCTCAACGAAGTAATTAAGTGAACTTGGCAGACTATTTGAGGTCAGCCGCAGGGGAGAAGAAGGCCAAATAGGTCCATTCTTAGCGCGAATACCGAATCCGGTTAGGATTTTCAGACATAAAAAACCCGCCGATATCGGCGGGTTTTTTACAACAAACTTCGACTAAATTAGAACTGGTAAACCAGACCTAAAGCAACAACGTCATCGGTGTTGATACCGTTATCGTTGGTGAAGGTGTTGTCGTCCAGCAGGTTGATTTTGTAATCAACGTAGGTAGACATATTTTTGTTGAAGTAGTAGGTCGCGCCCACGGATACGTATTTAACCAGATCCTGATCGCCTGCAGAGGTGCCGTCGATGTTGTTCAGGTCCTTACCTTTAGACTGCAGGTAAGAAACTTCTGGACGCAGACCGAAGTCGAACTGGTACTGTGCGGTAACTTCGAAGTTCTGAGTTTTGTTCGCGATAGTGTTGTCGTATTCGCTGCCGTAAGACGTCATGTTACGGGTTTCAGAATACATGGTCGCGAGGTAGACGTTGTTCGCGTCATACTTCAGGCCAGCAGTCCATGCGTCAGCTTTGTCGCCGCCTGCAGTGGAGAAGTTGGTCTGGTCGTTGGTACGGTCAGAAGACGCGTACGCAGCACCCGCGCTGAAGCCAGCACCGAAGTCATAAGTGGTGGAGAGACCCCAACCGTCGCCGTTCGCATTTTTCATGTTACGGCCGTTGCTGTTGTTGGTGCCTTCGCCAGAACCTGGGTTTTCGTTTTTACCCTGGTACTGAACTGCGAAGTTCAGGCCATCAACCAGACCGAAGAAGTCGCTGTTACGGTAGGTTGCAACACCGTTAGCACGGCCCGTCATGTAGTTGTCGGCTTTGGTGTAGGCATCGCCACCGAACTCTGGCAGTACGTCAGTCCATGCTTCTACGTCGTACAGTACGCCGTAGTTACGACCGTAGTCGAATGAACCGTAATCGCCGAATTTCACACCGGCGAAGCCCAGACGAGTCCATGCCTGATCGCTGGAACCTTCAGTGTTGTTCGCCTGAACGTTGTATTCCCACTGGCCGTAACCGGTCAGCAGGTCAGTAATCTGTGTTTCGCCTTTGAAGCCAATACGGATGTAGGACTGATCGCCGTCTGCACCCTTGTTATCGGAGAAGTAGTGCAGGCCATCAACTTTGCCGTACAGATCAAGTTTGTTGCCATCTTTGTTATAAATTTCTGCTGCGTGAACTGCGCCTGCAGTTAATAACGCAGGGATTACGAGTGCCAGTACTTTTCTTTTCATTTTAATAATCCTTTAAGCTGTTTTTATACTCTGCCTTCCTTACGGGAAGTAAGGCCATGCTAATGTAGAGATATCTAAAGAAGGTAAGCCTCATTTGTTACTATATGAGTAAAATCTAAATAAAATAATTCAGCTGAAACCATGATTGATTTGATGAATGAATGGCGTGGAGTCATTGATGGTGGGAATTATACAGGGGGTGTAAATCGGGCTATTATGGCGCCGTTATATGCCTAATTTTCCACACAAATTGAGATGTTGCTGTGTGTTGTTATGTGATTTCTATATTAGTCAATATTTAAATGACAAGCCCGAACAGATGTTCGGGCTTTTTTTTATTTATTATTGGAGCGTGAGTGATAATTAATCACTGGCTGGTTTTTCCGCTTTACCGGCCATTTGCGCAAGGAAATCGTAGCGTTTTTGCAAATCGGCGGCGGCGTCTTTCCACAATTGTTCAGCAACCTCAGGCTGCTGTGCGTTCAGACGACGGAAGCGCTGTTCTTTCATCAGCGTGTCGGCGAGGGCATCTGACGGTGGTCGCGAATCCAGAGCCAGCGGCAGTTTGCCTTCATCAGCACGACGCGGATCAAAGCGATACAGCGGCCAGAAACCGGTGGCGGTGAGCTGACGCATCTGATCGTGACTCAGGGCCAGATCGTAACCATGCTCCTCACACGGGCTATAGGCGATGATCAGCGACGGCCCCGGATACGCTTCCGCTTCCTGAATCGCTTTCACCGTCTGGTTAAGTTGTGCGCCGAGCGAGATTTGCGCCACGTAGACATGCCCGTACATCATCATGCTCACACCCAAATCTTTGCGCGATTTACGCTTGCCGTGCTCGCCGAACTTGGTCACCGCGCCGAGCGGTGTTGCTTTCGACGCCTGGCCGCCGGTATTGGAATAACACTGGGTATCCAGCACCAGAATATTGACGTTTTCGGTCAGGCTTAGAACGTGGTCGAGACCACCAAAACCGATATCGTAAGCCCAGCCGTCGCCGCCAATCAGCCAGATGGATTTCTCGACCAGTGCGTCAGCATCAGTCAGAAGCTCGGTTGCGCCGTCCACTCCCTGCAAATGCTGGCGTAAAGAGGCGACCTGCTCACGGCGTTCTTCCGGCGTGGCGTCAGCGTGCAGCGCTTCGTTCAATTCAGCGGGCAATTTATCCGCAAATGTCTCGAGCAGACGCATTACACGTTGGCGGTGCTGATCGACCGATAAACGGAAGCCCAGACCGAACTCGGCGTTGTCTTCGAACAGTGAGTTTGCCCATGCCGGACCACGACCATGAATGTCGGTGGTATATGGCGTTGATGGCAGGTTGCCACCATAAATAGACGAACAGCCGGTGGCATTGGCAATCATCATTCGGTCGCCATACAGCTGCGTCAGCAACTTGATGTACGGCGTTTCACCGCAGCCGGAGCAGGCACCGGAATATTCAAACAGCGGCGTGATCAGCTGCGAAGTACGGATATCAATGCGTTCCAGTTTGGTTTTGTCGATTTCCGGCAGGTCGAGGAAGAAGTCATAATTCACTTTCTCCTCTTCAACGTGATCCAGACGCGACATCATATTGATG
>Ga0160437_1001586_pt1 | contig 10237 bp, 7 predicted proteins | sample HID1975I_E0MG_FD_108227 | JGI IMG/M metagenome (GOLD analysis project Ga0160437, IMG submission 108227) | Enriched soil microbial communities from UW Madison campus, WI, USA - HID1975I_E0 MG | ecosystem: Environmental > Terrestrial > Soil > Unclassified | place: USA: Madison, Wisconsin... | reverse complement strand
GTTTGAATCACACTACGCGTTGCGGATTTCGGACGAGGAGATGGGCCTGATTGCGGTGATTTTTGGCGCATGGCTGATGCAGGAAAGTGACCTGCAAGAAAAACAGGTGGTGCTGCTGACCGGAGACAATCCGCAGCTTGAACAGGAAATCGAACAGCAGCTGCGCGAACTGACGCTGCTGCCGCTGAACATCAAATACCAGACGCTGCACGCTTTCGAGAAAGAAGGTGCCCCAAAGGGCGTGGCGCTGATCATCACACCCTACACGCTCGCCCTGCCGCTGTTTTCCCCGCCGCTTATCCACGCCGGGGAGCCGCTCAGCGAGCGGCAGCGGCAGCATATTTGTCAGATGCTGGAAGCGCCTGGCTGAGCGGTCACTTTCGGTCGGATAAACATTGCGGGGATCGCCAGCAGCGCCATCACCCAGAACACGCCCTGGTGCAGGTGCTGATACAGGAATCCGGCGAAGACGGTCATGATGGCGATGCTGCCGCCCATCGCGACGGCGGAATAGACCGCCTGCAGACGGATCACTTCGCTACCCTGGCGGGCGGAAATGTAGCGCATCGCGGCCAGATGACAGACAGTGAAGGTGCCGCAGTGCAGGATTTGCGCGACGATAAGCCACGGCAATTCCGTCGTCCAGCCCATGATGCCCCAGCGGATCAGCCCGCAGAATGCCGAAAGCAGCAATAAATCCCTTGCGCCAAAACGGCGGAACACTTTCTTGCTGACCGCGAAAAGTACCACTTCCGCCACGACGCCCAGTGACCACAAATAACCTACTGCCGAGGCGGAATACCCTGCCCCCTGCCAGTATATGGCGCTAAAGCCGTAATACGCCGCATGCGCGCCCTGTAACAGACACACGCAGGCCAGAAAACGCCAGCTTTGCGACACCAGAGATCGCCACGCGGGCCAGCCAGCGCTTTCCTCATGATGCCGGACTTCACCCTGCGGCTGAATCGACGGGGTAATCATCATGCCAATCAGCATGGAGGCAATGCCAATACTGAGCAGCGCCAGGATCGCGTGATAGTCGAACAGGCTCACCAGTTTGCCGGTCAGCGCCGAGCCAATCACGAAGGCAATCGATCCCCACAGACGCACGCGACCGTAGTCCATGGTTATCTGTTTTTGCCACGTGTTCGCCAGCGCATCCGTCAGCGGAACCAGCGGCGAGAAGAACAAGTTGAAACCCACCATCATCGCCATCAGCCACGCCACTTTGGTGCCCGCCCAGAAGGCGAGCACGAACAGCAGCGACAGCAACGCCAGAATGCGTAACGCGCGGATTAAGCGTGACGGGTCGCTGACACGAGGCGCAATCAGTAAGCTGCCGAGGAAGCGCGCCACCAGACCCGCACCGAGCAGCACGCAGATGGTTTCCGGCGTCAGGCCCGTTCCGGCCAGCCACACGCTCCAGAAAGGTAAGAAAATGCCGTAGCTAAAGAAGTAGGTAAAATAACTGAGCGCCAGCCAGCGCGTGGAATGCAAGACCATGATTCCCTCCGAAATGGTGACGCTAGTCTGGCGGCAAACGCAACGGCTGGCAAGTGGCCTTAACAAGCTCCTAACATTTTTAGCACTGCCGAACATGATTAATTTTTATAAGAACATCAGTAAAGCTGGTGGGTTTTATGGCTGGCGATAGTGGGATCCGGCGCGATGTCGATTGTCCGACGCTGAATTTTTGCCATTAAAAAAGGCCGCATCAGCGGCCTTTTTTGTTACTGCGATAACTTACGCGTAAACCGGGAAACGGGCGCAGATATCCAGCACTTTACCTTTGATGCGTTCGATAACGGCTTCATCATTGATGTTGTCCAGCACGTCACACATCCAGCCAGCCAGCTCTTTCACTTCAGCTTCTTTGAAGCCGCGACGAGTCACTGCCGGAGAACCGATACGGATACCGGAGGTCACAAACGGGCTCTTCGGATCGTTTGGTACGCTGTTTTTGTTGACGGTGATGTTGGCGCGACCCAGTGCGGCATCGGCTTCTTTACCGGTCAGGTTTTTATCTACCAGATCCAGCAGGAACAGATGGTTCTCAGTGCCGCCGGAGACCACTTTGTAACCACGGTTCAGGAACACGTCGACCATCGCTTTCGCGTTTTTCGCCACTTGCTGCTGGTAAACTTTGAACTCTGGCTCCATCGCTTCTTTCAGCGCAACGGCTTTCGCGGCGATAACATGCATCAGTGGGCCGCCCTGCGCACTTGGGAAAACGGCAGAGTTCAGTTTTTTGTACAGGTCTTCATCACCCCCTTTCGCCAAGATCAGGCCGCCGCGCGGACCCGCCAGGGTTTTGTGGGTGGTGGTGGTCACTACATGAGCGTGTGGAACCGGGTTCGGGTACACGTCGGCAGCAATCAGACCGGCAACGTGCGCCATGTCGACGAAGAGGTACGCGCCGATGCTGTCAGCGATTTCACGCATTTTTGCCCAGTCAACCACACCGGAGTAAGCAGAGAAACCGCCGATGATCATCTTCGGTTTGTGGGTCTGTGCCTGCTTCGCCATGTCTTCGTAGTCAATTTTACCGGACTCATCGATGCCGTAAGGGATGATGTTGTACAGTTTGCCGGAGAAGTTGACCGGGGAACCGTGAGTCAGGTGACCCCCTTGCGCCAGGTTCATACCCAGAACGGTATCGCCCGGTTGCAGCAGTGCGGTGTACACCGCGAAGTTCGCCTGAGAACCCGAGTGCGGCTGCACGTTGGCGTAGTCTGCGCCAAACAGCGCTTTGGCACGATCGATAGCCAGCTGCTCAACGATATCAACATATTCACAGCCGCCGTAATAGCGTTTGCCTGGGTAGCCTTCAGCGTACTTGTTGGTTAACTGAGAACCCTGCGCCTGCATCACGCGCGGGCTGGTGTAGTTTTCGGAGGCGATCAGTTCGATGTGCTCTTCCTGACGTACTTTTTCCTGCTCCATAGCCTGCCACAGTTCGGCATCATAATCGGCAATGTTCATTTCACGCTTTAACATCCGCATCTCCTGACTCAGCTAACAGTAGTTTTACCGCTAAAAAAGGGGGCCCTTATGGGCAACGGCCAACAGTATAACTGATAAGTTCTGCGATAACAGGTCTTGACAAATGATTTTACGCAAACGATTACCTTGCCGCCACGCAAGGGTTTGAGCGATAAAGGCTCCCACGATTTAAGCGGATTTCTTTTCATGTTTGTGATGCACGTTTTTCACCTTCTAAAGAACCATTTACATCATAGGGTCATTCTTATAAGATGCATTTTAAATGCATCATTAAGAAACTTGACGAATAAATCGCATAAGGACATAGCCATGCTTGACGCACAAACCATCGCGACGGTGAAAGCCACCATTCCCCTGCTGGTCGAAACGGGGCCCAAACTCACCGCACATTTTTACGATCGCATGTTTGCTCATAACCCGGAGTTGAAAGAGATCTTCAACATGAGCAACCAGCGCAACGGCGACCAGCGTGAAGCGCTGTTCAACGCCATCGCCGCTTACGCCAGCAATATTGAAAACCTGGCGGCCTTGCTGCCCGCGGTGGAAAAAATTGCCCAGAAGCACACCAGCTTCCAGATCCAGCCGGAGCAGTACGCCATTGTTGGCGGCCATCTGCTGGCAACGCTCGACGAGTTGTTCAGCCCGGGCCAGGAAGTACTGGACGCGTGGGGCAAAGCCTACGGCGTGCTGGCCGACGTGTTCATTAAACGCGAAGGTGAAATCTATCAGCAAAGCGCCGCGAAAGTCGGTGGATGGGAAGGCACGCGCGCATTCCAGATCGTCAGCAAAACGCCACAAAGTGCCCTGATCACCGCGTTTGAGTTTGCCCCGCAGGACGGTGGCGACGTGGCGGATTACCAGCCGGGTCAATATCTCGGCGTGTGGCTGAAACCGGAAGGTTTTGCGCATCAGGAAATCCGTCAGTATTCACTGACCCGCAGCCCGAACGCCAAAAACTACCGCATTGCGGTGAAGCGCGAAAACGGTGGTCAGGTCTCCGAATGGCTGCATGACCAGGCCCGGGTGGGCGATACCGTTTATCTTGCCGCGCCTGCCGGTGACTTTTTCATGGCCGTTGACGCCAACGCTCCGGTGACGCTGATTTCCGCCGGTGTCGGCCAGACGCCAATGCTGGCGATGCTCGATACGCTGGCTAACCGTGCGCATCCGGCGCAGGTAAATTGGTTCCACGCGGCAGAAAACGGTGCGGTCCACGCGTTCGCTAAAGAAGTAGCAGCCCTGGGCGCAACGCTGCCACGCTTCGCCTCGCACGTCTGGTACAACGCGCCTGAAAGTCATGACGAGTTTGACAGCGCCGGGCTAATGGATTTACGCCAACATGAAGGCCTGCTCAGCGACCCGGCGACCCAGTTCTATCTCTGCGGTCCAGTCGGTTTTATGCAGTTTGCCGCACAGCAGTTAGTGGCGCTGGGTGTGGCGCCGGGCAACATCCATTATGAATGCTTCGGCCCACATAAGGTGCTGTAACGCGTCTCGGGGAGAGACGCGCAAAAATCAGATTGCCGCGTCGTCTTCTTCGCCGGTACGGATACGAATCACGCGTGCGACGTCAAAGACAAAAATCTTGCCGTCGCCGATTTTGCCGGTCTGCGCCGTGCGGATAATGGTATCCACGCAGGTATCGACGATATCGTCAGTCACCACAATTTCAATTTTCACCTTCGGCAGAAAATCGACCATGTATTCCGCGCCACGGTACAGCTCGGTGTGACCTTTCTGACGACCAAAGCCTTTCACTTCCGTTACCGTCATCCCGGTGATACCGACTTCCGCCAGCGCTTCACGCACATCATCGAGTTTGAAGGGTTTAATAATCGCATCAATCTTTTTCATGGTTTCCTGTCTTATCCGCGTAACCGGTTGCTTACCCTATCATAACGTCGTAGCGGGTAGCGGGCTACTCTTTAAAATCGTTGGCGTCGAGTTCGTGGCGCGAGAGTAATTTGTAGAATTCGGTGCGGTTACGCCCCGCCATTCTCGCGGCGTGCGTCACATTGCCCTTGGTGATTTGCAGCAGCTTGCGCAGGTAGTTGAGCTCAAACTGATTACGCGCTTCGACAAACGTCGGCAGCGCGGTATTTTCACCTTCCAGCGCCTGATCCACCAGCGCATCGCCAATCACCGGCGACGACGTGAGCGCCACGCACTGCTCGATAACGTTCACCAACTGCCGCACGTTGCCCGGCCAGTTAGCGGTCATCAGCCGTTTCATCGCATCGGTCGAGAACGCCCGCACAAACGGCTTATGGCGGTCGGCAGACTGGCGCAGCAGATGATTGGCCAGCAGCGGGATATCTTCAGTACGCTCGGCCAGCGACGGAATTTTCAGGCTGACGACGTTGAGACGATAGTACAAATCTTCGCGGAATTCGCCGCGCGCCATCGCCTTCGGTAAATCGCGGTGGGTGGCGGAAACGATCCGCACGTTAATGTCGATATCGCGGTTGCTGCCCAGCGGACGAATTTTGCGCTCCTGCAGCACGCGCAGCAGTTTGACCTGCAGCGGCGAGGGCATGTCGCCAATCTCATCGAGGAACAGCGTGCCGCCCTCCGCAGCCTGGAACAGGCCTTCGCGATTGCTGACCGCCCCGGTAAACGCCCCGCGTGCGTGACCGAACAGCTCAGACTCCAGCAGTTGCTCAGGTAATGCGCCACAGTTAATGGCAATGAAAGGGGACTTTCCACGCGGGCTGGCATTGTGAATGGCCTGGGCAAAAATCTCTTTCCCGGTGCCGCTCTGCCCGTTAATCAGCACGCTGACGTCGGACTGCGCCACCATTCTCGCCTGCTCCAGCAAACGCAGCATTACCGGGCTTCGGGTCACAATCGATTCACGCCACTGATCGTCAGTCGCGGCAGCGGTATGTACCAGCGCTTCATCGATGGCCTTATACAGCGCGTCTTTGTCCACCGGCTTAGTCAGGAAGCTGAACACGCCCTTTTGCGTGGCGGTGACGGCGTCAGGAATCGATCCGTGCGCGGTCAGGATGATCACCGGTTTCCCCGGCTGCACTTTCTGGATCTCAGCGAACAGCTGCAGCCCGTCCATTTCATCCATACGCAGATCGCTTATCACCAGATCGACATTTTCACGTGCCAGCACGCGCAGCCCTTCCTGTCCGCTTTCAGCAGTCACCACCGAGAAGCCTTCACTGGTCAAACGCATGCCGAGCAGCTTGAGCAAGCCGGGATCGTCATCGACCAGTAAAAGGTGTGCGGGCTTACGTCCTGTCATGGTTTTTCCTCTCCTGTCGGGGCATCTTTCGCCGCGGGTGACGGGTCAGCCGCATGCCCCGGGTCCGGAGTAAAGTTGCTGCTCGCGGGTTTACGGCTGGAAAGCTGACGTTCGATATCGGTCAGATTCTCCAGTTTACGCGTGGTTAAATCGAGCTGGCTGCGCAGATGCTGTTGCTGTTGACGCAGAATATCGAGCTCGGCATCGGAGGACTGTTGCAGTTTGCTGTAGCGCGAGCGCTCGTCGGACAGCTGAAGCTGGGAGGCCTGGCCGTCGCGCCAGATTTGATATAGCGGGCGCACCTGGGACGGGAGTTGCGGACTAAAGCTGTCGAGGCGGCTGACCGCATCCCGGCGCTCGAGCGGGCTAATTTTGGCGCTGGCGAGCAATATCCCGCGGCGGAATGCGTCCTGCCAGCTGTCGTCGGTATGCAAACGGGCTTCGCTGCGCGCCATTTCAGGCGACAGGCGCTCGGCGCAATCCATCCCACGCAGCCAGTAAAGCGGGTTTTTCTCTGTGGCATCACCGTGTAGCGACCAGACGTCCATACAGTCGGTGGAGAGGAAATCCGCCACCTGTTGTTGAGGCAATTTGTCTTCGTCGCTGGCATTCGTTGCATGCGGAGAAGGGGTACATCCAGCCAGCAGTAAACATGACGCTCCGGCCAAAAGCGAAAGAAAAATGGGGGACATTTTCACCAGACATTGTTTCATTTAATAGGTTTATCCGTGTCTGAAAGGGAGAGCGCTATTCGGAAACAAACGTTGCCTTCTGGAGCATCGACCAGCTGCAAAGTGCCCTGCATCTGTCGAATACAATCCTGAGCAATACTCAGTCCCAAACCGCTTCCCTTCACAGCCCCTTTGCGTTGATGGCTGCCCTGATAAAAAGGCTCAAAAATCATGGTCTGTTCCGCATCCGGGATCGGCGTCCCGCTGTTCATCACCTCAAGGAAAGTCGTGTTTCCCTGCTGGCGACTGCGCAGATAAATGGTACCGGATTCACTGCCGTAGTGCACCGCATTGGAATAGAGATTGTCCAGCGCACTCAGCAGCAACATCGGTTCGGCCCAGCACTCACCCGCCTCAAGTTCAACGCGGGTATGCATCATTTTAGCTCGTGCCGGCAAACTGTGGGCGGAGACCACCCTCTCCACCAGCGGTGCCAACTCGACTTTTTCCATTTCTACCGGGCTGTCGGCCAGTTTGCGGTTGTAATCCAGCAGTTGCTCAATCAGCTTTTGCAGGTTGCGACTGCTGTCATCCAGAATCGACACCACCTCTTTTTGCTCTGAGGTGAGTGGCCCGACGACTTCATCCGCCAGCAGCTCGGTCCCCTCGCGCATACTGGCGAGCGGTGTTTTTAATTCATGGGAGAGATGGCGTAAAAACTGATGGCGCTGGGACTCAAGCCAGGAGAGGCGTTCACTGAGCCAGACAATACGTTGCCCGACGGACTGGAGCTCGCGCGGGCCGGTCAGCATCGCCGAACTGCCAAGCGATTTGCCCTCGCCCAGGCGGTTAATCATTCGCTGAATGTTCTTCACCGGGCCGATAATCATGCGAGTAAACAGCACCATCATGGTCAGGCTGACCAGGAACAGCACCAGCGCCTGCCAGCCAAAGAACTGCCCGCGCTCGGCAATTTCCTGTTGCAGCTGCTGGCCGCGCGAAAACACCACCGTGCGGGTGGCCTGAACCAGATCGGTATTGGCAGAAGCGAACGCTTCCAGCTGTGCGGCGGCTTTGTCTTCCGGCCCGCTGTTTTTGCAGCGCAACTCGGCCAGATCGTTTAAATCCTGGCGCAGTGTCTGATAGAGCTTGTCGTCTGGCAGAACGCCCGCATGGGCATCCAGCATTTCGCTGTAGCGCTTGCGCTGGCCCTGATACACCTTCGCTAGCGTAGCGTCATCCAGTACGCAGTACTGGCGATAGCTGCGCTCCATTTCCAGGGCGGCATTGGTCATCGCTTCGCTGCGACGCGCATCAATCAGCGTCGTGCGGTTGGTCAGTGCAGCCTGCGAACTAAGCGCATTCAGGCTCTGCCACGCCTGCCACGCCAGCACTAACAGTGGCAGCAGGATCAACAGAAACGACAGCATCACCAGCTGGCGCAGCGAGCGGGGGAAAAGAGACCAGCGTTTCAATGGGTTCGCCCTTAAAAATAATCTTAACGGCAGGGTAACTGAGGTCAGGGTACAGATACAACAACGCCGGGCTAAACCCGGCGTTGTTATTGAATAAGGCGGTGCCTAACTCCACGTTTCGCCCGATGGTTGATATAGCTAAGCTGATATCAGATGTTGGACGGCAGGCACCTGTTTGTGCGTCATTCGAGGTTTATGTAGCGCGTCCCGAAGGGGCTGACATAAGAAGGTGAATGAGCCACTGAGCAGTATTATGCAGTAACCATGCCATAACGCAAAATTTATATTTAAACACCTGATATTCATGATGATTATAGGTAAAGACGATATGCCTCAGCCGCGTGTTTTTCAACCACACTGTCGCCAATAAGAGACACCATTATCAGGATAAAAAATAAATCATTAATATCAATAGGATAAATGTCTCTGATTGGCGACAGCGAAACGGGGCCTTGTCGTCTTTTCCAGACACTCTTTTCATTCTGCGTCACAAATAAAAAAGCCTTCCGTTATTGGGAAGGCTTTTTTGTACGGGAGAGAATTACCCCAACTGCTTACGCGCATTGCGGAAAATGCGCATCCACGGGCTGTCTTCGCCCCAGTTTTCCGGATGCCATGAGTTCGCCACCGTACGGAATACGCGCTCAGGGTGCGGCATCATCAGAGTGACGCGCCCGCTTTCGCTGGTGACGGCGGTGATCCCGTTCGGAGAACCGTTCGGGTTCGCCGGATAATTCTGCGTCACGTTGCCGGCATGGTCGACAAACCGTAGCGCCACCAGGCCTTTGCTTTCCAGATGCGCCAGATGCGCGTCGTCACGGACTTCAACGCGACCTTCGCCGTGGGAAACGGCGATGGGCATCTGCGAACCGACCATACCCTGCAACAGCAGAGACGGGCTCTGTGTCACTTCGACCAGGCTGAAACGCGCTTCAAAGCGGTCAGAGTGGTTACGCACAAAGCGCGGCCACAGACTGCTGCCAGGAATCAGGTCACGCAGGTTCGACATCATCTGACAGCCGTTACACACGCCCAGGGCCAGGGTTTGTGGCCGATGGAAGAAGGTTTCGAACTCATCGCGCACGCGGTCGTTGAACAGAATCGACTTCGCCCAACCTTCACCCGCCCCCAGTACGTCGCCGTAAGAGAAGCCGCCGCAAGCCACCAGCGCCTGGAAATCATCCAGACCGGTACGACCAGCCAGCAGATCGCTCATGTGAACGTCGATGGCATCGAAGCCCGCACGGTGGAACGCCGCCGCCATTTCAACATGGGAGTTCACGCCCTGCTCACGCAGGACCGCCACTTTCGGACGTGCGCCGGTGGCAATGTACGGGGCCGCGACGTCTTCGTTGATGTCGAAACTGAGCTTCACGTTCAGGCCCGGATCGTTGTCGTTGCGCTTGGCCTCGTGCTCCTGATCGGCGCACTCCGGATTATCGCGCAGACGCTGCATTTGCCAGGTGGTTTCTGCCCACCACATACGCAGCGTGGTACGGCTTTCGCTGTAAACCGGATGACCGTCGGCGGTGATGACGAAACGATCGCCTTCGGTCGCTTTACCGAGCACATGGACGCAATCGGCCAGGCCGTGCGCGGCAAAGATACTTTCGACCTGAGCGCGGTCTTCAGCGCGAATCTGAATCACGCCGCCCAGCTCTTCGTTAAACAGTGCCGCCAGTTTGTCTTCACCCAACGCGGCGATATCGACATCAACGCCGCAGTGGCCGGTGAAGGCCATTTCCGCGAGTGTCACCAGCAGGCCGCCGTCAGAGCGGTCATGCCAGGCCAGCAGTTTGCGTTCTGCCACCAGGACCTGCATCGCATCCCAG
>Ga0160437_1001585_pt1 | contig 10241 bp, 8 predicted proteins | sample HID1975I_E0MG_FD_108227 | JGI IMG/M metagenome (GOLD analysis project Ga0160437, IMG submission 108227) | Enriched soil microbial communities from UW Madison campus, WI, USA - HID1975I_E0 MG | ecosystem: Environmental > Terrestrial > Soil > Unclassified | place: USA: Madison, Wisconsin... | reverse complement strand
TTTCCGCTGCCGCTGGCGTCCACCGCGCATCAGATGTTCATGCAGGCGTCTACCGCTGGGCATGGCCGCGAGGACGACAGCGCCGTCATCAAGATTTTTCCTGGCATCAAGTTGCCGGAGGCCAAATGAGTATCAAACTGGGCTGTATCGCCGACGACTTCACGGGCGCCACCGATCTGGCGAACAACCTGGTGCGCGCGGGCATGCGCACCGTGCAAACCATCGGCGTGCCTGGCGAGCCCTTGCGCGCCGACGCGGATGCCGTGGTGGTGGCCTTGAAAACGCGCACGCTGCCGGTGGAAGACGCCGTGGCGCAATCCCTGGCCGCGCTGGAATGGTTGCAGCAGCAAGGCGCCGAGCAGATCTATTTCAAATACTGCTCTACCTTCGACAGCACGCCGGACGGCAATATCGGCCCGGTGACCGATGCCTTGATGACGCGGCTGGGCACGAGCTTCACCATCGCCACCCCCGCGTTTCCCGACAACAAGCGCACCGTCTTCAAGGGCTATCTCTTTGCGGGCGAGGTGCTGCTGAACGAATCGGGCATGCAGCATCACCCGCTGACGCCGATGACCGACCCGAACCTCGTGCGCGTGTTGCAGGCGCAGACCGCGCGCAAGGTCGGGCTGATCGACTACAGCGTGGTGGCCTCGGGGCGTGACGCGATTCTTGCGCGCATGCAGGCCTTGAAAGACGAGGGCGTGGAGATCGCGATTGTGGACGCGGTGTCCAATGATGATCTGCTGCGGCTGGGCCCGGCGCTGCGTGGCATGCCGCTGGTGACGGCGGGCTCTGGCGTGGCGATCGGCCTGCCGGGCAACTGGGGCCTGGCGCCCGCCAGCGCGGCAAGCCAGGCTCGCGCGCCCGGCTTGCAGGCCGTGGTGGCGGGTAGCTGCTCCAGCGCCACCAATGCACAGGTGGCGGCGTTCATCGAAAGCGGCCGGCCGGCGCTGGCGCTGGACCCCATGCAGTTGGCATCGGAAGAGAACGTGGTGGCGCAGGTGCTGGACTGGGCCGAGCCGCGCATGCAGGACGGCCCGGTGCTGGTCTATTCCACCGCCGAGCCCGATGCGGTCAAGGCGGCGCAAGGCGCACTGGGCGTGGCGCGCGCGGGCGCGCTGATCGAGGCGGCCATTGCGCGCATCGCGGTCGGGCTGGTTGAACGCGGCGTGCGCCAATTGATTGTTGCGGGGGGCGAAACGTCGGGCGCCGTGGTGCAGGCGCTGGGCTTGCAGCAGATGGCAATAGGTGAGCAGATCGACCCCGGCGTGCCGTGGTGCGCCGGCTACACGCCGGTGGCGCGTGGCGACGTCAGCATCGCGCTGAAGTCCGGCAATTTCGGCACGCGGGATTTTTTCACCAAGGCATTCGGCTGACGCCGGAAATAGAAGCAAAAGCAGCAGCAAAAAGCGGCAGCAGAAGCAGCAGAAGCAGCAGAAGCAGCAGAAGCAGCAGCAAAAGCAGCAGCAGAAACAGGAGCAGGGCATTGGCCAGCAAACAGAACACCGAGCTCAAGGGCGGCTTGAAGTCGCGCCACCTGACGATTATGTCGATCGCCGGGGTCATCGGGGCGGCGTTGTTCGTCGGGTCCGGCAAGCAGATCGCGTTGGCGGGGTCGGCCGTCATCCTGGCGTATCTGGGCGGCGGCATCCTGGTCATTCTGGCCATGCGCATGTTGGGGGAAATGGCCGTTGCGCAGCCCGACACGGGGTCGTTCTCCACCTACGCCGATCGCGCCATCGGGCGCTGGGCCGGCTTCACCATCGGCTGGCTGTACTGGTATTTCTGGGCCTTGCTGATGGGCTGGGAAGCCTATGTGGCCGGGCAGATCCTGCACGGCTGGTTTCCCATGGTGCCGGACTGGGGCTATGCGCTCTTCATCACCGTTGCGCTCATCGTCGTGAACTTCATGAACGTGCGCAACTACGGCGAATTCGAATTCTGGTTCGCGCTGATCAAGGTGATTGCCATCGTCGCGTTCCTGGTCATCGGCAGCCTGGCGGTGGTGCACCTGTGGCCCTGGGGCGAAGCACGCGGCGTGTCGCAGTTGACGGCGCAGGGCTTCATGCCCAATGGCATCAAGTCGGTGGTGGTGGCCATGCTGGGGGTGATGTTCGCCTTCATTGGCGCGGAAATCGTGACGGTGGCTGCCGCCGAATCCGCCGACCCCGCGCGTGAAATCATCAAGACCACGCGCTCGGTGGTGTGGCGGATCTGCCTGTTCTACGTGGGGTCCATCTTCATCATCGTCTGCCTGGTGCCGTACAACGATCCGCTGTTGTCGCAGCCCACGCACGGCAGCTACAACGTGGCGCTTAGCAGGCTGGGCGTGCCGTACGCGCAGGCCATCGTCAACTTCATTGTGCTGACGTCCGTGTGCAGTTGCTTCAATTCGGCCTTGTATACCGCGTCGCGCATGCTGTATTCGCTGTCACGGCGGGGCGACGCGCATCGCATCATGCAGGTGACCGGCCGCCGCACCGGCACGCCGTATGTGGGCGTGCTGATTTCCAGCGCCTTCGCGTTCGTGGCGGTGTGGATGATGGCCACGTCAAAGATGGACCTGTACGACGTGCTGATGCAGGCCACCGGCACCATCGCGTTGTTCGTGTATCTGGCCATTGCGCTGTCGCAGTTGCGCATGCGCTACCGCTTGCAGGCGCAAGGCGTTGAGCTGACGTTCAAGATGTGGCTGTTTCCGTGGCTGACGTATGCGGTCATCGTGTGCATCATCGCCGCGTTGATCACGATGGTGGTGGAAGGCACTTACCGCAATGAAGTTGCCTACACGTCCTTGCTGGCGGGGGTAATCGTGCTGATGGGGCTGATCGCGCAGCGCTGGGGCATCGGCACCCGTCAGCGGCGCGTGCAGGTCAGCGGTGCGCCTGGCTAAGGCGCTTGGCCGCGTTCACCATGTGGATGCGCGCCGCCTCGCGCGCGCCTTCCACGTCTTGCTGGCGGATGGCTTCGACGATGGCGACGTGTTCTTGCAGCACGTCGCGCATTAAATCGGCATGGCGGGCTTCGTTGCCGCGCGTCACGCGGGTGGCGGCTTCCAGGAACTGGCTGACGAACGCCAGCGTGGTCAGGAAGTAGGGGTTGCCGGTGGCGCGCGCAATGCTGCGGTGAAACGCCACGTCTTCCTTCACGCCGTCGCCGCCGTCCGCCACGGCCTGTGAAATCGCGGCTAGCGCGCGGTCAATCTCGACCATGTCGCGCTTCTTGCGCACCGCTGCCGCCTGGGCCGCGATTTCGGTTTCCAGCGCGCGGCGCAAATCCACAATGTGCAGCACCGCGTCCAGCGATGTGAGTTCGGTGGCGTCGATGCGCAAGGCGCGGTTGCCCGTCAGCCCGGTCACGTACACGCCGCTGCCTTGCCGCGCTTCCACGATGCCGTCCTGCCGCAGCCGCGATACCGCTTCGCGGATGACGGTGCGGCTGACGCCGAACTGCTCGGCCAATGCGGCTTCGGTGGGCAGCTTTTCACCCGGCAGCACGCGACCTTCGTCGATTTCGGCGAGCAGGCGCTTGGCGACCGTGTCGGTCAACGTGGGCGGGGACGGAAGTCGGGGGAACACCATGGATTTTTTACTGCGAGGGTGGGAGCGGCCGGCAAGGGTCAGCGGTCGGTTTCAAGGCCGTTGGCGGGCCCGGCGCCCATGATAACCGGTCGTTCGCCCGGTTTAGCGCGTGGACGCGGCATGGGCGTTGAGCAGGCAATCGATGAAGCACTGCGCGGCGGGCGTCGGCGGGGAGTCGGCGCGGGTCAGGATGGACACGCGCGCGGTCGGCAGCGCGTGCGACAAGGGCACCATGCGCAGGTCGCGCGGCAGCAGCCGGTGGTCAAACAGATTGCGCACGAAGATGCCTAGCGCGTCGCTATCGGCAATGATGGCCAGCGCCACCGCAATCGACTGGCATGGAATCACGTCGCGCGGCGCGGGCAGCTTGTGCGCTTCAAAGGCCAGCCGCAGCAGGTTGGCGGGCGCCTGGATGTTGCCGGGCAGCAGCCACAGCGCGTCGTGCAGGTCGGCCAGCGTGCGTGCATGCCGCAAGGGGTGGCCCGCGCGCGCACCCACCGCCAGCGGCAGCGTGAAGAGCGTGGTGCGGGCAAAGCCGTCGTCGATGTCGCCGTCGTACTCGGTTTGCACCAGGAAGTCGTAGCGGCCGGATTCCAGTTGTTCGTGGCTGAAGGGCGGCGCCACTTCATTGAAGGCCACGGCCACGCGCGGCATGCGCGCCCGAAACGCCGCCAGCGCGGCGGGCAGCACCGTCAGCGCGGCAGAACTGATGGCCAGGTTCAAGGAACCCCCTTCGCCGTCGCGCATTTGCCCGATCTCTTCCTGGGCGCGCCGCGCCTCTTGCAGGATCACCACGGCGCGCTTGTACAGCGCCGTGCCGTAAGGCGTCAGCTCGACACCGCGCGCGCTGCGGCTCACCAACTCCGCGCCCACGCTTTGCTCAAGCTCGCGCAGGCTGCGCGTGGCGGCCGGCTGCGTCACGAACAGGGCGCGCGCGGCCGCGCGGATGCTGCCGTGTTCGGCAATCAGGACAAAGGCGCGCAATTGGCGAAGGTTCATGGGCCAGGGATATAACAAAAAGGTTTCACTGGAACAAAAATACTGTCTTTTCCTTATCGCGCGCCATCCGTATATTCACGCGGATGGGGCGGGCTTGGGGGCCACGTGGTCCGTGCACCGCCTCGCCACGGACATCAAGGGGAAAACATGTCTATCGCCATCGCCGCCGCATCCGGCGGGCAGCAGCCTTTGCATTCGTCGACGATGCGCCGGCGCGTGATCGCCGGCACCACCATCGGCAACGCGCTGGAGTTCTTCGACTTCACCGTCTTCACATTCCTGATGCTGGTCATCGGGCCGCTGTTCTTTCCGGCCGCCTCCAGCTACGGCCAACTGCTGCTGACCACCGCCACCTTTGGCGTGGGCTTCTTGATGCGGCCGGTGGGCGGCATGCTGATCGGGTCCTACGCCGACCGCCACGGCCGCCGCGCCGCCATGACGCTGACCCTGTGGTTGATGGGCCTGGGTTGCGCGCTGATCGCCGCCGCGCCCACGTACGCGCAGATGGGCGTGGCCGGCCCCGTGCTGATGGTGCTGGCGCGCTTGATCCAGGGCTTCGCCGCGGGCGGCGAGGTCGGGGCGTCGACCACCTTGCTGGTGGAGCACGCGCCCGCCAACAAGCGCGGCTTCTACTCAAGCTGGCAGTTCGGCAGCCAGTCGCTGGGGGTGATGCTGGGTGCGCTGACGGTGGCGCTGCTGACGGCCACGCTCAGCAAGGACCAGATGCAAGCCTGGGGCTGGCGCGTGCCCTTCGTGATCGGCATCCTGACCGTGCCGGTGGGCGCCTACATCCGCCGCAATCTGGAAGAAACCCTGGAACCCCCGCCGCAACCCACGCTGAAACTCGCGCATGCGTCCGAGGCCGTGCGCCAGGCATCCGGCCACCAGCCGCTGCGCCGCGTCTTCACCGAACACAAGGCGCTGGTCGTCAAGGGCATCCTGCTGGTTATCGGCGGCATGGTTTGCGCGCAGATCATCGGCTTCTACATGCCCGCCTACGCCAATAAAGAGCTGGGCCTGCCCGCCACGTCCACGTTGTTCGCCAGCGTGGTGCTGGGCGCCATCGGCTTCGTGCTCGCGCCCTTTGTCGGCATGCTGGCCGATCGGGTGGGCCGCAAGAAGGTCATCTTCTGGTCGCGCGCGGCCACGGTGTGCGCCTTGCTGCCCTGCTTTCAGTGGCTGGTATCCGCGCCCAGCACGACGCGGCTGATGACGGTGATTGCGTTGCTGGCCGTGCTGCTGGCCTTGCAGACGGCGCCCGTGATCACGATGCTGCCTGAACTGTTTCCGAAGGCGGTGCGCACCACCGGGATGTCTGTCGTGTATGGTCTGGGCATCTCGGTTTTTGGCGGCTTTGCGCAGTTCTTCGTGACCTGGCTGCTGCACGTCACCGGCAACCCCATGGCGCCCGCCTGGTACTTGATGGTGACCGTGACGCTTTCCACCGTGGTGCTGTTCTGGATACAGGACCGCACCGGCCATGCAATCGACACTCAGGAGGCATGATGCCCAGCAGTACGAGCTACTTCCCCCGCAGCTACGCGGAATCGCGCGAACGATTCCTGGCCGACGCCGAGCGCCTGGGCGCCGTCGTCGCGTCCTACCCGATCGAGGCGCGTGGCAGCGAGGGCGAAGCCTTGGCCACCGACGTGGCGCTGATCGGCGCGCCCAACGCGCAACGTCTGTTGATCGTGACGTCGGCCACGCATGGCGTTGAAGGTTTCTGCGGTGCGGGCTGCCAGTTTTCCTTGATGGACGACGCGCCGATGCTCAAGCGCGCGCGCCAGGCGGGCGTGGCCCTGCTGCTGGTGCACGCGGTGAACCCCCACGGTTATTCGTGGATGGCGCGCACCGACGAAGGCAATGTGGATTTGAACCGTAACGTCCAGCCCTTTGACGGCACGCCGCTGCCGGCGAACCCGGGTTACGGCGCGCTGCATCCGCTGCTGCTGCCGGCGCAATGGCCGCCGTCCGACGACAACCAGCGCGACGTGGCCCGCTATGTGGCCGAACATGGGCAAGCCGCGTTTGCGCAAGCCGTGTCGCGCGGCCAATACACCCATGCCGATGGGCTGTTCTATGGCGGCGCCGCGCCTGCCGCATCGCGCGAAAACCTGCGCCGCATCCTGGAAACCCACGCCAGCCCCTATGCCCATATCGGCTGGATCGATGTGCATACCGGGTTGGGTCCGCGCGGCCACGGTGAAAAAATCTACGCCGGCCGCCGCAATGACGCCGAAGTGGCGCGCGCGCGCCAATGGTGGGGCCTGGACATCGCGGTGCCGTTCCAGGGCACGTCGGCCTCGGTGGACATTACCGGCCACCTGGCCAGCCTGATCTACCAGGCGTGCCCGCAGTCGTCGCCCACGCTGATGGCGCTGGAATACGGCACCGTGCCGTTCGACGACGTAGTGCTGGCGCTGCGCGGCCGCAACTGGCTGCGGGCAAACCCCGATGCCCCCGCCGCGCTGCGCCGCGACATCCTGCAAGCCACGCAAGACGCCTTCTATTGCCACGCCTACGATTGGCACGGCATGGTGCTGGGGCAAAGCCGCGTGGCCGTGCTGCAAGCGCTATGCGGGCTTGAAGCGGCGCCCTGACGCCAGGCGCTGGACCAGCGCCGCCATCCTCAATGTAAACCTCGGGTGCAACCCGCCACCGCCATGATGCGGTGGCGGGTTGCACCCGCGTGTTTGCACCGCGCTACGGAATTACCCCGCGTGAAATGCACCATGTTGGGTAATCCCTAGTTGAGCCGCGCAGCAACCCGTCGATATGCTTCGGTTAACCGAAGGAATCAAAGAGTTCCAACCGGAGGAGTTTCAAACCGAGCCGGCACCTCGCTGACAAGGAACAGGATTTGCATAGCGCGCCTCCTTTGAACTCGGCCGTCACGGCCACCCGGGTCAAGCCTATTCGCATGATTCCGTGGGCAACGTGGCTGCATCGGGTCTTCGTCGTATTGATGTATGCGTTCATGCTCTGCCCCATCGTGCTGGTGGTCTGGTTGAGCTTCTTCAAGGACGCCATCCTCTATTTCCCCCCGTCCGGCTACACGCTGTCCTGGTACGTGAAAGCGTGGGACAACCCCGCGTTCGCCAACGGCTTCCTGTTCAGCCTGCAAGTGTCGCTGGTGGCCGCCGCCATCGGCGTGGTGATGGGCGTGCTGGCCGCCGTCGGCATCGCGCGTTACCGCTTCCAGGGCAGCAAGGGCGTCAACACCTTGCTGCTGTCGCCCTTGCTGATACCCGGCATCGTGGCGGGCGTGGGCATCTACCTGTTTTATCTGCGCGCTGAAGAAGTGCTGGATCAGGACATCGTCGGTACCTTTGGCGGCCTGATCATCGCGCACGTCTGCCTGACGATTCCCTGGACGGTGCGCCTGGTCACGGCCGGCATGGCCGGGCTGGACGGCTCCATCGAGGAAGCCGCGCGCAATCTGGGCGCCAGCGCGCCCCAAGCCTTCATGCGCGTGACGCTGCCGATGCTGCGCCCGTCCATCGTAGCGGCCGCGCTGTTCAGCTTCGTGGTGTCTTTCGAAAACCTGGAGCTGTCGCTCTCGCTGGTGGGGCCGGGCCGCACCACGCTGCCGATCGCCATCATGCAGTACCTGGAATTCAATCTGGACCCGACCATCGCTTCGGTGGCTTCGGTGCAAATCTTGCTGTTGGGCATCATCATGCTTGTGACCGACCGCTATGTGAAACTCAGTCAGGTGGTGTAAGAAAATGGCGAAGGTCTCAATCGAGAATATCCGCAAGCAATTCGGTGCGGCGGTGGCAGTGTCCGACTTTTCCCTGGAGATCGCCGAAGGCGAGCTGGTCACGTTCCTGGGCCCCAGCGGCTGCGGCAAGACGACGACCTTGCGCATGATCGCCGGCTTCATTACCCCCACGGCCGGCCGCATTCTTATCGGCGACACCGACGTGACTCGGCTGCCGGTTCACAAACGCGACACCGGCATGGTGTTCCAGCGCTATGCGCTATTTCCGCACATGACGGTGGCCGAGAACGTGGCCTTCGGGCTGGAAATGCACAAGGTGCCCAAGGCCGAGCGCGACGCGAAGATACGCCGCGTGCTGGACATGGTGCGCATGACCGAACTGCGCGACCGCTATCCGCGCCAGTTGTCGGGCGGCCAACAGCAGCGCGTGGCGATTGCGCGCGCGCTGGCCATCGAACCCAAGGTGTTCTTGCTGGACGAACCCTTGTCCAACCTGGACGCCAAGCTGCGGCTGGAAGTGCGCGAGGAAATCCGTTCCTTGCAGCAGCGCCTGGGGCTGACCACGGTGTTTGTCACGCACGACCAGGAAGAAGCCCTGGCGATTGCCGACCGCATGGCCATCATGCATGACGGCATCGTGCAGCAAGTGGGCGCGCCCGATACCTTGTACGAGCGCCCCGCCAATCTGTTCGTGGCCGACTTCCTGGGCAAGATGAATGTATTCACCGGGCGCGGCCAGGCCGATAACCAGTTCCACACCGACGCGGGCCAGCGTATCGCCACGCCGGGCGGCGCTGGGGCCACGCATGTGGGCGTGCGGCCCGAGCGGGTGCGGCTGGCCGAGCAGCCTTCGGGCGGCAATGCGCTGCCGGGTGTGGTGGAGTCGTCGCTGTACCTGGGGTCGGTGCTGGAAGTGCGTGTGCAGCTGGAAGGCGGCAACCGCATGATCAGCCAGGTGGCCAATGGCGGCGCAAGCCGCGCGCAGCCGGCGCCCGGTGCGCGCGTGTACGCGTGCTTCGAGCCCGAAGACTGCGTGGCCTTCACGCAATAGGAGCCGCCATGACGACTGCAACCGTAGACGGGCGGCCCAGCCGCTGGCTGGGGCCCGGGCTGGCCTTTCCGGCATCGCTGGTGGTGCTGGTGATCATCATGGTGCCCATCCTGCAATTGGCGCGCTACAGCTTCAACCAGTTCGACCCGGCGGAGCTGATGCAAACCGCCTTCACCTTCGACAACTACGCCAAGTTCTTTGGCGATGCGTATTACCGCGACATCTTCTTCACCACCTTGTGGGTGGCGGGGCTATGCACGGTGCTGGCGCTGGTGCTGGGCTTTCCGGTGGCGTACTTCCTGGCGCGCACGCAGAGCAAATACAAAAGCCTGTTCGTGATCCTGCTGGTGTTTCCGCTGATGGTGGGCAACGTGGTGCGCGCGGCGGGCTGGATGGTGGCGCTGGGCAACGCGGGCGTGGTGAACGCCGTGTTGCAGGGGGTGGGGCTGATCGACAAGCCCATCACGCTGATGTACACGCCCACGGCGGTGGTCATCGGCACGACGGCCGTCGTCATGCCCTACCTGATATTGACGCTGCAAAGCGTGCTGGAAGGCATGGACCTGTCGGTGGAAGAGGCCGCGCGCAATGTGGGCGCCAGCTTCTTCACGACGTTTCGCCGCATCGTGCTGCCGATTGCCGCGCCGGGCGTGGCGGCGGGCACGATGCTGGTGTTCATCTTGTGCATGAACGCCTACGCCACGCCGGTGCTGCTGGGCGGCTCCGGCCTGACGATGATGGCGCCCGCGCTATATGACCAGATCACGCGCGCATCGAACTGGCCGTTCGGCGCCGCGCTGGCCGTCATTCTGGTGTGCGGCACGCTGGTCATTGCACTGCTTTCGAACTGGCTGATCCATCGGCGCTACATCAAGACCATGGC
>Ga0160437_1001581_pt1 | contig 10258 bp, 9 predicted proteins | sample HID1975I_E0MG_FD_108227 | JGI IMG/M metagenome (GOLD analysis project Ga0160437, IMG submission 108227) | Enriched soil microbial communities from UW Madison campus, WI, USA - HID1975I_E0 MG | ecosystem: Environmental > Terrestrial > Soil > Unclassified | place: USA: Madison, Wisconsin... | reverse complement strand
GTCGAAGACAAGGCCATCACCGAGATCGTCAAGTTCCAGGAAGACCTCGGCCTCAAGAGCATCACCGACGGCGAGTTCCGCCGCACCTACTTCCACATCGACTTCCTGGAGCAGCTCGGCGGCGTGAAGACGGACATCCCCGTCACCATCCGCCGGCCCGACGGCACCGAGGAGCTGGCGCCACCAGTCATGCGCGTGATCGACAAGGTGCGCCACGCCAAGAACATCCAGCTGGCCGACTTCGAATACCTCAAGAGCCAAGTCTCGGCCGGCAACACGCCCAAGGTGACCATCCCCTCGCCCACCATGCTGCACTTCCGTGGCGGGCGCGCAGGCATCAGCAAGGATGCCTACCCCGAGCTGGACCCGGATTTCTACGACGACGTGGCCAAGGCCTATGGCGACGAGTTGCGCTCGCTGGCCGCCGCCGGCTGCACCTACGTGCAGATGGACGACACCAACCTGGCCTACCTTTGCGACGAGCACCTGCGCGAAGCGGCCCGCCAGCGCGGCGACGACCCCAACGAGCTGCCGCACCGCTACGCCAAGTTCATCAACAAGGTGGTCGCGCAAAAGCCGCCGGGCATGCTGCTGGCCATGCACCTGTGCCGTGGCAACTTCAAGAGCACCCACGCCGCGGCCGGCAACTACGAGCCGGTGGCCGAAGCCCTCTTGAAGGAGATGGACCTGGACGCCTACTTCATGGAGTACGACGACGCCCGCTCCGGCGACTTCAAGCCGCTGCGCTACCTGCCCAAGGGCAAGACCGTGGTGCTGGGCCTGGTGACCACCAAGTTCGGCGAGATGGAAGACAAGGACGAGCTCAAGCGCCGCATCGAGGACGCCACCAAGTACGCCTCGCTCGACCAGCTCGCCCTGTCGCCGCAGTGCGGCTTCTCCAGCACGGTGCACGGCAACAACATCGCGGTAGAGGCGCAACGAAACAAGCTGCGCCTGGTGATCGAGACGGCGCAGGAGGTCTGGGGCTCGACCTGACGCGCGGTTTCTGTTGAAGTCGGGGCATGCACAAGCTCACCCCCAGGCTTCGCGCACTTCGTGTCGCTACGCCCACCCCCTCGCCGGGGGCAACACCCGTGGCCCGGCAAAGCCGGTTCCACGGTGTTCCCCGGTTGAGTCGCATACCTGGCAACGCGGCGGGGCAACCCGAATGACTCGGATCTACTCCGGGCCCCTTAGCATGTTCGGCGCCAAGGTCGAGATCGCGGCGCGCGAAAAAGGCGTTGCCTTCGAGCTGGTGATGGTCCCCTTCACCAAGGACGACGCCTACGAGCCCAAGCATCCCGAGGTGCTTCGGGTCAACCCGGTCAAGCAGCAGGTGCCGGTACTTGTCGACGACGAGGTGGCGTTGTTCGACTCGACGCAGATCTTCGAATACCTCGAAGACCGCTACCCCAACCCCGCGCTGTGGCCGGGCGACATTGCTGCACGGGCCCGTGCACGGCAGTTGGAGCAGAAGTCCGACGAGGTCTTCTTCCCGAACGTGATCAAGCTCTTCGGCCTGCAAGACGCCATGCAAAGCGCCCCGGCGGTGGCGGCCTGCGCCGCCTGCGCGCGCTTCTATGAAGAGCTGGAAGACCTGCTGGCCACGCGCGAATACCTGGCGGGCGGCTACTCCTTTGCCGACATCGCCTTCTACATGGCCCACGTCTTTGCCGACCGCAAGGGCGCGGGCATGACCGACGCGACGCCACGCCTGGTGGCCTGGCGCGACAAGGTGGGCAAGCGGCCGGCCGTGCGGGCGGTGGTCGACCCCATGATGCGGTTCCTGGCGTCGCAGGGCCGGGGCGTGCCGGCCTTTCTCCAGCGCTGAAGGTCGCCGGCCCATGCCACTCGCAGGGTTCGCAGATCTCAACTGGCTGCCTTCACCTTCGCAGCATTTCCTGGCCGTCGCCATTTCCCTGCTGGTCTACGTACTGACCACCCGGGCGCAGCGCCAGCAGCGCGCCCCCACCACCGCCATCGCGTGGGTGATGGCGCTGGTGCTGCTTCCGTACCTGATGCTGCCGATGTACCTGCTGTTCGGCCGGCGCAAGCTGCGGCCGCCTGGCGCGCCCAGGCCGCCGCGCTCGGCCGCGAACGGGCACTGGGCGGCCGAGCTGATCGACAGCTTTGGCCTGTCGCCGCCCAGCCCATGCAGCATTCGCATGCACGCCGACGGCGCCGCCGCACGCGATGCGTTGTGGCAAGTGATCGAGGGCGCGCGCGAAAGACTCGACGTCGGCACCTTCATCATCGGCAGCGACGCCTTCGGCCAGGAAGTGATGACGCGCCTTGTCCGGCGCGCGCGCGAAGGCGTGAAGGTGCGCGTGCTGCTCGACGGCTTCGGCGCCTTGAGCCTGCCCCACCGCTACTTCGACCAACTGCGCCACGCCGGCGGCGACGTGGCGGTGTTCCGCCCCTTGTTCAGCCTGCGCAACACAGGCCCGCGCAACTTGCGCAACCACCGCAAGGTGACGATTGCAGACGACCGATGGCTGTGGTCCGGCGGGCGCAATCTGGCGGGCGAATACTTCTGCGGCAGCGACGCCCACCCCCAACCCTGGCACGACCTGTCATTCGACCTGCAAGGCAACGTGGCGGCTGCCGCGGCGCGGCAGTTCTCGCATGACTGGGCCTCCGTGCGCAAACGCCAGCCACGCAAGATTGCCGACTTGCCACCCGCGGGCGGCACCGGCCTTGCGCAATACCTGCCCAGCGGCCCCGACCAAACCGAAGACACGGCGCAAGCGCTGCTCATCGACGCCTGCTTTCGGGCCGACCATCGCTTCATGGCCATCACGCCCTACTTCGTGCCGGGTGATGGCCTGCGCGACGCGCTGCGCCTTGCGGCCCGGCGCGGCGTTCAGGTGACCATTGCCATTCCACAAGTCTCCAACCACCGCATGGCCGACTTCGTTCGCGCCCGCGCCATGCGCGACCTGGCGCGCGCCGGCGTGATCTTCAAGATGCTCCCATTCATGGCGCATGCCAAGGCGGTGGTGGTCGACGAAACGCTGGCCCTTTGCGGCAGCATCAACCTCGACGGCCGCAGCCTGCTGCTCAACCACGAATCGGCCGTGGTGTTCTACGGTGCGCAGGAAATCGACTGGCTCGCCCACTGGGTCGAGACCACCGCTTCCGCCGGCGAGACCTATCGCGCCCGCCAGCCCAGCCTTGCACGCGACGTGGCCGAGGGCCTGGTGCTCACGCTGGCATTTCAACTCTGACCGGGCACCGCCCGCGTGCGATTGGTGTAGCTCGCGTTTCCCAAGCCGGTGCCAATGGTGAGCACTGCCCAGTGCTTGACGTCCTGCATGAAGGGCAGCTCGCTCAACCCCTGCACCACCGCGTCGTTGTGCATGAGCGCCAGCACTTCGCAGTCGTCAATGGGCGGCAGCATCCGGGCCAGTTCGCTGGGCAGGTGGAAGTGCTCGCTGGTCCAGTCGCCTGGCATGTTCTGGGCACCGCGCGCAATGGAGCCGTCCTCCCGGATAAGACCAGGACAGGCAATGCCGACAAACGGCGCCAGCGCGATCTTCTTCTTGCGTGCGTGCGCGATGAGCTCGTGCAGCATGTCCGCGATACCCTGTACCAGCAGCTTGCGCGGTGGCTGGTCATCCGCATGGCGCCACTTGTGGCGCCGGACCACCCGCGCACGGGACAGGTCGGGCGCCTTGCCACGACGCGTCTGCACGAGGCCGCAGCGCACGTTGGTGCCACCAATGTCCACTGCCAGGATGGCCTCGTAGTTCTCGAGCATGGCCGGCGGCGCCAGGTGCACCCAGCCGATCAGGCCGCCGTCATCCACCTCGTGCGACAGGCGCGCCAGCTGCACCGGGCTGTCGGTGCAATGCAGCAGGGTCGCGGCCTGCAGCAAGGCGTGTTCGCCCACGTCGCTGCCCGGAAAGCCGCCGCCCAGCACGATGCGCTGCACCTTTCGCCAGCTCTTCTGGCGCATGTAGCGGCGCACGACCTGCATCAGCTCCTCCGAGAACTCCTCGATGGCCGCATGGACCAGGTCACTGGCTTCGTCCTTGTCGCGGCGTGGATGAATGGCCTTGTCGAGCTCGCTTTTCGCGATGTCCTCGCTCGGCACCCGGCCCAGCGGGTCCTTGCCGCGGCGCGTGCGAAGGCGCCGGCGCCAGCGGTCGAGCAGCTCGCGAAAGGCTGTCTGACTGGCAGCATCGCCGACGAAGCCGTCGTCGTCTCGCAATTCCAGGCTGTAGCTCTCGATCTTGATCTGCGGCAGCAACATGACGCCATGGCGCGCCAGGTCACTGGGATGCAGGCCGCGCGGCAGGCGTGTGGCTTTCGGCATCTGCGCACTGTGGTCCCGCGCCGCCCGCCGCAGCATCGGCGCGCCGCAACATCGCGTGTAGGAAAGCGGCCCGAGCACGTCGCACACCCCAGCTGCGCACGCGACTTACACTGCCCGCGATGCATCGGCCACGCTTTCTCATCAGTCTTGGCGCCCTGCTCCTGGCCTTGACGTCTTGCCTGGCTGCATCGGCCTGGGCACAGGGCGAGCCACTGCGCGTGGGCTCCAAGCGGTTCACCGAGTCCTACATCCTGGCGGAGTTGCTGGCGCAAAGCGCCGCACCGGGTTTGCCAGCGCCGCCAGTAGCGCGCCAGGGCCTGGGCAACACGGCCATCGTGTACGAGGCGCTGCGCTCGGGCAGCATCGACCTGTACGCCGAGTACACCGGCACCATCGCCCTCGAAATCCTCAAGGGACCGCCTGGCATGTCGCGCGAGCAGATCGCGGCCGGCCTTGCGCCGCTGGGCCTGGGCATCGGCCCGGCGCTTGGCTTCAACGACGGCTATGCGCTGGCCATGCGCGCGGCCGACGCGCAGAAGCTGGGCATTCGTACGCTGAGCGACCTGGCGCAGCACCCTGAGCTGAAGCTGGGCCTGTCCAACGAATTCATCGGCCGCGCCGACGGCTGGAGCGGCCTTGCAGCGCGCTACGGGTTGCCGCAAAAACCCACCGGCCTCGACCACGGCCTGGCCTACGACGCCATCGCGGCCCGGCAGATCGACGTGATGGACATCTACACCACCGACGCGAAGATCGACCACCTCGGCCTGCGCGTGCTGGAGGACGATCGCGCCTACTTCCCGCGCTATGACGCGGTGGTGCTGTATCGCCTGGACGTGCCGCAACGCTTTCCCAAGGCCTGGGCGGCCATCGAGGCGCTGCAGGGCCGCATCGACGAGCAAGCCATGATCGCGATGAATGCCCGCGCCGAATTGAAGAGTGAGCCCTTCGACGCCATTGCGCGTAGCTTCCTCGCGCAGGGGCATGCAGGCGGCACCGCGCAAACGGACCGCGGCTTCATGGCCAAGCTGCTTGGCCCCGACCTGGGGCGGTTGGCACGCCAGCATCTGCTGCTCGTAGCGGCATCGGTCGGCCTGGCGATGCTGGTCGCGGTGCCGTTGGGCATCTGCATCTTTCCGATGCAACGCGTTCGTGCCGTGGTACTGGGCCTGACGGGCCTGCTGCAGACGGTGCCTTCGTTGGCATTGCTGGCAATCCTGATCTCGCTCCTGGGCATCATCGGCACGCTGCCGGCGCTGATCGCGCTCACGCTCTACTCGCTCTTGCCCATCATGAGCAACACCGTCACCGGCTTGGCGCAGGTGTCCGAAGGGCTGCGTCAGGCCGGCACCGCACTGGGCATGACGCATGCGCAAAACCTGCGACTGGTGCAATTGCCGCTCGCACTGCCAACGCTGGTAGCGGGCGTGCGTACAGCCACCGCCATTGCGATTGGTACCGCCACCATCGCGGCCTTCGTGGGCGCCGGGGGCTTTGGCGAGCGCATCGTGACCGGCCTTGCACTCAACGACCGCGCGCTGCTGCTGGCAGGCGCCCTTCCGGCGGCTGGGCTTGCGCTGGCGAGCGAGGCGCTGTTCGAACTCTTGCAGTGGTGGATGCGCAAGCGCCAGCGGCGCTAGTGCTCAGCTCGTTTTGGCGCCCTGCTGCAGCGCCCACGCCACGTGCTCGCGCACCAGCGCGCTTGGATGCTGCAATCGGGTTTGCAGCGACGGGCGCGCTGATGCATCGCCGCTGCGCAGCGCGTTGCCCAGCGCCACCGCAATGTTGCGCAACCATCGTTCGTGGCCGATTCGGCGAATGGGGCTGCCTTCGGTACGGGCAAGAAACTCTTCCTCGCTCCACGCGAAGAGCTCGGCCAGCGTGCGGCCGGTGAGCCCTTCGCGCGGATCGAAGTCCGGCAAGGTGCTTGTCTTGGCGAACTTGTTCCACGGGCAGGCGAGCTGGCAGTCATCGCAGCCATAGATGCGGTTGGCCATCAGCGGGCGCAGCTCTTGTGGAATCGGGCCCGCATGTTCGATGGTCAGGTACGAGATGCAGCGCCGCGCATCGAGCCGGTGCGGCGCCACGATGGCTTGCGTGGGGCAGATGTCAATGCATGCGCTGCACGAGCCGCAATGCGCGCTGACCGGTTCGCTGGGCGGCAGCGCCAGGTCGACGTAGATTTCGCCGAGGAAGAACATCGAGCCAGCCTCGCGGTCCAGCACCAGCGTGTGCTTGCCGCGCCAGCCCTGGCCGCTGCGCGACGCAAGCTCCGCCTCGAGCACCGGGGCCGAATCGGTGAACACGCGGTGGCCGAAAGGGCCGATCTCGGCGGCAACGCCATCGGCCAGCTTCTGCAGGCGCGAGCGCAACACCTTGTGATAGTCGCGGCCGCGGGCGTACATCGACACGATGGCCTCTTGCGGACGGTCGAGCCGCGCGAACTCGATGCGCTGCCAGTCACCCGGCGTGCCGCGCGGCAGGTAGTCCATGCGCGCGGTAATCACGCTCACCGTGCCGGGCACCAGCTCGGCTGGGCGGGCGCGGCGCATGCCATGCGTTGCCATGTAGGACATCTCGCCATGGAAACCTTTTTCGAGCCATCGCATCAATCCAGGCTCCGCCGTGGACAGGTCGACGCCTGCCACACCGATTTGGGAGAATCCAAGCTCCCGCGCCAGCGCCTGAATACGGGATACGAGTTGCCTGCTGCCGATCACCTGCCCATTGTAGAAACGCACCATTGGCTCAGCGAGAACGACACGCTGACTTTTGCCGCCCGCATGGCGCAAGCCATGGGCGAACAGCCCGAGCTTGAAAACAGCTTCATCGCATTGCACGGCGACCTGGGCGCAGGCAAAACCACGTTCGTGCGACACCTGCTGCACGCGCTGGGCGTGCGGGGCCGCATCAAGAGCCCGACCTATGCGGTGGTGGAGCCCCATGCAACGCCGTCGGGCCTGGCCATCCACCACTTCGACTTCTATCGCTTCGCCGATCCGCGCGAGTGGGAAGACGCGGGCTTTCGCGACATTTTTGCGGGTCCCGGCCTGAAGTTGGCGGAATGGCCACAGAAGGCGGCAGGCCGCATTCCGGTTGAGGACCTTGCTATTAAAATCGAAGCAATGAGTGACGATACGCGAACCGTGACCCTGCAAGCATCCACCAACCGCGGCGCCCAGCTGCTGAAAGCGCTGCGTTCATGAGCCGGTCGGAAGTTGTCACGAACGATCGCAAAGGCCTGCTGCGGCGGCGCACGGTGCTCAAAGGTGGCAGCCTGGCATTGCTGCTCAGCGGCCAGCAAATCGCGTTCGGCGCCACCATCGTCGCCGTGCGCGTCTGGCCCGCCTCCGACTACACCCGCGTCACCATCGAATCGGACGGACGCCTGCAGTCGCGCCAGCTGGTGGTGGGCAACCCGCCGCGGCTCGCAGTCGACATTGAAGGCATCGAACTCAACCCGGCACTGCGCGAGCTGGTCGGCAAGATTCGGCCAGACGATCCCTACATCAACGGCCTGCGCGTCGGCCAGTTCGCGCCCGAGGTGGTGCGCATCGTGTTCGACCTGAAAAAGACGGTGCTGCCGCAAGTCTTTTCCCTGGCGCCGGTGGCCGCCTACAAGCATCGCCTGGTGCTCGACCTTTATCCCGAGCAGCCGGTGGACCCGATGGAAGCGCTCATTGCCGAGCGGATGCGCGACGCGCCAGCCGCTGCGCCCGCACCCGCGTTTGCCCAGCCCAAGCCTTCGGCCTCCGATCCGCTGGGCGACCTGATGGCGCAGCAGGCCGCACGGCCGACGACCCCCGCACCGGTCGCGCCCACCTTGCCGCCCACCGTGGCCATTGCACCGCCGCGCCCGGCCGCTCCGCCCAGCGTGGCACCCGCGCCGCCACCGGTGGCCGCCACTTCGACGCGTACCGACCGCATCATCATCGTCGCGCTCGACCCCGGTCATGGTGGCGAAGACCCGGGCGCCATCGGCCCCAATGGCACGCGCGAGAAGGACATCGTGCTGCAGGTGGCGCACCGCCTGCGCGACCGTATCAACAGCTCGAGCGTGGGCGGCAACCCCATGCGCGCCTTTCTCACGCGCGACGCCGACTTCTTCGTGCCGTTGCACGTGCGCGTGCAAAAGGCGCGGCGCGTGCAGGCCGACCTGTTCGTGAGCATTCACGCCGACGCATTCACCAACCCCGACGCCAGCGGCGCCAGCGTGTTTGCGTTGAGCCAGCGCGGCGCCTCGAGCAGCGCCGCCCGCTGGTTGGCCAACAAGGAAAACGATGCCGACAAGGTGGGTGGCATCAACATCCGCGCGGAAGACCTGCACGTGCAGCGCGCGCTGTTCGACATGAGCACCACCGCGCAGATCAACGACAGCCTCAAGCTCGGCAGCGCCATGCTGGGCGAGATCCGCAACGTCGGCAAGCTGCACAAGCCGCAGGTGGAGCAGGCGGGCTTTGCCGTGCTCAAGGCGCCCGACATTCCCAGCGTGCTGGTCGAAACAGCCTTCATCAGCAACCCGGGCGAAGAAACCAAACTGCGCAGCACCAGCTATCAAGAGAACCTGGCAGACGCGCTGATGCGCGGCATCCAGCAATACTTCGCGCAGAACCCGCCCCTGGCGCGCAGCCGTCAGCTGTAACCGACGCGCGCGGCGCGCGTGTCCGTCACGGGCCGCGCGAATGGGCGCGCAAGGGTGCGAGGCTGGCTCCTACAGCCTGCGCCCCATGCCCTTTCTACAGTCTTCCCATGACCACTGAAAGGTGACGACCATGTTGAAGACACGCTATTGGGTTTCTGCAGTTGCGCTCTCCGCCACCGCCTTCCTGGGCGGTTGCGCCTCGGGGCCGAGCAACCAGCAATTGGGCACCGTCGGCGGTGCCGTGGTAGGCGGTGCGGTGGGCAATGCCATCGGCAATGGCAGCGCCGTGGGTACGGTGGGTGGTGCCGCGGCAGGCGCACTCATCGGCAACGAGGTGGGCCGCCGCAGCGACCAGCGCAACTACTACAACAACAACTACTACCCGAACAACGGCCCGCGCTATTGAGCACGCGAGCGTCTGGCCGACGGGCCTAGTTGACTGAGCCGCGGGGCGCTTGCTGCGAAGACTTGCGCCCCGCGTGCCAGGCACCGTAGATGGCAATGAGCCCCGGCACCAGGATGAGCGCCCAGATGATCTTGTCCAGGTGCTCCCGCACGAAAGGCAGGTTGCCGAAGAAATAGCCGGCAGTGGCAATGCCCAGCACCCAGATCAGGGCGCCCACCACGTTGTAGCCGGTGAACTTGGGCCGGCTCATTTCGGCCACGCCGGCCACGAACGGCGCAAAGGTACGGATGAAGGGCATGAATCGCGCCAGGATGATGGTGACGCCGCCATAGCGTTCATAGAACGCATGCGCCTGGTCGAACGCCTTCTTGTTGAAGAAGCGCGAACTCTCCCACTGGAAGACCTTGGGCCCGAAGTAGCGGCCGATGTGGTAGTTGCACTGGTCGCCCAACACCGCCGCCACCAGCAGCACCCCGCACGCCAGCGGAAAGTCCATCATGCCGACGCCACACAGCGCGCCAACAATGAACAGCAGCGAGTCGCCAGGCAGGAAAGGCATGACCACCAGCCCCGTTTCCACGAAGACGATGACGAAAAGCAGCACGTACACCCAGGTGCCGTAGGCAGCCACGAATGCCTCGAGGTGCTTGTCGACGTGCAGGATGAAGTCGATGAGGAAGCTGATGATCTCCATGCGCCCCATTATCACGATGGGCCGGGCGGCCCCGATTCAAAGCCCCGCACGGTTACCCGGCATGTTTCCTAGAATGCCTGGGTGAGTGCCGTCCTTCCCTCCCCCGCCCGCCCGATTTCCGCTCGCCGCCCCATCCGCGAACTGCCGGACGAGCTGATCAGCCAGATTGCCGCCGGTGAAGTGGTGGAACGCCCCGCC
>Ga0160437_1001580_pt1 | contig 10260 bp, 10 predicted proteins | sample HID1975I_E0MG_FD_108227 | JGI IMG/M metagenome (GOLD analysis project Ga0160437, IMG submission 108227) | Enriched soil microbial communities from UW Madison campus, WI, USA - HID1975I_E0 MG | ecosystem: Environmental > Terrestrial > Soil > Unclassified | place: USA: Madison, Wisconsin... | reverse complement strand
CTCTCAGTTTAGGGAAGCCGACGTCTCCGGCGTGGCGACGGATACCGGCGGCGCAGCGTTCACCGACATTTGCGGGCCACGAGGCCTGGCGGCAGCTTGCGACTTGATCGCCTTGGCGCCGGCTTTCTTAGGTGCCTTCACTGCAGTCGTCGGCGCCTTGGGAGCCTTCCTTGCCGGTGCGGCTTTCTTCGAAGCAGCGCCCTTCTTTGCTGCCGCCTTCTTCGCGACTGGCGTTTCATCCTTGGCTTCGGGCACTGCAATAGAAGCAGAAGCAACCTTCTTGGCGCGAATCGACTTCTTCACCGGCGCTGCAACCGTGCGGGCCTTACGGGAGACCTTTTTCGCCACTGCTGAAACAGGCGCCACGTCCTCTTCGCTCGCAGGTGCTGCAACCACGCCGGACTGATTGATGAGGAACTTGTCGCGATTGCGAGCCGACGCGATCCACCCGGGAGCTTTACCGAACCCCGTCCAGGTCTTGCCAGTCTTGGGGTCGCGGTACTTGGGAATGCCTGCGCCCTTGCGCAATGCTTTGCCGCCACCCACGGCCCTGCCGGCGGCTGTTTTCAATGCTTTGGCGCCACGGCCAAAGAGGTGCTCAACGGTCAGGCCGAAGGTTGCAATCGACTCCCTGATTTGGGCAACAACTTTTGTCGTCTCAGCTTCACGGAGCGCGGCTGCTTCCTGTTCGAGTTTGGCGATGGCGGATTTTATCTGCGCGTAGGTCTTCGTCATTGAGTCTGAAACCTTTAAAGTTAAGGGAGTTATTCGCTTGACGTCTTGAACGTTGGCGACACGGAGTCTAAGTTTGATGAGCCCAGGGAAGACTTGGCGTTTTAGACGTACGCCGGTCCGGATTCTACTCACGGCTATCGGAAGGAAGCAACGCGCTGCTGTCGACGACGTCGAAGCGAATGGGAGACTCGTCTTCTATGGCTTTTGGGACCGGACGTCGATGATAGATTCCTATCGAAGGCTTCAGCGCAGAAAGTAAGCTGCGACAGTCACCGATATCGACCAACCGGCCAGCAGCATTGTTCGCATGTTTAAGGCCGAGCGCAGACTCGCGGTCGATTGTTCCGCGTCAGAGGTTGTCTGGGCAAGTGCGGTAGTGAGGACCAAATTTTGTTTCCGGAGGGACGAGATCTCTTGTTGCTGCTGCTCCGAGGTCCGAGCCATGGAGTAACTCGTGCTGGCAAGAGCGCGCTGGTAAATGTCCTGCTCTTTGAGTGAGAGTTCCAGAGCCTCGACCCGCGCCAACACATTCGCGGTGGTATCCGCCGCTTGTGAGCTTGCCTGGGCGAACTTGGTGGTGATGCTTGCCAGCTCGGTCTGCTGAGCAAGGGCCTGATGCTGTAGGGCCGAGATTTCTTCTTGCTGGTGCTGACCCATCGCTTCGAACGTGCTGACCAGTGCACGGTGTTGTGCATCCTGGTTTTTGACGCTCAGCCCCAGGTCATCCGTCTGAGCCAGCAGATGGCGAATCTTTAAGCCGTGCCCCCTGAGCGCCTCCGTCATTTGCTCTTGCTTCCGGAGCAAGTCTTCCTGCTCCTTCAACTGTCGGATCACAGAAGTTACTTCCTGGCGAGCCAGATCGGACAATTCGGCTTCCGAGGCGCCGCGCAGTCGCATCTCAAGCTCTCGCACCACGACGCGATTGGCAGCGATGTTGCTTATTCCCAGGGTGAAGAGGTACTTGGTGACCTCTGCGAGACGCATTTGCAGTTCAAACGATAACTTCTGCGCCTCGGCGCCTGACTGGACTGCGCCAGCCAACTCGATGCCTGCTTCCTGCAGCTCTTCGATGGCCTCCTTCTTCCTGTCCTTGAAAAGGCTCCGGCCCGCAGATCGCTCGCCCGCTGACTTGGCGCGCTGCTCCGCCTTCCCTGCAGCGTCGAGAGCCTTCTTGACCCCTGCGTCTAGCTCGTTGAGTTTGCCGATCTGGCCCTGAATGAGTTCAGGGAGCATCTTTTCGCCGACTCCGAGGTCGGGCTGGTACTCTTGAGCTTCGTCAATGTTGCTGTGCATTTCTGGGTGGTGCGCCACGCCAGTCAACCCCATTTGAGGATGTCCTGGATGTCGTCAAGAAGTCGAGGATTGTTGGCGTGGATCTGAGTCCGCATGTGACTAATCTGGCGAAGGGAGGCTCGGTTCGCCTCCCAGGCACGCGAAAAAATCTCGATGGATTGGCGCATCACCTGCTCGGCTTTCCGCAAACTGGCTTCCGTGCCGGCGGCGGCTTGCCACACATCGGCCTGCAAATAGGCCACCTTGGCATTGGCCCAATGCAGTTGCTCGCTCAGCACGGCGATGCGTTCCTCCCGCAGCCGATCTCGCTGCGAACCCATCGACACATCGAAGTACACCGCGAGGCCAAAGCGGCCGATGCCCACGAAGTTCACTCGCAGCAAAAGCTGTGCGCCAAAGGTCGCCAAGTTGCCGTCCGACTTCAAGCCCGCACGGATGGCCGCATCCGCTAGGTCCACCGCAGTGAAGGTGCCGGTCGCGATGGTCAGCATCCGCGCTATCGTGCGGTTGTTCCAAGGCAGCGTCTGTTTCCACTCGATGTCCGCGAACGAGCCTTTGGCCTTCACTTCGGTAACCAGACGACGAATGAAGTAGAAGGCGCGCACCAGCACTTCGTTGATCAGCACAGGTACTGCTTGGCGTCCGACTTCGTGTAAAACGGCCAACTCGGCCCGCAGGTCGAATTTCTCTTTGACAAATGCCTCTTTGAGTTTCTGAGGCAAACCGGTTTTGTCCAAACCCGGAATGGTCGAAAGCTCCTTAAGCAATGAAACGATTGGACCGGGGATGCCCATACCCACGCCCGCCGTCTTGTTGCTGCCGGACATGTCGCTGACCAGATGAAAGAACCAGTTGACCGTGCCGCAGAAAATCTTGGAGGGGACGTCCGTTCCGATCAGCTCCAAGCCCTTGTCGTCGATACTAATGGGCAGGAAGATGCCTTCACCGTTTTGGAAGTAGGCCTCCTTCGAGAACTGCGTCAGGATTGAGAAGAACAGACCGATTGGCGTGGGGTGGTGTGCCAGGTCATCGAGGTGATGGCTTCTGGCTGAGATGCCCGATCCTTTGTCTTTCCAGATGTTGTCGCTTGGAACGGGAAATTTCTTCTCCAGGAACCTAATAGCGCCGTCCAACCGTTCGCCTTCATAGCCTTGCGCTTTGGCGGCCTTCATTACGAGGTCGTTGACCGTGTGGTTACTCCAAGCCTTGCCACGCTTGAAGTCGAATTCGCCAACCCACAAGACATCGATCAGACCAGCGAGCAAGCCGCTGCCGACGGCTACCAAGTTGTCGATGCGGTCCGCATGGTTGGTAAGGCGGTCAATGTGCCCGTCGAGCGCATCCAAGCGATCTTGCGTGGCTTGGATCTCCCTCTCAACGCGGCCCAGACCTGCGAGGATCTGTTCGGAAGCTGAAAGCCCTGAAGAAGGCGTCCCGTTGGGAGCCAGGCAGAAGTCGTACTCCACCTCGATGGCTTCATCGAGCACTTTGAGCGCGGGCAGATCTATGCTGAAGTCATTTGATTCACTGGCCATGAGGCGCCTTTCACTGGGGGGCTTCGCCCTGCCCTGCATCCTGCTTGGGGGAAGGGCCCCGACCTGCCAGAGGAGTCGAGCCCGCCACTCGACTTGCATTCAGCTTACGTCGGGGCCGGGGGGCCAGTGCATAACCGTGCCCCTCGGTCGCGTCAACGCAAGCAACAGAGTGGTTAAGTCACAGCGCCACGGCGCGATTCACCATTTGTCGTCATCCTTGCTCGGGCTGTCGGCCTGCTGCGGAGTTGCCGAAGGCTTGCGCTGTACCGCCGCCTTCACCGTTGGGGTGGAGGCCGAAGTCCCAGCAATAGCCGCTACCGGCTCGGCTGGCACTCCCGACAAGGGTTGTCCTTCGACTGGCCCAGCGGCAGCCGGGGCCTTTGCAACGACGTTTGTACCGCCGAGTTGCTCACGAAGCTGCAGGCCGCCAAGGGGTAACTGGGCCAGATTGGAGCGAACGTTCTCCAGGCGTCCGTACGACAGATTGGGCGTCACGCGCTCCACGACCAGTTCGCAGCACGGGGACTCGATTCGACCCAGGCTCTGCCCCGTCTGCGGGTCCTTCATCTCGTTGCCCATCGTCACCATTACATAGCGCGCGCCTTCCTTGAGCGCCTGCCCACCCTGGCTGAGCACGACGTTCGTGCCATCCAGAGCAACAACCGTTACCGGGAAGGTTCGACGCAGTACCGAAGCGATCACCTGGTTCACGAGGTCCGTGCTCATGTCTTCGAGCACCTTGGCGGAATCGACGCCCTGGCTCAGTGTCGTCGCCGCCGTGGAAGGGGCCTGACCGCGCAGCGAATCAGATGCGACGACCTGCCGCGTGGCCACGTTGACCAACTTTTCGGAGATAGCCCAGCCACCCGAATAGCTCACCAGCTCGCGGTCGCTTGTCCTCAGCTGCCGCGCATGCCGGTTGTAGGCCAGGTTGCTCACGCGCGCGCTCCATACGAGGTCGGCGCTAGCCGCCTGGGACAGCTTCGCGAGCTCCGCACTGGGAGCTTGACCCGACGAAATCATGTCGAGCTCGCGCTCGATCTCGGGGCTAAATTCGCGATCGAGCACCGCAAAGCGTCCTGTCTGGACCAGCGCATCGCTGATGCGCTGCCGGAGCGTCGCTCCAATCTCGGCGGCCGACACCGAGCGGTCGCCCATCGGCAGGCTCGCGCTGTCGAAACGGATCGGCCCCACGACTACCTTGAGCTTCTGCATGTCGGCTGAAGGCGTGAACTTGGCAATCTGAGCCTCGATGGTCGCCTTGTATCGCTTTCCGTCGAGAACCGACGGCTCCTGGAGCTCGATCATCTTGAAGTTCTGGATCACTCCGCCTGAACGCTGTTTAACGACGTCAGCGAAGGCGTTGGCCCGTAGCGAAACCGCGTCCTGACCGAGACTGACATCGAGGCCGTACTTGGCCGAGACGGTTGACGACTGAATCGCCGCGCCATTGACCTGCAGGATCGCGAGCTTCATGGCCTCGGCCACCGCTTCACCCGCGGTCGAGCCGAAGCCCTGCGCCGTGGTTTTTTCGTTGGCGACTTTGCCCACATCGAGGACAGGGGGCGACACGTTGGTCGCAGCCGGGGCCTCGGGCTTCTCGATCGGTGTTTCCTGCTTGTTGCAGGCGGTCAGTGCAACGGCGGCTGCAATCCCGGTCACATAGAGGAAGTGTCGCATCTGGCTACAGGGATCAGAGAGCAGCCAGAGCTTGCGTCGCGTCGGCAGGCACAGGAATGTCGTGGCTCTGCGCATATGAAATCGCGTTCTTGAGTGCTGTCGTCACGTTGCCCATGGATCCGGGGAAGTTGGAAACCACATAGACGGCGGACTGCAGCTTCGGCAGCATCAGCGGGGAGGCGCTAGACAGGCTCGAGCCCATGTCCTTCACGTTCTTGCCGACGCCCACGTACTTGGTGACGCCAACGGCCAGATTGGCAAGGCCATCTGCAAAAAGCGCTTTCGACTTTGCGTCGAGCACCGGCTGCTTGGCGAGTTCCGCTGCGACCGCGTCAGTCGACGCTGACACAGCCTTGTTGGAGGCCTCGAGGCTGTCCTTGGTCGCGCCCTCGGTGAGCGCGTCGGACGTGGCTTTCGAGGTCGCAGCCGCATCCTTCAGGCCCAACGCATTGGCCATCTTGGAATTGGCGGTCAGAACATCCTTGTTGGCCGCAACATAGTTGCGCACCAGCGCATCCTGCTGAACGCCGAGATCGGCCGCCGGCGCCGAGCTGCCGCCGCCGGTGACACTCGCCACGCCGGGGATGGATTTGAGGGAGAACTGGGCACTGGCGGTGCCGGTCAATGCGAAGGCCAGGAAGCCGACTGCGGCCAGGGAAGATGCGAGCTTGTTCATGATGGAGTCCGTTCTTACTGGAAAATGAAGTTGTTATCGGTCTTGATCACTGCACGCGCTGCGCGGTGACCTGGCTAGTGAGTTCTCGAGCCGCGTTAGAGGCGGCCAGCTTGAGAGCGTTTCCGCGGGCCTCGTCTTCCGACGGGCCGACGCCGGCGTACTGGACCGGGCCCACCGACGCCTTCGTGTCGGGGATGGCCTGCGTCATGTCGTAGATCTTGGCGTTGACGGTCACGGACACGCGCACCAGGCCGGTCGCGGGGTCCTTGTCGGCCGCGCCGACGTCCAGCGTGCCAAGTGCGACATAGGGCACGTGCGCTGCACGCATGCCCGAGGCGATGGACTGCAGGGTCGTGGACTTGAGGTCGCTGCCCGACTGATAGTCCGCCTCGACGTTGGCAACCTTGAATTGCCCGTTGGTGAGGGGCTCGATGAAGGCTGCGTCCTTGACGCTGAAACCAGCTCGGGTGAAGGTGAAGCTAAACACCTGGTTCAGATTGGCGCTCGGGATCAGGCGATAGGTTGCTTCACTCGAACGCTTGACGGTGCTTCCCCCTGTTTCGAGGGTGCGGGTGCGATTCGCCGCCACGTCGGCTCTGGAGGCAGTGGAAGCATTCGTCTTGATCTGCCCGCCGCTCAACGATTCGCCTTCGACGCCGTTCTGCGACGTGGATTCGCTCACGCTGCCCTTCACGGACTCATCCACGCGCTTGAAAACGCGGTCATCGAAAGACTTTACCGAGGCGACTTGGCGCGACACAAAGACGAAGGCAAGAGGAGACTTCTCCCCTGCTCCGGCCTTGGCGACCGCTGAGTTGGACTTGACGAGGTTGCGCAGGTTCGCGACGTTCAACGACACGCGAACGGTCGAGGTGTACTGCTTCTTGTCCTTGTTGTCCTCTTCGGCAAGGACCGTGGTTTCGAGAATGTACCGGTCGGGATTCGCGAGGATCTTCTCGCGCACCGCGTCGAAGTTCTCGGACTCCGATTCGCCTGCTTCCGCGTAATAGAACTCCACGGCCTTCAGCTGCGCAGCCTGCGTGGCTCGGGCCTTGTCGTCAGCACTGATGGACCAGCCCTGGTAGTTCACGGACGCCTTGCCACGGGATTGTTGGACCTGGGCACTGGCGGCGAGGGCGTACGCCGCGAGTACTACCAACAGGATTGAGCGGATCATTTGCATAGGTCGAGCAGTTGCTTGGTTTTCAGGATTTGCGATTCGATGTCGGATGTGGCCGAGGCCGACTTCACCCAGCTGTTTCCCCTGCCCGCGACGGCGTCTGCGAGCTTTTGGAACATTCCGTTGAGGGAATCGTAGTAGGCGGGGAAGTCGTCAACGAAGGTCTGGGTTGCAGGCACCACCTTGACCTCGCCGTTCTTGAAGGCGGCATTCATATAGACCGTGCCCGAGAGAGGCTCCTCGATCCTCACGTTGGCAAATGAGCCGTACACATAGCTGGTGCCGGCAGCGGCCTCGCCGAACTTCACCTTCTTAAAGGCGGGAAAGTCGACCGCGATCTCGTAGTCGGGCTTGGGCAGATTCAGAGTGAAGACCGTGCCATCCGACACACGAAGCGGCATCACGCCTCCGACGGCGTAGCCCTGGGTGTACGGCACGATTGGAACGCCGACGCGGGTGGAGATCGCTTCGCTCACCATGTCCGCCGCCCAAGTCTCCGCCACGCCCGGGGCACTTTTCAAGTAGGCCGGTAAGGTGGCGAGCATGTCCGGCGTCATGCTGACCTTGGTCACCTTGACGAAACGCGGCACCTGCGCCGGAACGGTGGCTTTGGCTAGGACCGCCGCGTAGCGCGCGAACATGCCAGGTTTGCCCCCTGCACCTTCGTAGACGTGCCGCACGCGAGCCTGAATTTCTTCCTCGGTTGGATCGCGATCGAAGACGTCGATGTAGGCGAAGCTCAGTGGATAGGATCGAACAACGGCCATCGACTTGAAGTCGAAGAACAAGGCCTGGCCGCGAATGAGCACGAAGAGCTTGCGCAAGGCGCCAAACGATTCGATCGACACCGTCTCCGAACTGACCACGAGGGACGTGACGAGCGCCTGATCGCGGCCCTTGAGTTCGTCGATCTGTTCGGTCGTCACCTGTAGCCCTTCCGATGGAGCGCTGGCGACCGCCGATTTGATGACGGCGTAGGCGTTTATCCCAGATTTCGCAAGCGCGGCTTCGTAGCGCCGCGAATACGGAAAGCGCTGCTCCAGCGATGCAGCATCGCCGGCAAACGCCAAGCCTGCGAGCGTGACATGCGTCGGCTGGGCCCCGCACATGAAAGGTATGAACGCGGCAAGGGCGAGCGCCCCCGTCGCCACGGCACGAATGAATCCTGACAACTCCACCTCCGGCTTGTAAGCATGTCCTTCATCGGCAGCACGGCCGGAACCTGAAGGGCTTCCCTCGAGAGACCTTCGCTTCGTCGCCTGTCGGCAATCGAACGCGAGCGCTCATCTGCTTGTCAAATTGACAATTGTTTGCAAAAGTGTAATAGCTTGTGTGCGCTGTTTCGCGCGCGGTGGAGGGCATTTTTCACAGAGGCGGCGAGTTATCGCGCGCGGGGTCGTCTAGGCACACTGCGTGAGGAGCACCTTGAAGAAATGGACGGTCTCGGTGACTACGATGGCGGCATTGCCGCCAGTGCACCCGCGGTGCCGCTCAGCTATGCTTCACGACGATTCGCAAGAAGCTCGCCAACTACGATCAGGCCTCGCAGCGCGTAGAGAACCAGCAGGGTTCCCAACAAATCGCCGACGAACATGGGGCCGACGCCCGTCACCGGATCGGGCACCATACCGATGACCCAGAAGTAGAAGTTATGCGGTATCGCATTGCAAGTTGCGGCCAGAACCGACAGTTGGAAAAGCTTTGCGGGGGTGATCCCGTGGAGCGACGAGGAGATCCGCAACCACCGCTTCCCGATGAGCATCGCAACCACGGGGCCTCCCGCTGACAAGGTGGCGACGATCAGCGATTGCGATGGACCGGTGAATGCATGGTTGGTCAGCAGCGCGCCAAGCCAAATGCCCAATGCACCGGACAGACCGAACAGCATGACGCACAGCAGACGCACCGCTGCTGGCACGAACACCCAGCTGATGACCTGCGAGAGTTCGATATATCCGAAGAGCCAGTCGTTGAACCTGAAAAGGACGACCCAGATGGCGGCGGTGCCGAACACCTGCAGAAAAGCAAACCTCACGCTGACGCTTACTCGCGAACCGCCGCGTTCAGGCACTTGCCAAGCCGGGCGAAGTAGTCTTCCGCCACCGAAGTGGGCCGCACGTACTTGATCCGGGTGTCGCGCTCATCCTCGCAAAGCTCAATGAGTCCTTTTTGCCGCAAAGACTTGAGCCTCCGGTGAACGGTCGCCGGAGAACTGTCCGGCGCAAGTTCCATCGCTTGAAGTACCGGAACGCGCTCGCCTCTCGACCAGGCGACGGCAAGTCCAGTCAACACCCGCTCCTCAACGGCATCAAGCGCCGGTAACCCGCGAATGGCGCTCACCAAGTTGACGAACTTGAGATAGGTCTGCGAAAGCTGCTTGGCATTTTTCATAGCCTGGGCGCAGGTTTGACCATCTGGAGGTATTCGATCGTCGGGGAATGACGCATTTTGACTTGATGGAGGCATGTTACAAGAACAAATAGCGCTCGCGCGCGAGTAGCACACGCTGCGCTAGTTGAAGGTGTCGACTCGAGAACGCAGACGAAACTTAAAACTGAACATTAATGTCTGCTGCATTAAAGGCTAGCAAACTCGACCGGTTTGTTAGCCTGTAGTGCAGCGGAGCGGTTCGCGAAACGTGCTTTGCCCCTCTTTGCGCGTCGCCGTGCAAGAAGAAAACCGTATTTTACCTTTTGTTACCTTTACGATAAACTACTGTCGGATAAGGATTTTTCTACAGTCGCGCGGCCTCAGCGAGACTTTTTTGGCCGCCATGGGCGGTGCATTTCCCTACACGGGAAATGCCCCAAAACAGTACCCCCGCCTTCTTCGGCCGCCCCACCTCCAGTGTCCTTCCTGCTTCACACCCCAACCGCGGTCCATTCTTTAAGTGGGCGGGCGGCAAGTCGAAACTTCTCTCGCAGTTGCTGCCGCTGCTACCAGAGGGCAAACGGCTGATTGAGCCATTCGTCGGCGCCGGTAGCGTCTTTCTCTCGACGAACTTCGAAAGTTATGTCATCGGCGACACTAACGAAGACTTGATGCGGTTTACGCGGCACTCCAGAACCGTCCCGACGAGTTCATCGCTCGTGCGCAACAGTTCTTCGTAGAAGACAACCTGACAAAGGATGCATATCTAAGAATCCGAGCTGAGTTCAACG
>Ga0160437_1001577_pt1 | contig 10268 bp, 6 predicted proteins | sample HID1975I_E0MG_FD_108227 | JGI IMG/M metagenome (GOLD analysis project Ga0160437, IMG submission 108227) | Enriched soil microbial communities from UW Madison campus, WI, USA - HID1975I_E0 MG | ecosystem: Environmental > Terrestrial > Soil > Unclassified | place: USA: Madison, Wisconsin... | reverse complement strand
GCCCGGCGCGTTCGCCACCACCGACTACCACCCGCTGACGCCCGCCGCCAGCCTGGAAGCGCGGCGCAACAACCCCGGGGCGTATGACCACGGCGATCTGGAGATGTACGAATGGCAGGGCGGCTACACCAACCCCGACGACGCCGAACACTACACGCGCGTGCGACTGCAAGACCTGCAATGCCGGCAGGAACAGAGCACCGGGGCGTCGAACGCGCGCGGGCTTTCCACCGGGCATCTGTTCACGCTGCGCAACCATCCAAGGCAAGCTGAAAACCGCGAGTACCTCGTCGTCAGCATCTACTACCGCATCCGTGAAACAGGCTACGCCAGCGGCCAGATCGATCCCGGTGATTTTGATCTGGAATTCGTGGTGCTGCCCTCCAGCACGCAGTTTCGCGCACCGCGCGTCACGCCGATTCCACGCACACACGGGCCGCAGACCGCGACGGTGGTCGGCAAGCAGGGCGAGGAAATCTGGACCGACAAGATGGGCCGCGTCAAAGTGCAGTTCCATTGGGATCGCTACGGCAAGAAAGACGAAAACAGTTCGTGCTGGGTGCGCGTGTCCAGCCCCTGGGCCGGCGGCGGCTTTGGCGGCATCCAACTGCCGCGCGTACGCGACGAAGTGATTGTGGATTTCATCGGCGGCCAGCCCGACCGCCCCATCGTGATCGGGCGCGTGTTCAACGCGAACAACCTGCCGCCGTGGGACCTGCCCGACAACGCCACGCAAAGCGGCTTCCTGAGCCGCTCGAAAAGCGGCACGCCCGCCACCGCGAATGCGCTGATGTTCGAAGACAAGAGCGGCAGCGAACGCATCTGGCTACACGCCGAGCGCGAGCTCTGCACCGAGGTCGAAGCCAACGAGACCCACACAACGGACCTGAACCGCAACACGACGATTGGCGAGAACGACACCACCAAGATCGGCGGCTTTCGCGACATCAACATCACCGGCACCGACAACCTGAAAGTCGGCAAGCGCCGCGACGTCTACGTCACGGGGCACGAGGAATACACCGTCAAGGCATCGCGCACGGTCAACGTGAAAGACGGCCTGATGGATGAGAAGTTCGACAACGGTTTGAAGACCACCGTGGCCGCCAAGGGCGAAGAGCGCGAGGTCACTGGGCTGTTCAAGGAAACGTTGAAGACGGGCCAGGAGGTTTACGTCAACAGCGGCAACTCGCTGCATCACGTCAAGGAAGGCACGCTGACCGAGAAGGCCAAGGGCAAGGTTGAAGTGTTGTCCACCGATGCGAACATGGACGTGAAGGCCAAGACCGCCATGCTGGTGCAGTCGGAAACCGCCACGATGGACATCAAGTCCAAAGGCAAGGCGCACCTGGAATCGGAAGGTTCCACGGTGATGGTGAAGGCCAAGGGCAACATCACCCTGGAAACCCCGGCGGATGTCGTGATGGACGCCGCCAACGTCAAGGACCTGTCGAAAGAAAGCTGGCTGCAAGCCACGCCCTTTTCGATCGGCCTGGCGGTGGCGAAGGCGGAATTCGGGTTGCATCGCGTCGCGCTGTTTCGCACCACGGTCATGTTGAATTTGTCGTTCACGAACTATGCCGCGGTCAGCAGCATCGGCCAGTTGGTGTCGTATCGCACAACCGGATCCAGCTACGCCTTCGATATGCAAAAGGCAGAGCAAGTGGGCCTGGGCGCATCCATGGTCGGCCTGTGGACCATCATCTGAGGCGCCCATGTCCGACTTCGTGACGGCCTGGCCGGATTGGGGCAAGTGGGTCGTGCTGGGCTTGCTGCTGTCTGGCGCGCAGGCGGTGTTCATGCTTCGGCGCGAACGCAAGCGCCGGGCGGCGGGGCGCGCGGATGCGCAGCGGCTCGACACCGTGCGCGCCACCGGCGTGGCCAGCACCGCGCGCGTGACCGCCGCGCGCGACACGCGCACCCGCATCGGCGAGTCGCTGTATTTCATCATCGAGCTGGACCTGGACGTGGCCGCGACCGCCACCACGCCGGCCTTGACCCGCACGGTGCGCGTGCCGCTATCGCCGCTGCACCTGGCTGACTTCGGCGTGGGCAACACCGTGCAGGTGCGCGTTCAGGATGATGGGGCCACGCATGACGTCGCCATTGATCAGCCCACCGGATAACGCATGAAGACCATCAAGCCTTTCCGCCTGGGCATCCTCACACGACCCTATCGTAGTCAGCGTCGCGACGTGCTGGGCGTTTCCGTCTTCGCCTTGGTCGACATCGCGCAATCCCCCACCTTGTTGAGCGACCAGGACCTGTGGAAGCTTGCCGCAGAAGAAGGCATCGGCGCGCTGGACCTGGCCACGCCCAAGCAGTACCCGGAAGTGCTGGTCTCGGGCCATGCCTACCCGCATGATGCCAAGCAACCCGGCGCGTGCGGCGTGCGGGTGCAGGTAGGCGCCATCGACAAGTCCTTGCTGGTGTTTGGCGACCGCTACTGGATCGATGGCAAGGCGACCGCGCCACAACCTTTTGCGCGCATGCGTCTGGACTGGAGCCACGCCTATGGCGGCCCGGACGTTGCCGAAAACCCCTTGGGCATCGGCGCGCAAGACGAGGTCATCAATGGCGTGCGCGCACGCCGGCTGCCAAACATCGAACATCCCTTGCAGCGCGTCAGCGCCCCCGGCCAGCGGGTGGCGCCCGCGGGCTTAGGCGCTTTGCCCGTCGAATGGCCGCAACGCGCATCGCATATGGGTCGCGACTACGGGCAGGAATGGCTGGAGCACGACTTTCCCGGCTTCGCGCGCGACATGGACTGGCGCTTCTTCAACGCCGCGCCGCCCGACCAATGGGGGCCGGCCAACGCCGAGCTTGTCGGCGGCACGGACTATGCGCTGTGGAACCTGCACCCGCAACAGCCGGTGCTGCGCGGCCAGCTTCCACACTGGCGCGCGCGCTGCTTTGTCAGCCGCCACGCGGACTGCAGCGCGCTTGAAGAGGTGTCGCTGCGCCTGACCACCGCGTGGTTTTTTCCCGACCACACGAAGATGGTGTTGATGTGGCATGGCGCAGTTCACGTGCAAGAAGATGACGCGGCGGATATCCGCCACATCATGCCCGCGCTGGAACACGAGGGTACGCCGAAAGCGCTTGCCCATTATGAACAGGTGGCGCGGCTACGCCTGAACCCGGAGTTAGGCTCCGTCTACGCCTTGCTGGACGCGCAACTCGTTCCCGAAGATCTTTGCGGCGGGCAACTGGAAGGCGATGCGCAAGCCGTGGCCGTGCGTCCCACCAACAAGAACGTGCATGCTGGGCTGGCACGCCGCCACGCGCGCGAACGTGAGTCGCTATTGGCGCAGGGCCTGGACCCGGATCGGTACATGGTCCCGTTGGACCCGCCGCCCACGGCGCCCCGGCTTGCCGATCTGCCCCAGACCATTCTGCGCATGCAGGAAGAGCTGGAAGCCGCCAAGCGCTTGTCCAGCGGGCCAGGGGCGCGCGCGCTAGCCGATCCCAACTTGCCGCAAATGGCCGAGGTGGCCGGCGTGGACATGGACGCGCTGCGTCGGCAAGACACGGGCGGCAAGCTGCCGTCGGGTTTCGATCCCCGCAAGATCAAACGGCACATTGCCGAATTCGACGCCAGCCCGCATGCACAAGCTGGACGCGCCTCGGCGGACAGCGAAGGTACGCAGCCGCCATTGGCCGACACACTGGGCCCGCAGGTACATCAGGCCTATCAGCAGTCCGCGCACCACTTCGCGCCGCCCCCGCCCATGCCGCCGCTGCGCGCGCAGCGCACACGCCGCAAACTGGAAGCGCAGTTGAAGGCCAGCCGGGACTGTCGTGACATGAATCTGACCGGCGCGGATCTTTCAGGCATGGACCTGTCCAACGCCAATTTTCAGCGTGCGATTTTCGCGGGCGCGAAACTTGTGGACACGCGACTGGATGGCTGCGACCTGACCGACGCTGTGCTGACCGGCGCCGACCTGACCCGCGCAAGCCTGTCCGGCGCGAACCTGACGCGCACCAACCTGGGCCGCACGCAATGCGGGAACACGAGCTTTGCAAAGGCCCAGATCAAGGAATGCACCTGGGACCACGCGCACTGCGAAGACTGCAATTTTGTTGATAGCGCCTGGCAGTTGGGACGCTTGCATCAGGCGCGGCTGATGCGTTGCGACTTCGGCCGCGCGAGCTTTCACCAATGGGCAGCGATGAGCGCCACGTTCGAAGACTGCCGCTTTCTCAAGGCGCGGCTGGATCAGTGCGTGTTCATGCAAGGTGCGCTCGTCAACGCTGACTTTACCGAGGCGGCGCTCGTGCGCGTGAGCTTCATGGATGCTGGCTTTACTGGCCGCTTCAGCATGGAGGCCGCTACGCTGGACGGCTGCGCTTTCGCGGGCCGCGTCGAACTCGCAGGCGCGCGGTTGCGCGGCATGCAGTTCAAGCACGGCAGCGCACGCGGCGCCACCTTGACGGGGGCCGACCTGCGCGGCGCCACCCTGAACGCCTGCGACTTTTCCGAGTGCCTGTTGCAAGACGCGGATCTGAGCGGCCTGACCGCCCCCGACACGCACTTTGTGCGCGCGGATTTCACCGGCGCCCGCCTGCGCAACGCCAACCTGATCAACGGCTTGCTGGGCAAGGCCATCTTTCTGCGCGCCGACCTCACGGGCGCGAACTTCTTCCGCGCCGATGTCGCACAGACTCGCATGGACGACAGCACCGGGCTGGACCACACCTACACACAAGGCGCAAAGCGCTGGCCCGCCAGACAGCCGGAGCGCCCCGCATGAACCTCGACAAGCTGCTGGACAGCGTGCGCCATGGCGAGCCGATTCAACATGTCAGTTTGGCGGGCACCGATCTGCGCGGGCAGGATCTGGCCGGCGCGTTTTTCGATCACGTGGACTTCACGGGCGCGCGGATGAGCGGCTGCCAGTTGCAGGACAGCCAGTTCATCAACTGCGACATGACGCGCTGGGACGCCGACGGCGCCAACCTGGACACGGCGCGCCTGCTCCGCTGCCGCGCGCCAGGCGCGACGTTCAGCGTCGGCCACTTTCATGGCACGAGCTTCACGGAATGCGATCTGGCGGGCGCTAACCTGGACCAAGCCGATCTTCATGAAGCCTCTTTCACCGCGACCTCACTGGCGGGCGCGTCGTTGCGGGCGGCTCGTGTGGAACGCTCGGTGTTCTCGCGCGGGGAATTCGCCAACGCCGATCTGACGCAAGCGCAATTCGGCTACACCCTGTTCCATCAACTGGACCTGCACGGCGTGACGCTGTCCGGCGTGAACGCGGCCAGCACCATGTTCACGGAATGCAATCTGACGGAACAGAACGTCGCGGGGCAAGCCTTTGCGCTGTGCCACTTCACGGATTGCCAGTTGGACGCGGCGGACTTTCGCCAATGCGATTTGCGCCAGTCGGGCTTCAAGGGGTCGTCGTTGCGGGGCGCGCGCTTTGCCGGCGCCTTTGCGCCGCAGGCACTGTTCCCCCTGGCCGATCTAAGCGGGGCTGACCTGCAAGGTGGCCGCTTTGACGGCGCCATCTGGGCCGAGGCCACGCTGGACGGCGCCACCTTCCAGGGCGCAAGTCTTGCCCTGTGCATTTTTCAGCGCGCGCGTTGCGCCAAAACGGACTTTCGCGGCGCCCATCTTGTCGACGCCGATTTCTCGCTGGCGGACCTGGACGGCGCCGACCTGCGCGACGCCACGTTCCTGCGCACACGCATGCATCGCGCGCTGACGCGCGGGGTGCGCTGGTCGCAGCGTCACGGCATCCTCGACAATGACGCCCCCTTGCTCGACGCCGAACTGTGGTCGGCGGGACGGGCCAGCCTTTGACCCATCGCAACAGGAGTGGAAACCATGCAAGTGCTCTGCCAGTTACCCAGCGTGGGGTTGGGATTTCCTGATGTCTGCAAGACGCCGGTGCCGCCAGTGCCGCACATCGACGTATCCACGTCGTCCATGGGCATCCCGGTGGTGTGGAATGTGTGGCTGAGCTGCATGCCGATGCACAACATGGTCACGACGATACCCGTGACGCTCGGCGATACCGCCGGTGTAGGCGGCGGCCTGATCTCTCAGACCTTCATGGGTCGGGCGCGCTATATGACCGGGGCGTTCACGGTGCTGGTGCGTGCCGCGCCGCTGGTGCGCGTGACCAGCCTGACCTTGCAGAACACGATCAATGCGCCGGGCTTCAAGGCGGCCACGCCGCAGAAGTCGATGTTTGCGTTGGCGGCCTGACGCATTCGGGGCGGCTGGCCGCAGCCGCCCGAATCAAGGCTGACGGCTACAGCTGACCGTAGGAGTGCAGCCCCGACAGGAACATGTTCACGCCCAGGAACGCGAAGCCGGTAATCAACAGCCCCATCAGCGCCCAGTAGGCCGCCATGGTGCCGCGCAGGCCCTTGATCAGGCGCATGTGCAGCCAGGCCGCGTAGTTCAACCAGACGATCAGCGCCCAGGTTTCCTTGGGATCCCACTGCCAGTACGCGCCCCAGGCATCCGCCGCCCACAGCGCGCCCAGAATCGTCGCCACCGTGAAGAAGGCGAAGCCGATCGCGATGGCGCGATACATGATGTCGTCCAGCACTTCCAGCGAGGGCAGCGCGGCGGCGATGCGGCGGCGGCCCAACAGAATGGCGCCCACGATCACCGCGCCCACGCCGAAGTACAGCATCCAGGTGGCGGACAAGCCGTCGGTGCGGAACACCATCGGCTCGGCGCACAGCAGCACGCCCAGAATGAACAAGGGCGCCAGCTTGGCCCACGACGTGGTCTGCCCGTGCTGCTTGACCAGGTAGGCAAAGCCCACCATTGCCGCCAGCGAGAACGTGCCGTAGCCGATGAAGTTGGCGGGCACGTGCAGCTTCATCCACCAGCTTTTCAACGCCGGCACCAGCGGTTGGATCTGGCCGGCATCGCGCGTAAAGGAATACCAAAGCAGGAACACGACGGCGGACGTCACCACCAGCAGCACGAAACCGCCCAGCGCGCGCGTGGCGTACTTGCGTTCGTAATACAGGTAGAACAGCGCCGTGATCAGCGAAAACAGAACAAAGACTTCGTACAGGTTGCTGACGGGGATATGGCCCAGGTCCGGGCCCATCAGATGGCCTTCGCGCCAGCGCACCAGCAGACCGGTGACACCGGCAAATACCGCGCCCCACGTCAACGCCGTGCCCAGCCACGCGGCGGTGGGGCTGAATACGCCGATCCAGTAGCAGACCATGGCCAACGCGAACAGCGCGCACATCCACAAAATGGCGGACTGGGACGAGAAAAGGTATTTCAGGAAGAACACCTGCTCGGCGCGGGCCAGGTCATTGCCGTACAGCATCAAGGCCAGGCCCGCCGCGATCGCACAGGCGACCATCAAACGGCGCAGCGGCCGCCACAACCAGCCCAACCACGCCAGCGCGGGCACGGTGCCGCACAGGATGATCTTTTCGTAATAATCCATCGCGTTGCCGTGACGGGTCAGCGCGAAGGCCGCGCCCACCGACAGCAACAGGAAGAAGACAACGTCGGTCCAGTCCGGCTTGCCGCGCCGGGCGCGGTTGTCGCCCGTTTCCGACAGGCTGTCTTGCCACAGGGTATCGGGCGACGCGTTCAACGTGTCCGGCGAAGAGGGATGCGGGGTGGTCGTCGTCGACATAAAAAACCTTAAGACCTTTTCTGGCGCAGCAGCGCCTGCTTGAAGCGTTCAAACTCCTGATTGAAGTCGAGTGTACGCTTCTGGGACGTCATGGCCGCCAGGACGCTGCTGCCGCTGCCTTGCGGCTTGACCCAGATCCAGACGCGGCGGTCGCGAATGTAGAACATCGAAAACACGCCCAGAACCAGCAACAGGCTGCCCAGGTAGACCGTATTCTTGCCCGGCGTGCGGCTGACCTGGAACACGCTGGCCTGCACATGGTTGAAGTCGGCCAGCGACAGGAACACCGGCGCCGGATAAACCGTCAGGTCGGACAGCGCCGCCACGGCCAGACGCGACCACACGGCCGCGCGCTCGCCCTCGGGGCCTTCGACCGCAACGGGGGGCAGGCCGGCGCGTTCGCGTTCAATGGCGCGCAGTTCGTTCATGCTGGCGCCGATCAGCCGGATCACCACATCGGCGGCACGCTCCAGGTCGGCGGCGGGCGTGTTGGCTTGCAGGAAGGCGGCAACGGCTTGCAGGCCACCCGACGCAAAGGTTTCCAGCGCGCGCTCGGCGGCGGTTTGCAGGGGCTGCCGATCCGTGCCGGACGGGCTGTTGCGTTCGGCGAAACGGCGGGCGGCTTCGCGGCGCGCGGCCGGGTCGGCCAGCGTGGCGCGCAGCCGCATGAATTCCGCGATGGAGCTGTCGTCGTCAGCCGGAATGCGCAGGTAGCGGAAGGGCTCGGACGCATTGTTGCGCACGCCGGCCAGGAACACGCTGGCGCCGTCCAGTTCCATGGGCAGCATGTAGTTCTGGAATTCGTGGGCCTGGCCCGCGTCGTCGATCAGCTTGTATTCAACGCTGGGGCCTACGTTGCGCAGGTTCTCGTTTTTCTTCCCCGCTGCGCTGCCCGACACCGACGCCACGTGCTCAGCAAAACTCTGGTTGGGGCCCTTGGGATCGCCACGCGTCAGGTCTTCCACATTGATCGGCCGCATGGCCGTGATCTCGACGCCCATGCTGCGCGGACCAGCCGACGTGTGAGCGGTCACTTCGCTTGTCTTGCCCACCGTGCCGTCAACGGCGAAGGTGGCATCCTGGGAACCTACTAGCGGATAACCCTTCAAGACCACCGTGCTGCCGCCATCGTCAAAGCTGGACTGGTACACCGTCATGCCCTTGAACCGCAGCGGCTCGTTGACCTCGATGGTGGAATCGAAGGTCTTGCCGGTGTCCGGGTCGGTGACTTCGACTTCGCTGGCGAAACGGCTGGGCATGCCGGTCGAGTAGTAATCGACCACGAATTTCTTCAGCTTCAGCGTGAAGGGCATCGGCTGCACCAAGGCGCCGTCGCCCACCATCACGACCGCCGTACTGGCCTGGCCGCCCTCGGGCACCAGCACGCTGGCGCGGAAACTCGGGTTATTGACCGACAGGCGGCCGCTTTCCGGCACTTCCGAAATCAGCATGTTGTCGACAATGGGCTGCTTGCCGCCGAACATGACTTGCAGCCGCACGGGCAACTCGCTGTCGAGCAGGCCGCCCACGCAGATGATGACCATGGCCGCGTGCGCGAACACATAGCCCAGGCGGTTGGCGCTGCCCTTCTTGGCGGCCAGCAGCACGCCGTCGGCGTCTTGCCGCTGGCGTACGGCATAGCCCAGGCGCTCCAGCAGCGCTTTCAGGCCGGCCGAGGTCTGCGCGACGTCGGTGGGCTCTTCGGTTTCCACGCGGTGCGGGAAGGCGCGCAGGCTGCTGGCGCGCACGTGCTCGCGGAATGAGCGCGCTTCGCGCAGCATCTTGGGTGCGTTGCGGGTCAGGCACACCGAGGTCGAGACGACCAGGAAGCCCATGATCAGCAGGAACCACCAACTGTTGTAGACGTGCCAGATGGAAAACTTGTCGAACACCTCGTACCAGAACGGGCCGAACTGGTCGATGTAGTTGCTGGACGATCGGTTCTGCTGCAACACCGTGCCCACCAGGCTCGCCACGCAGATGAACATCAACAGGCTGACAGCGAACCGCATCGAACCGAGCAGTTCGAAGAAGTCACCGGGCAGGCTGCGCAAAGAGGGGCGAGTGTGGGTTCGTGTTGAATTCATGAAAAAAGGGGGGCCGCGCGATCGGCTACCCCCCTCATAGACAGCGCGTAACGGAATCAGGTTCCGTCACGCTCAGGTTGCATGAACGCGGACCAGCCGCGCGTGTTGCGGGCTGGCGCCTACCGCAGGCCTGCCGCGTAGTCGGATACCGCCTTGATATCGGCATCCGACATGCGGTCCGCAATCGCGAACATGATGTCGTTCTTGCGGTCACCGCTGCGGAACAGCTTGAGCTGCTCTTCAATGTACATGGGGAGCTGCCCCGACAAACGGGTGTACTGGGCGGGTATGCCGGCGCCGTTAGCCGCGTGGCACGCCGCGCAGGCCGGTACATTGCGTTCGGGCAAACCGCCGCGCCAGATCTTCTGGCCCAGATCCACCAGCTTCTCTTGGCCAGCCGTGGCGGGTTCCTTGAGAGGCTGTTGCGCCAGATACAGCGCGATGTTCTGCATATCGGCCGGCGTCAGGTTTTGCGCCATGGCGGTCATCGGGGTGGGGTTGCCGCCCGCGCCGTTGCGCACAGGCAGCTTGGCGCCCTGCTTGATCT
>Ga0160437_1001572_pt1 | contig 10285 bp, 10 predicted proteins | sample HID1975I_E0MG_FD_108227 | JGI IMG/M metagenome (GOLD analysis project Ga0160437, IMG submission 108227) | Enriched soil microbial communities from UW Madison campus, WI, USA - HID1975I_E0 MG | ecosystem: Environmental > Terrestrial > Soil > Unclassified | place: USA: Madison, Wisconsin... | reverse complement strand
CCTGTGGTCGTCGCCTGGGTGAAGCCGCCAAGATCAAGCCCTGCGTAGTTGCCGGCCGCAATCTCGCAAGCAGCACTCTGGCCATCGCTGATGTAGCCAGGGAACAGGGTTGCGCAAGGAGCCGCTGCCGCGTTTGTCGAGTGAAACGCAAACGCCGACATAAGCAGTAGCGATGCAATCGGTGTGGCGCCTCGCACGGCGGACTTGGGGCGGCCAGACGCGATTTCGCTCACTGCCACCCAGGTGTTCAAGGTGGCGTTGAAAACTACTCGATAGACCCTATTCATGAAAATTTCTCCAGGAAAAGAAGTACGCACCACCCGGCATCGCGTCTACGGCCCACGCGGCGGCTGCCGGTGTCGGTGACACTGGTCCAGGGTTTTGAGCTTGCTCAGCAGTACAGGGACTGGCGCAGCCGAGCACGGCCGGCGCAAAAGCACTCGAACACTTGTGGTCCGGATCTCGCCTGATTCATGTGAGATCTGGCTGGCAGATTGATGAACGGTGGGTACACCGTGTCTTTCCGCAGCCCGAGGCAGTGTCAGAGTAGGAATGCCGTATGTGCGTGATGATGTCGACGCATCCCGGAGGCCTCGGGGCTAGGAAAGGCTTTGACAGAATTCGCGCCGCATACCCATCACTTCCCGTGATTTCCTTCTCGCCTGGGTGGGGCCTGTCGCAGCAAGAGGCCAACCAGTCGGGCGGTGCGGGCCAGTGCCGCGCATCGCACCGCCTATTGCTTCAGAACTGCGCGAACGTGGCGGGCGCAAAAGTTCTGTAGCCCGCGAGTGGCGCAATCGCCTGGTGCAAGCGCATGGCGAACATTTCCACAATGGGCCAACTGGGCAGAGCGCTCTCAATCTTCTTTGCATTGAATGTTGCCAAGTCCATTCTCTGCAGCCTGACGAGGCCGTCCAGTGCGCGCTCGTCATGAATCGTCGTATCGAAATGGGAAGCCAAGCCGCACCCTCGTGCGTTCGAATGGCAACGATCGAGATCGTGTCCGACTTCTTGAGCGAGTACACGGGCTTCTACGCCACGCAGTGCCAGAAACGACTTGAAGGAAAGCTCGACGCCATGGGCGGCAAGGTAGTACGCCGGCATGGGAACTACGGGGCTGAACGGGCTTTCCTTTCTCAAGCTTGCACGTACCGTTCTGGCGGCCTCAATGTAGTCGTGCGCAAAACGTGCAAGACTGCCGGCCAGCGTGTGCACGGCGGGCAAAGTGGTCTTATCAATCATCCCTGTCTTTCGATCTTCTTGATTCCGAACATGGCGCTTGGGCACGGGTTCGGGGCAGCGCGCTAGCGCCACCGTGTGTGCGAGGTGCGGTGCCGCGCTATCCAGTTTTCTGGCGTTGTGGCAATGATCTTTTCGATCGGTCTGACGCTCACCACGCGTTCGCGACGATAGGTTGCCGTGCACGACCTGTGCAGAACCGGATGGGCCTCCAATTCCGAAGCGTCGGCAACTTGCGGGTCGGCGCCGCCTGTGCTCGATTGCTCTGCCGGGAGGTCAGCTCTCATGGGCCGCACCTCCTGGCTCAAGTGAGATTGACTTGGTTTGTGGAAGGTTTGGAAATGTGCCGTCCTTCACCCAGGCGCTGTTGGCAGCGGGAAACGCCGCCTCTTGGGCGTCGGGTGTTTGCGCCAATGCTTGGCGCGCGGCGAGCACCGAAATGAGTGTGAAAGCGGCGCCGGAGACCGCAAAGGTAACGATGTACCGCCCCAACGAGCGGCCAATTTCAAGATTCGAGTTCATATGGATGCCACGGCGTTGTGGACTGCGACGGGGCTGTTTGAGCCGCCCGGCTCACACGGTTCTAGTTGGCGCTGCCATCGGCGGTGCCAGGAAATCTGCTGCAATGATTTGAATGATGGCGAAACGTCTCTCAGGTGCCTTCAGCGTGCGAGAAACCGTCAGAATTCCACTGCTGGATCAGCATATTTCGTGACATTTCGCCGAGTGGCGTTTGGAGAGGCGAGACGGTGACGGACCCAGAGCGCCGGCGATGGCAGCTTTATTGAGCATTCGCTTTCCGGTCATATTTGCTTCATGATTCTTGGGACTCCGCTTCATACTTCCGAACCATGCGATTCCTGGTTCTAGAAGACGATCCTGCCCAGGCGGCGTACCTTGTGCGCACCCTGGAGCAGGAGTTCACGACGGGTGATGAAGTCGTGTCTTGTGTGGTTTCGGCCAATGGCGAAGAAGCACAGCGCATCCTGAGGCGTGAGAGCTTCGACCTGGCTGTGTTGGACTGGAATGTTCCCGGTCTCGACGGAACCCAGCTGCTTCAATGGCTGCGTGTTTGGCAGGACAGTGCAATGCCCGTCTTGATGCTCAGCTCGCGCGGCTCCGAACACGACGTGGCCGAAGTGCTGAACGCCGGCGCCGACGACTACATCATCAAGCCCTTTCGCCCCAAGGAGTTGCAGGCACGTATTCAACGTCTGCTGGCGCGCCGCAACCCCCAGGTTGCATCCGCAGTGGAGCGCTTCGGAAATTGGGAGTTCAACCGGGCGTCGCATCACGTGCTCTACCACGCCAAGAAGCCTGGCGACGCACCGCCTGAAAGCCTCGAGCTGACGGCACGCGAGTTCAAGCTTGCTTTGGTTCTTTTCCAGAACATGGGGCGCGTGTTGTCGCGCGGGCACTTGCTGGAGTCGGCCGGATACAGCGCCGACGAGATGAGTTCGCGCACGTTGGACACCCATATCTATCGCTTGCGCAACAAGCTGGGTCTTGGGCCCGCGCGCGAACTCAACCTGCGTACTGTCTACGGGCGCGGCTACTGCCTGGAGATGCTGGGGGAGGCCGATCCCACCCCCGATGCGCAAGACCAGACAAGACCCGGCAATTGATCAGAATGGCATCCAAGAGCAGCCGGAGCGGGAAGCCATTGTTGACCCGTCACCATGCGTGCTCCGTTCTCGTTCTGAACCCTGTCGTGTCCGGCGCCGCTGCTGCGCCCTGTCGATAGGTTGGAATTTCCGCACATGCGCACGCGCAGCATCTTGGCCCTGTGCTCGATGGCATTGCTGCTGCCGGCCGCGATGATCTGGTTCGCCGAGCGTCCCGGCGTACAGCAAGTCGATGCCGTCGTGTACGACCGAATGCTTTGGCTGGCGTCACCGCAGCCTTCGCAGGACCTGCTGATCGTCGCGGTGGACGACCGCAGTCTGGGCGAGCTCGGCCGCTGGCCGTGGTCCCGTGCTGTCCACGCGCAACTGCTGGAGCGCCTGGCCGACGCCGCGCCGCGTGCGGTGCTTCTGGACCTCTTCCTCACCGAACCGAGCGCCGACCCCAACGACGACGCCCGCTTAGCCAGCGCGATGAAACGGCTCCCGGTGTATCTGCCGTTGCTTCCCGCTGAGCGCAAGTCCGTTTCCGCCGCTGACGATTGGCCAGGCTTCTTGCCTCCGCTTCCCATCTTCCTGGCGCAAGCCCGCGGAGTCGGCCATTCAGATGTGATGCTCGATGCGGACGGTGTGGCACGGACGCTGTACCTGCAGGAAGGCATTCCGGGCCGCTTGCAACCCTATGTGGGGGCGCTACTGACTGGGAAGAGTGCCTCCTCGTCGACGGCTGAAGTGCCGTCATCGTTGGCAGGCAAGTGGATCAACCTGGCGCCCTTGCGTTTGCAACCTTCCCGCGTCAACGGTGGGCATCGCGTGGTGTCGTTTGCCAGCGTCCTCAACGGCGAGGTTGGTGCGGAGCTGCTGCGCAACAAGGTGGTGTTGATCGGTACGACGGCGCTGGGTTTGGGCGATCAGATTCTGACGCCCACCTCGTTCGTCGACGGCGCCCAGTCGGGCGTCGAAGTCCACGCGAGCGCAATCGACTCGCTGCTGAACGATCGCAACATCCAGTTGCTCGGCCCATGGCAGCTCGCCGCCTGGATTGTCTTGCCACTCTGGGGCTTGCTCGCCTTGCTCTTGCGACTGCCGCGCCATGCCTTGGCACTGACAATGGGCATGGTGGCTACTCTTCTTGTGGCCAGCGTGTCGGCGATGCTGACCAAGGCACTCTGGCTTCCGCCCGCCGCACCTGTCGTCGGTGCGCTGGTCGTCTATCTCCTCTGGAGCTGGAACTGGCTCGAATCGCAACTCGACTACCTTCGCCAGCGTGTTCAGGTGTTGGACGAAGTACCCGCCCGCTCTTTCGAGCTGCTCCCCGTGCAGGACAAGCAGGGCGATGCCTCGTTCAAGCACCCCAACCAAGCCTTGGATCACGCCATCGAACGTTTGATGCGCATTCAACGTCTGATGGGCGAAGCGTTGGATGTCATGCCGGTTGCGGGGTTTATTTGCGATGAAAACGGCCGGATCGCCTTCGCCAACGCGGCCGCGGACCGCTTGATGCGCGAAGTGGTTGACATTTCCACTGGGAGCGAAGACGCCCCCCTGCGTGACTTTGTTCTACCGGCGTTGCTTGAAATGCTCGCGCCTGCGACATCCGTCGACCCGACCGGTGGGCCTGCTCAGCATTGGATCGATGCCTTGCGGCATGAGCACGTCACGCGTTCGGGACGGGTATTCAAGTTCAAGGCAGCACCTTTCGGTGGCAGCAACGGCAGCCCTCGCGGTTGGATCGTCGTGATGCCCGAGCTGACGGCAGAGCGAGAAGCTCAGCGTCAACGCGAAGAGTGGCGGCGCTTCCTCTCGCATGACTTGCGCAGCCCACAGGTGACGATACTGAGCTTGCTGGCAACGCATGCAAAGGGCGACGATCCAACGTCGCTGCTGGCTTCCGTGGAGCGCGAAGCCCGGCGCACCTTGTCAATGGCCGAGGGCTTCATGGATGTCGCCGAAGCCGAATCCCAGAACTACCGCTTCGAATCGACTCATATCGCAAGCCTCTTGCTCGACGCCCGAGACCAGGTCTGGCCGTACGCGCATGCCAACGGCGTTGATCTGCAATCGCGACTGGACCCGACGGCCGAAGAGGTGCTGATTCCTGCCGATGGCGTTCTGCTGACACGCGCCATCGTCAATCTCTTGAACAACGCAGTGCGGCATAGCCCACAAGGTTCTCAGGTCGCGCTTTGCCTGGCGGTCGACGAGCCGAGCGGACAGGTTTGCATTGCCGTCAGCGACGAAGGCACCGGCATGGGTGCGGAGCAGCTAGGCGCGCTGGTCGGTCGGGGAGGGCACGTGCCGACGGACCGTGCCGACCACCAAGACGATGGCGTGCGAGAGCCATCGAGACGGATGGGGCTTGGCATGTCGGTCGTTCGCGCTGTGGTCCAGCGTCATGGCGGCACGATCGAAGGCGCCAGTGCGCCCGGAGCTGGAACAGTCTTCTGGCTGCGCCTGCCCATGCGGCGCTTGTAGACAAGACCGCGCCTCTCTTCGCAGGCGCGCACCGCCGAACCTCGACAAATCTGAAGATTTCCGAAAGAGGACAGAGGTTCGCACGAAACTGCCGCGCAGCTTTCGGGGAGCTGTGGATGCGTCTTTGCGCGCATTCATCACAGCTGACGTCCCCACATCTCTTGACGAACCGAACATGAACAGCAAAAACCTTCCAATCTGGTCTGCCGAATTCCTGGGCACTTTCTTGCTGACGCTCGGTGGTTGCGGCAGCGCAGTACTCGCCGCTTCGTTTCCCCAACTGGGCATTGGCCTTCTGGGCGTGTCGTTGGCGTTCGGCCTGACGGTCGTCGCAGGCGCCTACGCCTTCGGCTCGATTTCCGGCGCGCATTTCAACCCAGCCGTCTCGTTCGGCCTGGTCATCGCAGGCCGCCTTCGCTGGTCAAAGTTGCCGGGATACGTGATCTCGCAGATTGCCGGCGCGTGCGTCGCAGCAGCGGTGTTGCGCTACATCGCGATGGGGCAACCCGCAGCAACCATCGGGAACTTCGCCGCCAACGGGTTTGGCAGTCACTCGCCTGGTCAATACAGCATGGAAGCTGCAATCCTTTGCGAAGTTGTCATGACGGCAATGTTCCTTGTGGTGATCCTTGGCGCCACAGCCAAGCGAGCCGCGTCTGAGTTCGCTGGGCTGGCCATCGGCTTGTGCCTCACGCTCATCCATCTCGTCTCGATCCCAGTCACCAATACCTCCGTCAATCCGGCGCGAAGCATCGGCCCGGCGCTGTTTGGTCCTGACTGGGCGATGTCTCAACTGTGGCTGTTCTGCCTGGCACCGATGGTGGGCGCGGCGCTGGGGGCCAGCGTCCATCGCCTCGTGTTTGCGCGAAATCCAAAGTCCGTCTCCACGCTTGCGACCACCGCATGAGCTTCGACCTGGAAAGAATTTGCTTCTGGCACTGCAAGTCGGCCCTGCTGCTCGCAGCGCTTGGCCTCATGGCCGTACTCCTCGTCACTCTGGTCGTCATCCTCCAGGCGCAAGTGCGCGCCGGGCAGGCGCGGCGTCAGCTCGAGGCAGCCGAACTATCCGCCGCCGCGCGCTGCTTTGAGTTGGGATGCCACGCATCTGCAACACATGGTGCATCGTGCGGCAACTGTTCCTCCTTGGCAAAGGTCAACGTCAAAGGCGTGAAGTGATTGCACCGCGCATTGAAGATCGCGTGGATGGGCTGGTTCGCCTAGACCGCCTGGTGGGTATCGTCATTCCAGAGGGGCTTGCAGCATGTCGTCACGGCGTTTGGTGATCAAGGGCGCTGGCGCGATAGTGGCCGCCGCGGCGCAGCTTGCCGGGTGCAGTTGGATGCGGCAAAGCCCATACGAACCACCTCGCGTCAACGTGCCGAACGCCTTGAGGTGGGACTGGCCCCAGACCGATGCCGGGGCACCTGACATCCGATTACCGGCGCTGGCCAGTGTCCTCGAAGCGGCGGCCAGCGTGCCCGCGCTGCGGGCCTTGCTTGTGGTGCGCGACGGGCGACTGGTCGGCGAGCGCTATTTCCACGGTGCAACGGCCGACGACCTGCAGCCGCTGAACTCCGTCACCAAGAGCGTGGCCTCGATGTTGATCGGGCAGGCGCTCGCGCGCGGCGCTCTTCCGGGGCTGTCGGCCACCATCGGCCAACTCTTGCCTGAAGACGTGAAAAGGGTGTCCGGTTCAGATGCCGCCGCGAAAGTGACGCTTGCGCAGATTCTTTCGGGGCATGCGGGGTTGCAGTACGACTGGCTGGCCCAGTTCGACGAGTTGGAGAGCACGCGCGATCTGGTCGCCATGGCACTGCGTCTGCCCGTGGCAGCAGACCCTTCCGCCTGGAGCTACAACGACCCGATCATCAGTCTGATCTCGCCCATGCTCGAGCGCGCGGAGGGGTTGGGGTTTGCGGAAATTGCCGAGCGCGATCTGTTCGCGCCGCTCGGCATAGAGAGCTATTCGTGGCGGCGGGACCCTCTCGGCCGGACCATGAGCCATGTCGGTTTGGCCCTGCGACCACGCGACCTGATGAAGGTCGTCTGGACGATGGCCAGCGCCGGCGCGTGGCGCGGCCAGGTGGTCGTGCCCGCGGAGTGGGTCATCCAAAGCACGCGGTCGTTCGGTGCGGCGAGCTGGCGCGTGGCGCCCGTCTCCGACATCGGCTATGGCTACCTCTGGTTCACCGGCCTGCTGCACGGACGGCGAGTCGTCTGGGGATGGGGCTACGGCGGGCAGTTCGCACTCTGGGTGCCATCCTTGCGGCTGGCCGTCGTCACGGCTGCCGAATCGCCTCCTGGTGATCAGGTCAGCATCCAGACCGCGGCAATCATGGGGTTGGTGGCCGAATTGGTAAGCACCGCGCGATAGGCGAGTTACGCAACGATCCTGTGGATAACGTTGTGGGTTCCGGGCGCAGAAGGGCGCCCGGAGCCAGAGCCCACGCGGCCCCGGGCTAAGTTGCTTACAGAATGGGCAGCGGCGCGGCAGCGGTGAGCGCGCGCGCGCGCCGTTCGCCAGGCAGACCCCCCTGAGACCGGCAGGGTGGCGATTCGCTCTCAAGCACTCACTGCCGCGCTGTCCTAAAATAGTTAGGCAGCTTGCTATTTGTAAGCCATCTGCCGCGTCCTCGCGCGCAGGGCAGGCGTCTGCGTCCTTCCTTCCAGATCGGCAGGTCCATCATGAGCACCACCCGTCGTTCCCCGGCCCGTCAGCGCGAAGCAGCGCTGATGGTGATTGGCACTTCGCTGGCCACGCTGGAGCGCGCCTACCGTGCGGCTGCCAACCAGGCGGTGGCGCACGTGGGGGTGTCGCAAGCGTTGGCGTGGCCACTGGTGACCATTGGGCGCCACGGCGACGGCCTGCGCCAGGGCGTGCTGGCGGACATCCTGCACATCGAGGGTCCATCGCTTGCACGCTCGGTCGAGCAACTGGCCAATGCCGGCTTCATCGAGCGCCGCGAGGACCCGGCCGATCGCCGCGCCAAGACGCTCCACCTGACCGATGCTGGCGCGCAGGCCTGCGCCCACATCGAAGCTGCACTGATTGAGTTGCGCACGCAGCTCTACGCCGGCATTCCCGACGAGGACATCGCCGCCACATTGCGGGTGTTCGCCACATTGCGCGAGCGCCTCGGCCTGTCGCCGGCCGACCTGCCGCCGCCACTGCGCCCCGATGCCGCCAAGGCCGCATCCGCCGTAGGTACCCCCTCATGAGCCACGCCGCACGACCCAGTTGCTGCAAGGCGAACCGATTTCAAACGAAGGAGAGAACGAAATGAAGGATTTCTACACGCCACCGCGCCCATCGGGGCTCGGCTGGGCCCTGACGCTGTTCGGGGTGATCGTGTTGCTGTGCGGCGCCGCACTGGCGCTGGGTGGCGCCAAGCTGATTAGCCTGGGTGGCTCCTGGTACTACTTGCCAGCCGGCGTGGGCCTGGTGCTGGCGGGGGTGCAATACGCGCGGCGCCGCCCGTCGGGCTTGGCCTGGCTGGGGCTGGTGTTCGCCGTCACCGTGGTCTGGGCGCTGGCCGAGGTCGGCCTGGACTTCTGGCAACTGCTGCCGCGCCTGGTGCTGCTGGCCGTGCTGATGATGTTCGGCCTGCTGCTGGCCCCGCGCGTGGGCTTCGGCTCGCGCGGCGCCTACTCGGCGGCGGGCGTGATCTTCGTGGCTCTGCTGGGCACGCTCGCCGCGGCCTTCGTTCCGCATGGCGTGACGCGGCCGTCGGGCGACGCCCCGGCGGTGGCTGCAGCCGAACCGGCCAAAGGCCCGGTCGATGACTGGAAGTACTACGGCCGCACGCCCAACGGCACCCGCTATGCGCCGGTGGACCAGATCAACACCGGCAACGTGAAGCAGCTCGAAGTGGCATGGACCTTCCGCACCGGTCGCGACACCAAGGGCATGACCGAGGACCAGAACACGCCGCTGCAGGTGGGCAACACGCTGTATGCCTGCACGCCGCACAACGTGGTCTTCGCGCTCAACGCCGACACCGGCGAGCAGCGCTGGAAGTTCGACCCGCAGGCCAAGTCGCCGCTGTGGCAGCGCTGCCGCGGTGTGAGTTACTACGACGCCTCGAAGGTCGCCGCCGCATCGGCCACGCCTTCCGATGCCTCGACCCCGGTCGCGCCGGCCGCACCCGCGAGCTGCGCGCAGCGCATCGTCATGACCACCATCGACACCCGGCTGATCGAGCTGGACGCCGCCACTGGCCAGCCCTGCGCGGGCTTCGGCAACAACGGCACGGTGGACCTGAAGGCCGGCATGGGCCAGGTCGATCCGGGCTACTACTTCCAGACCTCGGCACCCACCGTGGTGCGAGACCTGATCGTGGTCGGCGGCTGGGTTTGGGACAACGTCAAGGTGGGCGAGCCCTCTGGCGTGGTACGTGCCTTCAATGCCAACACCGGCGCGCTGGTGTGGGCCTGGGACATGGGCAACCCGGCCATCACCGGTGAGCCGCCTGCGGGCCAGAGCTACACGCGCGGTACGCCGAACGTGTGGTCTACCCCGGCCTTCGACGAGAAGCTGGGTCTGATCTACCTGCCCACCGGCAATGAAACGCCGGACTTCTGGGGTGGCAAGCGCAGCAAGGCGGCCGAAGAGTTCTCCGCCTCGGTGGTCGCGCTGGACATCGCCACGGGCCGCGAGCGCTGGAAGTTCCAGACCGTGCACCACGACGTGTGGGACTACGACGTGCCCGCGCAGCCCGCGCTGTACGACGTGAAGGGCAAGGACGGCCAGTTGGTGGCGGCCCTGGTGCAGATCACCAAGCGCGGCCAGATCTTCATGCTGGATCGCCGCAACGGCACGCCGATTGCCGAAGTGCAGGAAAAGCCGGTGCCGCAGGGCGCCGCCGAAGGCGACTTCCTCTCGCCCACGCAGCCGTACTCGGTGGGCATGCCCGCCATCGGCGCCAACACGCTGACCGAAGCCGACATGT
>Ga0160437_1001570_pt1 | contig 10288 bp, 2 predicted proteins | sample HID1975I_E0MG_FD_108227 | JGI IMG/M metagenome (GOLD analysis project Ga0160437, IMG submission 108227) | Enriched soil microbial communities from UW Madison campus, WI, USA - HID1975I_E0 MG | ecosystem: Environmental > Terrestrial > Soil > Unclassified | place: USA: Madison, Wisconsin... | reverse complement strand
GGATGCTCTTGGAGTCGTACCCGGTATGGCGTCGCGCGGTCAGCATGAGTGCATGGCTGATCGAGTGCAGCAGGTTGAAGGGGGCTCCGTCCTCAGGATTACGCGCAGGGATTTCCCGGGCTGCTTTGGCAGGGTGCATGGCCAGGACATGATAATGGCTCAGCAGGTAGGCGTGACTGCGAGCTTTGTCACTGAGTACGTCATCGCCCGGCGATTCTAGGTAAGCCGAGTCGATACACCACCTGAGCACCTTGCAAGGATCCAAGCGAATCCACAAGGCCTCGGTTTTCGCCGACATTGCGTAAATGGATGTTTTGCCTTTCATGCCTTCATCGACGCGATCGGCAAATGCGTTAAGCACCACGGGCGGTGCGTCAGGGGTGATCGCAGGGGTGCTTCGTTCCCGCGAGTATCCCAGCGTGGCCAAGACCACTCGAAGGTCTGGGATATGCGTGATCGAATCGATCCCATAACGCTCCTGCACGCTATGCCATTGGCCAGCGAGCACATCTTTTTGCGCGATATCCGTGATCTCTTGGATCTCCTGCTCGATTGTCTTGCCTTGAACGTCGTGGGGTAAGAAGACGGCTTCGAGCGTGCGCCGATTGCCGACCAACTCGATCAGCGTGCTAAGTTCCGGGATGAGCTCACGTACCGCACTGAAACAGCCGGATGACGCGGCGAGCTTGCCCTCGATCTCGGCCACTTCCTTCCGTGCGGAGTCCAGCACGCTGGCCATGTCGTCGTCATCCGCGGCCATGACTTCGAACTTTGCGATGCTGAGTTTTTTTCTCTCCAGCAGCGCGCGCAGGGCCGCTTGTTCATCCGCATCACCAATGTCCGCCGACAGCAGCAAGGACAGCCTTTGCTCCAGCTCGCGGCCAGACATCCTTTTCAGCAGCGTGAGCACTACACCTTCGGAGACGTCTTGGGCCAGTCCCTCGGCACCCTCTGGTGTGTTTTGCAGACATTGCAGGAGGCTTGCAATGAGCTTGCCCCTGTCTTCGCTTAATGCGATGTATTGGGTGCTCTGGGCATAGAATGATTCACCACTGGTGAGGGGTGTACCGCGCTTCTGAACCTCGGCTTCGTACGAGGCGCTGCAGGCCGGACAATCGTCTTGGTATGACCCGGACAGTTTCTCGCCGGTCTCCACATCAAAAAACGAGGAGTGGAAGAATGTGCCTGCATCTTTGTAACCGATGTTGCTGGATCGACGGGCGGGATGCGGGATGTGGACGGGGTTGGCGTACCCGCAGCGGTGCACTGAAATGTAAGGCAGCTGGATCATTTCTCCCGAACAGCCTCCGCGTTTGCAGGGAATGAAGCGTCTGCCATTGTGTTCCCTGATCCGGGACTGCATTTTCGAGAGTGTCCGATCATCTGGCTCACGGGCATCGTAGAAATCGAGCACTTTGCAACGTTTACAGGTAAGGATCAGCGGCGCAGGCGAGACAAATATCTCAGACGGAGACTGGATTTCCAGCCGCTTCTTTTCTGCTGCGGTCATGAAGGTAGGATCGACTTCGCCACCGGCGCTTTCCCAATCGTGCACGAATGTCAGGACAGCTTCGCGCAACTGCTCCTTATCAACCCCTTCAAGCGCCGTCCCGCTGTTGTTGAGAATGCCCATGACTCGCCCATAGGCTTGGTTTCTCAAGCGTGTGTAAGCGCCTGGGAGGAAGGCTTCCCTGAAAAGGCGACTGCGGCTTACATATTCCTTGTCCATACGTCCTTCCTCACCTGGCCATCGCCATGAATACTTGATCAGCCGCGCTGTTAACCGGCTTGATCACAATCTGGTTTTCGATATCGCGGAATGAGCGGAAAGGGGCATACCCGAAAATGTCACCCAAGGCTTCGCTCAGCGTCTGCTCGGTCTTGCTGCCCGGCCATCGCTCTAGTTCGAACAACGCGTTGTCGACACGGGTAACCAACGCGGCGTCGAAACCGGTGATGACCCGTGAGTCGAACGTGTCACTGAGCGCTGCGGGTATGCGTAGTGCATTGATCACGATGTTTTTGATCTCTGCGGCCGCGGCCTTACCCTTGTCGCTACGCAGCAGCGTGACGAGGTCGTTTACCCGGTGGCTCAAGTCGCCTCCCCAGCGTTGCTGCGGGGCCCAATTGAGCAGTACAGCAGACATGACCCCGGGTAACGTGCGATCGATGATGTTGGGCGCGAAGCGGTTGATCGGTACCGAGTCCACCAGACGATCAAGAAACGTGTGATAGTCGCCGAAGTTCATGAACACACCCGACTCAAACAGCTGGTGTGACGACAACACGCAGAGCACGATGCCAGGATGCACGCGTCCGCTTCGTGCGGAGGCCTGGATGTACTCCGCAGTCGATTTTGGCCAGCCGGCGACGATCATGAAGTTCAGTTCCGCGATGTCAACACCGTGCGAAACGACGCTGGTAGCAATGATGTGCCGGCAAGTGTCATCTGCCCCTTTGGTTTCGACATGGCGAATCGCATCGAGGATCATGTCCAGGCGGGTCTCGCCGTCCAGGAGCCGTGCCTTGCGCTCCCCATCGGTCTTGCTATTGACCTCCTCCATATAGCGCATGATCTCGGTGATGCTGCGCTTGCTGTTGGCATACACCAGGTCGGTGTTCAGATTCTTTTCGATGTAGCGCAGGGCATCCTGACTCTGGCCACTGGTTAGGCCCATCGCCTTGAGCAGTTTCGCGTCAGCACGTGCAAGCCTGTCTCGCCAGTCGTCGACCTGATCCAGGAAGCGGGAGCTGGCTTCGGCCACGGCTTTCATGGCCACGCGGCCTCGACCGATGGGAAGAATCCCGGCAAACCAGCGTCGGATCAGGTGTGAGCCTGTCTCGTTGTCCTTCGCTTTGCGGGCATAGAAGGACTCGCCTTGATTGACGCCGGGGGCAGGGAAGCGAACGGCAGTGCGCAGATACAGGTGATGAATGTGGTCTTCGAAGTCCTTGATGGTGGCTGTTGCTGAGAGCACCTTGGGCGCTCGACCACCATGACTGATTTGCAGGGTGCTAAGCAGGGTTTCGTAGTGGGCGTCGAAGTTGCCCAAGGACTCACGGAGCAAATGCAACTCGTCTTGCACCAGCAGTGAGAAACCTGGGTCTTTCATAGGCGCTGTGGGCACCACCCTGATCGCACTGGTGCGAGTGTTATTGCCGCAGTCCAGGGCCTCCCATTTCTCAGCGTGCCGCTCGATGCGGCGATGTTCGCACTTGGATCGCTGGGAGAATCCATGCTCAGGGCAGAAGTAACGCGCTCCACCGAAGAAGTTCACGAAGCGATGGTTGTGGCCGATGACGGCGAGTTTGTCCACCGTGCCGACCAGAACGGAAGGCAGATACCGATAGCATTCTTCATCCGAGACGTAGATGCCAATTTCTCCCCGAATGCCTTCTCCGTGCTCTCCCAGCTCGGCGTCGCAGTTCGACCAGCATTCGGGGTTATTGCAGATATGCTTGATCCGCGCGCGAGCCATGTCGGTCGCAATGCTGATGGCGCCCGCCGTACCGCAGTATGGGCAATCCGTGATGAACTGGTAGGACTTGAGGCGTTCTTCGCTGAACGACGGCAGGAAGCCTTTCTGCACGTCTTCGCCATAGGTACTGCTGACCCGGTTTGGCGTGCCTTCGCCGGTGTAGTAGCCGATGGTGAATGGCCAACCGTTTAGACGCTCACGATGGCGCAGTATGTTGGTCTGGGCGAGGACGTAGGAAAGCCGTTGGAACTGCTGAACGGACAGCATCCGCAACGGGAATCTGAGCCAGGCCGTGGTGCCGAAATCACGCCCCTTCAGCCGGCCGTAGAGCAACGCCATGCTAATGATGCCGAGGTAGGCTTCCGTCTTGCCACCACCGGTGGCGAACCAAAGCACGTCTGCTGTTTCCATGCTGCCACGAAGCTCATCTGGAGTGGCGTGCCGCTCATAGATCGACCGTATCTGTGAAAGGATGAAACCAAGCTGAAACAGGTGCCAACCGGTGAATTTTTTCCCCTGGATCTTGATAGCGGCGCCCATGGCTTCGTTCATCCATTGGAAGCATTGACGCAGGTCGTCATGCTGACGCAGCAGCTCAACGCCGTCCCGGATCCGACGGGTCTCTTCCTGGAAGGCATCGCGGTCAGCGACAGCCACATCTCTGTCCGCCATCAGCCCAGCTGATTCCAAAGCGCTGATTCGGATTGCCCACTCCCCAAGGTAGCGCTCTTGGGTATTCAGGAAGCTGTCACAGACCAGGAGTGGGTCGCGGGCGAGCATTTCATAGCTCGGCGCAAAGGCCATGCCCACTTCGGCAGGCAACGGAGCATCAACTCGGGGCTGTGCGGAGGTTGGCATCCCGTCAGTCATGAACAGTTTCTTTTCCACCTCCACGACCGCGCAGCTGATGCCGTATCCAGGCAGGCCATCATCATCGCGGTAGCGGTATTCTTCCGGTTGCAGGCGGTGCGGCACCTTGTAGTTTTCGCCAGCAACGAGCTTGGTAACCAGGCGGGCATCGAGCAAGTAAGGAGCGTCGATGCCATACGCCCTAGCGTGGTCGGTAGTCGTCTGGTTCTCCAGGAACACCTCCAGCAGGAAGCTGCCCTGGGCGTTCGTACCGAATGCTGATGGGGTCGGACGCAGGCGTGCACGCAGGTTGATTGCGTAATTGAGGATCGCGTTGCGGTCATAGGCGATCTGCTCGTGAACGGTGCGGTTCAAGCTCGCCTGATCGAGCAGAGCCGTGTCGCTCCAGTTGTAGGCAAATTTCGCGTTGCCATTGGCATTCGTGTGGCAAAGCCGCATGACGCGCGGGTCGCTAGTCCATCGCTGTTGTTCCGCATTCAACACGGTGGCGATCGCTGCTTTCCCTGAAACCCACTCGTTGGGCTTGCCGGGATCAAGATCCAACATGATTGATGAGAAGCTGACCGTGTAGCGTTTAAACGCCTGGGGTAGGGTTTGACCCCTTCTGGGGGCACCGGCATCCAGTACCAGGTTTGCTTCAGCGCTGCGCAGGTCAGGAATATAGCGATGCACCACGTCGAATTGGCCGCTCAGCTCACATTTGATCCAACCTTCCTTGTTGGGTGAGACCAAGAGCACCATGCCGATCGAGTTTGGCGGTTGTGGCCCGGTGTAGGCAGGGTCAGGCGCTGCACCCAGGCAGCCAACTAAACTGACGCGGCTGGGTTCGACTCCGTCATACAGCTTGCCATCTTGAGGTAGCACATCGACGTCCTTGTCACTCAGTCGCAGGCGCATCTCTTCAAGGAATGCAGCCGTCAGGCCCATTTCTTCCCGGTAGTTCAGAGCCATGGTTCGTCCTTAAGATTGTGTGGTTTCCAGGTGCTTGCCGGCGTGATGGATGACAAGAAGCTTGTCTTCGGCATCCCAATCAAAATGAATGCGCAGCGTACGTGAGGGATCGCGGGCCTTCCCCAAGCAGAAGTGCCTGTCCATGTTTGCGGGCTTGCCTTTGTATTTGCGGTTGTCCGCGTACATGCCCATCGTCACGGCGGACATTTTGGGTACAAAATCGATGCTCTCTTGCTTGAAATGCTCGAGCACATCATGAAGACGACCCGTGTTCGTGCTGTAGTGGTCGTACAGTTTGGTGGCCATCAATGACAAGCAAGCTCGGAATTTACTGTGGTCGCGGTAAACCGAGTCGCGCAGGGATTTGATCGCGGGGTTGGTCATGTGGATTCGCCCAGGATGCGTATTCGTCACCCCTGAGACGATATCGATCAAGTCGTCCTCTTTCGATGAGATGAGCTGGCTAGTCGCCATGCGAATCGACTTCACCACCACGAGTTCTATCATATCGTCGAAGACCCGTCCGTCCAGGGTCAGTTCGCCGATCTCGACGGTGGTGGCTCCTGTGCCTCGCTCCAAAATGGCCTTGCGCAACTGTTTGCCCACCTGCTGGTGGGCGGAGCGTACGTGCTCGATAGCGTTAGCTACCACGAGCGCCGCGTTCTCGGGATTTTTTGCGCCCGAAAGACGGGCAAACACGGTGACCGCTGCTCGGTCACGGGGGCCATAGACTTTGTGACGGTACCAGTTGCCCACCGTAGCATCGCAGACCTTCACCGCGCCCTTGCGCAGATGGGGTTGCACTTGAGCGACTGTCAGACGTGCGGAGACCGTGTCGACCATGCTTCTCCAGCGATTGGCAGCCCTGAGGAACTGCTGCATACCCTCTGAAAGCGCCACTAGGTCGAACAGCTTTTCCTGGGTGGCGATACGTTCATCGGTGTGCCGGAGCAAGATGATCTGATCACCTTCAATTAGCTCGTCCGCAGGTGTTGGATGGATTTCTTCTTCTCGAAGTACCAGCACCGGACGGGTTTTGCTCCAGGGCAACTCGGTCTGTGTCTCCTCGAAGGAGATCCAGACGAGATCTGGAATCACAGCCTCGCCACTTTGCACAGCCGCCGTAGGCTCTGCAGGCTGCTCCATGAGCATGTCCAACCAATGGTTGAAGTCCATCGCCAGCGGGATGGAGACTTCTCGCTCCTTGGGTGGGTACTGGCTGCAATCGGGTGCGCTGACCACATCCAGGGCCAACGACGGGGGCAACGTCTCGGCATCGACGCATCGCCGATCATTCCAGCTGAGTTGCCAGTGGGTCAGCTTGTCGCCATCAAGTCGGCTCTGAACGCCATGCTTTGCCCACCACAAATGCAGCATGCGTTCGACAAATGGCTTTTCATACTCGTAGGCGGGGATAGTCAACTGGCGACATGGAGTTGCCAGCCAGTGCTGCCGATTTGGCCAAAGCATTCCGGTGATGATGACCTCATCGACATTTCCAGAGAATTGTCGATAGGCTTTCACACCATCCATTGCGGTGATTTGAACGGTCTCATTCCAACCTTCATTGAGTTCATTATCGAACCAGTTTTCCAAGGCTGCTACTTCATGGGGGCTACCACACAGCACCAACGTATCAGTCTTGTTCGTGCAGGAATTCCTGAGATGCTTCAACAGCCATCCCGCTTTGCCTGTGATGGACTGCATCAGCAATTGATGCATGTCTCTCAGCTGCTGGATCAGGCGGCGTGACGCCATTTCAGACTCACCAAAACTGCAACTTCCCTGCTCGGCGATTTGCAGCCAGCGCTCCAGGCAACGAACAGGAAACAGCCCTGGTCTGGTCGCTGCCTGTAAGGTCTGCTCCAGATAGGAAAGGGGGACGGACAATTCGTTGAAGCCACGAAAGACTTTGCCGATGATGCCCAGGCGTTCCTTGAGCACGGCGTCCTTGCGATCCAGGTCGCGACGTAAGCCGAAGAACCGGTCAGCAAGCTGTGACAGCTCTGGATTGGCCTGGCGATCCTGGATCACAGTCAGCGCAAATTGAGAGTCGGGTCTGGCAGGGGAGGTCAGCGCCGCTTTATCCTCAAGCCGCATGAGCCAGAGATGGCTGCGCGTTCCGTTAGAGCGAAACCTCTCTAGGGCTTCGCTGTCTCCAAGTGACAGCAGTGTAATGCGAGGTACATCAGGGAAGCTCTCTGACAGCGCACTGTCAACGGCAGCGCAGTTTTCATTGCCTCCCCGTGTACCGTCCACGACCAGAACGAAAGGCTTGCTGCCTTTATCGATTGCGTCGACCAACTCCATCACGTCTGAGGAACCGTCCACAACCAGGGTTTGGGATGCGGATGCCTTATTGCGCTTGAGGTCGGATGCACGCAGTACGCGAGCGCGCAACGCCGCCACGCGGGAGAGATCGTGAAAGCCAAGGCGTGGTCGGGAGATGAATACGATGTCCGGATATTGCTCCATGTTGCCAGGGTTGAGCCATGGAGAGCGGATACCGCCCTGCAGAGAATCCAGGCGGATTCGATGCAGATAGACCATCAAGCGGGTGATGCCTTCTCCTCCCATCAGTGGCAACGCAATTGCCACCGACTGGCCGTACTTCAGCGCACGCCCGACCACTGCAAAACTGGCGCACTCGGCTTCATCAGGTGCGGGCAGCTTGATCGAAGACCACACCTGCGCGCCAGGATGGAGCAGTTCGCTGGCTGGAACGGCACCCCATGACCCTCGCATCACCTGCACCCAGTCTGATTGACTTGTTGTTTGCTGAGTCATGGTCAGGCCTTGGCCTCTTGGGGGGTGTTAATCAGCAGGGCGGCCTTGATGCTTTGAGGAATGCGGTAGTAATTCTTCTTCTGAACGCGGCAAGGCTCAATCAGGCGCAGGCGGGTCAGCCAGCGAAGCGCGTGCTCTGGGTCGACATCGCCATAATCCTCCATCAATTGCAGCTCGATATCCTCCTCATCGAAGCGTTCCTGCTCACAGAGCGCGCTCAGCACAGGCCGCCCCCAGCTCACCGCGGTTAACCCGGTTTTGCCGAGGAACTCCTCCATGCTTTTGGGCTTGGCTTGAAGTACCGCGGTGTAGGCGGCGCCGAAGCCGCTCACCTTGACCACCTCGAGTTTCTTTTTCTTGGCAGCCAGTAATCTGTCCAGGGAGAAGTACCAACCCTGACTGTAGCTTTCCAGGGTATTGGTCGAGGTGGAGGTATTCTCAAGGTTGAGCTTGTTCAGCAGGTGAGCCAGCGCGGTCTTCTTCCAGATATCCAGAGCGATGAACGGCTGCATGGTCTCGCGACCCTGGGTGAGCTGCGGGTTCGACTCCCACTGCCACAGGGCGCGTGGTGACATCAGAAAGATGACACGTACGCGGTTGCGTTTGGCGTTGGTGTTCAAACGCGCTTCATGCGCTACGTCGAGCAGATCCAACATCATGCTGATCGGCTGCTCGCCGGTGATCTCGACAAAAAACATGATGTTCTTGCGAAGCGCTTGCACACCAATGACGCTATCGACCAGCAGCTTCTTGAATTCGCTGGCGGAACCGATTTCGGTGTCTTTCTTATGAGCAGGGACGTAGCGGCCAGAGTTCTGGTTGGTGGTCAGGGCAGGTTCTTCTTCCCCGATCGCCAAGAGCGACTCAAGCATCCACTGAGGATCCAACCCCAAGGCCTCCGATCCGGTGATGATACCTACGGAGTAGTTTGAAGAGCGTGCCTCAATCGCACCAAAGGTTGGCTTTTCACGCACCTCTTCGCTGATAAGCAACTTCTCGTCTCGCAGCGTAAGCGGGGAAGGGCGTGTAGCGTTAACCGGGTAGGCATGGGCGGACAATGGGTCGTTCTCATTGATCGCGTCCACGGCAGCCAGCAGCTTGTCCTCAATGTTCTGCTGGCCGCCAACCAGGTTCATGATGTTGGCGTTGCGCAGCGCGTATTCCTTTCCGCCCTCGGTGCGTCGCATGTACTGCAGTACGCCAAGGCCGCACAGTTCATCCAGAAACGCCTCAAACTGTGCATCCGTCATGGGCTCGAAGATGTGCGGCGCCCATTCCTGAACAATCAGTTTCGCACGGCTAGGAGAGAAGCTACTGGTGCTTTGAGAGATCAGGCTGTAGGCAATCAGCTTGTAGCGCAAATCGAGGTTCAGCGTGATGTCGAAGCGGTCGCAGATGAGTTGTCGAATGTTCGGATCCTTGCGGATCTGCTCGATGTCATCGGAGGTGATGGTGACCGAGCCCACACGGCCCTTGTGTCGAGTATTCAGGGTCTGAATCAGCTCATGGCAAACAATGTGGATCAAACCGGGATGGCGGTTTGTCTCAACAAGAATCCTGTTCATGAGCAAGGGGTTTTCGAACTCGTAGCCCAGGTGTCCCAGTGGTTCGCGAATGAGTTGGAGCGCCTCCGCTGGACTCATGATCGAAACCTGGATAGCGCTGCCGAGCTGATGCAGTGGGTAATTCGGTGCATCAGCGAACCGGCGAACGTTTTCCAGACCTGCAATGACAACCTTGAAGCGACCATTGCTGTTGTTCACCAGGCCGCTTAGCTCGCGGAAAATTCGGAAGCCGTTGGCTGCATCGAGTCCCAGAATCGGGTCGATCTCGTCAAGGCAAACCATAAGTGCGTCCGGGTTGTCTTTGGAGAAGTAGTCCCGTAGCTCATCAACCATGACGTCAGCGTCTAAGCGGTAAGAGTTCTTGATTAAGCCACTGGTAACGGCAGAGTTGTAGATCATCTGCCAGACCCGATACCGGTGCTTTTCCAGCTCATTACCCGAGAGGTTGGCGCGATCCAGGTCTCCATCCATCTGATACAAGAAAGCGTGATGACGCTGTTCAGGGTTGTGGAACCAACGCTGTGTTTCATTGAGCAGCGTTGTCTTGCCCAGCTGTCGGCCACCAAAAATCATGGCGGCGCCATTACGCATGGTGGTCAGCGATTTGATGTCGTTCTGGCGTCCATAGCGCATCTC
>Ga0160437_1001569_pt1 | contig 10288 bp, 6 predicted proteins | sample HID1975I_E0MG_FD_108227 | JGI IMG/M metagenome (GOLD analysis project Ga0160437, IMG submission 108227) | Enriched soil microbial communities from UW Madison campus, WI, USA - HID1975I_E0 MG | ecosystem: Environmental > Terrestrial > Soil > Unclassified | place: USA: Madison, Wisconsin... | reverse complement strand
GAAGAAAGACGTCGTGATCCTGCTGGACTCGATCACCCGTCTGGCCCGCGCCTACAACACCGTGGTGCCGGCCTCCGGCAAGGTGCTGACCGGCGGTGTGGACGCCAACGCCCTGCAACGCCCCAAGCGCTTCTTCGGCGCGGCCCGTAACCTGGAAGAAGGCGGTTCGCTGACCATCCTGGGTACGGCGCTGATCGAAACCGGCAGCCGCATGGACGAAGTCATCTACGAAGAATTCAAGGGCACGGGCAACTCCGAAGTCCACCTTGAGCGTCGCTTGGCTGAAAAGCGCGTCTACCCGTCCATCAACCTGAACAAATCGGGCACCCGTCGCGAAGAACTGTTGATTGCGCCGGACCTGCTGCAAAAGGTCTGGGTGCTGCGCAAGTTCATCCACGACATGGACGAAGTGCAATCCATGGAGTTCATCCTGGACAAGATGCGCGCCACCAAGACCAATGCCGAATTCTTCGACATGATGAAGAAGAAGTAAGCTGGCTTCGCGTCAAAAATAAACCGCCCTCGGGCGGTTTATTTTTTGGTGGGCCCAATAATTGGCGGCTTGGAAAACGGCATCAATGCTCGATGAATTCCGGTATGACGCTGCGAACAGGGGCGTTGGCGGGGCGCGGTGTCTGCTTGGGCGCTTCCTTGCCGGGTTCCTTGCCAGGTTCGTTACCCACTTCTTTGCCAGCTTCCTTGCCCGAAGCCTCAATCGGCTCGATCTGAGGATCGTCCCAGTTGCCCGTCACCGAATATTCCATGGTCATCGCGCGCGCCAATGGCTGCTTCAATAACCATTGCGTGACAAATGCGCCCAGGCCGATCAGCGGATTCACCGCCAGCGCCGTCACCATGGCCGCGCCGCTGGCGTCCAGGTTCGGGATCACCACGGCCTTCAAATCCCAGCGTTCGCGGATCAGGTTGACCCCGCCCGCCAAGACGATAGTGGCCACCGGCCCGTTGATCTTGTAGCCCTCGGTGGACACATTTCCATCCGCCATCTTCACGTGACCGCGAATGGTGTCGAACGGAAAGCCGTCGCGCAGAAGATTGGTCGGGTTGACGTCCAGCCGAGCCAGCCTTTGCAGTGATTGCAGCGACAGTAGTTCCAGCAGGCGCGCCGTGCGGGAATTCACGTGCATGAAGCGGCCCTTGTCGAGACTGACGGTGACCTCTCCGCCGACGTCCGCAATATTGTGGGTCCAGGGCAGGTTGCGCCAAGTGGCTTTGCCTTGGACCGTACCAGAGCCCCCCGATACCACTCCCTCAAAGCCGATCCGCGTCATGAACTTGCCAATGTCCACGAAGTTGGCGTTCGCGTCCGCGCTCAAGCCGCGATCCGGCCCCTCCAGGCGCCAGTTGCCCGTGGCGTTCAGCGTAGCCGCGTCGTTGGTGATCGTCAGCTTATCCAGCCGCCATTGCCGGCCACGTTCCAGGTTCGTCCCCACCACCTGAAGCTCGCCCACATTCTTGCCGTACAGAAGAAATTCCTTGGCATGCAGGTCGATGGCGGGAATGTCCGACAGATCATTGCCAGAGGCCAGGGCCTTGTCCGCCTCGTTGGTGTCGCCCTCGCCCCCAAACGACAGGTGCTTCATCCGGGCGGTAATCTGGCCCGCGATCGCGCCAGAGGCCTCTTGCCATTCCAATGACCCCGTAGCCTGACGCGACTGGATGTCCACACGCCATTGCGACGGACCCGGCCGCATCGCATACAGCGTCAGGTCGTTCAGGGTATAGCCGCTTGCGCGCAAGGAGCCGGTGGCCAGACTGATGCGCTCGGGCTGCGGGAATACAGGCTTAGGCGCGGCTTTCCTGGCCCCGCCCTTGCCCGGTGGCGCATCGAAGCCGTCCACCACCGTTTCCCACGTGTCCATGTCCAGTTCAGGCAGGCTGGCGTTCAGGCTAAGCCCTCGATCCGGCAGGCTGGCCGGACGACCGATGCCCAACGCCCCACGAGCAAAGTAGGATGCCCCACCGCTAGCGTCCCGCTCGAACAGGGCGTTTACGTCTTCGCCCAGGCTGGCCGTCAGCCAGCGCCGGCCTTTCGCGCCGCGATCCTCGGCTGCGCCCCATTGCAGCTTCAACAACCGCGAGGATGAGGCGGGCTTGCCCACCGGTGCCGGCATGTCGATTGCCATGCCAGCCAAGTTCGATTCCATCGAAATATCGACCGACCCGCCCTTCTGGTAACCCAGTCGGCCCTTGTAGTCCGTCTTGCCGGAAAACCGCGATATCGACGGCGCATTGCTCAGTTGCGACAGGCCGCCCCCCGTCAGCGCGCCTTCGAACTGCAGGACATCCGAATTCTGCGCCAAGGTGCCGAAGATCTTGACCGGCCCGCCCAGGAACTGCCCGCGGATCTCCTTGGTACGCACCCCTTTTTCCGAGAATTCCAGGTCGCCATGCAGCCCTTTGAGCAGCGGCATTTCAGGCATGAACGTGAAGCTATTGTCCGCAAACAGGATGTGGCCCTGTACTTCGGTATCGTCAGTGTTCAACAGCGGCACTTTCAGCTTTAGCGGCACACGCCAGTCACCCGTGCCATGCGCCTCATCCAGGGCGCCGTCCAACAGCCCGCCCAAGGGGGAATTGGCCGCCAAGGCAAGATAGGCCGAAACGGGGCCGGACGTTTCGCCGTCCAGCAGCAGTTCGGAGCCATCATCCATGTTCGGAATCGTGGCCTTCACCGCGCCTAGATTGACCGTCTGCCCCGGCCCGGTACGCGCGGTGGCCCCGCCGGCGCTATCCAGCGTCAGGCTGACCTTGTCGATGCGGAAATTGCCCGACAGGTTTTCCAGCACGGGCCACCCTTTGTGATTCGGCCCTGCCGGGGCGTAATCGACCTTGGCGCCCGCATACTCGCCGGCAATGACGAATTCACCGGCCGCATCCGGCGCGGCGTAGGGGAAATCATCCAGGTCGCCCTTGAGCGTGACGGCGGCCGAACGCATTTCGCCCGCGGGCAAACCCACCGCCAGCCATTCGCGCGCATCCGCATTCACCTCAAGCGGCAGATAACGATGAATGGCCGACATCGCGCCGCGCACCATCGTGCCGCGCATGTCGACGCTACCCGCCGCGGTCTTGCCTTCCGGCTTCCATTGCCCCTGCACCCGCACGTCCAGGTCGTCGTTCACGACATGCGCTTGCGCAACGTCCACAAACCAATGATCCGCGTCCGGCCCCTTGATCTGCGCATCCAGGGACAGTTCGCGCGCGGCCAGGGTCGGTTCCTGGAACACGCCAGGCAGCGATACACGCAGGTGCTGCACCGCCCCCTTGACCGACAAGTCGGCAGCGCCTGGGCTACGCGCCAACGGCACCCCAGCTACCTGAACAAAGTCGCCCGGCAAGCCCTGCACGCGAAATTGCGCCGACGCGCCTTGTACCGCCGGCCCGTCCTTGGACGCCGCCCAGTCCACGCCTCGCACGGCAACATCAGCCGTCAGCACGGTGAACTTGCCGCGATCCAGTTGCAGCCACGCCCGGCCGGCGACTCGTCCCGCAATCACAGGCGCAGAAACCCACGGCGCCCAGGACTGCGGCTCGACATCGTCCAGTTGCGTATAGAGCTGGCCGCTCCAGTTTGCGGGGTTGGCGGCGTTGGCGGCGAACAGGCTGCGGTTGAATTCCCCGCGCAATTCCACGTTGCGAGCCAGCGCCTCGCCGGCCGAGGCCCGCAGCACAAAGCGGTGCGACAAGCTGCCATTGCGCATCAGGAAATCGACGCCGGTCAGTGGCAGCGGAGGGGCTCGGCGCAGATCGTCTTGCCAGACGATCGTTGCATCGTTGATCAGCAGTTCGCGCTGCCGCACCAACCATCGCAAGGCCGGGTGATTCAGATCGGACTGATGGTCGCTGGTGTTCAGATCGATATTTTGCCCCGCCACCCACAGGTGGTTCGCGGCATCGCGCCGCAGGGTCAGCTCAGGCTTTTCGACCTGCAAACGCACCAGCCTTGGCGATAGCGTCAGCACGCTGCGCCAGGCCAGCACGGCGGAAACGGAAGGCAGGGACAGCACCGGCGTTGCGTCGTCGTGGTCGACGACCTGGACAGCGGTGAGATCCAGGCGGGGGTTCAGGCCTTGCCAGTTGGCCTGGATGCCGCCGATGGTGACGCGGGCGCCCAAAGCCTCGCTGGCGTACGCTTCAATTTGAGGACGCCATTCGCCCACGCGAGGCAGCACCCAGTAGCGCACGCCCAAGAACCCCGCGGCCGCCACGCAATAAACGATCAACACGGCCCAGAATAGGCAGCGGAACACGCGTCGCGCGCGCGGCGTGGGAGCTTTTTTTGAAACAGACACGGATCGGTGGGCAGGAGAATATGTCTTGCGGTATCGTCCCCACTTATACCTGAAACGCGCCCATTCGTCTGCCGCCCCAACGCCATGTCAACGCCCCCTTTGCTTGCCCCCGCTCTTGCCTGGTCCGGTCACTTGCGCCGCCGCCTGGATGCCCATCCCGATCTGGCCGCGTGGCTGGCGGATGCCGTGCAGCAGCCCGTCACCGCGGCCAGGATGGCCCAATGGCAATCTGAACTGGCCGGACCCGACGCGCCGTCCACGCTACCGCTGGATACCTGCCGGATGGTGCTGCGCAAATTGCGCGAACGCGTGTTCAGCGTACTGATCGTGCGCGACCTGTCCGGCCAGGCCAACCTTGAAGAAGTGGTCGGCGCAATGACCACGTTGGCCGACATCGCGGTGGCGCAGGCCTATCGCAGCGTGGCCACCGAGCTGGCCGCGGTACACGGCGTGCCGCGCGACCCCGCCACTGGCAAACCGCAGGAAATGCTGATCGTCGGCATGGGCAAGCTGGGCGGCTGCGAGCTGAACGTATCTTCCGACATCGACCTCATCATGCTGTATGGCGAAGAAGGCGAAACGGATGGCCCGCGCCGCATCAGCCACCACGAGTTCTATGGCCGGCTCACGCGGCGCATGATGCCGGTGATTTCGGAAGTGGACGCCAACGGCCAAGTATTCCGCACCGACCTGCGGCTGCGCCCCGACGGCGACGCCGGCCCGCTGGCCTGGAGCCTGGACGCGCTTGAACACTACCTGATCGGCCAGGGGCGCGAATGGGAACGCTATGCCTGGCTGAAGGCCCGCCTGATGCCCGCGCAAGCGTTTGAAGGCAGCGATAGCAGCGCGCAAGCCCGCCAACTGGAGAGCCTGCGCGTGCCGTTCGTCTATCGCAAGTACTTTGACTTCGATGCGCTGGCAGCCTTGCGCGCGTTGCGCGAACGCATCCGTCAGGACTGGCAGCGCCGCGCCATGGCGCGCAACGGCATCGACAGCGCAAACAATATCAAGCTGGGCGACGGCGGCATCCGCGAAATCGAGTTCGTGGTGCAGCTTGCCCAACTGATCCGAGGCGGCCGCATGCCCGCCCTGCAAAAGCGCGGCCTGCTGGAAGCCTTGCATGCCGAGCGCCTGGCGGGCCTGGTGCCTGAGGAAGACGCGCGCCGCCTCGAAGAGGCCTACCGCTACCTGCGCCGCACCGAACATGCCTTGCAGTATCGCGAAGACGAGCAAACCCACCTACTGCCGGGCGACCCCGCGCAGCGCGCCGCACTGGCTGCCGCGCTGGGCATGAGCCCGGACGACTTTGAAAGCACGCTGGCCGCGCACCGCAAGTTTGTGTCGCAGACTTTCCGCAATGTCTTCCGCATGGTCGGCATGGGCGACGCGGAAGACACCGGCACGTCCGCCGAAGCGGCCAACGATACCGACGAGTCGGGTAGCGAGTGCGAGCTTGCCGAGCAGATCCGGCAGGCATTTGGCGACGAGGCCCAGGACCTGCTGCGACGTACCGAAACGCTGCTGGGCAGCCATCGGGTGCGCAGCCTGCCCGAGAGCAGCCGCCGCCGCATGGAAGCCCTGCTGCCGGCCGCCTTGCGCGCGGCTCGGCAGACATCGGCACCGCTTAATGCCGCCGTGCGCCTGTTTGATCTGATCGAAAAAATTGTCCAGCGCAGCGCCTATCTGGCGCTGCTGGCCGAATACCCGGACACGCTGGCGCGCGTGGCGCGGATGGTGGCCGCCAGCCCCTGGGCCGCGCAATACCTGACGCAGCATCCGCTGCTGCTGGACAGCCTGATCGACTGGCGCACGCTGTTCGAACCGCTGGACTTTGCCCAGATCGCGCGCCAACTCAGCGCCGACCTGGACGCTTGCCGCCTGCCTGATGGCGCCCCCGACGTCGAGCGGCAGATGAACCTGATGCGCGACGTGCAGCGACAGGCCAGCTTCCAACTGCTGGCGCAGGATCTGGAAGGCGAGCTCACGGTGGAAAAGCTGGCGGACCAGTTGTCGGCGCTTGCAGACCTGCTGCTGACCGAGACCATTCACCGCGCCTGGCCGCTGGTGAACAAGGTGGAAGGCGCCCCGCCGCGCTTTGCCGTTATCGCCTACGGCAAGCTGGGCGGCAAGGAACTGGGCTATGCGTCCGACCTGGACCTGGTGTTCCTGTTCGACGATCCGCGTGAAGACGCCGCCGAGGTCTACGCCAAGCTCGGCCGCCGCATGACGTCCTGGCTGTCCACGATGACTTCGTCGGGCCGGCTGTACGAAGTGGACCTGCGCCTGCGGCCGGATGGCGACGCCGGCCTGCTGGCCGTCTCTGTCGAGGCCTTCGAGCAATATCAGCACAAGCACGCCTGGGCCTGGGAACATCAGGCGCTGACACGCGCCCGCCACGCCGCGGGCGATGCCCAGGTGGGCGCCCGCTTCGAGCAGATCCGCGAAGCAATTCTGGTGCAGCCCCGCGACCCCGCCGCGTTGCGGGACGAGGTGCTGGCGATGCGCGAAAAAATCAACGCCGGCCATCCCAACACCAGCCAGCAGTTTGACCTGAAGCATGACCGTGGCGGCATGGTCGACGTGGAATTCGTGACGCAGTACCTGGTGCTGTGCTACGCGGCCACGCACCCCGTGTTCGTGAAAAACCTGGGCAACATCACCTTGCTGCGGCTGGCGGGCGAAGCCGGCCTGATCGCCCCCGAACTGGCCGCGCGCGCCGCCGACGCCTACCGCACCTTGCGCCGCGTACAGCACGAGATGCGCATGCAGGGCGTGGAAAAAGCGCGGGTGGGGCCGGAGCAATTGGTGACCGAACGCGCGGCAGTGCGTGAACTCTGGGAAGCGGTGTTGGGAAGCGGCGCTACGGAGCAGAGCTAGGGGCAGCGCTTGAGGCCCGGCCCGGCGGCCCCCAACTCGCGGTAAAATAAGGAGTTTTCCGCCATTTTGCCCGCACGCCAGCCATGTCCGAACTCGTCCGCCCCAAGCTTGACCTTCCCGCCGGCCGCAGCAAAGTGCTGATGCACTCGTGCTGCGCGCCCTGTTCCGGCGAGGTCATGGAAGCCATGACGGCTTCCGGCATCGACTACGCGATCTACTTCTACAACCCGAACATCCATCCGGTCAAAGAGTACGAGATCCGCAAGCAGGAAAACATCCGCTTCGCCGAGCAGCACGGCATCGAATTCATCGACGCCGACTACGACATGGACAACTGGTTCGACCGCGTCAAGGGCATGGAAGATGCCCCCGAACGTGGCGAGCGCTGCACCGCCTGCTTTGACATGCGCTTCGAGCGCACCGCGCTGTACGCGCACGAACACGGTTTTGACACCATCACCAGTTCGCTAGGCATCTCGCGCTGGAAAGACATGAACCAGATCAACGGCTGCGGTGAACGCGCGGCGGCCCGCTACGATGATCTGATCTACTGGACCTACAACTGGCGCAAAGGCGGCGGTTCGGCCCGCATGATCGAAATCAGCAAGCGCGAGAACTTCTACCAGCAGGAATATTGCGGCTGCGTGTATTCGCTGCGCGACACCAACCGCCACCGCCGCGCGCAAGGGCGCGACCGTATCCACATTGGCGTGAAGTTCTACGGCAAGGAAGACCTGATCAACGAAGAGCAGCTCTGATCACAGCGCTGCGCTTGCGTGCTTTTCAGGCGTAACCCCGCGCTTTGAGCCCTAGCGCTCCTGGCGCCGGTATTCGGATGGCGATGCCCCGAAGCGCTTGCGAAATGCATGGCTGAATCGAGCCGCGTCTGAAAACCCATAGCGGTAGGCGATATCGCCGATTTGCCGCGCCGCCTGCGTCGTATCGCGCAACACGTCGCGGCAGCGTTCAAGCCGGGCGCCAAGAATGAAGTCAGCGGGCGTGGTGGATGCCAGCGCGAACAGGTTGTACAGATAGCGGCGCGACATCCGGAATGCCGCCGCGGCGGACGCCGGCGACAAAGCCGGATCGTGCAGGTTTTCAAGAATATGCTGCTGCACGCGGCGCAACTGCGCATGCTTCAAACCGGCCTGATCCTGCTCGGCCAGCCCTCCCGCCCGTTCGCTGATATCCAGCCCCATCATCTGCAGCACGGCATTGGCCGCGTCGCGCGCCGCGCTTTCCGACAAATGGGCATGTTCGCTCAGGGCCACGCGCAACAGGTCCATGGCCATGCGGCCGCAACCCTGCCGGGCGCTGAAGCTGCGCGCCACGGCGTTTTGCATATGCGGTTGCCAGGTTTCGGCATGCTTGCCCGGCACCTGCATCACCAGAAAGTGTGCGCCCTCGTCCACATCGACTTCGTAAGGGCGCGTGGTGTCGTAGATGCTCCATTCCCCCGGCATCAGCAAGGCCGTGCGATTGGATTGGCGGATTTCGCTGCGGCCCGCCAGTTGCAGCGTGACCTTGTAGCCGGCCTCTTCGGACCGCCCTGCCAGCAGCTTGCTGCGGCGCACGCGCTGCGCGCTGCTGCGCAGTTCGCTGACGTGCATCCAGCCCAATGAATCCACCGCCACGCTATTGCGAAAGCGCGCCGGAGACACCGCCGACACTTCCAAGGGCACGAAGGTATTGCTGATGCTTTCCTGCCAACTGGCGCAGTCCAGGAAATGCCTGGGCGGACTGTGCAAAAGGGATGATGACATGGCGACTCCGGCGTCTCGAAACGGCGTGCCTTTCGTGCCTGGGACGGCAAGCCCCGCGGCACAGCTACAGCGTTGAATGGGATGCTGCCTCTTTCTAGCACCGCGCCTGGGCCGGGAGTATCCGTGACAACCCCTAAGTTATTGGCGGGCTAGGGTTTTCTGTCGCGTCCGTAAGAATATGCAGACAAGGTGAAGCCCATGGACGACAGCTTGTCGGCCAGGTCATGGCGCACCGGCACCACGTCGTCGTACCGGCGCGGGCGCGCCACCGCCACTTCGGCTTCGGTATAGGGCGCGAAATCAGCCGGCAGTTGCGCGGCGCTGAATTCTGTCAGCACCCAGTTCAGCACAGCCGCCAGCTCGGCATTGCTGAGTTGCGAATGGGCAGCGCCCGGCACGCGGATCAGGTATTCGCGGCCCGCGGGCAAATGCACGAACGCGCCCACCGACTGGCGAAAGTCTGGAATGCCATGCGGGTTGCTGCCCCGGCCGTCCACGCGATGGCATCCCGCGCATTGCAGGACATAGTCGGCGCGCACGGCCTGCCGCAAGCGGTCGGTCGTGGACGTATCGTCCGCTGCTACCGCCTGCCCCGCAACAAGCAGTGCGATGGCAACCCCGGCACCCCCGGCGCCCCCGGCAACCCAGGGCCACCGACGTCCCCTCATTCGCCGCTTGCCGCCTGGCCTCATGGCTTGGCCGGCGCCTTGATCTGGGGTTTGGCCAAGCCCACAATGACCGACGTGGTGCAGTGGAAGATCGAGGATTCGTTGGACATGCACCAGTTCACGTCGTTGTGCAGGAACATCTGGTAGCCCGGACGTTCACGTTCAGCCGCCGCGCACATGCACTTGCCGCACGCGGTCTTGCCGCAGCAGTCGTTGTAGCTGATGAGATAGTCCTTGCCGTCCAGGGGGTTGTGGCACGTGCCCACCCACGATACGGCCGATGGCGAGGTGCCGGGCGGGCACGACGTCATGCTGCCGCCGCAGCACGAACACAAGAATCCATCCACCGCGCAGTAGCGCCAGTAATCGCAAGCCGTGTCGTCCATCTGCGGCTTCTTGCCGGCCGCGGGCGCCGACCGTGCCACCGGCAGCACCGGCACCAGGAAGGCCGTACCGACCAGCAACTTGCCGATGCGGTTCAGCACGCTGCGACGCGACGTGGCGTGCGCGACCGAGCGCGTGGCGCGCTCTCCAAGTTTATCCAGCCAGTGCATTGCCGCTCTCCTTGCGGGAAATCCGGGTCTCGTCCAGCGTGCTTGCGGCCAGGAAGTCCTGCACCGACGCCACGCCCAGTTCCTTGGCCGTGAACAGGCTTTCCAACTGTTCG
>Ga0160437_1001558_pt1 | contig 10322 bp, 9 predicted proteins | sample HID1975I_E0MG_FD_108227 | JGI IMG/M metagenome (GOLD analysis project Ga0160437, IMG submission 108227) | Enriched soil microbial communities from UW Madison campus, WI, USA - HID1975I_E0 MG | ecosystem: Environmental > Terrestrial > Soil > Unclassified | place: USA: Madison, Wisconsin... | reverse complement strand
GTCGACATCGCACGCGGTGCCGCCGACGGCGACTTCGAGTCGTACATCGCCGACCTCAACGCGCGTTGGGCGGACTCGCTGGCGCAGCAGGGCTGACCTTGGCCTCCATCGCAACCTCACCGCGTGCGCCTCGGCGCCGCGGCCGGCGGGGACTCTCCGGGGTCCCCGCCGGGCGGGGCTTCATGCAGAAGCTCACGCCGTACCTGTTCATCGCGGCAGCCGTCGGGCTGCTGCTGCTGCTCACCTACCTGCCGGCCGCGAACATGCTCTGGTATTCGCTGACCGACTGGGACGGCCTCGACCTCGACAAGGAGTTCATCGGGCTCGAGAACTACCTCGAGGTGTTCACCAACCCGCAGATCTTCGGCGTCTTCGGCGTGAGCCTCTACTACTTCGTCGGATCGTTCGCGCAGATGGCGATCGCCCTCTACTTCGCGGCCCTGCTCAGCTACCGCACCCGCTTCTCGAACCTGTTCCGCGGCATCCTCTTCTTCCCGTACCTGATCAACGGCGTCGCCATCGGGTTCGTGTTCCTCTACCTCTTCCAGCCCGGCGGCACCCTCGACACGGTGCTCGGCGCGATCGGCTTCGCCGACACCCCGCAGTGGCTGGGCGACCCCGCCGTGGCCAACTACTCGCTCGCCGCCACCTCCGTCTGGCGCTACACGGGCCTCAACTTCGTGCTGTTCCTGGGGGCGATCCAGTCGATCCCCGACGAACTGTACGAGGCGGCCGAGATCGACGGGGCCAACCGCTGGCAGCAGTTCTGGGCGCTCACCTTCCCCGGCATCCGGCGCATCATCGGGCTGAGCTTCATCCTCGCGATCGCCGGCAGCCTGTCGGTGTTCGAGATCCCGTTCATCATGACGGGCGGCGCCAACGGCACCTCCACGTTCGTGATCCAGACCCTGCAGACGGCGTTCGTGTTCCGGCAGGTGGGGCTCGCCTCGGCGATGGCCGTCGTGCTGCTCGCGATCGTGCTGATCGTGACGTTCGTGCAGCGCCGGGTGTTCCCCGACGAGAAGGTGGACCTGACATGACCACGGCAGACAGCCGCATCCGTGCGGGCGTGGCCGCATCCGCCACCGTCAAGTACGTGTCGCTCATCGTGGGCGTGCTGGTGACGCTGATCCCGCTGACCGTCGTGTTCATCGCGAGCTTCAAGACCTCGGCCGAGTTCGGCCAGACCGGCCCCTTCGATGCGCCCGGCAGCTGGTTCAACTTCGACAACTACGTGACCGCCTTCCAGAAGGGCGGCATGGTCGAGGGGTTCATCAACACGACCATCGTGCTGACCATCTCGCTCATCGGCACGATCCTCATCGGCACGATGGCCGCCTACGCGATCGACCGGTTCGGGTTCCGCGGCAAGAAGCTGGTGGTGGCGCTGTTCCTGGTGGCGACGCTCATCCCGGGCGTCACCAGCCAGGTGGCGACGTTCCAGATCATCAACGGCCTCGGGCTCTACAACTCGAAGGCCGCGCTGATCCTGCTCTTCATGGGCACCGACATCATCTCGATCTACATCTTCATCCAGTTCATGCAGTCGATCCCGGTGTCGCTCGACGAGGCGGCCATGCTCGACGGCGCCAACCGCTGGACCATCTACTGGCGCGTGATCCTGCCGCTGCTGAAGCCGGCGATCGCGACGGTCGTCATCGTGAAGGGCATCGCCATCTACAACGAGTTCTACCTACCGTTCCTGTACCTGCCGTCGGAGGGGATGATCTCCACCTCTCTCTTCCGCTTCAAGGGGCCGTTCGGAGCACACTGGGAGATCATCGCGGCGGGCACGATCCTCGTGATCATCCCGACGCTCATCGTCTTCCTCTTCCTGCAGCGGTTCATCTACCGCGGCTTCACCTCGGGGGCGGTCAAGTGATCACGAGAGAACTGCACGACGGCTGGACGGTCCGCGCGAGCGGGGGACCGGCACCTGCCGGGATCGCGGATGCGGTGGTGCCGGCCGTGGTACCGGGGGTGGTGCATCAGGCGCTGCTGGGTGCCGACCTGATCCCCGACCCGTACCTCGACGACAACGAGTCGCTGCTGGCCTGGATCGGCCTCGTCGACTGGGTGTACGAGACCACCATCGAGGTGACCGAGGCGGAGGCCGCCGAGCAGCGGCGCGAGCTGGAGTTCGACGGCCTCGACACGGTGGCCACCGTGCTGCTCGACGACCAGGTGATCGCCGGGGTCGCCAACCAGCACCGGCGCTTCCGCATCGACGTGACCGAGCGGCTGGGGGCCGGCACGCACCGGCTGGTCGTGGCCTTCCGCAGCCCGGTGCGCTACGCGAACGCGCAGAGCCAGGAGCTGGGCGCCAGGCCGAGGCCCTACCCGGTGCCGTTCGAGGCGATCCGCAAGTCGGCGTGCAGCTTCGGCTGGGACTGGGGCATCTCGACCACCACGAGCGGTATCTGGCGCCCGGTGCGACTGGTGTCGTGGTCGGGTGCCCGGTTCGGCGAGGTGCGCGTGCACGCCGAGCCGGATGGCGACGGCGGCACGGTCACGGTGGTGGCCGAGTTCGCGCGGGCGGCAGACGCAGAACTCGTGCTCGAGCTGCAGGTGGCGGGAGAGACCGCGACGGCGACCGTTCCGGCGGGGGGATCGAGCGCCGAGGTGCGCCTCCATCTCGCCACGGTGGAACGCTGGTGGCCGGTCGGCTACGGCGCCCAGCCGCTGTACGACGTGACCGTGCGGCTGCGCGGCGACCACGGCATCCTCGACGAGACGACCCGCCGGGTGGGCTTCCGCACGCTGCGGTGGGACACCGATCCGGATGCCGACGGCCGCCCGTTCCAGCTGATCGTCAACGACCAGCCGGTGTGGGTGAAGGGCGTCAACTGGATTCCCGACGACGCGCTCTTCCCGCGGGTCGACCGGGCCCGCTATGAGCGTCGGCTGCGGCAGGCGGCGGCGGCGAACCTCAACCTGGTGCGCGTGTGGGGCGGCGGCATGTACGAAGACGACCACTTCTTCGACCTCGCCGACGAGTTGGGGCTGCTCACCTGGCAGGACTTCCTGTTCGCGTGCGCCGCCTACCCGGAGGAGGAGCCCATCCGCTCCGAGGTCGAGGCCGAGGCGCGCGACAACGTGGCCCGCATCGCCCACCATGCGTCGCTCGCGCTGCTCAACGGCAACAACGAGAACCTGTGGGGGTACGAGGACTGGGGCTGGAAGACCCGGCTCGACGGCGCCACCTGGGGCGCGCACTACTACTACGAGCTGCTGCCGCAGGTGGTGGCCGAGGTGGCACCGCACGTGCCGTACACGCCGGGCAGCCCGTTCAGCCCCACCACCGGGCTGCACTCGAACGACGAGACCGACGGCACCGTGCACCTGTGGGATCAGTGGAACCGCCAGGGCTGGGAGACCTACCGCGACCACACACCCCGGTTCGTGGCCGAGTTCGGATGGCAGGGGCCGCCCGCCTGGACGACGCTGCGGCGTGCGCTCAGCGACGACCCGCTGACCCCCGAGTCGCCCGGCATGCTCGTGCACCAGAAGGCGATGGAGGGCAACCAGAAGCTGGTCGACGGGCTGCTGCCGCACTACCGGGTGCCGCGCGACATGGAGACCTGGCACTGGGCGATGCAGCTCAACCAGGCGAACGCGGTCGGCTTCGCGCTCGACCACTTCCGCTCGCATGCTCCCCACACGTCGGGAGCCGTGGTGTGGCAGTTGAACGACTGCTGGCCGGTCACCTCGTGGGCGGCGATCGACGGCGACGGGCGTGAGAAGCCGCTTTTCTTCGCGCTGCAGAACGCGTTCGCGCCTCGCGTGGTGACGATCCAGCCGCGGCCCGACGGGCTGGCGGCGGTGATCGGCAACGACACCGGAGACACCTGGGAGGGCGAGCTGCTGCTCACCCGGCACACCGCATCCGGCGAGGTGCTCGTGCGGGTGGCCGTGCCGGTGGTGGTGCCTGCACGCACCTCGGCGACCGTGCCGCTGCCGACGCAGGTGGCGGATGCTGCGGATGCGGCATCCGAGTTCGTGACGGCCTCGTTCGGCGAGGTTCGCGGCACGTGGTTCTTCGCCGAACCGCGCGACGGCGCCCTCGCGGCTCCGCAGCTCGAGGTGGCGGTCGCGCCGACCGGTGACGGGGAGCGCGACGCGGTCGACGTGACCGTCACCGCCGCATCCGTCGCCCGCGACGTGACGCTGCTGGTCGACAAGCTCTCGCCCGACGCGACCGTCGACCGCGGCCTCGTCACGCTGCTGCCGGGGGAGTCGGCGGTGTTCCGTGTGCGGGGCGCCGGCGAGGTCGACGTCGGCCGGATCGCGGCCGCAGGGGTGCTGCGATCCGGCAACCAGCTGGTGGGCGGGCGGTGACCGCGCTGAGGATCCCGGGCGACCCGGTCTGCGGCATGACGTGGGGGTGGGTCGGCACCCGCGGCACCTGGGCCACGGCCGAGGCGGCTGAGTCGATCGCGCTCATGGCCGGGCACGACGTCACCTGGACGGCGGTCGCCTACGCCGCCGAGCAGGCGACCGCCTTCTCGACCGACATCCCGTACGACGCCGAGCCGACGGTCACCGACGACGAGATCGTGTGGGCCATCCGCGAAGCCCACGCGCAGGGGCTGCAGGTGTGCCTGAAGCCGGTCGTCAACGTGGCCGACGGCACGTGGCGCGCCCACATCGGCTTCTTCGACTGGGATGTGCCGGGCGAGCCGAGCTGGACCGACTGGTTCGCCTCGTACCGCCGCTTCATCGTGCACGCCGCCCGCATCGCCGAGGCGGAGGGCTGCGCCATGCTCTGCATCGGATGCGAGATGGTGCGCGCTGACGGGCAGGACGCGCACTGGCGTGCGCTGATCGCCGAGGTGCGTGGGGTGTACACGGGCCTCATCACCTACAACTGCGACAAGTACCAGGAAGACCGGGTCACCTGGTGGGACGCCGTCGACGTGATCTCGTCGAGCGGCTACTACCCCGCGGGCGCCTGGCCGCAGCAGCTCGACCGCATCGAGCGGGTCGTCGAGGCGGCGGGCAAGCCGTTCTTCTTCATGGAGGCCGGGTGCCCCTCGCGCGTCGGCTCGGCCGAGCGCCCCAACGACTGGAGTCTCGTCGGTGAGCCGTCGGGGGAGGAGCAGCTGCGCTACTACGAGGAGATGTTCGCCGCCGTGCGAGCACGCCCCTGGGTGCGTGGCCTCATGCTCTGGGACTGGCCCGCCCGCCTGTACCCTGAGCAGGCAGCGGCCTCCGACGACGACTACTGCCCCTACGGGAAACCGGCGGGCGCGTTCATGGCCGCCCAGTACCGGGAGTGGACGACGGAGGACCAATGACCGACGCGGTCTCGCTCGCGCTCGACGCGGGCCAGACGGGCATCAAGGTGCGGATCGTGGCGGCCGCGGCCGGTGCCGACCCCGTCGACCGGCTGTTCCCCGGGGTGCGCACCGACATCCCGCTGCTGCCGCAGCTGGCCGAGGTGGCGCGTCAGGCGGCCGCCGGTGCACCCGTCGCCGTGCTCACGGCCGGCGTCTCAGGCCTCACGAGCGCCGAAGACGACCCCGCCGAGCTGAAAGCCCTCGTGCACGATCTCGCCCCCGGGCGGGTGCTGCTCGCCCACGACTCCGTCACCTCGTTCCTCGGAACCCTCGGCGATCAGCACGGTGCCGTCGTCGCATCCGGCACCGGGGTGGTCACGCTCGCCGTCGGCCCGGCGGGCTCGGCGCGGGTCGACGGATGGGGCTACCTCATGGGCGACGCGGGCAGCGGATTCTGGATCGGCCGCGAAGCGCTCGACGCCGTCATGCGCGCCCACGACGGCCGCGGCCCCGCCACCACCCTCACCGCGGTGGTGCAGCGCCGGTGGCCCGACCTCGAAGACGCCTACGTGCAGCTGCAGAGCGACCCCGCCCGCGTCAGCGTCGTCGCCTGGTTCGCCGAGACGGTCGCCGCCCACGCGGCGACAGACGAGGTGGCCGACGCCATCTGCCGCGCCGCCGCCGAAGAGCTCGCCCTCTCGGTGACCACCGCGTTGCGGCGTGCGGGCACGGCGGATGCCGACCCCGTCGTCAGCGCGATCGGCGGCGTGTTCCGGGCCCCCGCCATCCGAGAGCCCTTCGAGGAGCTGCTGCGCGCCGTGCACCCGGGTGTGCGCTTCGAGGCGCCCCACGGCACCGGCCTCGACGGCGCGGCGGCACTCGCCGCCCTCGCCGACGGGCACCCGCTGCGCGAGCTCGTGTCGGAGGCGTAGGCGCTCGGGCTCGCCCGGCGCGGGCGCGTCGACGCCTAGCCGTGCGCCAGCAGCTGCAGGCCCACCACCGAGAGGCCCAGCAGCGCCTCCCCCAGCAGCGCGAACAGCTTCTGCCACCAGGTGAGCTTGAGGCGCCGGATCGCCACCCATCCGCTGACGATCAGCGACACGAGCAGGGCGATGAAGGATGCCGCGAGCGCGCCATCCGATTCCCAGATGCCCAACAGGGCCAGCACCAGGAACAGGAACGGCAGCGCCACGGCGCCGAGCGCCCCGAAGCTCGACAGCAGGGCGACGTTGAGCTCGTGGCGAGTGAGGCCGCGCTCGTGCACCACCACGTGGGCGGTCAGGTCGGCGACGAACACGGCGAGCAGGGTGCCCAGCACCGTCACGAGCAGCGTGAGGATCGCCTCGCCCGCCTCCACGTGGTGCGAACGCAGCGTCAGCACGACGGCCAGCGCGACGAACGTGACGTAGATGCGTTCCTTGAGGCGGGCCGCGCGGATCTCGCGGGTCTCGAGGCTGGGTTCGGCCATAGTCCGACGTTACCCGCGCACCCGATCCGCGAGCCAGGCGCGGGCGCGGACGATGAGCGCCCGAGCCGGCGCGGTGTCGCGCGCCCAGTTCTCGAAGCCGTGGGCGCCGCCGGGCACGATGTCGGTCGTGACCTCGACCCCCGCATCCTGCAGTCGCGCCGCGTAGGCGGCGTCTTCGGCGGCGAACAGCTCGATGTCGCCCCACGTGATCCAGGCGGGCGGGAGCCCGGTGAGGTCGCCGCGGCGTGCGGGCACCGCGTCGCCGGGCGTCTCGGCGGCGCCCGGCTCGGCGCCCAGGTACGACTTCCATCCGACACGGTTCGCGCGGTTGTTCCAGACGACGTGGTCGACGGCGTCGAGGCTGCGGTCGGCGGCGGTGCGGTCGTCGAGCATGGGGGCGAACAGCCACTGCGCGATCGGCTCGCGGGAGCCGGATGCGGCTGCCCGGTCGTGCAGGCGCTGGGCGGCGGCCGCGGCGAGCCCGCCGCCGGCGCTCTCGCCCCCGATCACGACACGCGCCGGGTCGACGCCGAGCTCTGCGGCGTGCTGCTGCAGCCAGTCCCACGCGGCGATCACGTCGTCGAGCGCCGCCGGGTACCGGTGCGCGGGGGCGAGCCGGTAGTGCGCCGACACGACGAGCACGCCCAACTCGGATGCGGTGCCGCCGACGAGCGGGTCGTCCTGTGTGGGCGACCCGATGATGAGGCCGCCGCCGTGCACCCACAGCACCGCCGCATCCGTGCGGGGGTGCTCGGGGCGGTACACGCGCACGCGGGCCGGCCCCTCGCGCACCTCGGTGACGGTGACGCCGTCGGCGGGTACCGGCTTGACGAGGCCGGAGAGCTTCGCGACGAGCCAGCGGATCGGCGGCTTCGTGACATCGGGGAACGGGGTTGCGGCGATGGCCGGGCGGAGGTCGTCGTCGACCTGCTCGATATGCATTCCGTCAACTTAGTTGATACGCCCCGCGTGACCGGCAGGATGACACAGCGCCGACCAGGGTTACGCCAGAAGTCAACCGGTTACGCAGCCTTCGCGAAGGTTACGAAACGCGTTTGCCGACCCTACTCGAGCCCACGTGTAATGGCCTCTCCCGCACCAGGGACCACCATCACGAAGGAGACCACCGTGTCCGACCAGAAGTCGACGCCCGGCGGCCAGAGCGAGCTCCGCTCGGCGGTCGAGGCGAACAGCAAGAAGAAGCGCAACATCCTCATCACCGTCGCGGTGGTCGTCGTCGCGGCCCTCGTGGTGGGCGGTGTGTTCCTGTTCAACTCCCTCAACGGCCAGAAGGCCGAAGCCGACGGAGACGGCGCCGGATCGGGCGAGCGTCTCAGCCTGCGCCTCGCCACCGCCGAAGACAGCGCATTCCAGGACGCCATCAAGGAGGTCGCGGCCGAGAAGGGCCTCGACGTCGAGTGGGTCAACGTCGACGACTGGGTGCTCCCCAACACCGAGCTGGCGGCGGGCAACGTCGACGGCAACGCGTTCCAGCACATCCTGTACCTGTCGGCGTTCAACGCCGAGTCGGGCTCCGACATCACCCCCGTCTTCTCGACCGTCATCACCCAGTGGGGCATCTTCTCGGCCACCCTCGGCGACACGGATGAGATCCCCGACGGCGGCAAGGTCGCCATCCCCGACGACCCGTCGAACGGTGGTCGTGCGCTGAACATCCTCGCCGCGGCCGGGCTCATCGAGCTGGCCGACGACGCGGGCGACTTCCCCACCACCGACGACGTCACCTCGAACCCGAAGAACATCGAGTTCGTCGCGCTGCCGGCCCGCAACATCCCCACCCAGTTCGAAGACCCGAGCCTGTCGGCCGTCGTCGTCGGCACCTCGTACTTCGACCCGGCGCAGGGCATCACCAAGGACGACGCGCTCTTCCTCGACGACTCGCTCGACGAGAAGAACCTGCCGTACGTGAACGTCGTCGCCGCGAACGCCGCCGACATCGACAACCCGGCCTGGGCGATCCTCCAGGAGGCGTACGCCGACCCGCGCGTCGCCGACGCCCTCGAAGAGGAGTACTTCGGCAACACGATCCTCGTCGACGTGCCCGTCGAGACGCTCCGCGAGAAGCTCGCCGAGCTGCAGGAGTCGGCCGAGGCCAACAAGTAGCAACTCGCGGCAGCGACCGCGAACCCCGCGAGCGGGGCCGCCACGGACACGATCCGTGCGGCCCCGCATCGCCATGAGAGAGGAAACCGTGACCACAGCGATCGCCTTCGAGCGCGTGTCGAAGGTCTTCTCGGCCAACGGCCGGCCCTTCCACGCCCTCCGCGACGTCGACCTCACCATCGAGCAGGGCGAGATCTACGGCATCGTCGGCTACTCGGGTGCCGGCAAATCCACCCTGCTGCGCACGGTCAACGCGCTCGAGCGTCCCACCAGCGGGCGCGTGCTCGTCGACGGGCGCGAGATCTCGTCGCTCACCGGCGTGCAGCTGTACGCGGCCCGGCAGAAGATCGGCATGATCTTCCAGCAGTTCAACCTGCTGCGCTCGCGCAACGTCTACAAGAACATCGCCTACCCGCTCGCCCTCGCCGGCCTCCCGAAGGAGCAGATCCTCGACCGGGTCGAGGAGCTGCTCGAGTTCGTCGGCCTCACCGACAAGGCCCTCTCGTATCCGTCGCAGCTGAGCGGAGGCCAGAAGCAGCGGGTGGGGATCGCACGGGCACTCGCCACGCGCCCCGACATCCTCATCTCGGACGAGGCGACCAGTGCGCTCGACCCGCAGACCACCGGCGAGGTGCTCGAACTGCTGAAGCGCGTCAATCGGGAGTACGGGCTCACCGTGCTGCTCGTCACCCACGAGATCGACGCGATCCGCGAGATCGCCGACAAGGTGGCGGTGATGGATGCGGGGCGGGTCGTCGAGCACGGCTCGGTGTACGAGGTGTTCTCGAACCCGCAGAACCGCACCTCGCGCCGCTTCGTGTCGTCGGTGCTGCACCACATCCCCTCGCCCGAGACCCTCGACAAGATCCGCCGCGTGCACCACGGGCGCCTCGTGCAGATCCACGTGGAGGATCGCGAGTCGAACGAGCCGTTCCTGTCGCGGGTGGCGCGCACCCACGGTGTCGACGTGAACGTCGTCTACGGCGGCATCGACGAGCTGCAGTCGCGCCTGTTCGGCAGCCTCACCGTCGAACTGCTGGGTTCGGATGCGGCGGTCGACGCCGCCATCGCCGACCTGCGGGCCGTCACCCCGGTGCAGGAGGTGCCGAATGCGTGAGTTCGACCTGGAGGCGTTCCTGCCCCGCTTCATCAAGGCGATCGGCGAGACGCTGCTCATGGTGGGCGTCTCGTTCACGGCCGCCTCGATCATCGGCATCCTGCTGGCGCTGTGGCTGTACGCGTCGCGTCCCGGCAACATCCTCGAGAACCGTGTCGTGTACTCGGTGATCAACTTCGTGATCAACCTGATCCGTCCGGTGCCGTTCCTGATCGTGGCGATCGCCGTGGTGGGTCTCACCCGCATCGTGTTCGGCACGAGCCTCGGCCCGCTCGCGGCGACCCTGCCGCTGACGATCGTGGCGAGCGTCGCCATCGCGCGCGTCATCGAGACG